>Ga0209161_10000338_pt1 | contig 37696 bp, 32 predicted proteins | sample GraSoiAngelo_155_FD_186169 | JGI IMG/M metagenome (GOLD analysis project Ga0209161, IMG submission 186169) | Grasslands soil microbial communities from the Angelo Coastal Reserve, California, USA - 14_1009_13_30cm (SPAdes) (version 2) | ecosystem: Environmental > Terrestrial > Soil > Grasslands... | reverse complement strand
TTTTACTGCATCGCAGGCTTCGTCTCCATCTGGCTGATCTTCGATATCAGCGACAACATTTCCACATTTATCGACGAGCGCATCGGTCTGCTTCTCGCGGTGCGCTATTATGGCACGCAGGTCCCAGAAGTTTTCATTATTCTACTGCCGGTTTCCCTGCTGCTCGCGCTTCTTTTTACCCTGGGGCGAATGTCGCGGTCGAACGAAATCGTCTCCATGCTGACCGCAGGCGTGAGTCTGCCGCGCGTGCTCCTGCCGTTGATCGGCATAGGACTACTCACGGTAGCAGCAAGCATGGCGCTCAATTATTCGCTTGCACCGCACGCCGAGCTCGCGCGCAAAGCTTTTCTCTCCGAAGCGCGAGCGCGGCCCGAACGCAATATCGAAGGACAAATCTTTCGCAATCGGACTGACGCCCGCACCTGGTTTATTCAGAATTTTCGCCTCGGCAGCAACACGTTTAACAATGTGCAGGTTCTTCAGCAGGACGCGAACGACAATATCGCCACCAATTACGTTGCGGCTCACGCTTTCTACCGGCCAGAAACGAAAACGTGGGATTTGGAGAACGTAAAAGTCGTCCACTACGATCAGGCCGGCAACATCACCACCGAGCGAATTTATCCCTCGCTGACAATCCAGCAATGGAGCGAAACGCCGTTCCGGCTCGGGAGCGCGAATGTGCGCGCGGAATTTCTGAGCTTGCCGGAGCTGCAGGAATATCTCCACTTCAATGCTGATTTTCCCGCAACGCTGCTCGCACCGTTCCGGACGCACTTCCAGTATCGGCTGGCTCTACCGTGGACGTGCCTGGTGGTCGTCTGTATCGCCGCTCCGCTTGGAATCGGCTACTCGCGCCGGGGCGTGCTATCCAGCGTCGCGGCTGCCGTCGTTCTGGTTTTTTCAATGAACTTTCTCGTGCATCTCTTTCTCGCGCTCGGCGAAGGCGACCGCGTTTCTCCCTGGGTCGCGGCCTGGACGCCGAATCTGCTCTTCGCCGCGATCGGGCTGTATCTTTTTTATCTTCGTGCGTCCAATCGCGAAGCGCCTGGCTTTCATCTTTTCACGGCACGGCGTATAGTTTCACGATGAACCCGCTTCCAAGTGAATGGGCGATCAGGCATCGCGCCGATGCATGTGCTGTGACGCAGCGGCGTTTTGTGCCCGGCGAATATTTCTACACCCTGCTCTTTCACGATGCCGATGGCTACCGCCGAGAAGATTTGAGCGAAGAAGCTTGGTTCAACCGGAACCAGAACATTCAGCCATTCTCGTTCTGGAAATCGCGTTATGAACCGCAGCGAACTCCGGAGCCTCTAATCAGGGAAAATGCAGAACAACTCTTTTGCCGTCTGATGGCCTCGAACGACCCGCCGGCAAACGCATGTTATGTCCTGGCTGTGATGCTCGAGCGGAAACGCCTCTTAAAACAAGTAAAGACTGAACAGGGTCCAAAAGGGCGTGTTTTGATCTATGAACACAACGCCACCGGAGACGTATTCATCGTGCCCGATCCACAATTGCGACTGGATGAACTGGAAAACGTGCAAGGTGAAGTTGCGCAACTGTTAGGTACAGCCGCGGCGGCGCCGTGAGAATCAGTTCCTTAAATGACCACCGAAGCTCCACCACTCAATTACAAGATCGGTAATGAGCGTCTGATCAGAGTCACCGACAAGGCAGCGAGCAAACTGGCCTGGCTACTTGAAGAAAAAGGCAAACCCAGTGGCGCCTTGCGCCTCGCCGTCGTGGGCGGCGGCTGTTCCGGACTGCAATACATGATGGATTTGGTGGACGGTCCTAAAGAGCGCGATATTCTCGTGCCGACCTCCAACGTGCGATTGGTTGTTGATCCGAAGAGCGCGCTCTTCGTCAGCGGCTCGGTGCTCGATTACAGCGACGACTTGCAAAAAGGCGGCTTCAAAGTCACAAATCCAAACGCGGTCGCGCACTGCTCCTGCGGCGAAAGTTTTGCTGTCTGATTAGCACGACTCAGGTTCTTGACGCATCCAAGCCACCTCGCTGCCGTTCTGTTATCTGTTCATTTGAACTTGAACAGGTTCCGCTTTTGGCGATAATAAAGAATGCTGACCGAGCGCCAGAGAAACATCCTCGATTTCATTCAGCGTGAACAGCGCGAAAAAGGCTTTACGCCCAGCACGCGCGAAATCCAGCGTCATTTCGGTTTCGCCAGTCAGACATCGGTGATGCAATACATTGCGGCGCTAGAACGCAAAGGTTTTGTAGACCGGCATGCGCGCAAGGCACGAGCATTGATTACTCCGGCCACGAAAGTCCGGATCACTGATGTTCCCATTTACGGCCAGATCCCAGCCGGGATGTCAGCGCTGACTGAACAGACAATCGAAGGTCATGTCTCACTCGATACACGCTCCGCCAACGTCTCAAAAAACCGCGGCACATTTGCGCTGCGAGTCCGCGGCGACTCGATGATCGACGCGCATATTATCGACGGCGACATCGTGATTTTGGAAGACAGCAAAGAGGTGCACAATGGCGATATTGTCGCCGCGCTGATCGACGGCGAAACAACGCTGAAACGATACGTGATTGAGCATGGCCGGCCGTATCTCAAGGCGGAAAACCCACGTTATCCCAATTTACTTCCAGCCCGCGAACTGAAGATTCAAGGCGTGATGGTCTCGCTGGTGCGCAAGCAAGAACGGCGCAAGAAACACTGAGTGAGAAGTCAGAGGCGAGAACTCAAAGTTCAGAAGTCGTGCGCCGGATTCGGCCAACTATCAGATCTAAAGCGGCTGCAGCAGCAACGAAACGATTGATCAAGAAGAATTTGGCTTTTAAAACGCCTAGCTTGAGTGACTAAGCGGTTGTGCAAATTGCTGCAACGTCAGTCTGCCGTAGTCGTTATCGTAGTTAAATGTTCTCTTGAACATATACCCCCTGCCTGCCATCTTTCTTTGATGACTGCAAGCGGCAAGATTATCGATCTTCGGAAACTGTTGGCGGAGCGTTTCCCCCCCCGACAGATCGGGGCCGCGGCAGCGACGCGTTTCATTATCGGGTTACCTTTCCTCGACCAAGCGGTCGGCGGTGGATTGCCAAACGGCGCGATCACGGAATTAATTAGCCCACGAGCAAGTGCAGGAACCGCATCGCTCATTCACGCGCTGCTGCAATCGGCGCTGCGAAATTATTATTTTGTCGCGTTGATTGATGGTCGCGACTCGTTCGATCCATGCGCGCTTGACCATTCCTCGCTGCGTCACTTGCTTTGGGTGCGTTGCACCAAAGCTTTAGAGGCAATTAAAGCGGCTGATCTGCTTTTGCGGGACGGGAATTTTTCGCTGGTGATTGTCGATCTTGTACTCAATCCGGTGGAAGAATTGCACAAAATTCCGCAGACAAGCTGGTATCGCCTGCAACGGCTCGTCGAATCGGCGCCTACAGCATGTCTGGTTCTCACGCGGCACAGAATGGTCAGTAGCGCACAACTCAAAATAGTTCTCGAAAATTCGTGGAGCCTCGAAACGTTCAAAGAAGTCGATGCGATCTCGCAATTGCGTTTTCGTGTGCAGCGATCTCATCTCAGATCAGAGGTCAGTTATTGATGTTCGCGACAATTTATCTGCCGAATTTTTATTTGCAGGCGGCAATACGTCATCAGCCGGAACTGCGCGCAAAGCCCGTAGCCTTGATTGAAGAACAGGAACGCAAACCCCTTATCATTCAACTGAACCAGGCTGCGGAAAATGCCAGAATTTGCAAATGGATGACGCCGAGCCAGGCTTTGGCGCGATGTTTGCAGGTCGTCATCAAAACGCGCGTACAGTCGCAAGAAAAATCGATCCAGGAAATTTTGCTTCACCATGCGTTTACGCTCAGCCCGTTTGTGGAAAACACCGCCCCGAGCATTTGCACCATTCAATTTACAGACAATCGCAATCTTGTGCCGAAGCTTTCGCGTGTAATCGAACAATTGGCAGAATGCGACATCACGGCTCAAGCCGGGATTGCTCCCGCGCTGGATGCAAGTCTTCTCATTGCCCACCTGGCGCATCCGGTTTTGCAAATTGAGAACCCGAAAGAATTTCTTGCGCCGTTGCCGATTGAAACGCTCGCAATCTCGTAAGATCGCAACTAGCCACCTGGCGGGCTGATTGTCCGACCTGACTCCGGACGTCTGCGTTCGATCAAAAGGCGATAGACAAAACCGCCCACCGCGCCGCCCACGAGCGGCCCAATCCAATAGACATAATGGTCGTGCCAGAAATTTGCGGCGACAGCCGGCCCGAAGACGCGCGCGGGGTTCATGGCCGCGCCCGTTAGCGGGCCTCCGAACAAGATGTCGAGCGTGATTGTCGCTCCAATCACGAGGCCCGCTATGCGCCGCGGCCCGCGTTCATCGACCGCAGTCCCATGAACCACAAAGACGAGGAAGAAACTGAGAATGGCTTCGACCAGGATCCCCTGCGCCGCCGTGAGATTAATTGCCAGTTGCGGAGTGCCAGTCACGACCACATCGCGTCCGAACAAACCGAGGCAAATCAAAGCAGCCGAGATTCCGCCGAGACATTGCGCGATCCAATAACGAAGAGCGTTCGACCACTTCATATGACCCCCGCAAACCAGCCCGAAAGTCACCGCGGGATTTAATTGCCCGCCAGAAATATGCAGGGTCGCAGAAACAAAAGCTCCAATGGTGAGACCGTGGGCGAGTGCGACGGCGAGGACGTCGTGCCCGGCGGTTTTGATCGCGCCGATGCCGACAAAGATCAGCGCAAATGTCCCGATGAATTCTGCGAGCAATGGTCGAAACCTGGTCATGCCTGGGATGCAATCAGATTGCGCAGCCGTTGACAACTAAAGATGTCGATCTCGTTCGCCTCACCGCCTTCGCGCAGCTACGGCGCGGGAGGCAGCGGCGCGGCTACTGCAACGTAATTCGGATATCGCTCGTGCAACTCTCGACTCAGCTGATCTGCTTCGGCGGTTTTACCAGCGCGTTGATAGGCAGATGCTGCTTTATCCAAAGCGCGCGGCGTGATGGCGGGATCATCATAAAGCAAGGCGACCCCTTTGAACGCTTTACCGGCGTCATCGAAATTTCCGCGCTCCAGTTGGACGTCGCCCGCCAGAAGACGCGCTTCCGCATTTACGCGACCCTCAGGTTGCAGCACCATGATTTCCTCAGCAATCTTCTGCGCGTCATCCGGTTTGTGGAGGCTGATCTTGATCGCACCGAGCGCCAGCAACACCTTAGCCTTGCCTGCCGGATCCTTGGCGATCTGCAAATACTTTGCGAACGCGTCTTCCGCTTCGGGGAGATTTTTCCGCTTCGTTGCAGCGTCTCCCAGATAAAATAAAAAATCAGGTTTGACGCTCCCCCGATTGTCGATCTTTGCCAGCGCGCTCAGATACTTTTCCGCGGCTTCGTAATTTTTTTCGTTGTAATACTCGATGCCGAGCCATTCCAGAACTTCCGGCGGCACATTCACATTCGGGCTGGCTGCCATGAAATTGTTCACCTCTTTGGTGAGGGCAGGCCGGTCTTTCAGATAAAACTGGCACAGAATGAGCCGGAGCGACGCGAGGTTGTAGTATTGCTCTTTGTTTAGTTGCCGGGCCGCGTTGAGCGCGGCCATCGCCGTTTTATAATCTTTCGCCTCGAATGCGGCCTTGCCGATGTAATATTGCGCCTGCGCTGCGACAGAACTCTTCGGGAATTCTTTCAGTAACTGGCGAAACGTCTCCTCCATTCCTTTGGTATTTTCCTGCTGGCCCAGGATCAAAGCCCTCATTTGCAATGCCGCCTCCCGCTCATGCGCGGTAGGATATTTCGAGAGAATAAGGTCTAAGTCCGAAAGCGCGGCGTTGTAGTTTTTATCCTGTTCGTAAGCCAGGGCGCGCTGAGCCAAGGCCGCCGTCACTTGCGGGCCGTCTGGAAACGTCTGCACGTAATAAGTGAAGGCTTCGATCACGTCCGGCGGGCTTTTCATCTGCAACTGACACAGGCCAAGCTTGTACGCCGATTCGGCGCGCAGCTTGGGCGAAAGCTGAGAGGAGCGCAGCTCTCCATAGGTGGCCGCAGCTTCGCGGTAATTCTGTTGTTTGTAGAGTGCTTCCGCTTTTAAAAGCCTGGCCTGATCGGCGCGCTCGTCGGTAGGATTGGTGGTCAAGAATTCATCTACTTGGGTAATTAGAGCTGAGGGATCGGAGTTATAGACGTTGATCAATCGTTGATAAGCGGCGTCCCTAGCCTCCTCGCGGTCTGGATATTTCGTTATGATCTGGCGATAGAGTTCTTCGGCTTTATCGGCGTGGCCAAGTTGCCGTTCGCTGTTTGCAGCCAGCAACAACACCTCTGCCTGAGCTGCCTCGGGAAGTTTATCCTGTTCTTTTTTGTAATCGGCCAGCAACTGCGTGTATTGTCCGGTCTGATATTGCAACCGGCGCAAACCGACCTGCGCAATCGTGCGGAATTTTCCAGCTTCAGGCAAAGTGCGGCCTTTTTGCAGTAACGCTGTGGCCCGGTCAACCAGTGTCTTGTCAATCTTGCCCTTGTCTGCCTGGATAAGGTCCAGCGCGATCATGCCTCCGCGCACGGCTGACTCAGCTTTTAAAGCCGGCTTCTGCGTTTCGTTGGAGAGCGCTTCGTATTGTTTCAGCGCATCGATTTTTCTGCCTCGCCCCACGAGAATAGAGGCAGCGGTCCACCGCGTGTCTTCCCGGTAGGGATTTGGGTTCCCCACTTCGGCAATCTCCAAATAGATATCGGAAGCCTCCTCCTTGCGACCAAGCGCTTCGAGACAGCGTGCCTCGAAATAGTGCGCCGAAAGCGCCACGGCCGGTTCTTTTGATTTCGCCGCGGAACGATGAAAAAGCGGAAGCGCTGCACCGTAGTCTTTCTGCGTGAAAGCCATTTCCCCCAGTGCGTAGGCGGCAGGACCGGCAAACTCGCTGTCGCCAAAATCATTCAGTACCTTCTGGAAATTTGTGCGCGCGTTCGACGGTTTATTGAGATTCCGGTAGCATTCGCCCAGCGAAAAATAAGCGTTGGCCCGGCCGCGTGATCCGGGATAGTCGTCCAGGTATTTCTGGTATTCTGGCGCTGCCAGATCGTAAAGTTTGCGGGTGAACAGCGCGTTTGCGTAGTCGAGCTGACGGCGATCGGGCGCTTCACTATCGCGCGTGCGCGGCTCGTGCGCTTCTTCTGTGGAACGGCGCGGCGGAGCGGCGTTCAGTTCATCCAACGGCAACGCGCGTGCGACTGGCGGCTCATCGACTGGCCGCGCCCGGCGCACTTCCGGCGTCCACTGCGCGAGCGCCGTTGCCGTTGTCCAAGCCAGCGTCGCCAGCCCCAAGAGACCAGCTGCGCTTCGCGTCCTTTTCATTTCGCGGTCGCGAAAGCTACGTTAGTGACCCCGGCTTCGCTGCAAATATTGAGAACGCCAATGATGTTTTTGTAGGCGCCCGCCTCGTCGCCGCGGATTACGACAGCCTGTTCGGCGTTGAGTTGAACCAGGCTTTTGAGCAACTCGCTCAGTTCAGCTCCACTCAACGAGCGGCGGTTTACGACCACGCTGCCGTCCGCCTTCACATTCACAACAACATCTCCAATGGGCGCGCTTTTTTCTTTGGCAGCCGACGCTTTCGGCACTTTCACGTCCAGTTCCGTCTCAGTGCGCGCTGCGTTCCACGTCAACAGGAAAAAAATCAACAACAGCAGGAGCACATCCACCAGCGGCGCCAATTGAATGCCGGGATGATGCAGCGGCGCGTGACCACGCAGATTCATATGAGCAAAGGAAGGATATCGAGCTTGCGAACCATTGACGAGCCGGCCAGCCTACAGTTCGTCTTCAATGAGCACCGGAGTGCGCTCCATCCGCTTACCATACTGCAAGGAGAGCAAAGCCAAAACATGGGTCGAAGCCGCTTCCAATTCTGAAATGAGCTTTTGCGCTCTGCCGCGGAAAAACGCGTAGAAGATCATAGCCGGGATGCCAATGGCTAGCCCTGCTGCGGTGTTGACGAGCGCCTCACTGATCCCTCGCGAGAGTGCCACGTAACGAGCCGATCCAACATCGGCTCCGAGCGCGCCAAAGGAATGGATAATTCCAAAAACCGTCCCGAGCAGGCCGAGTAGCGGCGCGATCATCCCGATATCGGCGAGATAAATCACGCGATTGTTCAGGCTCGCCGCGACCCGGGTGCCTTCCGTCTCGGCGATCTCACGGACTTGCTGAAAATCTGCATTCGGATTCTTGGTTGTGAAATCGAGCATTTTTTGCACCACTCGCGCGATGGCTTCGCCGTGCCGATTCGAAACGGCGAGCAACCCGAGATAATCGCGTTTGCGCAAAAGCGCGTCCGCCGTTGCCATGTAACCGCTGGAGACCACAGTGCCTCGCCTGATGGTCATCAGATAAACGATCACGAGCATCACGAAAAAGATCGACAAGAGAAAAAGTGGAATCATGACCGGCCCCGCCTTGATGAGCGTGTCCATGATCGTCTGGGAGCGGGAAACCTCAGGCACCAAGGGAGGCGTGGCAGTCTGTGCCAGTAGGGAAGGCGCGCTCGCCAGCGCGGCAAAGAGCAGAAACAAATTCTTCATGCTGCCAAAAATCGCATAACGATATGCGGAGCGGTCAGTGATGCAAATACACAACCGCAAGATCAAACCCAAACTAGCTCGCGCGGTTGCTAAACAAATTTGATTCCGAGGATCTCAGCGGCGCACGCGGAAAATGTGCGCCGGTTGAATTTGCGGATCGAGCTCGACATAATTTCTGCGACCGCGCCAGGTGTAGATCGCATCGTTTAGCAAATCCTGCACTTGATAGACATCGCTCTCCATTTGCCCGAACTGATCGATCGGAACATCGACATATGAATGTTGTTTGCGATGCGGATCGAGATTCACGACAACAAGAATGATGTTGTCCCGCGCCGGCGTCATCTTGCCGTAAAAGAGAATGGCGTCGTTTTCGGCCGGATAAAATCGCAGATTGGTGTAAGATTGAAGCGCGCGGTTTTCCCTTCGGATTTTGTTTAAGCGGGCGATCCAATCCTTGATGTTTCCTGGCGCATTCCAGTCGCGTTCCTTGAACTGGTATTTTTCGGAATCGAGATATTCTTCGCGGCCCGGCAACGCCTCATTCTCGCAAAGTTCGTATCCGCTATAGATGCCGTAGAGAGTGGAGAGCGTCGCAGCCAGGAGCACGCGAATCATGAACGTCGGCCGGCCGCCTTCCTGCAGCACGAACGGCAATATGTCCGGCGTATTCGGCCAAAGATTCGGCCGAAAATATTCGCTCAGCTCGGTCTGGGTCAGTTCAGTAAAATATTCAATCAGCTCGCGCTTAGAATTTCGCCAGGTGAAATAGGTATAACTTTGGTTGAAGCCGGCTTTGGCCAGCGCTTTCATCATCTTCGGCCTGGTAAATGCCTCAGAGAGAAAAATCGCATCAGGAAATTTTTCCCGGACGCCCTCGATCAAATATTCCCAGAACGCGACGGGCTTGGTGTGCGGATTGTCCACGCGAAAGATGCGCACACCGCGCTTCGCCCAAAAAAGGACGATGCTCTTTGTCTCGGCCCACAATGCGCGCCCGTTCTCGCACCGAAAGTTGAGCGGATAAATGTCTTCGTATTTTTTCGGCGGATTCTCGGCGTATTTGATGGTACCGTCCGGTCGTTTGTAAAACCATTCGGGATGTTCCTCGACGTAGGGATGATCGGGCGAGCAATTGAGTGCGAAATCGAGCGCGATTTCCATTCCGCGTTTTCGCACCTGTTTTTGGAGCCAGTCGAAGTCCGCAAGTGTGCCGAGCGATGGCTCGACCGCCTTGTGGCCGCCCGCTTCACTGCCAATTGCCCACGGTACGCCCGGGTCACCCGGTTCGCAGACGACGGAGTTATTGCGTCCTTTGCGATTCGTGTAACCGATCGGATGAATCGGCGGAAAATAAATGACATCGAAACCCATCGCCTTTGCGTCATCGACCCGCGGCAAACAACCGCGAAACGTCGAGCCACGATCGCCACGACCTTCTGCAGAGCGCGGAAAAAATTCATACCATGCGCCGAATAACGCCGCTGGACGATCCACATTAACGCGCAGGGCCGGAGTGAACTCACTCGCGTTCGAACGGTCCGGATAAGTCGCCATCAACACCTCGAGCTCGCCGGATTGCGCGATGGCGTTAATCTCTGAATTCGCACCGGTGGCGATTTGTTCGAAAAATTCCAGTAACCGCGTCGCGTCCGACCGGTCGCGTGCGCGCTGAGCTGCCGCTTTGACCAAAGCTGCACCTTCCAACGCTTCGCTCCGCAGCGAAGTAATGCCGCCTTCAAACTTCGCCGTGAACTCGCGTTGCCAGCTGCGAAAAGTGTCTGTCCACGCCTCGACCGTGTATTCGTGAGTGCCCTGATCATAGAGAGTGCAAACACCGCGCCACCGATCGTTATCGACGAATACCATGGGCGTTTCCCGCCAGGCGCGCTTTCCCACAGCGCGCCATTTCAAGACGGCAGCAACCACGTCGTGTCCGTCCTTGAAAATGTCCGCCTCAACAACGAGATCTTCGTCGATGACGCGCTTTACCGGATAACGGCCGCCATCGACCAACGGTTGCAGATTCTCGATGACCGCGGAAGGAAAGGCCCGAGGCATGGGCCATCAATCAACCGAAATTCACCGGCTGCGAAAGAAAAATCGCCGTGATCTAAGAAGGTATGCGGGATTACACCGCGAAATAAAACGCGCACTCGTAGAGTCCCGAGTTGCGAATCATTTGGCGGCGCACAGGAGCGCGAAGCACCGCTTCGAACATCTCCTGCTCAAGGCGGGCGATGATCAGGTAACGCTCGAGCATGTTCATGATGGGCGAGTGACATTCCAAAATGTGTGGGCCGCCTTCTCCGTCGCCCTTGAACTGCGCCATGTATCCCTCCGCATCACGGATGCGAGCGAGCCATTTGGCGCGCTCTACCACGGTACCTCCTCTCGCCTTGGCTTTCAGCGCCGCGGTCTTTTTCTCAAAGATATTGTAAAGGAGCTTTTCCGGCGCGTTCGCTCCGTAGATTTCCCGAGCTGATCTCAACAACTCGAGCGTGAGCTGGTTGCTATCGGATTGGAAAAGATCATGGCTGCGGCGGGTAAGCCGGTAAACCATCTCCGGGCGTCCCATTTTTTGTGGCCGGCGCCAGGTATCCAGGTAGCCGTCGCGTTGAAGGGTTAGACAATGTTGTTTGATGCCCATGTAGCTCATCCCCATTTTTTCAACCAGCTCGTTGACGGACATGCCCTTGGTGCGCTTGAGCGAGTTGATAATTTCGAGCCGTTGGGTCCGGCCAATTTCTGCGATTAAACGTTGATTCATAAAAGTGAAAAACTGAAAAACAGAAGCGGGGGACTTTACACGGCGCTATCTTTAAAACGCAACATTAAAATTTATGCAAGCTGCGGGGCGAACGCAATTAGAGCTGGCTCAGATTTCCTGGCGAGCCGGCATCAGCGATGCCGGCTACAGCGATGTTGATCTTACACAAATGGAAGCGAGACAACTTCGACCAGAAATCGCGTTGTCTGGCGATCCGGCAGGAATGCTTCGAGCTTCGCGCCCACATCGTTGAAACCGCGTTTCACGTAGCCGAGGGCGATCTCCTTTCCAATTCGTTCGCTGCGCGTGGCGCTCGTGATCCAGCCGGCTTCTTTGCCAGTGGCGGAGGCGGCGCCGAGTCTCATGCCAGGCTGGAGCGGCACGTCGCGCAGCGAAATCAGGCCACATAATCTTTTATTGGTCTGACCGGACATCTTGATCCGCGAAATCACTTCCTGGCCAATGTAACAGCCCTTCTCGTAACTGATCGCGCGATCTTCCAAGTTGGCTTCGACGGGAATGATCTCCTCCGTGAGTTCACATCCCCAACGAGGGATGCCCTGTTCGATTCGCATGATCTCCGCAGCGTTAAAATCGAGAAGCTCAAGCGCAGATGATAATTGCTGCAAGACAGCATTATGAACGGCGATGTCAGTCCATATGTCCCATCCGGGCTCGCCGGAACGGCGCGCGGAAACAAGCCGGCAATTGCTCAGACTCGGCGCGACCGGCGACAATACATGAAAGATGGAAAATTGGTCGGTGACGTCTTCGATCTGAACATCGTCGGCGATCACGTAGTGCTCCAGCCTGGCCGGCAGCATTTCTCGCGATTCGGGATCGGCATCGACGAAAAAGCAGTCCGGCCCGGCGGAAACGAAAATGTGCGCGTTTATCTTGCCTTTTCCGTTGAGTACGCACGCTTCGATTGCAGCGGTTTCACTGGCCTTGCGCAGATCATTGGTGATCTGCCCATTCAGAAAACGAAGACGATCGCTCCCGGTGATGCGAAGCTTTGTGCGTCCGGGAAAATCAAGAAAGAAGGCTTTGGGTGTCCTCATCCTTCTTTGGGCGAAACAGCCGTCGAATGCTTTCGAAGTTGCCGCACGCGCTGCACGAGCTGCCTGAGAAAGCCGCGACGCGGTTGCACCTCTTCTTTTGCCTTTCCACCGGACGAACTCGCCGCCGTTGGTTCAACGGCGGCAACGATAGGAGTTTCCTGATGAAGCTTGGGCTCTTCCGAAACACTCATCATCCCGGGAGCTGGCGGAGTGGGGTCGGCGGTGGCTTGCAGGTCCTGGGCGATCGCTTGAGGCTCCGCGTGATTCGCCGGGTCAATTTCTGAAAAATACTTTCGCGCGACCGCAGAATAATCTTCGTCGCCACGCCCCCACTGCATTTGTTCCAGCAGGCGGTCGCGGGCGGCGGCGGTCACCCCGAGGTCGAGATTGTGCGATAAACCAAGTTGATTGGCGATCTGCATATCCTTGAGCATGTGCTTCACGGAAAAGTGCGGTTCAAAATCGCGTTGGGTTATTTTTGGCAGTTTCATCGCCAAAGTGGCGGAATGACTGGCATTGGCTTCCATGGCTTCGACGAACTTTTCCACCGGCACACCTAAAGCCTGCGTCAACGCCAACGCTTCCGCCAAAGCCTGGACGCTCGCCGCCGTAATCATGTTGGTTGCGATTTTGATCGCAGTCGCCTGGCTGATCGCGCCAATCTCAATGATCTGTTTGCCGCTCGCTTCAAGAATGGGACGCGCTTCGCGCAATGCTGCTTCACTTCCCGCAACGTAAAAAACGAGTTCACCCTTTTGGGCAGCAAGCTTGCTCCCGGTAAACGGCGCATCGACGAACCGCGCCCCGCCACGTTCGATAATGTCCGCCGCGGCGCGCATGGAATCGGGGGCAACTGTTGAATGCGCAAGAACTATGTGTTTAGGCGCGAGCTTTCCGCTCAGACGCTGCACAGTCTCCAGCAGCGCCTCATCGTCCGAGACAAAAATTTGAATGTAATCACAGAGCTGGGCCAGTTCCGCAGGCGAGCCGACAAAATTAGGAACGGGACGCGGCGTCCGGTTCCAAACGAAAACCTGAAACCCTTTGCGGCGCAGATTCGCAGTCACTCCGCGACCGATAATTCCGAGACCGATCACTCCAATCTTCTTGTGCGTTGGATGGGACATGGGCGTCCGGCGCTCCCTAGCGGCCGAAATTCCTCATTAAAACTGCGGGCAAAACCACTGGCAGGCAATGCAGAAGTTCGTGGGCCTTCCAGTTTTGCTTGCTGTCATGTCGAGCGAGTCTCCCTCTCCAGCGGATCACTGCTCTTTTTTATGGCAAAAGATTCCTCCACCTCGGTCGGAATGATAAACGGTAGACTACTTATGAGCCGGATTGGCTAGCGCGAATTCAGATAAGTAGTACGCAGCGACCGCACCGACAATCTGGAGGCTTTGTGAGCTGAGCTTGTCTATCGTATCCTCGGCTGTGTGCCACCATGGGAAACTAAAATCGATTAGGTCGATCGTCGGAATCCCGATTGCATTCAACGGCGTGTGATCATCAATCATCTCCCGGTCCAGATAAGTGAAATAACTTCGCAATTTGAGTGCCTCGGCCGCTGCGAAAATATCTCGCGCCATTTCAACAGGTGAATCCGTCGGCAACGTGATCTTCAACGAACGTTGGCCCACCATGTCGAACAAAATACCGCCGCGAAATTGTTTGGCTTCGCTGGTTCCAAGCTGTCTTGCGAAATAACGGCTGCCGTAGAGTCCGTCCTTTTCCGAAAAACTTTCATACGCTTCTTCGCCGTCAAAAAACACGAACTCAATCTTTGCAGCGAGATCAGGGTGCTGCGCGAGTACTCGCGCGAATTCTAACAGCAACCCTGTACCCGAGCCGCCATCGTTCGCGCCCACAAACCGGATGGTGTCGAACGTCTTGGTTTCGTAGTGGGCGCACAACAAAAAAGAAGGTGCGCCGTTCCCGTGCACGGGGAATCGCGCGATGAGATTCACGAAGCGAACTTTGCCACGAGGCGTGTCGTCGGTGAAAGCCTGTCGACTCACTTGCCAGCCTGAAAGCCGAAGCTGACCTTCGATATAATCTCTGGATTTTTCGAGCGCCTCGGACCCGGGCGGACGCGGACCAAAATCTACCAGCTGCTCGACGTGAGCAAAAGATTTCTCGCCGGAAAATTCTTCCCAAATCTTCGCCTGCGCGGCGCGCCCTGGATCCGCGCGAATGACTAACCCGAAAAGAACAAAGACCAGAAAGACGCGCGGCCGATTCACGCTTTAACGTTTCACCAGATCAACGCCACAGCACGCAGCGAAGTCAGCTCTCACTAGGCGTCAGGCCAAGAGCGGTGACGATCCGCTCGAGATCATCGTTTCCGTAATATTCGATCTCGATTCGCCCACGTTTTTCTCCGTGGTGAATAGCCACATGAGTGGCGAGATGCTCTTGCAAACGGTTCTGTAAATCCTGGATCGCCGCAGACGTGCTCGCCTGTTCGGAAACGCGCTGCTTCCGCCGGGGACGGCCGATGCCAAGCAGGCGGGCAATTAACCTCTCAGTGGAGCGCACTGTGGCGTTGCGCCTCAGAACGGTTTCCGCAGCCAAGAGCTGTTCCTCCGGCGTTTTTAACGCCAGCAAAACTTTCGCGTGTCCAACCGTGATTAAATTTTGGGCGAGCCAGACCTGGACTTGTGGATGCAGATCCAACAAACGCATCGCGTTGGCCACCGCCGCCCGGCTGCGTCCGACCTTCAACGCGATATCTTCCTGTCGCATCGCGAATTCGTTCGCTAATCTTGCATAGCCTTGCGCTTCCTCGATTGGGTTGAGATCGGCGCGCTGTAGGTTTTCGATCAGAGAAAGCTCGAGCACTTCCAAATCACTTGCGCTCCGGATAATCACCGGCGCTTCCGTCAGGCCGATCTCCTGCGCTGCGCGCCAGCGGCGCTCGCCCGCGATGAGCTCAAATCGAGTGCCAACCTGTCGAACAATGAGCGGTTGAATGATGCCGTGTTGCCGAATTGAATCGATCAATTCCTGCAACGCTTCGCGCGCAAAATCTTTGCGCGGTTGCAACGGGCTCGGGGTGATGCTTGCGAGGTTGATCCGATGAACTTTTTCGCCCGTCTCGGCAACCTCCGCTCGTGGAGCAGGCGCGGGTGTGCCAATGAGTGCGCCAAGACCTTTTCCAAGACCCGATCTCGCCATGCGCCTGAGGCTACCGGAACACGTCGGTCAACGCAAACTCAACAGCTTCTGAAGAGTTCGGGTTTCTCCCACAAACGAGGCTACAGCGACGCGCTTTCGAACGCGATGCTTTGATATTTCACCGGATTCAATCCGGAATTGTATTACACAGCTGCCGTCACACGAGCTCGCTCTTGCACCGGCTGGTCGTCAAACATAGCGTCGGGCATCATGCCAGACCGCGGGTTGTTCACATTGGGCCATTCGCCCGATCCAGACGACGCGTTCATGTTTTATGCGATCGCGAAAAACAAAATCGATCTCCGTGGTTATCGATTCGAACATCGACTGGAAGATATTCAGACGCTGAACGAACGGGCGCGGCGCGGCGAGCTGCATATTTCCGCGATCTCGATCCACGCGTACGCGTACGTCACAGACAAATACGCGCTGCTGCCCTGTGGCGCGAGCATGGGCGATGGATACGGACCCATCGTTGTTCGGAAACATCCAACATCCAACGTCCAACATCGAACATCGAATGAAGATGGCGATCTTGTCGATTCCTTGCGCGGCTGCGTGATCGCCGTGCCAGGCGAAATGACGAGTGCGTTTCTGGCGCTGCAGCTTTTTCTGGGAAAATTCGATTATCTTGTCGTGCCCTTCGATGAAATTTTTGACGCAATCAAAAGCAGTCGCGCTGACGCTGGATTAATCATTCACGAGGGCCAGCTCACGTATGCGCGATCGGGTTTTGAGAAGATTATCGATCTCGGCGAATGGTGGAAGTGCCAAACTGGCTTGCCGCTTCCGCTTGGAGGGAATGTGCTGCGCAAGGATATCCCGAGGCCGGTGCAGCATGATCTGTTCGAGATTATCCGCGAAAGCATTGATTACGGTCTGACCCATTGGGACGAAGCGGTGCGCCACTCGCTTCCTTACGCGCGCGACATGAACGTCGATCTGGCTGGCAAATTCATCGGGATGTATGTGAACGAATTCACCTGCGATTACGGCGAGATCGGGCGCGCGGCGATTCGGAAATTCCTGGAGGACGCTAGTGACAAAGGCTATATCGACACTCCAATCGACGTAGAGTTCGTCGAATAAATCAGCGCTGTTTCTTCGGTTTCTCGACTTTCTCCACCTGCTTAACAACAAAGGATTTCGCGCGGGCAAACTCTTTCTGAAAACCGTTTGCGAAATTCTGCGGCCCGTACTGGAAGAGCACGACGAAACAAAAAGCCAAGACGACAAACAGAACGAGCCAGAAAAGCCCGCGAAGAAAAGCCATGGGTCATAGCCTAACTTGCTCCATGTGGAGGGTCAATCGCTGGGGTTGATCTGTTAGACAAATTCGCCAGGGCGAGCTCGTCGGCCGAGACAGACTGGGAGTCTATCTTCCTTGAAGCGCGCGGCGAAACTGCCATGCTTTTCGCGCCATGCGTGTGCCGCTGCTCGATCTTAGCGAACAATATCGCGCTTTAGCCGAGCCAATCCATGAGGCAATTGAGGCTGTCCTGGCAAGTCGCCGCTTCATCCTCGGCCCGCAAGTGAAGGCGTTCGAGAAGGCGATCAGCGACTATTCCAACACGCCGCACGCGATCGGCGTTTCATCCGGAACAGATGCTTTGCTGGTAATTTTGATGGCGCTTGGAATTGGGCGCGGCGATGCAGTTATTACGACGCCTTATGCATTTTTCGCTACGGGTGCATGCATCGCGCGCGTTGGAGCAAAGCCCATCTTCGTTGATATCGATCCGGACACCTACAACATCAGTGCCTCTGCCCTTCAGAAATATCTGGAAAAAAATTGTCGAACCGATTCTAGCGGTGATTTAACGACGCCAGACGGCGAGAAAGTCCGCGCTATTCTTCCGGCGCATTTGTTTGGGTTGTGCTGCGAGATGAATGCGATCCAAAAAATTTCAGAGCGCTATCAGCTCCATGTGATCGAAGATGCAGCGCAGGCGATTGGCGCAGAATATCGATTTGGCGGAAAAATTGCGAAGGCGGGCACGATGGGTAAGGCCGGTGCGCTCAGTTTTTATCCTTCGAAAAATTTGGGAGCCGCCGGTGATGCGGGAATGATCATTTGCAGCGATGATGAATTGGCGACGAAAGTGCGCATCCTCCGCGAGCACGGGATGGAACTGCGTTATTACCATCGTGTCATCGGAGGGAATTTCCGCCTCGACGAGATGCAGGCCGCGATCCTCTCGGTTAAACTTCCGCATCTGGATAATTGGTCGGCAGCGCGGCGGGCCGCTGCGGATTTTTATCGCGCGGAATTCATGAGGACCGGACTGACGGAAAAAATCACGTTGCCAGCCGAACCTTACCGGGGGCGCGGTTTACCGAATCACCACATTTATCATCAATACGTTATTCGCACGCCAAGGCGGGATGTTTTGCGCGAACATCTCGCCAGGCGCGAGATCGAGACAGCGATCTATTATCCACTCGGATTGCACGAGCAAAAATGCTTTGCATATCTCGGCTACAAAAAGGGCGATTTCCAGGAGACCGAGCGGGCCGCGGGCGAGGCGTTTGCCCTGCCGATTTATCCGGAGATTTCACGCGAAGCGCAGCGATACGTGGTCGACGCCATCGTTGAATTTTTCGAATAAACATCGACAATTAGCGTTCGCATGCGCAGGCAGGATATCTGTGCTCTGCTTGCAATTGCGGGTAGGTACCGAAGCGGCCAAACGGGGCAGACTGTAAATCTGCTGGCTTCACGCCTTCGCTGGTTCGAATCCAGCCCTGCCCAATTCCACTTATCGATCGCATTTCGCGATTGATAATTCGCAAAATGGTTTCGGACGTCAATGGCCTCGGCGCGAACCGCCTTCGCGGCGACCGTACCCACCGCCGCCGCCATAGCCGCCGCCTCCACCGCCGTAGCCGCGTCCCCCGCCACCCGGCGGACGAGCCTCCCGCGGGCGGGCCTCATTCACGGTCAATTGGCGACCTTCCATCGTTTGGCCATTGAATTTGGAGATCGCATTTTGGGCCTCCTGTTCCGAGCCCATGGTGACAAAGGCAAATCCCCGCGATTTGCCGGTGAATTTATCCTGCATGAGAGTAACTTCCTGCACCACGCCAGCCTGTGAGAAAAGCTCCTGCAGTTCGTTTTCCGTCGTATTGAAGGGAAGATTGCCTACGTATAATCTAGTTGCCATTGAGTTTATTCTGGAAAACGCAGCCCGGTCACTGTTCCCGCCTATCGGATTTCAAATCGCCACTGAATAAACTCAACTGACAATCCACCAACTCCCAAGCTTCCGTTTCCGTTTCGCCCCACTTTTAGAATGCTTCTTGTAAGAAGGCAATAGAAATCACAATCAATTTTTCTTTCTCAAAATGACTCAATCTGGCGATGCGAATGGGAAGAAGCGCGCTGCGCGAGTCGCTGTGGTGGCAGCGGGCGTGGTCAGTCCGCTGGGATTCGGCTTGAGTGAAACGCTGGATGCGTTGCGTAAGGCGCGCGACTGCGTCACACCGGTGACCCGCTTTTCAGTCACTCAATGTCGATGCAAGACAGCAGGGCAGGTGCCCGATGATCGCCTGCTGAACAAAAAGCGTGATACGCGCGCGCAGCGTTTGCATCGCGCCTCGCACATGATGATTGAGGCGCTGGGAGAAGCACTGGCGTACGAGCCTCAGCTCAAACCTGAATTGCTGGTAATTGGGACCACCAGCGGCGGCATGTCATACGGAGAAGATTATTACCGATCTTTACATCGACACAGAAGTTTGCGACACGCGCCTGCCTGGATCGCGAATTACCCAGCGCAAAAACCGCTGATCGACGCGCAGGAAGCGTTTGGAATTTCTGCGCCATGCCAGGTGATTGCGAATGCCTGCGCCTCCGGCACAAACGCGATTGGTCATGCGTTCGAGTGTGTGCGGTCGGGGCGCTACCAACGCGTGTTGACCGGCGGATATGACGCGCTCTCGGAGCTGGTTTTTGTTGGGTTCGATTCTCTCCAAGCATCGACGCCGGAGAAATGCCGCCCGTTTGATCGGCATCGCACCGGAATGGTCCTCGGGGAAGGCGCAGCCATTCTTGCGCTGGAAAATCTCGATAGCGCTCACGCGCGCGGCGCGCGTATTCTGGCAGAAATCACCGGCTACGGAGTGTCCACGGACAATTTTCATCTGACGCAGCCGGATCCGTCAGGCGTTGGGCCGCGGCGAGCGATGGAACGAGCGATTGAAAGCACCGGTACAGAGGCCCTAAGACTCGATTACATCAATGCGCACGGAACAGCTACGGAGCTCAATGACGCAGCCGAAGGCAAGGCCATCAGCGAGTTGTTTGACGGGGTGCCGGTGAGTTCGACCAAAAGCATGATGGGGCATTCGTTAGGCGCAGCAGGCGCGGTCGAAGCGGTTGTCTGTTTGCTCGCTTTACGGCATCAATTTCTCCCCGCCAATATCAATTTTCGCGCTCCGGACGAGGCCCTTGATCTGAACATTGTTGGCAACGAAGCCCGGCCCGCGCCACTCCGGACAGTGATGTCGAACTCCTTCGGCTTCGGGGGAACTAACGCCTCCATTGTGATGCATAAGTTCGAGACATGAGCCTGGCCATCGCCGGCATGGGGTGGATCACTCCACTCGGGAGCGGCGTGGACGCAGTCTGGAACTGTTTGCTTTGCGGCGAGCAGGCGTGCGGTGAAAAAATCACCGAACAGCTTGGCAAACAATCTTACACTGCCTTCCGAGTGCCTGAATCCGCGTTGACCAGTTTGACGCCGCATCCGCGGCTCCGCCGTGCCAGCGTGATTTCGCGATTCGCCGCAGCCGCAGGTTTTGAAGCGTTGAAAAACGCAGGAGTCAACGTGGACGAAAAGACTGCGGAACGAATCGCTCTCGTTTTCGCGATTTCGAATGGCGGAGTGATCTACACGAAGCGTTTTTACCGCTCCATTGTTGAGTCGGGTGCGCAATCAGCCAGTCCCCTGTTGTTTCCCGAGACCGTCTTCAATGCGCCCGCGAGCCATCTCGCGGCCATCCTGGGTGTCACCGGTGCCGTTTATACGTTGGTAGGAGACGGCGCAGTGGGTCTGCTGGCGATTAAAATGGCCGAGGACGTGATGGCGAATGCCACGTTTGACTATTGCCTGGTCGTCGGCGCGGAAGAAGTCGATTGGCTCTTGTGCGACGCGTATCGCCGGTGGCGACTGCTCCGCTTCGAGCCGCCGGTGGAGCCATTCCGCCAGCCCGCCCGAGGAATGATTTTGAGCGAAGGAGCAGGAGCAGTCCTCCTTGCTCGAGAAGGTTCGCCGATGATCGAACGCATAAATCCGGGCGGGCATTACCGCAAGCGCGCTGAAGCAGAAGAAATTTTGAAGCGAATTCTCTCCGACCTCAATGAAACCAGAATCGATTTCGTTCTGTCTAGCGCAAACGGCACATTTGTCGATGAAGCAGAGCGCAAGGCATTAGCACAGGTTATTCCAGGCGCTCTGGTTTACACGCCAAAACCGGCGCTTGGCGAAAGCGTTGGCGCGGCAGGAATGTGGCAGATCATTATTGCAGCGTTGGCGCTGCGACGCGGCGAGCTGCCGCCGTTGCTTCACGCCGAGCTAAGTAGCCAGTTGCGGATTTCGACTGCGCGCTTGTCCCTGCCGCATGCGAACGACGCAATTGTGTTAAGTTGTGGGCTCAATCAGCAGGCCGCTGGTTTGCGACTATCGATTCGATGACTCTCGACGTAATTCCTACATTTTCTCGGCCTGCGCGCCACATGCTTTTAACTTTGCAGAGAGCGTTTGCTGCGGTTACCTTCGGCGTCCGCCATGCCAAAGCTGCTTCTATCGCTCGTCGCCCTTGCCGCGGGCGTCGGTTTGGTCAGAGGCGCGATCAAAACGCCAGAGAACGCTCCCATCGAGATCACATCTACCGGACAAACCACGTACGAGGGAGGGCTGGCGACGGCGCGAGGTAATGTGGCCATTCATGTGGGCGACACAGATATCTACGCCGATTACGCCCAATACAATTCCACCACACACGAAGTCGAGCTGAGAGGGAACGTGCGGATTTACCGAGGCGTGAGCTTCTATACTGCCGAGAGTGGTATTTATAATATCGACACGAAACAGATCCGGGCCATCAATGCGAAAACGGAATCCCAGCCTTATTTCTTAAGTGGCGAAGCAGTGACGGAGATTTCCGAGAATGCTTATCGGATAACAAATGGAACTTTCACCACGCACGATTCGTCGAAGCCCGATTTTCACATGCGCGCGCATACCATCCGCGTGTATGAGAACGATCGGGTGATTTTTCAGAACGTGACGTTTTACATCGGCAATGTGCCGGTGTTTTGGTGGCCGTACATGTATCAATCGCTGAATGACTCATTCAGCTTCCTCGTCTCACCGGCGTACCTGAGCTCATGGGGACCATCTCTTCTGACTCAGGTGAGTTTCCCCATCACCGAGCAGATCCGGGCACGACTTCGGCTGGATTATCGGGGCCGGCGCGGTCTCGCGGTTGGCCTTGATTCTACCATAGATTATGGGAAGGACGACAGCAGTACGGCCAAGATCAGGTCCTATTACATCCAGGATCAAAATCCGAATTTGAATCAAACAGGGGTACCGCGAAAGGATGTCCCCACTGGACGATACCGGCTCAGTCTGGAAGATCGAACTAATTTTACCCAGGACATCTACGGCATCGCTAATATCACCAAACTCAGCGACCAATGGATTATGGAGGACTTCTATCCGGCTGAGTTTCGTATCGATCCTGTCCCGGACAACGTCGTCGCGCTGACCAAGATCAACCCGTTTTTCACCCTGACAGGAATCGCGCGTTTTCAAGCGAACCAGTTCTTCACGACAACGGAACGTTTGCCGGAAGTGGTATTGGACGTTAAGCGTCACGCGCTTTTCGGGGGACCGATTTTTTATGAAGGCGAGACTGGCTTTGCTGATTTGCGGCTACAATTCCCCCAGGGTTCGGGATTCGAGAATTATGGCACGTATCGCTTCGATACCTTCCATCAATTAACTTATCCAAACACGTACTTTGGATGGCTTTCCATCGTGCCGCGGGTTGGCTTTCGCGGCACCTACTATGGTAAGACGTGGGACCTGGGGACGACAACCTTCGTACCACCTTCAAATCCGCTTGTGCCTGACTTTATTCTCCCGCCCCCGACGTTGGCTAACCCGATCAAGTTCAACGGAGATACATTTCGAACAGTCTTCGATACAGGCGCAGAGGCCTCTTTTAAAATCTCGCGGAGATGGGAGGACGTACAAAGCCGCGCGTTCGGGCTGGATGGACTGATGCATGTGATCCAGCCATTCACAGATTTTTCATACGTTTCGGAAAGCGGAGCGAACCCCACGTCAATTTTGGAATTCGATCGGTTTTTGCCTTCCACACAACTGCGGGCGATCGACTTTCCGCAATTTACTCCAATCGATGCAATCGATAGTTGGACTGTCTGGCGGGTCGGTGTTCGCAATCGTTTGGAAACGCGGCGCGACGACGAAACGATGACTTGGTTTGAACTGGACAGCTTCTTCGACGTGAACTTCGAGAATCCGTACGACCGTACCGATTACTCAAACTTTAATAACAACATCCGGTTCACTCCGCTGCCGTGGATGTCTTTCACGATTAACTCTCAAGTGCCGGCGTTTGCCAAAGGTTTTACGGAGGTCAATACCATCGCGCGTGTCCAACCGCTGGCCAATCTGCAATTGGAGGTCGGGCATCGTTATTTGAACGACAATCCCTTTTTCAATAGCAGCAGCTTGTTTGTTGTCGGTGGATATTGCCGCCTCAATGACAACTGGGGTGTTGGCGCCCAGGAACAATATGAAGCCGCGACCAGCACGCTCGAGGAACAGCGCTACTCGGTGTACCGCGATCTATCCAGTTGGGTCGCCTCAATCGGTGGAGTGATACGGGACAATGCCGGGGTGAAAGAATATGGCGTCATCTTCACGGTGACGCTCAAGGCGTTCCCGAAATTTGGATTCGATTTGAACTTCGATCCCACGTCCCAGGGACAATGAGCAGACACGCCCGAAGGACGTTGACGTTGCTAGGCGCAATGCGCTACTGGCGTTGTGATTGATTACGCCCGGTTTCGCTTATGGATCTTGCAATTATCGGTTCGGGTTACGTCGGCCTCGTCACCGGCGCGTGCTTCGCTGATGTTGGCCATAATGTCATTTGCGTTGATAACGACCTGGAAAAAATCAAGCTGTTAAAAGGCGGGAAAGTGCCAATCTACGAGCCTGGACTGGAAGAATTCATTCATCGCAATGTCTCGGCGCATCGGTTGCGTTTCAGCAGCAGCATCAAGGAAGGAGTCGATCACTCCCAGATCGTTTTCATCGCCGTTCCTACTCCGCAACAACCCAACGGCGATGTCGATCTTAGTTTCATTGAGAAAGTCGCGCGGGAAATCGCCGGCGTGTTGTCCGATTATCGCGTGATCGTGGACAAGAGCACCGTCCCGGTGAAAACCGGCGAAAAGGTGGCCGAATCGATTAAACGCTACAATCGTCACGGCGCAAGCTTCGACGTGGTCAGCAACCCGGAGTTTCTGCGGGAAGGCTGTGCGGTTGCCGATCTGATGCATCCTGATCGAATCGTGATTGGAGCGCAGAGTGAGCACGCCGTCGATCTCATGAAGAAGGTTTACGAACCATTCATGGCGCCGATTCTGGTGACCGACATCAATAGCGCCGAGCTGATCAAACACTGTGCAAACTCATTTCTGGCGCTGAAAATTTCCTACATCAATGCAGTCTCGGCGATTTGCGAGATCAGCGGCGCCGATGTCGAAAAAGTCGCCGATGGAATCGGCATGGATCATCGGATCGGCCGGGATTTCCTCAATGCGGGAATCGGCTACGGCGGCTCGTGTTTTCCCAAAGATATCGCGGCCTTTATCGCAATCAGCGAACAGCTTGGTGTCCCGTTCGATTTGCTGAAAGAAGTGCAACGGATTAACACCGCCCAGAAGCGGCGTTTTCTGAAAACGATTCGAGACACGCTCTGGGTCCTGCGGGAAAAACGGATCGCTGTCTGGGGGCTCACGTTCAAGCCGGATACAGACGATGTGCGCTCCTCAGTGGCGATTGAACTGCTGGCGGATCTCCTGCGCGAAGGCGCACACGTTGTCGCCTACGATCCCAAAGGAATGGAAAAGGCGCGCGGCGTGAAAGCAATCGACGCAGCCGAGTTTGCACCCTCCGCGCTCGACGCGGTGAATGACGCCGAAGCACTGGTCATCGCCACCGAGTGGAGCGAATTTGCCAACGTCGATCTTGCGGTGGTGAAGGAAAAAATGAGAACGCCCATCGTTTTTGACGGGCGAAATCTATTGGATCCCGAAACGATGAGACGCCTGGGTTTTCACTATCATTCGATCGGCCGCAAGAGTGTGACGTCTCAATAAACATTTTCGCGAACATCTATGGCGCGGCTCTCAGCTCGCCAAATTGCGCTGGGGGCGCTGCGCACATGGCGAAGAGAAAGACGCTTTGCCGATTCCGTTATTTCGCGGTCGTTTGCCAAGACGGATCTTACGAAGTCCGATCGCGCGTTTGCCCTCGAGTTGTTTTATGGCGTCCTGCGCAATTTGACTTTGCTCGATTTCTGGATCGGTTGCGTGCGCGCCTCCCGCATCGACGTCGATCTTCGCGACATCCTGCGGCTTGGCTTATACCAACTTTTCTTCCTGGAAACGGCTCAACACGCAGCCGTCTTCGAGACCGTAGCGCTGGCGCCAAAGAAGCAGCGAGCGGCAATCAACGGCGTGCTTCGCGCCGCTGGACGAAGACGCGAAGAACTGCTTAGCCGGGGCAATGCGCAGCCGCTTTTCGTTCGCACCTCGCACCCCCAGTTTCTCGTTACGCGGTGGCAGCAGCATTTCGGCGATAAAAACGCTGAAGCATTGTGCAAATGGAACAATCTGCCTCCGCCGGTTTATGGCCGAATCAATCGGCTAAAAATCGATCCGGAAAATTTTGTCCAGCTTTATCCAAGCTCGCGAGTGCTGGCGGGCAATCCTGATTTTGTGGAGTTTGACGATCTATCGACCAAGGCTCTCGATTCAGGTCATTCCTACATTCAAGATCCAAGCACCGTGCTCGCCTGCCAGTTCCTCGATCCGAAACCTGGAGAAAAAATCCTCGACGCGTGTGCAGCGCCGGGCGGGAAAACGGGCTACATCGCGGAGGTTATGCAAGATCATGGAACCATCATGGCATGCGACCGCGATTTGGAGCGGTTGGAAACACTGAAGCATAACGTCGCGCGGTTGGGCGCCGGAATTATTCATCCTGTTGGTCACGATTGGACACGCGATCGTCTTCCAAAAGAAATTGCTTTTGCGGCGCCATTCGATCGCATCCTAGTTGATGCGCCGTGCAGCAACACCGGCGTGATGCGTCGCCGCGTAGATGTGCGTTGGAGATTAACTCAGGCGGATTTCAAGCGTATGCAGACTCGGCAGCTCGAGATTGTGCGCGCTGCGCTTCCATTGTTGAAGGCGAATGGTGTCCTTGTTTACAGCACATGCAGTCTCGAGCCGGAAGAAAACGAACACGTTGTTCGTCGTATCCTCGCGGAGATATCGAGCTTGCGCTTGGAAGCAGAAAGATATTCGCTGCCCTTTCGCGACGGTTTTGATGGCGCTTACGCAGCGAAACTTGTCCAAAGCGCGTAACCCCGCTCGAGTTGCATACGGCACGGCTGATGGAATGATAAGCGCCTATGCACGATGTCCGGTTTGATAAGCTGGCGAAAATTCTGGTGCAATATTCCATTCGCCTCAAGCGGAATGAAACGGTCCTGATTGAAGCATTCGATGTCCCAGATGAAATGACCATCGCGCTGATTCGCGCGGCGCGTAAAGCGGGCGGGATGCCCTTTGTGCAGGTGTATCACGCTCGAGTCAACCGCGCGCTCGCGCTTGAAGCCTCGGATAAACAGCTAAGCATGTTGGCGAGCCACGAACTGGCACGGATGAAAAAAATGGATGCATACATCGCCGTGCGCGGCAGCAACAACATCACGGAATTGTCCGATGTGCCGGTGGATACGATGAAATTGATCGCCAAAAAAATGCAGCCGGTGCAGGACCAGCGCGTAAAAAAAACCAAATGGGTCGTCTTGCGCTGGCCGACGCCATCAATGGCGCAACTTGCCGGAATGAGCACGGAGGCATTTGAAGATTTTTATTTCAACGTCTGCACGCTGGACTACCGCAAACTGCAGCCTGGCATGAAGGCGCTGAAGCGGCTGATGGAAAAAACAGATCGCGTCGAAATCAAAGGACCCGATACGGATCTTCGCTTCAGCATCAAGGGAATTCCGGCGGTGATTTGCGGCGGCGATCGCAACATTCCCGATGGCGAAGTTTTCAGCTGTCCGGTGAAACATTCCGTGGAAGGACATGTGACGTTTAATGCACCAAGCATCTATCAGGGGATTGGTTTCGATGGCATCCGTCTCGAATTCAAGAATGGAAAGATCGTCGACGCGACCAGCAACGAGACGGAAAAACTGAAAAAGATCCTCGATTCAGATGTGGGTGCCCGATACATCGGCGAATTTTCACTCGGGTTTAATCCGCGCATTTTGCAGCCGATGCGGGACATTTTGTTCGATGAGAAGATCGCGGGTTCGTTTCATTTTACGCCGGGACAGGCTTACGAAGAAGCCGATAACGGCAATCGGAGCCAGGTGCACTGGGACATGGTAAGCATCCAGCGGCGGGAATACGGCGGCGGGGAAATTTACTTTGACAGTAAATTGGTCCGTCGAGATGGCGACTTTTTACCGCACCCCCTGCAAACACTCAATCCCGGCCGCTTCATCAAAGGGGCCTGAGATCGATACTACCATTTCGGGACAGCGGCGCTGGGAGAACAAAGCACCACGGTTGAGACACGGAGCGTTCGCGCTCGCTCTTACAATGGTTGAGGCCTCGTGCTAAATGGCATCGAGTTCCAGTATCTCGCTATCGCCGCTGCCGGTAAGGCGAACATTCGCAACATTAAAGACAGGTGCTCCTTCGATGGCGCTCGGATCGGCGCCAGCCAACTGCACAGAAACTTGCCTAGAAGTGGAATTTAGAACGACTCCGGTTATTTCAAAGCACGTTGAGAATTCCACCTCTGCCATCTGGAAGTCTGCCGTAACCTGCACATGGGCCTTTCCTGGCTCAGACGGAGCAAGCTGGACCATGGCGGCGGCGTCTGAACTCGAAATCGGCTGCAAGGCTGTAACCTCGAATGAAGGCAAAGCGATGTCGACTGGTTGCTGCGCTAGTTGCTGTCGCTGACGTGTCGATTTGATAAGCCGGACTGTCCCGAGACCAGAGTCTGCAGGCTCAATTTTCGCGACTTCGAAGGCCACCTGCGGATGAATCTGAGGTTGGGAACGTTGCGATGAGGCAAGGCGCATCGTTACGATCTTTGATGCGGGCCGCACTTGCAAGGTACGCACCTTGAAAGTTCGTGTTAGTTGTACAGAGACGATCTCAAAGGAGAAAGTGAGCTGCACAGGTGTGTGTGCGGCAGAAACAGGACGCGCTGCGTCTGCGGCGAGTGGCACTTCGGCGGGTTGAGGCTGTTCAGATTGTTCAGGCATGGTCAAAGATGTTGTTGGCGAAGATACAGGTGCGTTGGAAATATTTGGAGAATAAGATGGGCCCACGGCAACCTCCGCAATTGCAGGATGTTCCGTCGCGGAAATGGGTATTTGCTGGGCAACCGGTTGGCCTTGGTCGATTGCTTCGAACTGAGGCTCTGCTACCGGCTCAATCGCGGGTGCCACAGTCTCTTCAGCGACCGCGGGGACTTCGTCCGGCTTTTCTGCTGGCCCGAGCATTTGCCCAACCGGTTGGCCTTGGTCGATTGCTTCGAACTGAGGCTCTGCTACCGGCTCAATCGCGGGTGCCACAGCCTCTTCAGCGACCGCGGGGACTTCGTCCGGCTTTTCTGCTGGCCCGAGCATTTGCCCAACCGGTTGGCCTTGGTCGATTGTTTCGAACTGAGGCTCTGCTACCGGCTCAACGACGGGTGCTACAGTCCCTTCAGCTTCTGCGGCAACTAAACCGGCTGAGCCCCCAAGGACCGGCGCGGTCACCTGCTGTGCCTTGTGATCCGCTTCCGCGTTTTGATAAGCTTGGGCTTGTGAGACTGAGCCTCTCAAATCCGCCGAACTATCAAAAGCGCGGTGCGATTGCGTTAAACGCAAGACCGTCCGCTGCATCAAAGGCTTCGACGCCGTTAATTGTAACGAAACCTGGCGGGGCCCAGCGAAAAAACCATTACCCAAAGCAACGCCCTTTTCCAAGGGCGATGTGGTGGGTTTGCTGAGATTAGACGTACGCGACCCGATGAGAGATCCGTTCGGGAAGTGACTTGGTATATTGAACGTGTAGCGTCGACGCTGGGAAACAACCACCCCAGCTAAAAGAAAGATACCGGCCAACAGCAATCCGGCGACAAACCATGTTCGCCGACTCGCCGTCCCGATAACGCTAGGCTGAGAGATTTTGGTCGGCGCGACCGTCGTTGCGGGGCTCGTTGCGACAACAGGCGCCGGAGATGGATTTGGCTGACTAACGGCTGACTGATCATTTTGCCCGTGGAGAGTGGCAGATGAAGCGATCGGCGTCCCATTCGGGGCAGCCGTCGTGGCCGTCGATTCCTCGCCGGGGGACGATCCCGTAACAGGAGCTGGAGACGCTTCCGGCTGGCTTAATCCAGCCGCACTCGGCTCTTTCGTCGAAAAAACAGAAGCCTGTTCAGCCGCTGGTTCCAGACTCGTGACTTTCGTCCCAGCAACCGGCGGGTTCGCCACTAGGCCCGAAGAAGCAACCGATTCGGCCTTCGCCGTTGCTTCTCGTTTATTCGCCGCGGCAACGCCATCAGGAATAGGACTCGGCTCAATTGCCGGAGCGCTACCGCTCTCGGCAACGAGACTACCGGCTTCAAACGCAGGCGCGGAAGCAACTTCTGGAGCTTGCATCCAGCCAGCGTCATAAAGGGCGTCGGCAAAAATATTATTCAGCCCTTGCGAATAAATCTTCTTCGCCGACGCGACCCAGTCGGCCGCCTTCTCCCCATTGTTATGTCTAAATTCCCAGGCCGCCTGCGCATAATACAGTGCTGGCGTATCTCCAGTGAACTGGAATTGTTCCATCATCGACTGCGCCCGGCTTTCTTTCCCCTCCAACAGGAGCGTCATGTAAATCTTGAATTTGATCAGCTCCGCAGCCTGATTTTTGTCACCACCGGGCGTTCGCTCAAACAACGCTTCGAAACGCTCTCGCGCCTTTGCGTAGTCTTTTTTCTTAAATGGAACCTGTGCGAGATTGTATTGCGCCTCACGGAATTTCGGATCCAGTTTGGCCGCTTTTTTGAAGGAAGCCTCCGCCTGGTCGAACTCCTTCTGCTCCATCAAAATTTCGCCACGCAAATTCAGAGTCGCGGGTTGATTCGGCTCCGCCTGATCCGCCTCATCGATTAGTTTTCGAGCTGCCCCAAGATCGCGCTGCCGCAGCGCCTGCTGGGCCTCTTCGAATTTCGCGCGGCCTGTCGCCTTTGCTTTTTCCTTGCGCTCCGCGGCCGTCATTAGCGGCATAGAGGCCCTTCCCTCGCCACCCGGTCTTTCTAGCCAGCCCACCTCGTAGAATGATTCCACGAACAGCTTGTTCAGTTGCGGCGAAAAATTCTTTTCCGCGACTGCCATCCAATCTTTCGCCTCCTTGTCATTCTTGTGCTGGAGCGCGACAGCCGCTTTGACGTATTGAACAGCCGGGGTATCGGACGAAAGCTCCAGCTTCGCCAGAATGGAATCGACCATGTTCTCTTTACCTTCCAGCAGATACGTGAGCAGAATCTTGTATTGAACGAGCTGTGTCGCTTCGCTCGCTAAATCGGATTGACTGCTCGAAAGCAACTTCTGGAAACGATTCCGCGCCTCCTCCCAATTTTTTTGGAGAAATGGAATTTCGGCCAGATTAAACCGCGCGTTCCAAAATTTGGGGTCGATCCGTGCCGCTTCCAGCAAGGCAGCTTCAGCTTTGTCATAGATGCCCTGCCGCATCAGGATGACGCCGCGCAGATTTTGCGAGGCGGCGAGATCAGGCTGGCGGGCATCGAGGGCGTCGAGTTCCTTTAGTGCCTGCGGAAAGTTGTTCGTGTCGAACTCGCGAAACGCCTTGTTGTACATTTGCTCCAGTTCCGATTTCGTCGGAGCCACGTTTTCCGCTCCGAACGAAGTGATCGCCAGTGCTGCCACCGCAACAATTCCCCAGATTCTCATGAGCCAGGACTGAAGCTTCGTTCCGCGCTTCTGACAAGTGGAAAGTTGCGTGATCTTCAGTCCGTCTCGGAAAAATTGACGCAATTCAAATTCGTGATGACCCGTAATCCTTCCAAGGTCAAATGAGGATGCACGGCATCGATCTCCGGCAACTCTCGCGCGATTAGCTGCGCATATCCGCCTGTCGCTACGATATGAACTTTTTTGCCCGGAAACTGTTCCGCTCGGATGCGCGCAAGGATTTCGCGCACCAGCCCTCGATAACCAAACACCGCGCCGGACAACATCGCTTGAATTGTCGATCTACCGACAGTGCGACGCGGTTCTTTCAACGAGAGCTTCGGCAGGAGCGCCGTGCGTTGGTAGAGAAAGTTGGTCATCGCTTCGAGTCCTGGTGCGATCACGCCACCGATGTAAGTGCCGCGATCGGAAACGATGTCAAAAGTCACCGCCGTACCGAAATCGACCACGATAGCTGGAAAGCTGTAAAGCGCGCAAACGGCGGCAGCGTTCGCCAGCCGGTCGGCTCCGATTGTTTGGGGTTTAGGATAATCGATGCCCACCCCAAGCTTCAATCGCGGAGTCAGCCAAAGCACTTTCGTTTTCCCCGCTACCTGTTCAATGACTCGATTTTTTTTTGGCACAACCGAGGAAACAACGAGCATGTCGATCTCGCGCCGCCTTATGAAACGACGAAGAAACGCGGCGTTGAATCTGGCGGTCCCGAGCCGCGTCGGCCGCCCAATTCGCGCCCGCGTAGCGAACGTCAGTTTCGTGAATGAATTGCTGATATCAATCAACACATACCTGGATACGCGAGCCACGAGAGCAATGCAGACACGGAACCGCTCCCCGCGTCAAGCATCTGTCCCATATCACCCATTTGGCGCATACCCCGCTTGCGACACTCTTCCCCCGCACGTAGCCTCGCCTTGTGAGAAAATTGGTGCATCGCCCACGCCGTTTGCGGCGTTCTCCTGCTTTGCGAAACCTCGTTCGCGAAATACAATTGAGCGCGCACGATTTTGTTCTCCCGCTGTTTGTCAGCGAAAAGATCGACCAACGCCGGCCAATCGCGAGTATGCCCGGCGTTTTTCAGCTCCCAGTGGAGGAGGTTGTCGACGAAGCCCGGCGCGTTCAGGATCTCGGGCTCCAGGCCATTTTGCTCTTTGGCATACCGGCGAAAAAAGACGAACAAGCCAGCGGCGCGTATGCGGAAAACGGCGTGGTTCAGGAGGCGCTACGCGCCATCAAATCAAAATGCCCGGAGTTGGTTGCCATCACTGACGTCTGCCTGTGCGAATACATGAGCCACGGCCACTGCGGCGTCACGCGCATCGACGGCGACCACTTTCATGTTCTCAACGACGAAACTGTCGAACTTCTGGTAAAGACTGCGCTTTCTCATGCTGCTGCCGGTGCAGATATGGTGGCGCCGAGCGATATGATGGACGGGCGCATCGGCGCGATTCGCGAGGCGCTCGACGCAAACGGTTTCGATCAAATTGGAATCATGAGTTACGCGGCAAAATTCGCATCGTCGTTTTACGGGCCGTTTCGCGAAGCCGCCGAGAGCCCGCCGCAATTTGGCGATCGCCGTTCCTACCAAATGGATTCTGCCAATGCAGATGAGGCATTGCGTGAAGTAGCTCTGGACATCAACGAAGGCGCGGACATCGTGATGGTCAAACCCGCTCTGCCGTACATCGACGTCCTCTGGCGCGTTCGTGAGCGTTTTGGCAAGCCGACCGCGGTTTATCACGTGAGCGGTGAATATGCGATGGTCAAAGCCGCCGCTGAAAAGGCGATCCTAGACGAACGCGCTGCCGTTCTTGAGATCATGACCGCCCTCAAACGCGCAGGCGCGGACATTATCGTCACTTATTGGGCATGCGAGCTCGCGCAATGGCTGCGCGAATAAAAATCCTAGTCAAAGCGACTTCTCGCCAGACACGCCAAACGACACTAAAAAAAGCCAGACAGCTATACGCGCACGAGCAAGTGGTGAGCGGTCATTTCCTTTGGCTGCGGGAATCCCAGCAGAAACAGAAGCGTGGGCGCGACATCGGCAAGGATCCCATTCTTGCAGCGAAATTGCGCCGCGTCTTTGGCGACATAAATGAAATGCAAAGGCTGCTGGTGTGCGCTGTGTTCGGTGATGCACTTGACCAGACATCGACGAGCCTGTTGCGAATTGCCTCCGCTCCTTTAATTTGGAACTTGGCGTATGCTGCGCGCGAAATCCACAATTTCTGCCGTCACACCGAAAATCATCTTGCTACTGCTTTCCTGTCTATTCTTGGTGAGCGCGGCGATTTTCGGACTGGTCGGCAGTTACAGAGTGGATGTGCTGCGTACAGATTTGGCGAATGCCATTGCCGCCCGCGATGTGGCTGAACGTCGGCGGGTGACTCAGGAAACGGAACTCAAGACCCGCGAAACCGCCGTGGCGGGCGCAGAAGCGAAAATCGCAGAGGCAGAAAACAAGGCGACAAAAGCTCAAACTGAACTCTTGAAACTGCAGAACGAGAAGGCGGAACTGGAAAGCAAATTAAACGCCAGTCGAAACGAGATTGCTTCCCTGCAAAAGCGGATCGGAGAAGCACGCCCAGCGGCCAGCCCTTCGCAAAATCCGGACACCGCATCAAAGCCTAAGCAGCAACCGACAACTCCACGACCGTCCGTACAAATTGCACAAGAGTCTGTCGAAGAAGCAACACCTCCTCCGCCGCCACAACCGAAGCGGCGGAAAATTGCGCCAAGGAAGACACCCGAGGTCGTAAGTACCCCAGAAATCACTTCGTATTCTTCGGCGAAAGCCCTTGCGACCTTCACGCCCCTTCCCAAGTACCCCGCTAGGGCACGTTCGCCCGGCGTTACGGGAATTGGAGTTTGCATTGTGTCGGTTGATCCGGCGAGCGGCAGTGTAACCGGAGCTTCAATGGAGCAAAGCACTGGAGACCCGACCTTGGATAAATCCGCGGTCAATGCGTTCCGAAAGTGGCGATTTAAACCTGGGACAGTCTCGAAGGTTAGAATTCCTATCGAATTTACCATGGCCGGTGCCTCGCATTAGCTGAGGGCGCGGGGTCTCCTTCATCGGAGACTGCCGCTAGTGAAACCGTTTCTGGAGTGCGCGCCACAATTGGCCGCGGCATAAACCTATCTTCTATCGTGACGAATCTTCCAAAACCGCGTTACGTCGTCCTATCAGTCTTAATCTTTCGTTTTCTTAGGAACGTCCGCCGGGCGCACATCCGTTCGGAATCTCAGGCCCTCGCCATCTACGGTGAAGAAGGCTGCGAACACGGAATTTGGACGTATGGAGCTCGCTGGCGCGCCGACTTCGTTTGTTGACGAAGAGAACCGCATTCGTAAAGCTTCCGTCTCCGTCCAGCAACGGAAATGAAGGAATCTAACCTCGGTTTCGCTCATTTTATTTCCCACTTTGTCGCCTGTCAGTTAGCAGGATTACAACCTGAAGTGGTGGAAAGTAGTTAAAGCTCTAGACTCTCGGCATCGCGACTTCCCGAACCAAAACAAACCTCACGCGCTGAAACGCGACGGCTGATTGCGAAAAGCCGGAATGAGCAGATTGTGCCCGGTCATCTCTTTCGGTTGTGGCAAACCGAGTAGAAAAAGCAGCGTGGGCGCGACATCGGCAAGGATCCCATCTTTGCAGCGAAATTGCGCCGCGTCTTTGGCGACATAGATGAAATGCACAAGGTTGCTGGTGTGTGCGGTGTTGGGTGACCCGTCTGGGTTGCGCATCTGCTCGCAATTTCCGTGATCGGCGGTGACGAGGCATTTGCCGTCGAGCTCGAGAAGCTTCGTGACGATGCGGCCAATGCATTCGTCCACGGTTTCGACGGCTTTGATTCCCGCCTCGACGATTCCGGTGTGCCCGACCATGTCGGGATTGGCGAAGTTGAGAATGATCAAATCGTAATTGGCCATGCGCGCCAGCACTTCGTCGGTGACCTCGCGCGCACTCATCTCGGGCCGCAGATCGTACGTCGCCACCTTTGGTGACGGAACGATTTTTCGGTCCTCACCCGGAAAGGCACGCTCGATCCCGCCGTTAAAGAAGTAAGTGACATGCGCGTATTTCTCCGTCTCGGCGATGCGCAATTGCGATTTGCCAACTGCGCTCACCACTTCGCCCAAAATGTGCGCGAGCTTTTCAGGCCCAAAAATGAAGGGCGAAGGATAAGTCACATCGTATTGGGTGAGCGTGACGAAGTGGACTTGCGGCCTAACTTGCCGATCAAATCCATCGAAGTCTTTTAGCAAAAACGCCTGCGACAACTGGCGCGCCCGGTCGGCGCGGAAATTGAAGAACAAAACAGCGTCGCCATCGCGCACGCGCTGCTCGTTGACGTAAGAGAAAATCAACGGTGGCATGAACTCATCTGTCTTACCATTTTGATATTGTCGATCTACCGCGGCAGAGGGCGACGATTTACAGACTTCGCCGCGCCCGAGAACGATTGCGTCCCAGGCTTTTTTTGTTCGGTCCCAGCGGCGATCGCGATCCATCGCGAAGTAGCGGCCTACAACCGTGACGATCTTCGCGCCGCTCCTCTGGAGCTCGTCCTCGCAAGTTTTCAAATAGTCGGCGCCGCCAGTTGGGGATGTGTCACGCCCATCTGTGAACGCATGCACGAAGATTTCCGTGACGCCTGCCTCGTGAGCAGCATTCGCCAGCGCGATCATGTGCGAGTAGTGGCTGTGCACGCCGCCGTCGGAAACGAGTCCGAGAAGATGAAGCCGATGGCCTCGCGCTTCGACGAAGGTTTCCTGCAATATCTGATTACGAGTGAGCTCGCCCGCGGCGATGGCCTTGTTAATCCGAGTCAAGTCCTGAGAAACAATTCGGCCGGCGCCCAAGTTGAGGTGGCCGACCTCCGAGTTGCCCATTTGCCCTCCGGGCAAGCCAACGTCAGTTCCGCTGGCGCTTAAGGTACTGCCCGGATACTCCCGATAGAGTTCGTCGTGAAATGGTGTCCGGGCAAGAAGGGTTGCGTCGCCATTCTCTTCGCATTTGTCGCGGCCACCGGGATTGATGCCCCAACCATCGCGAATGATGAGGATGACTGGCCCGGCCATACGGCCCTCAGTTTGCCGATGATTGCGAACAACGACAAGCCGTTCTTTTTTTCCAATGTGGCGCAAGTCCGCCACCGCGGATTTGTCCGGTGGCGAATTTTGAACTTGCGATCTTTCAATGCGCAACTTGCAAAGTTGCGCCACAATTTGAAATGAAATGGCGCAACCAGTTGCTGGCGCTTTTTTGTCTTCTCGTCTTTGCCGGGCTGGGCGTTCTTTACTTTCAACACTGGGTCATCCGGAAACCGTTCGGCATTATTTTGTTTGTCGGGGAGGGCCTTTCCCCTTCGCGACTCGCCCCGACGCGCGCTTACGCAGGCGCGAGCACACGCCTGAGCCTCGATTCAATGCCACACGTAGCTTTCCTGACGAACTATTCGAAAGACTTCGCCGCTCCGGATTCGGCGGCTGCCGCCACGGCAATTGCGACCGGCGTTCGAGTGCCTAACAGCGCCATCGCCATCAATGGCGATAAAAAACCGATAACGAGCATCATCGAGTTAGCTCGAGAATATGGACGCGCCACCGGCCTTGTAACGGACACAAAACTAACTGATCCAACAAGCGCCGCCTTTTACGCACACCCGGTTGATCCGGACGATCTTGGGAAGATCGCGGCTGAATTCGTAGATGGAGGCAAGATCGACATTGCAATGGGTGGGGGCGCGTCGCAATTTCTTCCCGCTAGAAAGGGCGGCGAGAGACAGGACGGGCGCGATCTTTTGCTCGAACTCCGCGGTAACGGTTTTGATATCGTTAGGACTCGCGCAGAACTGGAGGCGGTCCCGGCATGGCGCCGTCCGAAGCTCTTCGGTGCTTTTAACAATGCGGACCTCGCGTTTGCAAACCAAGTCGAAGAACGCGGCCAGCAACCGAGCCTTTCGGACATGGTACGGCGGGCGATCCAGCTGCTTCAATATAACGTCGGCGGATACCTTCTCGTGGTTGATGCCGGTCTGATGCGGAAAGCGGCCCAGGAAAACAACGGGGAAAGGACGCTCATGCAAACAGTTGAATTGGATCGCGCAGTCGCAGTTGCGCGACGTTACGCGGGACAAAAATCGACAATCATTATCTGCGGCGACGTCGCAGTTGGTGGCATGACTTTGAATGGTTTCCCATTTCGGCACGACAACGGTATCGCCTTGCTCGGGCTGAATTCTGCGGGCCAGCCGTGGATCACGTGGGCGACCGGTCCACACGGCACAAGATCTTACGGGGCAGCGAACATTCCGGGTAAGCAGCCGAATGAACAGCCGGAAGCGCCTGTGGAACCGGCCGCGTTGTATACAAAATCGGCGCTGCCCACCGTGGACGACGTCGTCGTTTTTGGCAGCGGTCCCGGGACAGACGCGCTGCAAGGGATACTGGATAGCACAACGGTTTTTAAGATCCTCCGAGGCGAGCTCTAGCACCTCGGCTCCGGTGAGATTAAAAACGGCGAAGCAGCGCCGTACTCCAAGACGCGAAGCGCGTAATGTGCGCCCAGCCGAGGGCGGCGTTTTGGAGCGCGGTCTCGATTCGTCGGCACGGCGTTCGTCCGTACGAAACAATCGCTCACTACAATATTGATTTTCTCGCCGAGTTAAGAGACACTTGCGACCCATACCGATGCAGATCGCAAGCGCATTTTCACGACCGCAGACTGTTCCTGCTGTGCCCAAGGCCGCGCCG
>Ga0209161_10000337_pt1 | contig 37823 bp, 33 predicted proteins | sample GraSoiAngelo_155_FD_186169 | JGI IMG/M metagenome (GOLD analysis project Ga0209161, IMG submission 186169) | Grasslands soil microbial communities from the Angelo Coastal Reserve, California, USA - 14_1009_13_30cm (SPAdes) (version 2) | ecosystem: Environmental > Terrestrial > Soil > Grasslands... | reverse complement strand
TGTGCGTCTCATCAGTTCGTGCGTGGTCTTTCCACTCGCACTCATCGCGTTCAGGGCCAGGCAGTGCCTTTCGTATAGCCAAGGGTGTTAAGCACGCCGCGATCGAGGCCGCGCAGGACATGGCGCATCAGGTTGAGTGTTCCTTCATTGAGAAAATATGCGCCGTGAATGTCTCCGACGCCCTGCTGGAAAAAGCTCGAGCAATCGACGTCCCAGACATTGTCGGTTGGCGAGGACGGATCTGCCAAAGGCGGTCGAGTCGATAGGCCACTGCGGCCCAGGCGTCGCATGCCAAAATGCTTCAGGCCTGCAGACGCGCCGAGGACAGTGTCGCGTCCAGTGTAGAACGCAGTGATTCGATAGCTGAGATTAGCGACAGCGCTGCCATCGTCGTTATCAGGTGCTCCCTGGTCGAACAAATCACTGTCAACATCGGCTGCAACCATCAAAAGCTGATTGACGAGACTAACGAGTAGTGGCTGATTTTTACGGGTCCAGGCAGCGGCCATCGCTTTTTGCACGACATAGTTGCCCATGCTGTGAGCGATGAGGGACACCTTCGCTTTACAGGCTTTGGCAGGATTGTTTATGGTTTCCTGTTGTTTGTCAGTCAGCCAATCGAATAGCGCGCTCAACACGTTTGTTAAATCGTAAGCGCACAGACGCGCATGCGACCGGTCAGGCTCATAGCCCAGGAGGCTACCGCGTGATGGCCAGTCATACAGGATGCAAAGCCCGAGACTATCCGGGCCGTCAAAAAGGTTACCGCAAAGCTTCTCATAAAACGCTGCGTCTTTTGCAAACGTTTGGTTGTAGCCATGAACAAGAATTGTGACGTGACTTTGTTTCTCGTTTTCTGCCTGGTCATACTTTGGAAACTTATCCGCTGCGGCGACCAGCAGCTTCTGAAAGTTGGCGGCGGTAACTTTCCGCCAATTCTTGATGTCGGTGAGCGGTTGTTTGTCGCTGACCCAATAAGTCATCCCATCGGTACTGACGTCCGGTCCAACGCCGCCCTGGCTGCGATCATTGATCATCCAATACTTTGGCATCTTTGTGAGCGGGCTGTTGGCGCGAAGTTAATGCATCAAGTCGAATCCGTCCAAAAAAAGTCTGAAAGTTATCTGTGAGATAGGCGCGGTCCACAATTCCTGTCCCTGTCATTGATTTCTCGCGCGAAGGTTCTCAAAACCAGGCGCTAAGATTTCTTACGGGAACTTGAAACTGAAGCGCAAGATTTCTTTTCCAATTCTCCGTCGATTGCATAAGCCGAGTCGCAGGGATCGGGAGCGGCTCACCCGACGGTTTTGCTTTACTTAATCCAGTCGCTAACTCATGCTCGAATTTGACCTGAAAGTCGGAGAGACTTGTTAGGTTCTAAGAAAAATGATGGCGCCCGAGGAGTACATCGAACAGCGTCTGAACGATCAGATAGACTGGTATGACCGAAAGAGCGGTACGAATCAGCGCTGGTTCAAGCGGCTGCGTTTTGCCGAAATCGCCGCTGCTGCCACAATTCCATTGCTCTCAGGCTTCGCAGGCAACTCATTCTCGATCAAGATCGCGATCGGTGCTTTAGGCGTTCTTGTTGCCGTGATCGCATCCCTCCTCGGATTGCTGCAACTTCACGAACACTGGATCGAGTATCGAGCTACAGCTGAGTCTCTCAGAAAAGAGAAATTTTTATTTCTCACCCAGACGGATCCCTACGGCAAGGATGATGCCTTCCATCTTCTCGTCCAACGCGTCGAAGCTCTGTTGACAAAGGAGAACGCTGATTGGGCGCAATCCATGATGACACCACCCAAAGGAGAGAACCGTGCTTGAGATATGTCTCAGCTCCACTGCGAATTCGCGCGTCCGATATCTTGGTAGTTTTCTCGGGCCGAACGGCCTAACCACGAAGTTTTTGAAAGAGAACGAGGAGGAGCCACCGGAATTAGAATGGATAAAAGAATACACAGAGAAGTACTTCGTAGTGGAAAGGTATCCTTGAGACGAGAGATTCGAGTTGCGCTGCTGGCAGCAGTGGTTTTCGTCGCCGTTGCTTCACGCGTTTCCGCACAGACTAGTGCCGAGGTGCGGCAGGCATTTATCGATCTTCGGCAGGACCACATACGTTACAACTGTTCGCGAGCCACCTTATGGTTGCAGCAACATCGCGACGTTTTGCGAGATCAGATGCAGACCGAGCTTTATCGCACTAATGATCCGCAAGCGCGCGATGCCCTCCTAATTGTTCTTTTTCAGACCGAAAGCTTTGATCCGGATCAGCGGTTTGCCAGATTCGTCATGCAAAGATTAAGGGAAGAGGATAGGCGAGTATCGAACGTCTTTGTTGGATTGCCAGGATCCGAAGAGAACCCTGACCTAAGCGGTCTCACCGGTGGAGCGCACCACCTGGCGTGGGTTTTCATTGACCATCATTACGGCCTGTTTGAACCTTTACTGAAGGCGGAAGTCGGTGAAACGACCGATATGTGGGAGTTATGGGGGATCGCATGGATGTTCAAGAAGCACAATGTGCTTTCTGCAAACGCCAGCCTTTTTACGAGCGATGTACTTGGCCGCGCCGCCGCTGCATTGAAGAATGATGGGATCCGTTACAACGCGTCGCAAGCAATGCGATTATTTCTCATGCTGCCCAAGCAGAGCGCGCCGGTTGTGCGCGAAGCGTCAAACTCGTCGGACCCGCAACAGCGCTATTTGACGCAGGCGTTTCTCGACGCATTGCGTGGCAGCAAGAACGCCGTTGGCTACTTGAATGCAAAGCTTAAGCTTTATATCGGATTGTTGCCGGAGTCCGACAGGCAAGAGCCGGAGTGGCTTGATCAGGTGACCGAGCCGTATCTAGATAAAGATAGCTACCCGTAAAGGCGCTAGCGTCGATTCGCCAAAACCTGTTTTGACAGATCCGGGTCGCCGGACGCAGTGAGCAACGCAGAGGGCAGTGAATCAGGCTGACGGTGTCGCGCAGTCTCTAAGACCTGATCGGCGACGGTGGTTATCGCAAATGGAGTCAGGCTTCGCTGCGTTCGGCTGGCAAAGAACCACCGACAAAAGACGTCCATTCCTCCCGCTTCCGTGCATAACTTCTTTAGCTGGGTAACTGGCGGAACTTCGCGCCAAGCCAACCGGCTGGAAGGTTCGAGTGATGCGGACGACAAATTACGGCCGAATTGTGCGAGGAACCTGTAATCAGAAGCAGACAACGGTGTCGAGACATCACTGATATAAACAGTGCCATCGCTGGAGGCACTGGCGAGCTTAGCGCCATCGTATGTAAAAGCCAGACCGCGGATCGCATCGTTGTGCAGTAGCGGTTCTGACACGGACTCTCCTACCGCAACCTCCCACACTTGGGCAGCTCCGTCTTCTGTGCCAGTCGCTACACGGGTTGAATCGGGACTTACAGCCAGGGAGCAAATTGGTTTGCTGTGCACGAGAGCGGCCGAAACTGGTTCGCCTGTAGCAGTGTTCCAGATCACTGCCGTATTGTCGTCAGAGCCAGAAACGAAGAACTGTTCGTTAGGTGAAAAGGTTACTGCCTGGACTGCCGCTTTATGTTTAATTGATGGACCTTTTTTCTCACCGGTCTCGGCGCTCCAGATCTGAACCACTCCTTCGTTATCGCCGCTTAGGAGAAGTTTTCCCGACGGACTAAGATCGAATGCGGTAAGTTCTTTTGCTACGACGATAGGTGATCCGATCCGTTCACAGGATTGGCGCGCGCGAATTTCAAACGTTTCGATTGTGCCGCGGTTCCATCCGCTCGCCAGTCGTCGTCCTTCGCGGTCAAACCGCAAGGCGCGGACACCGTCTTTGTGTTCGGTTTGTTCCCATAAGGGCTTAACAAGATCCGGTAGTCGATAAATACGCAGCATCCCGCCTTCACTGCCGGCGGCTATCACATCTTCTCCAGGGCTAAACGACACGTTTCTTACGGTGCTATCGAACTCAATTCCATGTCCGCCGACAAGTGTCCGGTCACTAACTTTCCAAATACGCAAGAATGCGTCCCAGCCACCCGTTGCGACATAGGTGCCTTTTGCACTGATTGCGACGCTTACAACCTTGCCGGAATTATCGATTACAACTGGCTCGTTGAGCTTGCCGTTGCCGTTCCAAATCCTGGCGTTGCCGTCCTGACATGCGGTAACAATCCAATGTCCATCCGCCGTTGCGCTCATCATTTCTACCGGTCCAGGATGATGAAGTTGAGCGCTCGTAGGAAGTAAAGTCGGCATCAGCCAATTGCGGACCGTGCCTTCCTGCGTTACGACAACTAGATGTAGATTATCTGGCTGAGGTAGCATGGCGATGATCTGTGCCGACTCGCGAACCGGTTCGCCCAAGGATGCGCCATCCAATGAACTCCAAGCCTGCACGCGGCCATCGTCAGTTCCGGTATAAATACGGAGCCCATCTGGACTGAACCTAACTGACGAGGCCGATCCCGTAATTGCAAGCGGTCGCTCCAAGGCAGGCGAACCGTCAAGTTTCCAATTATAGACTTTACCACCCGAGACTGTAACCAATGAGTGGCCGTCTGGGGCGAATCGCAGATCGGTAACTTCCCGATCGTGAGGAATCGGTTTTCCAACTTCCTCGCCGCTATCAACATTCCATATCTGCACACCAGGAGCGTCACCTGCGGTGGCCACCAACTTACCATCAGCGGTAAACGCGGAGGTGTTGATATCGCCTTTATGTGTCCAGACGTGAAGCTCTTTTCGTTGAGAAATCTGAAGCAGCCGCGCGGTGTTGCCACTCAGGGTAAGGAAAGTGTCGTCACTACCCGGCGGAAACAGAAGCGTATGTACATTTACATTTTCTTTACCGGGAAATTCCCATATTTTTTCGCCGTTCTCGCCGGACCAGACGCGTGTTTTACCGTCCCGACAACCGGTCGCCACGAATTGTCCGTTCGCACTAAATGCAGCTGAGGTAATCTCATTCCCATGGTCAGCAGTCCAGACCACGGTAGCTTCCTTTCCGTCATAGCGCCATAAAGTAAGAGTGCCATCAACACAACCAGTAAGCAGCGCGCGATTGTCGCCCGGTTTGAAACAGACTACGCGTACGCCATTGGTGTTAGTATTCAGTTTTCGACACTTAGGGGTAGCTGCTATGAGCCTGCCAGTCTCCGCTTCCCACACACAAGCGGTTAGATCCCTCGAGCCGGTCGCGATCAGCTTTCCATCGACACTCATCGTGGTAGAGAGAATAGCGTCGTGGTGCCTCATAATCGTCGAAGTCGGTAACGGCCATGATCGCTGAGTTAGAGCGAACCAGAGTCGCTCAGCCGGAACGCTTCGGGTGTCGGGATCAATTTCTGCCGCTCGCGCTAAAAAAACGAGAGCGCTGGCTGCATCTGCTCGATCGAACGATTCCTTAGCGCGAGCGCTATCGGACGCGACCAGTAACTGTTGCGTTTTCTTCTTTTGCGCGGCCGTCTGCCTCTCAGCAAAGACGGCCCAGCCAGTCAGTGCCGCAAGAACCGCAGCCAGGGCCAAGCTGGTAGCGCCGATAATACGCGCGCGCCGCAGTCGCCTTTCATGCTCGCGTTGCCTCAGATCATCATAATTGACCCCGACCAGCCCGGCCAAGAGTTTCAGTTTTGCATTATCTTTTCCGTCCTTCGCTTCCCGCACGTCGGCAGCGAGCGGCTCAGCAGGCTGTGTCGACAATTCGCCATTTGCTGCGAGTCTATACCGCATCGCCTTTGGGAAACACTCGTCCTGCGGAACAAAGCCTGGTTTGCCCTCAGTCGCGTTCGGTTCGCCGGCAACGATCAACGCAAGAATCCGGTCTTCGCGTCCGAGTTTTTTAAACTCGATGATTTCCTGGTCTACCCAGTGTGACTGCACGGCGTGCGGAGAGCAAATGACAATCAGATAGCGCGATTCATGCAGGGCTTCGTCAATGTTCGCCGCGAGATCGGCTGAAACCGAAAGCTCCTCACGATCGCGAAAAATTGGATAAAGGCGGTCTGGCACTCTGCCGTCACGCGATTGTTTGCCAACCAGCCGGCGAGGCACACGGTATGTCTCGAGCGCCTTGTGCAGCCAGTCTCCCCACTTTGCATCCTGATGGCTGTAGCTGAGGAACGCCCAATATTTAAATTCGGCCATCTCGTGATACCAGGTTCCTTCTTTACATGCGCTCGCTCCGATACTTTAAAAATTTACCCTCGCGATCCAAAACGCATTCTCTGCTGAAACAGGGTTTTACAGCGTGCCAGTTAATAGGAAAAGAAAGATCGATACTTTACAGACCAAGGTACGAAGCAAATACAAAGCAAGCACGTCAGTTAATATGGAATACCCATGAACTATCACCCTCTTTGTCGTGGTCGGCATCAGAATCACGCAAGTGGTAGCTTCTTGAGCGGAGATGCTGCCAGGAGAGTCTTGAGTTTGCTCATTTGCTCCCGCGTGGTTTCCTTTATTTATTCTTCGGGAGCGGCGGATAAGGCTTCTTCCAGTCGCCGCTGACCCAGCGCTTCTTCCTCTAATCCAATCTCCGCTTCGGCAAGAGTCGCTAAAACCCAATACCGCTTTTCCGGATACCTGCTCCCGGGCAGCAAAGGAGCCGGACGTACGTTGGACTCGAGCCACTGGTTGCAGATAGAGACTACTTCCCTTCGTACGCGACGCGCCTGCACGAAGTCGGCGATAGCTTCCGCAAAATCGACGGGACGTGCTGCGCGCTCGTTGAGCAGGTAGGCGTAGTTGATTCCGTTGTAGTAGTCGTTGCGCAGGTAAAAGCCGCGCTCGTAGGCGCGCACAGCTTCATCGAGATAGCTACTCTCTTTAGTCAGTTCCCATAGGCGCTTGTGCACCGATCCCCACAGGCCAAGGGTCTCGGTGTCATTAGTGGTCTGCGGTTCAAGCAGCTTCAAAAGATCGCGTGCTGCTTTCAACGCTTCTTCGGGAGTAGGATACTTGCTCTTATACGTGGCGAGTGCGAGCCGCTGAAGAACGTCCGGATCCTCCGGGTTCTCGGCTTGCTGGCCCACGGATGTTTCCGAAGCACCAGCCCTTCGCATCTCCCGGATTTCCTCGAGGAGCATCCTGGCCTTTACCCAGTCGCATTTCGTCTGAGCTTCATCCACTCGTTGCATCAACTCGCTGTGAACCGGAGTCGGAGCGCCAGCTACCCTCTCGGTTGCACTTGCTGCTGCTGCGGCAGCTTTTGCTGCTGGTGAAACCGAAGGTGGAGTAAGACGCTCAATAAACTTGTAGACAGGGCTGTCTCCCCTGAGTTCGGGCTCCGTCGCGATTATGCTTTGAATTGCGGCCGCCAGGTCGTTGGTGAAACGTTTCGCTTCACTCACGCCGATGTCTTCGCCTAAATGGCGATATTTCCGGATGACGATGTGGCTCAAATCGAAAGTAGGCGACTTCATCATCATTTCTTCGGCGATAATGACCGTCGTGTAAGGGCGAAGTGCGTGCCGCACACCGAGTTCGTAAAGCGCGTTCCTGTTTGAAGTAGAAAGATCCGCGACGACGACATCAGCCTTCAACAACTGTTCGTACATCGGCAGGTCGATGAGCCCCGAATGCACAATCTCGTCCGCGCGTATGCACTTGAGGCCGGCAGCTTCGACTGCAGGCTTTATGAGATTGATATACGACTGGTCGAGATCGAGCACCCGGCCAGTCTCGAAATCGGTCTTCTTTCCAAAACCCATTATGACAAAACAAGTGCCAAATTCTGTAGTCACGCCTGGCTGTGCTGGCATATTTTTTGTCCGGAGCTATCCTGTGGCTGCCTGCAAAGGACATCCTGCGAAGTGGGACACCATCGCTTCCTTCGCGGCAACCGTGCGGCCCACGTCATGCTCAATCAATACTACAAATGTTCTCAACACGGGAGTTGCGTTTGAGAGGTAGTCATGATGCCCCGGCCACGTTTCGACTGTCAAGACTGTTATGACCCCATTTCAACGAACAGTGAACTTCTTCCGATCTCCAGTTAATGTTACCTGCACATTTCGACATCTGTGCAATTGCTGGACCCCTGCGAACGTGTTGAGGTGCGACATCTGAGGCTTGGTGAGCAAAAGACTCGATCCTGCATAAAGAAGTCATGAGAAAAAATACAATTATCTTCGCGAATGGAAATCGCGCCGTTGTTGTCACAGCACCGATCGATGCAAGCGCGAAGGAGATTCTAGACGATCTTGAAATCGCATCGCCGCGCGCTGTCATTCTGCTTTTTGGCGGCGCGGCCGGCCTCGATGATTCACGCAAAGCTCATCTTTCGACTTTATTCGCCGATGCAGTTATCCCCGTGGCAGCCGAATTAGATGCCTTAATAATCGATGGCGGCACACAATCCGGCGTCATGGCGATAATGGGCGAAGCGGTCGCGCGGCACCACGGGACATGTCAGTTGCTCGGAATCGTGCCGAAAGGGAAAGTCGCCCATCCGGAAATTGGAGGCGCGTCTGCCGTCTTGGATGGCGCTCCGCTTGAGCCGAATCATTCGCATTTCGTTTTGGTGGAGAGCAACGAATGGGGCGGCGAGACCACGACGATGTTGGCACTGGCGCGCGCGTTCAACGCGCCGATCGTCGCAATCCTCGTCAACGGTGGCGCGATTGCCGCTGATGAAGCTTTGCAAAGCGTACGCAACGGATGGCAACTGCTCGTGTTTGAAGGCAGCGGCCGCTTTGCCGATGAGCTGAGTGCGGCTGTACGTGACCGTCACTGCGCGAAATCTGCCGAAGTGAGTGAGATCGCACGCTCTGGCCGCACCGCATTATTTCATCTCGATGATGCTGCTGAAAAATTAAGAGACGAGCTGCGCCGAATGCTATGCCGCTAATGCCCTGACTTGTCCTTTGGAGCTGATGTCATCGCAGATTTCGCGTAAGCGATAATTTCGGGGCGATACTCGAAATGCATCGTATCAAAATGCCACCATTTACCGCCCCAGATGAAACCCTGCCGCTCGAACGTCTCGATTATTTCAGTCGGCCAATTTTTTCGCGAAAAGGTTTCTAGTTGGCTCGGCGGCACCCAGCGCCAATAGGCCGCTTTCTTTACGTTAAGGTCGATGGCAGTAGCAAAGGAGTGATTGCTTAGGCTCTCGGTGCCGGCGACCTTGCGCCAATTAAACGTGCCGGCGAGCTTGTCGACGTAGGATCGTATCTCGGGCTTCTGTGCCAGCAATGGAGTCAGACCCGCGGACACGGCACGCAGCGCATCGGCTGCGCCGTAGCGCGCGTTGAATTTTACCGAGTTGCCACAGAACTCTGCAACAACGCAATTACTTGCGACCGCCGATTCGGAATCACCGTAAAGCGCCATAAAAAGGGCATCAACGCGGTAGCGGCCCGGATCAAAGTCCTTTGGTAACCGATCGGTCGGATTCGCCAGCGGATAGGTGTCGTGGAACATGTCCTTGATATCTGGATGATCGAGTCGCTGTTCGGATGTCTTTGTTATCCCGTCGTCATAAATGAATTTCTGACCGGCAAGGCATATAAACAGTCGCTGATCCGACCTAATTTCCAGCGCCTGCAATGCCTTGGGATAGGCTGCCGCAAGGGCGGCGAGGATTGGAACCAGCTTTTGATCGTAATGAAACGAGTCGGGCAAGCTCAGCACGAGAGCTTGAATATCGTCATGGAATTCAAACCGCTGATTTGGTGAAGAAGCCGGTTCCGTGGAAAAGAGGCTCCCCACAAGAAACGCCAGGAGGCTTATTAGGAAGAAAGCCAACCCTCTGCGCAAAAGACCGGCGACGTAATGCACAACGATTATCGGCCCCTCTCGATTGATTGGATCAGCTTTACGTTGGCCTTCTCATATTGATTCATGCTATTGAAAACGCGATCCTGATTGTCATCGACACCGCGATAATAATTGCCCAGCCTACGGGCCAAATCCATTCCCCGTTGACTCGAGAATTTGTAGCCCTCTCGGGCAAATATTTCGTTTCGGGCGCGCCATAAATCATCAGCACTAAGACTTGAAAGCTCAGCCGTACTCAGAAAACGAGTGCTTGAGTCCGGGAAGAGCCATGGTCCGCGCCCAGGCGTAATTGATGGGCCAGGCGAATCACGCTGAACGGTACTTTTAGATGAAACAATCTTAAGCGCCCCAGAGGTTTTGGAAATTCCCCATTCTTGGCTGATGCGCCCGCTAGTGCTTTGGCCTGACGTGGGATTTCTGTAGAGATATCGGTAGTCAAAATAAGCTGTGACCCTGTCTGGAACGGCGGAATGCTCAAGACGAATGTCGCCGACAGTGAAGGCGACAACAGGCCACCGCTTGAAAAATTCGCTTACCTCATTTCGGTGGGATGCTTTATCGCTCCGCTCCGGCCCCCACTTGAACGAGTCGATATATTGCGAAAGCATGTATTCGATGTCTCCCCGCTCTTCCGCGCGAAAATGACTAGTCACAAAGTCCCGCACTTCGTCATCGTTGATCACGTTGGCGGCCATCGGTGGTGGTGTCGTCGTCGTTAGAGCCGGAAATGGAGTCGGTGCTGGTGGTGATGTCGTCGTTAGGATCGGAACCGAGGTCGCGGCAACTGTCGGGACCGGTGTAACTGCAGCCGGCGTTATCGGGACAGGCGTTGAACTTCCTATCGGAGTCATGCCGGGTTTTTCAGGACCCGTTTTCTTCTGGACGAGATACCATCCGGCGCCACCCACAATCACCAAGGCCGTAATTGCGAGAGCGATAAGAATTGATTTACGCCGAGACGGACGAATTGGCGGCTCTGGGATCGATGGTTTCTCCGGTTGAGCCGGCACGTCTGCGGCGGGAAGGGGGGGGTCTTCAGCACTGCCTTGACCGTTTTCGCCAGATTATCCAAATGGCGTTCCAACGGAGGCGAAAAGGCGTCCATCCACTACGAAGTCGAGATGAAATATTCCAGCGACTTTGTGGGCGGGATGTCATCAACCCGAAATGGAATGATGTAAACGCCCTTGTTAACAGCGCGCTCTACTTCGCGTTTGATTTGAGGCGAGGCATCCGCGTTCCGGGAAAAGATCAGGATCATGATGCGACTGGACTCGATCGCATCGATAATCGATTCGCCCCAATCGGCGCCTGGAACAACATCACGCGGTGCTATCCAGCAGGTCACTGAGTCTCCCTCGAGGCGCGCCACGATCGCATCGGCGACAGCTTTGTCTTTTACCGAGTGACTTACGAAGACATCATGAGCCATGTTGCGGCTTCTGTTTCGTTTATCGTTTCTTCCCCGTCTATGATGGTACGGGCGGGCATGTCAATTCAAGATGAATCGACCAATTGGACTTGCGCCGATCCAACGCGAAAGCCCATTATCGATCACAATGAGTTACCGCGACAAATTGGAGAAGAGCGGTCCGCGGAAACTGCTCGCATGCGACGGCGGAGGGATTCGCGGAATCATCAGCATTGAAATCCTTGCGCGGATAGAATCGGAGCTGCGCAAGAGTAGTGGGAATCCAAAGCTCGTCCTCGCGGATTATTTTGATTATGTCGCCGGCACCAGCACGGGAGCGATTATCGCGACACTCATCGCGCTCGGATGTAGCGCCGATGGGGTGCGAGATTTTTATCTTCGGAGTGGCGCAGAGATGTTTCACAAGGCGCGCCTTTGGGAGCGCTTTCGTACACAATTCGAGAGCGACAAGCTCTCCGATATGCTGCGCGATCTGATTGGCGAGGAAACCACCTTGGGATCCGAGAAGCTCCACACGCTGCTAATGATGGTGCTTCGCAACGCAACGACCGATTCACCATGGCCACTGACCAACAACCCCGCAGCAAAATATAACGATCTCACTCGCCCCGGCTGCAATTTAAAGTTGCCCCTCTGGCAGCTTGTGCGCGCTAGCACCGCGGCGCCAACTTATTTTCCGCCGGAGGTTATCCACATCGGTCGCGACTTCATCTTCGTGGATGGCGGAGTAACCATGTATAATAATCCCGGCTTTCAACTTTTTTTGATGGCGACGAGCGAGCCGTACCGCTTGCTTTGGCCGACTGGCGAGGAGAAAATGCTCCTTATTTCAGTCGGCACCGGCGCAAGCGCTAATGCGAATAGCAATTTGAGTCCGGAGGAAATGAATCTGATCTACAATGCGAGCACGATTCCCTCCGCACTCATGGCCGCAGCGCTGCACGAGCAGGATTTTCTCTGCCGTATTTTTGGGAAATGTCTTATTGGAGATTTATTGGATCGTGAGGTTGGTGCGGTAATCGGGCAAGGTATTCCGAATGTGCCGAAGCTGTTCACTTATGCGCGCTACAATGCCGAGCTTTCTAGCGAAGGCTTGAATGCGCTTGGCCTTGAGCACATCAATCCGGTGCACGTCCAGCAAATGGATTCGGTTGATCATATCGGCGAAATGCAGGAGGTCGGCCGAGCCGTGGCTGAGCAAAAAGTGAAAGCTGCTCACTTCGCTGCGTTTCCACCGGCGTAATTTATCTGCTTTGAAAAGTGAAAGATCGAAAGGGAATGGGTTACCCTGTGTGCGGTCTCCCGAAGCAATTTGCGCTGCGCTTTGTCAAGCACTCAGCGCACAGTGACAGAACACGAACCGGAGCGGCCGTGATCGTCCAGCGCGGTCAGTTGGTAGCGGCCAGGCGCTGATTTCCAGGAAAGAATGTCGCTGGCAGCAGATTTTCCAATGAAAGTCTTATCGGCGAACCAATACACTTCGCGAACATCGGCGTCTGTTTTTGCTCGCAACGGAATTCCTTGTTTGCGACTCGACTCGCTATTTAGAACTTCATAGATGTTCCCTGCTGCTGGGGCGATAATCCGCGGAGGATTCCCAGTGCGCGCGACAAGTTCCGGATCAGTTTCAGGCAAAAAGGGCGGCGGCAATTTCCTCGGCACTCCGGCGCGGCGAAAGATCGACAACAACTCCGTAGGCCAAAATTCGTAGACTTCACGCCGGAGCTGGCGCGTCCCATCATCACGCGCGACCCGAAGTCCGCTCGCAGCATCGACGAGCACTTCCTGATGCACATCGCAAAGTTTGATCGGTGAAATTCCGGGAATGAACCATCCCTCGATCTGTTGGGTGCAATACGGCTCAGGTAAATCACCTGAGACCGCGCAAAAGGAGACACGTTTCAAATTCGCGCCCGGAGGGGGGAGATGCGGCTGGGTCGGCTCCGGCCAGGTCGCGCGCAAACTGTCGATGATTTGAAACAAGAGCGGAGCAGCGGCGATGCGTCCGACAAAAGTTCCGTTGGCGCGGCCATCAAAATTTCCGATCCACACTGCGAGAACATAATGATTGAAGACGGCGATTGACCATGCGTCGCGAAAACCGTGTGACGTTCCCGTTTTCCAAAAAACCGGCGCGGCCCGGTCAGAATATGCGCGGCCAACTTCGGGCCGTGGCAGATTAGTCATTTCCAGCGTCAGGAATGCAGCTTCCGGCATGATGATCGACCGACCTCGCGCAGCGGTTGGATCGCGCGATGTGCGGCGAAGAGGACGCAACTCTCCATTGTTAGCGAGCGCTGCGTAAAGTCGCACCAGATCTTCCATTGTGACTTCGGCTCCGCCTAGCGGCAGCGACAAGCCATAAACCGATTCTGAGCGCGGCAATTTGACGCCGGTGCCGCGGAGAAATTTGTAAAGCGTGGGATGATGCAACTGGGATGCGAGTTCAACCGCTGGCAGATTGCGGCTCCGCGCCAGAGCGTCGCACGCGCGGATCGGTCCGACGAATTCGCGATCGAAATTTTCCGGATCGTAATCGCCGAAACTATGCGGTGCGTCCGACAGGATCGACAATGGGTGAATCAGTCCCTGCTGCAGGGCGAGCGCATAGACGAATGGTTTTAGAGTTGAACCGGGCGAACGGGGACTGCGCGTTCCATCAACTTGACCATTAATGTCGGCGTTGAAAAAATCGGCCGAGCCGATTTGTGCTAGCACATCCATCGTACGCGTATCGACGAGCAGAGCGGCAGCATTCTGAATTCCGCGATTGCGATTTGTTTGAATATAATCGGCGATCCGGCGCTCGATTAACTGCTGCTTCGCCAAATCCAGAGTGGTGACGATTTCCCGGCGGTCCTTCTCGGTGGCGACGATCTGCTGAACAAAGTGCGGCGCGAGAAATTTGCATTCCCGTTGCGCGCGTGCGCTGAACAAGCGCACGGAGAATTCCCTATTGATTTTGGCGCGGTCGTACCAATGGCTCTGCGCCGAATCGAGCGAGTGGTTATCCCGATCGGCAAACAACGCACGGCGGCTCGGGCTTTGTGGAATGACGCTGAGCGCGACTGCTTCTGGTCGGCTTAGTCTCGATGCTGGCTTATCGAGATAAATCTGACTGGCCGCTCCGATGCCTTCGATGTTTCGCCCGTAGGGCGCGAGATTAAGATAAGCTTCAAGAATTTCAGCCTTTGAGTAATGCCGCTCCAGTTCGAGAGCGCGAACGATTTGAACGAACTTTCCGCCGAGCGTGCGTGTGCACAGATGATAACGCAACCGGGCGAGTTGCATCGTAATGGTCGACGCGCCGCTATGTGCGCCACCGGCGCCGAGGTTAAGTGCCGAGCGTAATAACGCGACCGGGTTAACGCCCGGATGGTGCCGGTAATATTTGTCTTCAAATCGGACGGTCGCATCAACTAGCGCTGGCGAAATGTCTGGCAAAGATGTCCAGACCCGAAATTTCTGATCGGTTGTGAGGGTGACACGAAGCAATTTTCCATTGCGATCGCGCACGCATTGGGAAAACGAAATGCCTTCGAGCAGTGGCGGCTTGGCCAGCGCAAGCCAGGTTGCAGCGGTGCACGTGCAAACAAGTGAGAAAGCGAGCAGCGTCTTCTTGTAACGATTTGCTATCAACACGGTCATCCTGAGCGGAGCGAAGGACCTCGCCGACGAAGTATTGATCACGCCTCCTGGCGAGTGTGTTCCATCACCTGTGAGAGGTCCCTCTCTTCGTTCGGGATGACACGCGTTTTCATTTCGGCCAGTTCAGGACCTATTCTGTGACGCTGATCTTTCCGCCAACCCCGCGGCCCTTCACATTTCGCTCGTACATCGACTCGGCGAAAATCTGCGGTACGGTAAACTGACCGCGATTAGACGATTTAATCTGATAATTGATCTCGAGCGTGCGGCTCGACACGGTCGCGTAAAACACGGCGCGATCTTCGCGCACATCGACATAATCGACGCTGGGAATTGTTGAAACGCCTGGTTGCAGCGATGAGCCGACAACTTCGAATCCGCCCGGCAGCAGATCGATGATGGCAACATTGGTGACCGGTTCATCGCGCACAGTTCGAGCGTGTAGACGAACATGAATCGGCTCGCCCAGTTTCGTCTGCGTTACCGGCTGATCATTCTTGTCGAGTAACTCACGATAAACTTCCAATCCAGCGGTGACCGGTTGTGCCGGCACATGTCGATCAAATCCAGCTTCGACTACCTGGAAAAATGCTCCAGGACCGTTGAGCGCTCCCGCGATTTTAAAGCGGAGCGCAACCGCATCTTTGGAAAAAGCTGCCCGTTGCAGCAACTTCGCCCCGCTTGTTAGCGCAACTTCGCGCTTGTCGCGATGGATTTCTGCAATACTGAGGTCCGGCAGCTTTTTTGCGATCATATGTGAGTACGATTTTAGCGCCGAAACCGCGTAGGCGGCCGAAAGCGTGTTGAATTCGCCGCGCCCAATCGGTTGGAGAATTTGCTCGAATTCCTGGCCTGAGATTTTCTTCAGTCGCTCGGGAAACGCGCGCGCGAGTACGGCGATATATTGCGCGTTTGATCCGAGTGGTTGGCAGAAGTCGTCGTAATCCCGGGTCGATCCCTTGTCGATCTTATAAGCGGCGATCAAATCTTCCGCGTCTTTGTCTTTGTGCAGAAGCTTCAGCGCGCCGGCGAGATAAACACCGGTGATATCGTTCTCCCAGAGATCTGTCTGATGCTGTTCAAGGTAATCGCGCAGATTAAGAATGTAATTGGTCGTAACAACGCCTTCGCGCGTGAGGACGTAAATCGCGTAGGCGACGGTGCGCGCGTCTGCCAGGGTCGAAGGTTCGCGCCCAACCATCTTTTGCAAATAGCGCAAGCCGCTCGCAAACATGTCCGCCGGCGGAGCGAAGCCAGCTGTTTTCGCGGCGCTCAGGAAGTCCATCGCGTAAACGGAATTGAAACTGATCTTCTCATCAGTTTCCGGCGCCCAATAACCGAACGCGCCCTGGTCGTTTTGCCGACGTCGCAAAATTCCAAAGACTTTTTCAAGCTGAGCATTCACTTCTGCCCGACTGAGCCCGAAATCGGCTTCATCTGCGAGCAGGAGCCGGCAGAACGCGCCGCTCGTGATCTGCTCGCTACAACCATGGGGAAAATCTTTTAGAAAAACGTAAAGACCGTGCGCGAGACCAAGCGGGACTGCGGCGACGGCCGCTTCGCGCTTGGCAAACTCAGAATAAATCGCACGTGTAATCTGAATATCAGCGCTTCCTTTTTTGAAATTCCCGCTGCGAACATCAGTCGTATAGGGAACTGGCGGACGAATGCTCAGCGTAGCGCGCCGACGGGTTTCGATTCCACTACGGCTGGCCACAAATTTGATTTCGCCAGAGCCGAGCACGTCGTTGACACGTAACCGTAACTTCACGCTTTGCTCGCGTCCTTCGGCGATTCGCAATTTTTGCGTTGCCGTTCCCAAGATCGACAAATGCGGGGACGTCTCTGCGCGCAACTCGATTTCAGCGTCTGCGCCGGAACCTTCTACATTATTCGCGACCGTCACGCCGGCCTCAAATTCGTCACCAGGAGCAGCCAGCACCGGCACGCTTGGCGTAATGACAAAAGGTCCGCGAATGAGTGCGTCGCGGTCGGCCGATCCGGCAGCGTCGTTGGAAACACCGACGGCCATTACTTTTAACGTGCCGTCGAAAAAGTCGGGCACATCATAGACAACTTCGCGAGTAGTCGCGTCGGCGTTGATAATGCCAGACCAAAACACGACCGGTTTTTCTGTGACGCGCTTGAACGGATTCAATCGCTGTGCTCCTTCGCCGTCGCCGCCAAAGGCGGAGAGAGAACGCAGCAAAGAAAATTCTGGAATGATAAGATCGACAATCTGCGCCGTCTCAACACCGAGAGAGCATTTCCGAAAGAGATAGGCCAACGGATTCGGCGTCTTGTAATCCGTCACCTGCAAAATTCCTTGATCGACTGCGAAGATGACGATCTTGCTCGGACGATCGGTTTTGTAGCCGATGTGCAAAGGTTCGCCCGGCTTGGCTTTTGCCGCGGCTTGTAGATCGATCTTTAGCCTGCGGTTTTCGATATTGGCGGTGAAGGGGACGACGCCATAACTGAGCGGGCTCACAAAAATTTCCTTGGAATCGAGCGCACGGACAAACGCGACATTCACATAACCGCTGCCTTCAAAACCTTGAGGCAAACGAATGTGCTGAATGCTGCTCGCCGTGTTCGTTTGAAACCAGGTGTAACCGTAAACTTTTTCGCGCTCGATCGTGATGAGCCCGTAACCACTGTAGGGCGCCGTCACACTCACCGCGATTTCATCGCCGGCTTTGTACTCTTTGGCGTTAAGTTTGATCTCCAGCTCAGCATTTTTCTCCAGGGCACCGGCAGCTGCGGCGTGACCCACGACTGAGAAGCGCAACTTGCTTAAAATGCGATTCTGATCGTCGCGCAGCTCGAGCACATAATTGCCGGGTTCATCGGTTGGAAGCGCGTAATGATACCCACTGGATGCGACTGAGATTTTTTCCGATTTCGCGGCTCGCTCTTTCAGCACCGACTCATAAACGTAATTGCCATTCTCCTGTTTCTTCAGCACGGAAACGTATTCCTGCACGATGAGGTTGAGGGTGACGTTCTCGACGGCGATGCGATTCAGTTGTGGATCGACTGCGGCCAGATCGATCGCGCGCGGCTTGTTCATATCGATGTAACGGAGATCGCCGTCGGCTTTGTAGCCGATCACGTAAGGCAGAGCGGAGACAAGCGCGCCAACGTCCCCCATTACACTCCTCCCGCCTTCGCCTTCGAAGCCTTCAGCGATGAATCGCATCGCGTAGGTCGCGTCTGCGAAGCGTTCCAGTTGCAGGTCAAAAGCGGCGTGGCCTTCACCGTCAGTTTTCTGCTCGCCGAGATCGACTGTTTGCTCTTGCTGATTTTTGTTTTCGTCAAACAGCGGATCGAAAAAAGTGAAGTCGCGAAATTCCGGAAATGAAAATGCAGAAGGCGTGAGCTCAACCTTGCCGGTCACACGCCGATCGGTGGCCGGTGTGCCATAAAGGTTGGCCAGGGCGACGAATCCCTGCATTTCCTTGGGACGAATCCAGCCGCGCGGCGCGCCTTTGGAAAGGCGCGTCTCGATTTTCATGCGGTCGGGCAGGAACTCTTTCACTTGCGCGGTGGCGGAACCAAGCAGACTCGAGCGCCTGTTATCTTTGATCAGGTAAACATTGAATGTGTAAAGGCCGGTCGGCGATTCATTGGCCGTTTGGTAGCTCAGTTCAGTGAATCCCGTTTCCGGCAATGTGAGCTTCTTTGTCTGGACCCGCAGGTCGCGCGCGTCGAGCACTTCGGTTTCAATTGGCAAACCTTTGAGATTGCCACCCCAGCTGCGCTGTTTCACCACCAGGCCGATGTGAATTTCATCTCCCGGTCGGTACACACCGCGTTCGGTGAAAACGAAGGCATCGAGACCTTCCGGCGGGAGGTTCTGCGCTCCTTCAATTTCAAAGCGCGAGAAATTCAGGACGCGGTCTTCACGCGCGAACGGCATGAAAGCGATGTCGTCGCCGTTCCGTGCGACAAATGCCACCGGTGTTTTTTCACGCTCCGATTTTTCGACCGATGGAAACGCGCAATGACCATCTGCTCCTGTTGTGGCCGTCTGGATCGGCACGCCGTTCTTACCCAGAATGTCAACGGTCGCGCCGTTGACCGGCTGTCCATTCTTGATGGACACCAAAAAGACGTCGCTGCTGCCATCAGTATTTTTCTTCGTCAAAATTCCGATGTCGGTGACGAGAAGAAATCTGCTGTCGCTAACCGAGGTGATCGGTTTCTTTTTCGCCGGGTCCCAGCCGCGCGCGGTAAGAAAGAAAAGGCCGCGCTCGCTTCCGCCGTCTGCCGGTTTGCGAAGATGCTCGGAAAAATCGAACGCCGAATAATTCGCTTTCCATTTGTCTTCGACCGCAATTGGCTGCTGCTCCAGCGCAATCCGCGAAATATTTTCCTGATTGAATAAATGTGAATCGCGAAATTCTGGGTCTTCGAATTTCCCCTGGGTCTGGCTGACGAGGTGGTTGATTTGAGTGGTAGCAACACGCGCGACTTCGAATTCGATCCCCGCCAGAGCGCGTGAGCGGATCGACAATTTTCGGTCGCCGTTGAGCGCGAGCAAACCGCCTTGACCTTCGATCTGCACTTCGCGCGGCAGCTGCGGCACTGCCACGATCGCGTTGTAGTCTTCCGCTAGTGGATAGTTACCAAAGGCGCGCACTCCTTTCGCGACGCGGACGTAAAGCTCGCCCTCCGATTCGACCCGTATCTTAAAAGCGTGTTGGCGATCTTGCGCCTTTTCCGAGGGCACAACCGTGAATTCGATCCGCTTGGCTTGCTCGAGAACGTCGTCCGGCACATCTGTCGGACTTTGCCACTTTGAGCCTTCTGGTTCTGTCGTCTCATCCGACTCGTCCTCTTCCGAGTTGGCGCTCCGCGTGCTTTCGTCGTTTGAATTACTTTCATCAGCTGTTCCCGAACCGGAACTTTCCGAGTCGGTTTCTTTGGTCTTTTCGGCTTCGCGTTTCGGCAGCAGACGGATCTGAATGGCCTTCCCTAGTTCGCTACTACTGATATCGGCCGTCGTAGTTAAAACCAGAACTTGTTCCGGTTCGCCATTCTTTGTGCGCGCGATGGTCGCCGCGATGGAATCGATCTGAAAGGCGGTCCCGGTTGACGGGATGCGCAGCTTTTGCTCCCTCGCTTCGCGGGTTTCCGCTCCGCCTTGCGCGGTTCGGACACCCTTGCTCAGCTCCAGCTTCAAGAAGTCCTCCTTATCCTCTGGCAACGTCACATTCGAGCTGCGCAAATAGGCAATGCGCTTATGCAATCCGTAAGTGAGAGCAAAATGCGGCGCCGGATCGTTAGGCGGAAAAATTGTCGATCCGCCAATCATCAACAGTTGGAGATGTCGTTCTAATTCACCAGGCTCGACTGCGTGTGTAAGCTCGAGCGTCGCCGTGATCTGGCGTTGGGTTGGATCGGCTGGATCCTGATAAAGCTCAAGGTTTTTGATTGCGATCTCAAAGGGCGGCGTCGTGAATTCGTAAACGCGGCTCTCCACTAAAACGTGTGGCGGGAAAAATTTCTTGTCGAAAATGATTTTGAATTTTTGATCGGCTGGCCAGTCTTCACTTGGTTTGAAAAACAGATGTTTGTCAGTGGCCCACATCCACTTGCCGGGTAATGGGGGATCGAGCCGGACGCCCGGCACCGGCACTTTTTTCAAATCCTCCAAGCGCGCCGCCGACTCGCTGAATCGGACATCAACCGTGGGAAAGGTTAAGTCTTTCTCCAGTTTCGTTACTGGAATCGGGTCGATCTTAACGGTGACATAGCGCGGCTTTGGCCGATGTTGATACCAATGCCACGTCCAGGCAGCCCCGCAGGAGAGCAGAAGGATGGCGGCGATTCCGGAAGCTGTGATGAGGGGATGAGCCCGATTGAAACCGGAGAAGGCGGCGCGGCTTTGTGAAAGCCAGCGCGGCGGACTCCATTGGACCCGGCCGAGGATCGCAACAGCGACCTTCTTCAGGAAGCTGAAGAGAAGCAGAAACGGTCGAGCAGCAAGGTGAAGTGCTTGGGTGATGAGTGCGCTTGTATTCATAGGCAGAAATACGCAAGTTCAGCAGGAATCTTTCACTAAATCGATAGTAATTATTCCTAGGGGCAAAGCTGACATGAAAGATCTACATGAAGACTGGTGGGTTACTGGCCACGCGTCGCAGTTTGGTGGATCGACTCGCGAATTGGGACGATCGCGAGCGATGGCAGGAGTTTTTCGATACTTACTGGAAGTTGATCTACTCCGCGGCGCGCAAATCGGGTCTGACCGATGCGGAAGCAGAGGAAGTCGTGCAGGAAACGGTGATCACCGTCGCCAAAAACGTCGACAAGTTGAAATACGATCCGGCAATCGGCTCGTTCAAAGGCTGGCTCTTGCAAATCACCCGCTGGCGGATCGCCGATCAATTTCGCAAACGCGAACCGGGCGATGCCGAGTGCGCTCGTTCATCGGATGATCGCGCAACGGCGACAATCGAGCGCGTCCCCGATTCGCGGATCGTCGATCTTGATGCGCTGTGGGAAACGGAATGGAAGAGAATTTATTCGAAGCCGCAATCGCGCGCGTGAAAAAGAAAATCGAGCCGAAACAATTTCAAATCTTCGACTGTTACGTGCGCAAAGAATGGCCGGCACAAAAAGTTGCCGAGCGATTGGGAGTGAATGTCGGACAGGTGTATCTGGCGCGACATCGCGTCGGCGCGTTGCTGAAGAAAGAAATTAGAGCGCTGGAAAAGAGCGCTCACTGATCGGCTTTTGCGTCTGGGGAGCGCAGGATGCCAGCCTGCACATCTGGGGCAGCTTGCCGAGACCAGGGAAATCGCGTGGCCTCAGCATTGCGTGTGTCAGGATGCTGTCGGCAGGGCTGCCGGCAACTACAGGCTGGCAGCCTGTGCTCCCAGACACGCGGGACGCGCGTGTTCCTCAGAATTGCTTCGCATCGGCCGCTTGTGTAAAATCGGCCATTCCCGACCGAGTTTCCGCTCAGATCCCCATTATTCCCGATCACGAATTGCTACGCGTGATCGGACGCGGGCTTACGGCGAGATTTGGCTGGCGCGGACGGTCACTGGCGTTTCGTGTCAAACCCGAATCGCAGATTCGAAAGAAGAAGGGATCAGCATTTAGGATCGATACTAAGTGGACAATTTTGCCTCGTCATTTCTGTCAGCAGTCTTTAAATTCCATCCATATTCGTTCGACCGAAACCGACTTTACCTGAAGGAGTAACATTATGCCGACGTACATTAGTTTGGTGCAGTTTACCGACAAGGGTATCCAAGCCGCCAAGGAGACAACCCACCGGGTGGCCGACTGGGCCGCCAAGGTGCAGTCGATGGGAGTAAACATCAAGCAGATGTATTGGACGCTCGGTCAATATGACCAGGTTTGCGTCTTCGAGGCTCCTGACGACGAGACGGCCGCCAGTGTGTTGCTGGCTGCTGATCTGCTGGGCAACATTCGCACGCAGACGATGCGAGCGTTCACGACCTCCGAGATGGAGAAGATCCTGACCAAGGTGCCTTGATCCGACCGTGGTCTGCTCGACGGCGAAGCTCACGACCGTCACAATTTGCGCCTCTTTGCATCGCGGCAGCGGCAACCACGGCACCACTCACCTTTGAATTTTCCTTCGAATGTCATGGCAAACAAAAAAGAGCGCGATTGTGAGTAAAGAACGGCTCGTCGAGTGCTAACGTGCCGCTTTCAAGGCCTTCTGCTGAATCGCGGATGAATTCATTTTCGCCGGTTGAATAAAAGCTTAAAATGCATAACGCCGCGCCGATGTGGCGAAATGGTAGACGCAACGGACTTAAAATCCGTTCCCGCGAAGGCGGGGTATGGGTTCGAATCCCATCATCGGCACCCTCGCAAATGCGATTTCACGAGGGGAAATCGTTAGAATCAGCGATTTTATCGGGCGCGAGATGACGCGCACGAAAGCGCACGAAAAGACCGTCTAATTCGTCAAGTGCGGCCAACTAAGTTCAGGATTTTCGCTGGCTAAGCTGTTCACGAGCACGAGGCATCATTTGGGGGCGCCTCGTATCCGTGATGCGTGTCTGGCGATTCTGACATTTCCGAAGAGGGTGTGCTCAAGTAATTCGCTATTAGTCGCGTTCTACATGGGTTTGCAAAACGCAATACGCCGCTGATCAGAAAAAGCCTATGAATTGGGGCAAAATTGGGGACGACGCAGGGGATAAAGACTCCTTTGTTCACTTGGCACGAGTCCGCTCCACAATCGATGAGGCGAGCTGAACTCGACAACCCAGACGGTCCGCGTGAGACGACGTTGTCATTTTACTGTGTGCTCGGTGAGGCATTTACACCGGACACTCAATAGCCTGCCTCTTATCCCGCGCGTGTGAGCGGCTCATCGTGCCGTCGCGTCCATCGATGTCATCCGCCGCAGTTCAAATTCGCGGTAGCGATCCTGATAACGGCGGAGACGAAACGGGAAGATCATCACCACCAGCACGCCGAGCAGCAGGAACGCATACCACACTCCGTACGGCTGCCGCAGCGCGACGGCGGCAAGCCCGCCCAGCGCGAATGCCACGCCGGCGCCGATCAGCACGCGCACGGCATTCACGACGAAGCGTTGCGCCTTGCCCCGCGCCGCGAGGCACTCGATTAGCGCGCCAAGGCAACCGATGAGCGCGCCGCCGACGCCGCCGACGATGCCGGCGGTTCGATCTGACCACCCACCGCCGGTCTGCGTCGCGGCGCCGTCGAAGCTCGTGCTCTGGACGAGCTTGAGATTCCGCAGGAAGACGCTGCCTTTGCCCGGAAGCTTGACGTTCACCACTAGCTTGCTTGGCCGCGAACTCGCGCCCTTCGCGTTGAACGGGAGCGTGAACGCGCGCCAGTCGGAAGTGCCCGTGAGTTTCGCCATCGGTCCGGCCAAACCGAGCGTGCGGGAAAAATACGCCGCCGTTTCGCCGAAGTGGCTCCACATTTCCAGGAAGCCGTTGCCCTCAACGTTGTCGTAGCGCACTTCGCCGGTGACGGCGTAGAAATCGGTGGTGATTTTCGGCTGCACGATGGTCAGCACGGTCGCGCTCATCGCGCCTGGGCCGCGATTCTCGACTTTGAGCGCATTGTCCGGTGCGCCGGTGAGCGTGCCCGCGGTGAGCTTGCCGGCGTCGGCGAGTTCCTTCCACGAGAAGGTTGAGATCACCTGCTCGTCGGCGCGCGCGGCGGCGGTGAAGAGGATTGCAGTGAGGAGGAGGAGGATCGTTTTCATGGTTGGGGTTCTATTCTTGTTGGTAGTGTTTGAGGAGCTGGTGAAAGGTGGACGCATCGAAACGGCCCTCGGCGTAGAGCCCGCGGAGCAGCCGCTCGTAGTCGTCGGCGGTGTCGTTCTTGTCGAAGACTTTGATTTTCTCGATGAGCCGGTCGAGACGCAGACGGACGGTCGGGTAGGTGATGCCGTAGGCAGTAGCGAGTTCCTTGAGTGAACCTGACGTGAGGATGAATCGCTTCACGAAGGTGAGGTCTTCATCGCTGAGGAGTTCGATCCAACGCTCGGGTGCAGGTTGCGACATTGATAAAATGAAAGCACACTTTCGTTTTATTTGCAATAACAAAATGAAAGCGGCCTTTTGTTTTATTGAATCTGTAATACGGTGCCGTGTGCCGCGTGCCGTTGCAACCTGCTGGTCAAGCATTTTTCCATGCCGGGCGCTCGCTCATTTCGTTTTCACGCGTTGGACGGATGGATTAACGCAGACTTGAATCACCGGTCGTGTTCTGGCAACCGCGGGTCGCGTGCGGCCCCGGCATTTTCGTCGCCGGCAGTGCAAAAGTCGATGGCGCATTAGGAGTCTAGCGCATCGGTGTGCCAGAATTTGTGCTAGAATGACGAGCATTCTGCTTGCCCCTCTCAGCGGAACCAAATTCAGAAGCGGAGTTAGACAGAATTCACAAAATTGACAGAATCGTATCGGAGTAAGTTTTGTGCCATTCTGTTAATTCTGTCCAAAATGAAAAAGGACTCCGTCGCCGAGCGCATGGCGCGACTTGGTATTCACGATGTCGATCTCGAGGAGACGTTTGCCCGATCTTCAGGGCCTGGCGGTCAAAATGTGAACAAGGTTGCAACTGCCGTAACGCTGCGTCACTGCCCAAGCGGCATCAGTGTCACCGTGCAGGATTCGCGCTCACAGGCAGTAAACCGCAAGCTGGCGCGGGAACGATTGCTCGATACGATTGAGAGCGCTCGCCAAGAGCGCCGCGCTGCGGAAATTGCAGAGCGTGAAAGGGCGCGCCGGAGAAAATCGCCCCGTCCGGCTGCGCTTAAGAAGAAGATTTTGGAGCGAAAACGCAAACGCGGAGAGCTAAAGAAGCAGCGAGCAAAGATCGATTTGGATTAACATTACCAAAGCAGACCTTGTAAGGCTCGAATTCTGTTTTCGGTGAGCTTCGATTTCTCTTCAATCGAATGCGCTGCATCCCGGGTTTTAAGCCACGCGACCTGCTCTGCTTCACTTTGGAAAAACGGTCGAGTGACAAAACAGATCGGACAGCCTGATCAACATCGTTCATCATTTTATCGAGAGCGTCCGCTTTTTCTTCTTCAGATGAAAACACCGACCCGGTAAAGTCCTCCGGCGCTTGCGCGGGGTCCGCAACAACGATCATGTGCTTGACGAAATTGTCGTCGTACTCGGTTTGAAGCGCGTCGTTTTGTTCGGAATTGATTTTCCGTGCGCAGGACTGATCCAATTGCCTGACTTTAGATCAAACGTGCCCTGAAACGTCTCGTAGTTGCTCGGCTGGTCGGGCGTTGCTTCGGATTCGTGTAGCTGAGTGCTCGCACCTTAAGCTTTTGGTCGGAGCCGAACCGAAAGTACGCGTTCACTTCTCCGTCGAACAGCCGCTTCAGCGTTTTTTGAATGTGCTTGCCGATGTCGATCTGGCGAAAGCTTTCGCCATTCAATTCCAAAACGAAAACCGAATCAAGCCCATATCTTCCGTCGTAATCGAGCGCGCATGCGGTTGAGTCAGGTGCCCAGGCGACTCCCAGATCGCGATGATTTTGTCCCTCGAAATAATCTCTTCCGCGGATTTCGCCGAGTGTCTGTCGTGTCTGCAAATCTGCCAGGAAGATGGTGTTTCCCTCTGTCTGATCCTGGTCAACCGCAGCTTCGTGTGACAACACGAGCACTCCATAGCGACCATCGGGCGATTCGGAGTTTTTGTGTACAATGTAATTTTGTGGCCAATCACCAGCGCCGACCGTTCTCGAGAAGGCGATGCTTAGAGATAGCGCGAAAAACAGAATCAAAACTCGCCGTTAAAGACGCACAGTCAGGACAGTATGTTAACCTACCTGTCGCCAAAAAGAAGAATTCGCCGCTTTAATACGTCTGGAGAAGCCACTTGTGGCGAATTGTTTTTTGAGAAACAATTCACCCTATGAAAAAAGCAATCATACTTGGTTCTGCGCTCTCAATCGTTGGCTTGATGTTGGCCTCCTGTTCCAGTGAACCAGAGGCAACCACGACCACGACGCGTCAAACCACTGTGACGACGGCGGTACCTGCCCCGACAGGCACGACAACAACAACGACGACGCACCGCGCGGGCGGCTACTGATAGCTGATAGCCCCTAATTTCAACGGACCGTTACCGTCGATCCGGTGGCATTGTCTCTGTTGCAGGCGATTCGCCAGTAGGGAGGTTTGCCGCTTTCCAATCCATCGCCATGCGGATGCGGGCGCGCCCGCTTGGATGATCGAAAAAGATGAATTCTTCGAGCGGCGTCGGATCGAGCTTCCGATAAGCGCCGAGTTTGAGCGCTGCTTTCGCCATGCCGTCCGGCTCGCGTGAGGTGTTGATTCCGAAAGCATCCGCTTCTCGTTCCGTCACGCGCACCACGGTATTAAGAAGTGGCGTGACGATGAAAAGCAATGTGCTCAAGATCAAAACTAGGAGCGGCAGTCCGGCTGGATCAGCAATGCCACGCACGCGCCATCTGATCCCCCAACGCTTCACGGCTGCGTCGAAGAAAACACGAGTAAGCGCGAATCCTATGAGGATGAAAATTCCAAAATAAGTCAGCAGCTTCGCGGCGTGATTGAGAACGTAATGGCCCATCTCGTGTGCCATCACCATGCGAATTTCCGGGAGTGTGCATTGTTTGAGCAGATTATCATTGAGCGCGATCCGCGTTGTGCCGAGGACTCCAGAAACGTTTGCGCTTACCCGCGTGGTCTGACGTGATGCGTCAACTTCAAAAACTTGCTTTGCCGGAATTTGGTTCGCTCGGGCCATTGCCAGGATCGGGTCTCTGATTTCCGCGTTTGTCAGAGATTTGTACGTATTAAAGAACGGCTCGATGAACAGGGGTGCGATAAACACCACGACAAACAGGAAGATGACCACGACGCCGGTTCCCCAGATCCACCACGTCCGGGGTGTTCGTCGAAACACGGTGTAGAGAGCAATCAATAATATCGTGCCGCCGATTATCGTGAGGCCGAAGCCAATTAACTGTTCGTGAAACCATGGAAGAAAACTCTGTGTAGCAAATCCGTACTGATGTTCGCGAAAAAAATGTTCGTACAGATTGAGTGGAAAACTAAGTGTAGCGACGATCAGAAAGTATGGAATTGCGTAGCAGGCGACTTGGATACTTCTTAGCTTGGCAGCGCGTTCGGCGAAATCGCGCAACCGCGCCGAGATTCGTGATTCGAGGAGAAAAATGGAAATTGCGGCGACGAGTAGAAAATTCCAAAGAAGCAACCAGTAACCGCCCTCAAAGTAGGCGTCCGACTTTTCTCGTTGATCTCGTGGGACAGTAGCCAGCCACGCTTTTGTCGCGGCGGCTGGATCGACTGATTTTGTATCTGCCACGACCGCAGGCGAACTGTAGCCGGGGTCGGTGACCCCGGCAGCGCGTTCCAGCGAACTAAGTGTCCCCGCGATCGCAGGTGAGGCTGTTTGTGCGGGAGTCTCCTGGGCAGAAATCTCCATCAAGGCGACCGAGATTGAGGCGGCGAGCGCTAGAGTAATCAAATGTTTGGTCACTAGCACAGCCATAGCAAGGCACGCTCAAAAAGAAAGCAGTGTTATGCCGCGCATTTGTGATGGCAACCAGCCGATCCCGCCTGAAACATCCGGGAAAGACTTTCGCGACTTGAACAAACCAATGTCGTTTCATTAGGCTCGACAACCGCATGCCGAAGTAGAAGATCGAAACATGAAAGCGCCCGTGTTGCTGTTTTGCACGCTCTTGGTGGGCCTGTGCGCTGTTCGGAACTTAAGCGCGGAAACCAAGCCAGCGGATACACAGCTGTACGGACCATATCCCACGAACTACAAGGAGATCGTGACGAAATGGCTCGCGACACAATTGATCGATGCGGAGAGCGCGCACATTGAATGGAATGGCGAGCCGAAAGCGGCGAACCTGGGCACACAAGACAAGCCTCTTTATGGATATCTGGTTAACTTTAAAATAAACGCTCGAAATCGCTTCGGCACTTACACCGGAATGCAAAGCCATGGCGTATTGATCCGCGACGGGAATGTGGTAAAAGGCCTCGGTTTTGGTTACTGACAAAAGCAAAATGAAATTAAATCCTCAATTGAAATCATCGGGCCAAGTCGTGGCCATTTTGGTCATCGTACTGGTGTTATTGGGTATTGGTTATTGGTGGCTCAACTCTACGAAGCAGCAGATGGCCAAGGAAGGGAAAGAGTTCGCCAACGAAGCATTACAGAAAATTGTAGTCCGGCACGACATTAATTTTTTCGGCTCGCATCTAAGCCCGCAGGCGCGCATGAATTTCCCAGTCTCGGCGCAGCAGGAATTTATGAACGAAATTGTTCAGATGGGAGCGCCTGTCGGCGCGATTGATCTGCAGGGCCAAATGGAATTTCAATCGCAATTTTTCGAGCCGCACGGTGCCTTCCACGCGCGGATAAATTACGCGGCAAGATACGCCGATTTTGACCTCAGCATTTCGCATCCGGTCGGCCGTTGGCAGATCGACACGATCGGATTTGTGAAGCAGAGCGAGCAGTTGCCACCTTCACCTGCAGCTTCACTTCCACCTTCAGCTCCACCTGCAAGTTCAGCTCCACCTGCAGGCTCAGCTCCACCTGCAGGCTCAGCTCCACCAGGGGCTAATTAACTTAGAGCTCCGCTTCCCTTGGCAAGCGGGCTACAGCAGTAAACGGTCGAGCGAGTCCACGCAAATCTGCGACCAGCTTTCCAAGGATGCGCGACGACCCGTTAACTCTTCTTTTGTCAGAAACGTCAGGCCAGTAATCATCGCCTCACGCTTCTGCACCTTCGGCTCCTTCAGTTTGAACATGTGCACGATGCCCAGATGAACGCGTCCTACTTCGGTGGAGTCGTCGTTCAAGAGAGCAATGATTTGATCTTCGAATGCAGTATCGATGTTGATTTCCTCGTTCACTTCGCGTTCTACGCCCGCGCGGTACGCCTGCTCGTCCATGGCGAAGAGCGATTCATCGGTTTCGTTCATGTGACCGCCTATACCGATTGAGCCTTTGGCGATCAGCCGTTGCTCGCCGGCCTTCTTACCGCGCACGTAATGAAGCACAGTATTTTGAAAGACGATTAGTACGTAGGGAATGATCTGCTTGTAGTCGGGATTACTCTCAGCTTGGGGACGTGGAATGAAAAAGTTGCTTCCACGCGAAAGAATCGCGTCCAAATATTTTTCCGGTTCGAAATTGAGTCCTTGGAAGGCGCCAAGCTCATCAAACAAACTGCGCCTGATTACGAGAACGTTTTCAATGGGCGGATTCATGAACCTATTATTCTGATCCCGCAGTCGCGGGAGAAGAATCTCTGATCATTTTTCACTGAGGCCAAAGCGAGGACCAGAGATGTTTCGCTTCGCTCAACATGACAAAGGCACACTAAAACGAATAATTCACGCCGACCTGCGGTCCGAAAAGATTCAGGCTTGGATTAGGATCGGTTTGTCCTCCATTGGACAGATGCTGGTAAAGCGCTCCGACGTTTATTTTCCAATGATCGTTGACGCTGTAGGAGATGCCGGCAGCCGATAAAATATTGAACGTAAAATCCTGGCCCTGTCCGCCGGGAATTTCCGGATGACTGTCGATCCAGCCCGTGCCGACACCGCCCGAAAAATAAGGAACGAACCGGCTGCCGGGTCGGACAAAGTTATAGCGCATGCCGAGATTGAACCCGAAGTAATGGTTCTCAATCCCACGAAAAATCGGCTCTGCCATCGCGCTGACGTAGAATTGATTGTAGCCACGCAACCAGGTGTCATGGACAACTCCCCAACGAATCCTCGCCGTCAGAAACTCCGCGCCGATTTCGTAACTCGTGGGCGGATTGATCGCGCCAAATAAATATCCGGACTCGATTGCAAATTCAAATCGTTGCGGATTGAACTCTTCAGTGGCCGTCGCCACGGGCGGCGGTTCAACGCCGCCGAAAGTTGGTGAGCCCGCCAGAAAGGCTGCACAAGCAAAGCACAAGCGGAGAGCTTTCATTCGGCGCGCCTATCTTAGAGTTCATTAGTTAGATTGCAATTGGTGGCGCGCTTTCCTGTAGCGGTGCTCTGTGAGCGCCGAAAATCAAGGAAGGGCGATCTCCAGATCGCCGCTCCTTGCGCTACAAAACTCAGTAAGATCAGGAGGCAATGGACTGGTCCATTCGCGCTCACCTTCAATCGCCAGTTTTGCCGAGTGAAGTGCATGACGAGACAACAGTAACCTTTGCTCCAGTTCAGGCGTCCATCCCGCGTCAATAAAACGGAGGTAAAGCTGTTCATCGGGACCGTAAATCTTGTCGCCTACAATCGGGTGACCGATCGCGCTCAAGTGCACACGAATCTGATGGGTGCGTCCCGTGCGTGGAACTGCGCGAATCACCGCGAACTTTTCTTCGCCACGCGGTGAATTTTTTCCGTGAACTTTCCTTCGACCCTCACCTTCATCCTCTCCCTGGCCAGGGAGAGGAAGTCGCGAAGCGACAGGTGAGGGTGCGAGAGTCGACCTTGTGAAGCAACGCTCGACGAAAAATTCAGTCTGTGCTGGCGCGCCACTCGGGTGGATCATTTGCTTTAGCCAGATCACCGATTCTTGATGTTTGCCCTGTCGATCCAGCCGCGTGTCGACGAAGTACCGCTCCCATTCGGGCCATCCCCAAACGATCGCGAGATATTCTTTCTTCACCTGCTGCCGTTGCATCAGCAACCCAAATCGGCGTGCCGCCGCAGCTGTTTTCGCCACCAGGACCAAGCCGCTGGTCTCGCGATCGAGCCGATTCACGATCGAAATCTGACCGCCACCGGCAATTTCGAATGCGAGTAACTCGCGCAATTCTTTCCACAGAGTTGGCCCGCCATTCGGCTTTGTCGGGTGAATTAGAAGAAATGGCGGTTTGTCGACCACGACATACTCGTCGGTTTCATCGACAAGATTGAAATGGAGTTGCGGAGTAATGGACTAATGGAGTATCGAGCGCGCACGAGATCAACGATCGCATTACTCCAACACTCCATTTCCAGTGCTTGACCTTCCTCCCAAAACTGTTTTACCTAAAACGCCTCAGCCTTAACCAGAGGAGCAATCCTTGGACCCCAAAGACATTAAAGAAATTAAAGCCATCATCGATTTGATGAAGAAGCATGACCTGTCGGTCTTTGAGATTGAGAAGGAGGGGTACCGTCTCAAGCTGGAAAAGCGGCCTTCCGTTCAGCCATCCACAGTTGTGCCGCCCGCAGTGCCAGCGCAGCCCAAGGCCGGCTCAACTACACCTGAACCTGCGCCTCCCGCGGCCAAAGCGATCGAAACCGTACCGCTGAAGGAAATCGTTTCTCCGATGGTAGGCACGTTCTATCGCTCCGCGTCGCCAGACAGCGCGCCCTTTGTCGATGTTGGAAAATCTGTGACCGAAGACGCGGTCGTTTGCATTATTGAAGCGATGAAAGTGATGAATGAAATCAAGGCAGAAACCAGCGGTATCATTGCCGAAGTGGTGGCCGAAAATGGCAAACCCGTGCAGTTCGGACAGGTGTTGTTTCGAGTCCGTTAAAAAGGTAGGGCGCGACCGCCGTGCGCGCCGAATCGGGCGTCCCGATGTTTGAGAAAGTACTAATTGCCAATCGTGGTGAGATCGCGCTGCGGGTGATTCGCGCCTGCAAGGAGCTCGGCATTCGCACCCTTGCGGTCTATTCGGAGGCGGATGTCGATTCGCTGCATGTTCAGCTTGCGGATGAATCCATCTGCATCGGCGCGGCGCCGAGCTTGGAAAGTTATTTAAAAATCGATCGCATCATGAGCGCAGCTGAGATCGGCGACGTCGATGCGATTCATCCCGGCTATGGATTCCTGGCCGAGAACCCGCATTTCGCCGAGGTGTGCGAAAGCTGCAACATCAAGTTTATCGGGCCATCGTCGCGCGCGATGCAAGCCATGGGGGATAAAAACGCTGCTCGCGCCTGTGCACGGAAAGCCGGGGTGCCAGTCACTCCGGGCAGCGATGGAATCGTCGAGACGGAGAGCGAGGCGATTAGGATCGCAAAGAGAATCGGATACCCGGTGATGATCAAGGCAGCTGCCGGCGGTGGCGGGCACGGCATGCGCACAGCACATAACGAGCCCAGCCTTAAATCGGCATTTCACAGTGCGCGTCACGAGGCGCAGAAAGCATTTGGAAACGAACAAGTCTATCTGGAAAAGCTCATTCATAATCCCCATCACATTGAATTTCAGATCGTCGCCGACAGCCACGGCCGTGTGGTGCATCTCGGCGAACGCGATTGCTCCATTCAGCGGCGCAACCAGAAAGTGATTGAGGAATGTCCGTCGCCGCTGATGACGCCGAGTCTTCGCAAAAAAATGGGAAACGCGGCGATCAAGCTGGCCAAGTCAGTCGGGTATGAAAATGCAGGCACGATTGAATTTTTAGTCGATCAAGGCAGGCATTTTTATTTCATGGAAATGAACACCCGCATCCAGGTGGAACACACGATTACGGAGGAAGTGTATGCGTGCGATCTTGTGAAGGAGCAGATCCGCATCGCTGCCGGCGAGCCGCTTTCGCCTCATGTCGCGCACGCGGTCCCGCGATTGCACGCCATCGAATGCCGGATCAATGCCGAAGACCCAGCCAACGATTTTCAGCCTACGCCGGGCCGGATCGATTTTTATTATGCGCCGGGCGGCCGCGGAGTTCGAATCGACTCGCACGTCTATACAGGCTATACCGTGCCGCCTTACTATGACTCGCTGATTGCCAAAATAATTACGGTGGGCGCCACACGGATCAATGCGATTGATCGAATGCGTCGCGCACTGGACGAGTACTACATTACCGGTATCAAGACCACAGTTCCGTTTCACGCAGCAATGATGCGAAACGGTGATTTTCGCGAGGGAAACTACGACACTGGATTGATGGACCGCCTCATTTCAGCGGGCAAGCTTGAGCTGGCCGCGCGGCCGATCCGGTTACGTGAGTAAGATTTTGCGGCGCGGTCAAGGATATGAGAGCGCTCAGCGAATGCCGGCTCTACGGAATTATTGATCTCAGTTACGTCGCACGATCCGATGTCGCTCGCGTCGCTGAGCAAATGGTCGAAGGAGGTGTCGATCTGATCCAGCTTCGCGGAAAGGCAAGATCAATCGACGAACTGGTGGATCTCGCGGCTGACCTTCACCAATTGACAACAAAATCTTCCACGCCCTTGATCGTGAACGATCATGCGGAGATCGCCAGCCACATCCCAATCGAAGGCGTACACGTCGGGCAGGATGATGATTCAATCGAAGTCGCGCGACGTAAAGCAAGTCGCCAAATTGTGGTCGGAAAATCCACGCACAGCTTTGAGCAGGCACTCGCGGCGCAACGCGAGGGCGCGGACTACATTGGCTTCGGGCCGATCTTCGCCACGCCCACGAAACCTGATTATCGGCCGATCGGCCTTTCGGACGTCAGCCGGGTTTATGCAGAAGTGAATCTGCCGATTTTCTGCATTGGCGGAATCAATATCGATAATCTGCAAAGCGTTATCGACGCCGGAGCAAAGCGCGTTGTGATGGTTTCCGCCTTGCTCAAGGCGCACAGTATTGTTGATTACGCGCGCTGTGCGACCGACATGCTGGCGTAAAGGCCAATATCCACAATGAAGGGAAGACTTAGTTCGGCATTCGCCTGCCACGCCGAAGCCCGGCGAAGGCGGGTCATTCGCCTGCCGCGCCGTAGCCCGGTGAACGCGGGACATTCGTCATTCTAACCATGTCCGTTCTCGTTGTTGGTTCCATTGCGATTGACACAGTTAAGACGCCGGTGGAAGAACACTCGGAATTGTTAGGCGGATCCGCGTCATACGGCGCGCTGGCTGCAAGTTTCTTTTCGCCAGTTCGGCTGGTCGGTGTCGTAGGCGACGATTTTCCTGAATCGGAATTTCAGTTTTGGAAGTCGCGCAAAATTAATAGCGAAGGCGTGCAGCGAGCGAACGGGAAGACTTTCCGCTGGTCAGGCGAATATTCGTGGGACCTGAATACGCGCGAAACCCGCTCAATAGCACTTAATGTCTTCGAACATTTCAAGCCGGTACTACCAGAAACATATCGTCAGACAGATTTCGTTTTGCTGGCCAACATCGCGCCATCACTGCAAGCGCATGTGCTCGACCAGATGAAACACCCGCGTTTCGTGGTCGCTGACACAATGGACCTCTGGATCGAAACAGCGCGACCACACTTGGACGCGCTGCTTCAGCGCGTGAATCTTCTCATCTTGAATGACAGCGAAGCGCGGGAAATAACGAAGGAGACCAGCCTCATCAAGGCAGGGCGTCGCATTCGAAAGATGGGCCCGGAGTACGTCGCGATAAAAAAGGGTGAGCACGGCGCATTGCTCTTTGGCGAAGGCGATCAGTTCTTCAGTTCTGGCGCTTACCCGCTTGAGGACATTCACGATCCGACCGGGGCAGGGGACACATTTGCCGGCGGCATGGCCGGATATCTCGCCGGCACAGTGAAGAAGGTCCACTTCAACGATCTGCGTAAAGCGATGATTTACGGAAGCGTGATGGCCAGTTTTTGTGTGGAAGCGTTCAGCCTCGAGCGCTTGCGAAAGCTCTCGATGGCAGAAATTGCGAAGCGCTACGAGACATTCAAATTGATGAGCCAATTCGAGGTGCCGCCTTGATCTTTCGCTCTTTCGCCTCTTTGCGATTCGCCAGAACCGCATTGGTTAGTGTCGCCGTTCTTTGGACCGCGGCTGTCGACGTTGGCGCACGTGACGGATCTAAAGACTGGATTGTGCTGAACAATTGCCGACTCATCGCCAACCCTGCGAATGACGGCGACAGCTTTCATGTGAGCGCAGGCGAAAGAGAATATGTCTTCCGTCTCTACATGGTTGATGCGCCCGAGACAGACGAAATGACTCCGGCGCGCCTCCCCGAACAGGCCAAATATTTTAGCATCACCGTCCCACAGGCCATCGAAGTGGGCCAGGCGGCGAAAGAATTCACCCGGCAGAAATTGTCCGAGCCGTTCACCGTGACCACTCGCATGGCAAATGCGATGGGCCGCAGCAGCGGTGAGCGTTTTTATGCGTTTGTCCAAACGAAAGACGGCGATCTCGGGGAACAGTTGGTTGCGAACGGCCTCGCGAGAATCCACGGGACAACTGCAACACCGCCCAGAGCTTCAAGCTCCGCCGCCGAACGCGAAAAACTTGCACAATTGGAGGAGGAAGCGAAGCGACGTAAAATCGGAGGATGGGGCATGAGCGAAGGACGACCGAGTGTGCCAAGTGCAACCTCGCCGCCGTCTCCTATTGCCTCGCATTCGATTTCTGTCACGCCGACATCAAGCTCTTCGACTGCCGCTGTGAGTCCAGTCGAGACGAAAACGTCCCATGCGAAAGAAAAGACGCCGCTTGGCAAGATCGACGTCAACACAGCGACGGAAAAAGAGCTGACGACGGTGCCCGGAATCGGGCATGTAATGGCCGCTCGAATTATCGCAGCGCGACCGTTCAGGAGCGCTGATGATCTAAAACGAGTGAGCGGGATCGGCGATAAGAAATATACGCAGATCCGGCCGTATTTTCAGTGAGGAAGAAGACGTGCGGCGCTGGCGGTTGAACGCTAAACTTGCTCGAGGAGCTCTGACGGCCTGGTCCACTGCGGATCGGATGGCGAAAAATCCAAACGGGTCATCATGCAAGACTCCGTTGGTCGCAGCTCTTCTTGGGCGGGACTTATTGGTCCTCGGTCGCTTTTTCCAGTTCTTTATTATGTTTATCGTTGTTCTGTATGATTTTATCTACGCTCTTCCTGAGTTTTGTTCCGTTGTAGCCCACGAGATCGGCGGCCTGCAGCGGCTTGGTGTTTTCATGCAATTCATTGTTGCGTTGAGAATCGGGATTTGTGGCGACAGTTTTCTTCTGACATCCCGATGAAAGCAAAATTGCCGCGAAAGTGATCGCGACGTACCCGACGGAAAGCAGGACTTTCATACGGTAGCGAGGAATATGCGAGTGTTCAGAAAAGTCCACGAGCATTTTTCTCGACCTGTTTTGCCATAGCATTTGACTAAGCCGGAAAAGCGCGCCCGTGGGGATTCGAACCTCAAACCTTCTGATCCGTAGTCAGATGCTCTATCCAGTTGAGCTACGGGCGCTTTACCTGGGGAAACCACGTTGCAGAAAAGGTTTATCTTGCCTTTTCTACGGTGCTCTTCTACGGTCGTCGATATGTCACAACACAACACAGTGCAAAAAGACAGTTCTTCGGCCATAGCGGCTCAGACAATCCCACAGGGTGCAGATCCTTTCAACCAAACTCCAGACACACATCTACAGGGTGCAGAATCTTTCAGCCGTCTCAAGGTTTGGAATAAAACGGGGAAGGACAATCTGGTACGGCACAAGTCGGGGCGATATTACGCGAGGGTTTTTGCCAATGGGAAAGACGTGTGGAAGTCGCTCAAGACGTCGCATTACAGCGTGGCGCAGGCGCGGCTGGCGGAATTTTTGAAGGAACACCGGCAGCGTGTCAGCAAGGGTGGTGGTGGTAAGGACTCTTCAATCTCGGCGAAGATGACGTTTGGTGAAGCGGCGACGAGTCATCTGCGGGACTTGGATGACAACGTAAAGATCAAACCGCGGACACGCGCCTATTATCGTGAGCGTCTGCGTGCGCTTGAAAAGAGCTGGCCGAATCTTTGCCGGATCGAAATCCGCAAGATCACATCGGGGGATTGCAAGGCGTGGGCGGGGAGGTATGGCAGGGTTGCGGCGCCGACAAATTACAACAACACCGTTGCCTTACTCCGGCATGTGTTTGCGGTGGCAGTTGAAGCCGGAGTGATCTACGCAAATCCTGCGGCCGTTTTGAAACGTGCTGCATTGCGCGGGAAAGAAATTGCACTGCCGAGCAGCGACAAATTCAACGCGATGGTCGAAGAGATGCGCAACGGGCGTGGGCGCTTTTCCCGTGATTGCGCTGATTTCGTGGAAGGCTTGGCCTACAGCGGAATGCGCAAGGGCGAAGCGAACGCGCTCGAGTGGCGTGATCTGGACTTTACTGCAAGCGAGATTGTGGTGCGCGGTGACGCGGTGACGGGAACAAAGGGCGGGGAAGGCTGGCGCCGGGTTCCCATGATTCCAGATGCGCGGACTCTCTTTGAACGACTGCGGAGTGAACGGCCCGGCGAATCATTGGATGCGAAAGTGTTCCAGGTCCGCGAATGTCAGAAGGCGATCGATCGGGCAGCTAGGAAAGTCGGAGCCCATCGCATCACCCATCACGATTTGCGTCACTTGTTCGCAACGCAGTGCATCGAGAGTGGCGTGGATATTCCGACAGTCTCGCGCTGGCTTGGCCACAGGGACGGCGGCGTGCTGGCGATGAAAACCTACGGGCACTTGCGCCGTGAACACTCACAAGCCCAGGCGCAGAAAGTGAGCTTTTCACCTACGGTCGCAAAGGCGGCAGACC
>Ga0209161_10000335_pt1 | contig 38137 bp, 35 predicted proteins | sample GraSoiAngelo_155_FD_186169 | JGI IMG/M metagenome (GOLD analysis project Ga0209161, IMG submission 186169) | Grasslands soil microbial communities from the Angelo Coastal Reserve, California, USA - 14_1009_13_30cm (SPAdes) (version 2) | ecosystem: Environmental > Terrestrial > Soil > Grasslands... | reverse complement strand
CGGGTGTGCGAGGCATGATGGTTGTGCGCCCCTACGGCTGGGCGATGTGGGAGGCGATCATGCGCGCCTTCGACGACATGATCAAAGAGAGCGGGCATGAAAACTGGGCCTTCCCGCTGCTGATCCCACGCGAGTTCTTGCTGAAGGAGGCCGAGCACGTCGAAGGCTTCGCTCCTGAAGTCGCATGGGTCACGAGGGCGGGCGGCGACATGCAGGAGCTCGAAGAGCCGCTCGCAGTCCGGCCCACGTCCGAGACGATCATCGGCCCGCTGATCAAGCGCTACATCCAGAGCCACCGCGACCTGCCCAAGCTGACCAATCAGTGGAACAGCGTGGTGCGCTGGGAGATGCGCTCGCGCCTTTTCCTGCGCAGCCGCGAATTCTGGTGGCAGGAAGGCCACACGTTCCATGCCTCCGCCGAAGAAGCAATCGACGAGGCGGCGATGATCCTCGACTACTACCGCTCGATTGCCGAGGACTGGCTCGCGGTCCCCGTGCTGACCGGTAAGAAGTCGCCCGCCGAGACGTTTCCGGGCGCGGTGCACACGCTCACCGTCGAAGGTCTGATGAAGGACGGGCTTGCTCTGCAGATGGGCACGTCGCACTACTTCGGACAGAACTTCGCCCGCGCCTACGACATCTCCTTTTCCAACAAGGAGAACGAACGCGAGCTGTGCTACTCGACCTCGTGGGGCATCAGCACGCGGTTGGTGGGCGCGATGGTGATGGCGCACGGCGACGACTCGGGCCTGATCGTTCCGCCCAGGGTCGCACCCATCCAGGTCGTCGTGGTGCCGATCTTTCGCGACGACGACAGCCGAGCCAAGGTCGAGAAGTTCATCAACAGCTGGACGCCGGACCTCAAAGTGGCCGGGATCCGGCATCGAGTCGACTGGCGCGACGAGCGGCCCGGTGACAAGTACGCTCACTGGGAGCTGAAAGGCGTGCCGATTCGCCTGAACGTTGGCGCGCGCGACGCCGACGCGGGCCAGGTCGAGATGGTGGACCGGCTGTCGCGCGCGCGAGTGAGCGTGCCTGTAGCCGGGATCGGAAAGCGTCTGAGCGATGAGCTCGACTCGTTCCAGAAGAAGTTGTTCGAGCGAGCGCAGCAATTCCAGCGCGAGAACACCTTCGAGCTGGGAACGCTTGACGAGGTGGTCGCGCACTTCCGCGACCGCGGCGGCTTCGCGTGGACGCAATGGTGTGGCGACGGGGAAGAGGAAGCCCGCATCAAAAGCGAAGCCGGAGGCGTGACGATCCGCACGATCGACGAAGAGGCGAAGCCTTCGGGGAATTGCTTCGTGTGTGGCAAGCCGGCGAAATACCGCGTGGCTCTGGCCAAGGCTTACTGAACGCCCCTCACCCTAGCCCTCTCCCCTGAATGGGATAGGGAGATCAGGTACGGATTTGCATTAACCGGTCGGGTTTTCGAACGCCCCGATCACAGGCGCATCAGGGTGCAGGGACTTCTGCGCCACGAGCTTCAAAGTCCCGCTCCCGACCGCATCCAGCACCGCCTCGACCACGTCCGGATGGAAATGCGTCCCCGCCCCCGCACGCACCTGCTCCACCGCCACCTCCAGCGGCATCCCCTTCCGGTAGGGGCGGTCCGACGTCATCGCGTCGATCGCATCCGCGGCGCTCACGATCCACGCGAACATCGGCAGCTCGTCATCCTTCTTGCGGTCCGGATAACCCTTCCCGTCGTAACGCTCGTGGTGCGAGCGCACGATGACCAGCTCATCAGTGAGCATGCGCAGGCCGCTGAGGATGTTGAACCCGACGACGGTGTGGCTCTTCATCTTCTCGAACTCAGCCTCGGTGAGCTTCCCCGTCTTCTGCAGCACCGCGTCGGGCACCCCGATCTTGCCGATATCGTGAAGCCGCCCACCCCGCTCGAGCCGCACCCATGCTTCCTGATTCTCAGGCGAGTAGTGCATCTGACGGGCGATCATCAGCGCGTATTTCGTGACCCTCTCGGAATGACCCGCTGTATACGGATCGCGCGCGTCGACCGCGTTGGCGAGCGCCTCGAGGGAGGCGAGGATGACCTCTTCGCGGTCCTTGAACAAGCGGGCGTTGTCGATCGCAACCGCCGCCTGGGTGGCGAGCTCGGTGACCAGGTTGCGATGGTCCGCGGTGAAGGCATGACCGACCTGGTAGTTGGCGAGGTAGACGACGCCAAGCGGTTTGCCGCGAAGCGTGATCGGCACGCACAGCACCGCGCGCGGGTTGAGCGGCGAGTCGGCCTGGGACTCGTGCTCCATGGCCTCCATCACGGGCTCGTCAGTCTCCATGACGCGCCGGCAGATCTCGCCCCCCAGGTCGAGCGCCAGCTTTTCCGCCGTGTGGTGGTCGGTGCCGAATCCTCCCTTGAGCACGAGGTTGCCCCCATCCTCCAGCGCGAGGCAGCCGATCTGGGCGGACGATGCCTTGGCCGCCCCGGCCAGCACCTGCTGCAGCACCTGGTTCAGGTCGAGCGTCGAGGTCGCGGCCTGCAGCGCTTCCTGCAAGTTGCGCAGCTCCCAGATGCTGCGCTCGTTCTTCTCGTACAGCTCGGCGTTGCGGACAGCCACGACACCCTGGTTGCCAAGCGTGGCCAGGACGCGCTGGTCGTCGGCGGTCCACTCGCGCTTGGCGGTGTCGAAGACGGACAGCGTCCCCCAAAGCCGGCCTTCCTCGAGCATCGGCGTGCAGATCGCGGCCTGCAGCCCGTACTTGCGAAGGTCAGGCGGCGAGCCGAGGTCACTGCTCGCGTCCAGATCGGCGACCGCCGTCGCCCGCAAGCTCAGCATCACAGCCCCGACGATGCCCTGGCCGTTCTGCAGCTCCATCCCGTCGACCTCTGCGGGCAACCCGAGCGACATGATCACCGCCTGGCGTCCCTCAGGCGTGCTGCGCGTGAGGAGGCCCGCACTGCCCGTCGTCACGCGCACCGCGGTTTCGAGCGTCTTCTGCTCCAGCACGCGCGCGCCCTGGGTGACGGTCGTCAGCGCTTGTGAGACCTCGCCGAGCGCGTCCAGCGCGGTGTCGAGCCTGGACGCCTGGCCGGAGACGACCTGCAGGATTCGCGAGTTCTCCACCGCCACCCCGGCCATCGAGCCAAGGTCGTCCAGGGCTGACACGTCTTGCTGGCTGAACCCCGAGTTCCCGCGCCGGCCCAGGCAAAGCGCGCCGATGACCCCGGTCTTGCCCCGGATCGGCGTCAAGGCTTCATTGACCGTCGCGCCCAGCCTCTCCGGCTGCAGGCCGCTGTAGATGCCTTCCTCCTCAGTGACCAGGTTGCGCAGCGTGGTCTCCCCTTCGCGAACGCGGGCCAGCACGGCGTCGACCGGCTCCGCGGGGGCGGATTTGTCCAGGCCCACGTACGTGTCGCCCGGCTGGAAGAGGATCGCGCGTCCGGTCTCATACCGGATCATCTCGACTCCACGCGCGAGAACCAGCTCGAGGACCTCGTTCATCGTCTTGCCAGATGCTTCCTTGACGAGCTCGTTCATCAACGAATAACGCGCCGATTCGCGGCGGGTCAGGGCGACCAGATGCGCACTCGCCAGGTGACCGCCGGCGCGAACCGCCAGGGTGCCGCCAAGGCGGCGATCGTCGTCGGTGAAGGTGCCGGCCTTGCGACCCAGGACGACGAAGCCGCCGACGTGCTCGCCGATCGGCATCGGAACTGCCAGCAGGCTTGCGAGATGGAAGTCGTCGGGTACGTAGCTGATGAGCTCGCCCAGACCGTCTTCGTTCTCGGCCATGAACGCATTGCCGGCCTCGATCGTGGCCAGAAGGCGCCCGGGGTCTCCGTGCATGCGGTTTACCGCCTGAGGCCGCAGCCGCTCGACGCCGAGGCCGGGCGGCTGGGGGACGTATCGCCGGCCGTCGGCGGAGACGAGGTAGCAGCATGCGAAATCGGCCCCCACCTGGCCTGCGATGCTCGCGGTCAGCGCGGCCATATCGTCGGGCCGCGCTCCGTTGGCGTCTGAGGTCGCGGCAAGAAAGGCACGGTGCTTTTGCTCGAGCTGCGAGGTGACGCCATGCAGCTCCTCGGCACGGCGTCTCAGGGCGTCGGCGAAGCTGCGAAAAGCCATGACGCCGGTCGCGCCGGCGACGCCGAGGACGACCATCCCGCTCAGCTGCAGGAGGAGATCGCCCTGGTTGGGGTTGAGCTGGACGATCAGCGCCGTCAGGACCAGGGCGGCGCCCGCCGCGGGCACCACCAGCCGCCACTGGCGGTAAACGATGCCCGCGGCCAGGGCGAGAAGGCCCGCGACCCCGGCCAGGCCGGTCGACCAGCCCGCGCGGCCGCTCGCGTTGAGCGAGGCCCCGAGCATGATCAGCACGGCCGTGCCCGCGGACAGGCCGACTCGCAACGCAAATCCAGCCCGATCTGAACTCATCTGGCGGCGAGTAAGTCTAGGTTTGTGTTCCGAAGGGGAAGCTAGATAGCGAACTTAAACTTCATGCCAGGCACAAAGTGACGGTTTCCGAGCTCCTCAGGATCGCCGACCACCTCGACCCCAAGGGCCAGCTGATGGTCCGGAAGGCTTTCGAGCGGGCCGCGACCGCTCACCACGGCCAGCACCGCTTGTCGGGCGAGGACTACGTCAACCACCCGCTCGAGGTGGCCGCCATCCTCGCCGACCTGGAGCTCGACGCGGAGACGATCGCCGCCGCCCTCCTCCACGACACCGTCGAAGACACGAACCTCACCGCGGACGAGGTCAAGCGGGAGTTCGGGGCCGAGGTGGCGCGCCTGGTGGAAGGCGTCACCAAGCTGGGCCGCTTATCTTTGCGCACCGACCAGCAGCAGCAGGCCGAGAACATCCGCAAGATGATGGTCGCGATGGCGGAGGACCTCAGGGTCGTCCTCATCAAGCTGGCCGATCGGCTGCACAACATGCGGACCCTGGAGCCGCTGACCGAGCCCAAGCGGCGGAAGATCTCGCGGGAGACGCTCGACATCTACGCTCCGCTTGCGCACCGGCTCGGCATCGGCCAGATCAAGTGGGAGCTCGAGGACCTCGCCTTCCGCAACCTCGAGCCCGAGGCATTCGACGACGTCGTCAAGCGCATCGCACGCAAGCGTGACGAGCGTGAGGCCCTGGTTTCAGATCTGCGCGAGATCCTCGCCCGCGAGCTCGAGAAGGTGGGCATCCAGGCCGACATCACGGGCCGGCCGAAGCACATCTACTCCGTCTGGCAGAAGATGACCCGCGAGAGCAAGGACTTCAGCGAGATCTACGACCTCTCCGCGATCCGGGTCCAGGTCGAGTCGGTGCGTGACTGCTACGGGGTGCTGGGGGTCGTGCACTCGCTGTGGAAGCCGATGCCAGGCCGGTTCAAGGACTACGTCGCCATGCCCAAGTCGAACGGCTATCAATCCCTGCACACGACCGTCATCACGCATACCGGCGAGCCCATCGAGATCCAGATCCGCACCCACGAGATGCACCGTGTCGCCGAGTTCGGCGTCGCCGCCCACTGGACTTACAAGGAAGGTGGCCAGGACGCGAGCTTCGACCAGAAGCTGTCGTGGCTGCGCAGCCTGCTCGAGTGGCAAAACGAGGTGGGGGACGCTGAGTCCTTCCTCAACACGGTCAAGGTCGACCTGTTCCAGGACGAGGTCTACGTCTTCACGCCGCGCGGCGACGTCATCAACCTGCCCTCTGGCTCCACGCCTGTCGACTTCGCCTACCGCATCCACACCGAGGTCGGTCACCGATGCATCGGCGCGAAGGTCAACGGCCGCATGGTGCCCCTCGAATACGCGCTGCAGAACGGCGAGATCGTCGAGATCCTCACCTCGAAGGGTCCTCACGGGCCCAGCCGGGACTGGCTGAATTTCGTCAAGAGCGCCTCGGCCAAGGAGCGCATCCGCAAATGGTTCAAGAGCCAGCGCCGCGAGGAGAACGTCGCCAAGGGCCACGACCTCCTCGACAAAGAGCTGCACCGCATGCACCGCATCAGCCTCGCCGACCTTCCCGGCCCGAAGCTGCTCGAAGTCGCCAACCTGCACAGGTTCGCGTCCGTCGACGATTTCCTGGCCGCGGTCGGATACGGCGACCTCTCGCCGCATGCGGTCGTGATGCGGATGGCTCTGAGCCTCGACGCGCCGGGCGGCGACCTTCGCACCATCCCGCTGATCCCGCAGGTCCAGCCCTCGCCTCGAGTGCTCGTGCGCGGCGAAAAGGGAATTCTCACCACCGTCGCGACGTGTTGCCAGCCGGTGCCGGGTGACGCCATCGTCGGCTACACCACGCGTGGGAAAGGCGTCACCGTGCATCGCGCCGATTGCATCAACGCGGTCAACGCGCAGGACTCGGCCCGGGTGGTGCCGGTCGACTGGGACTCGGATGCCACGCATCTCTACCCGGTCGCGATCAAGATCGAGGCATGGGACCGTCAGGGCCTGATGCGCGATATCGCGACGGTCGTGGCGGAGAACCGCGTGAACATGTCGGCCCTCGAGGTCCACGTCTACGACGACAAGACCGCCGTTGTGTCCGCAACCGTGGAGATCGATTCGCTCGCGCAGCTCTCGCGCCTGATGGAAAAGCTCGAAGGCGTCAAAGACGTGCATACGGTCGCCCGCGAAGCCTCGTGACGCGCGGATCCAAAGAGGTCCGGCTGGACGCGCCTGTCGAGGTCGCGTGGAGCGCACTTGTCTCTCCCGAGCGCCGGCGCTGGTACTACCGGCTGGCCCCCGATGGCGAGTTTGCCGAGGGCCGCACCATCCGCTGGCTCGATGCCGGCGGCATACCCGCCGAGGAATCGGAGATCGTCGAGCTCAAGGCGCCCACACGACTGGTCATGCAGACGAGGTTTCTGTACGCGCCGGCCTTCGCGAAGCAGCCGCCGCATACGCTCACGTGGGAAATCGCGCGGGCTGGAAAGGGCTGTCGGGTGCGCATGTCATGGGATGCGACCGAGATGGTGGCCGGCCTGCTCGACTCGGAAGGCGACAACCTCTTGCAGGCGCTGCGGCTCGAACACGATGCTGTGGCGCAAGCGGAGATCGCGCGACTGCCCAGCATCGGTGACATCACCGTTCAGGACGTGACGCCGGATCGACTCGCCGACTATTGGGCCTTCTTCGATCACGACGCATTTCGCGACTATCCAGGTTGGCAATCGTGCTACTGCATGGAGACGCACCGCACTCAAACGGACGAGGAATGGGCGGTGCGAACTGCTGACGACAACCGCCGTGACATGAGCAAAGGGATCACGAGCGGGACGGTGACGGGGCTGCTCGCCTACGTCGACGGCAAGCCGGTCGGATGGTCCAACTACGGCGAGACAACGCGGCTCAACGGAGTGATGCATCGGTTCGGCCTCAATGCGGCGGAGCAGCAGGGGGTCGGCTCGCTGGCCTGCTTTGTCATCGCCGCCCCGTATCGGCACCACGGGGTGGCGACTGCGTTGCTGGACGCCGCGCTGGAGCGCCTGCGTGCGCGCGGCGTGCGCGTCGCGGAGGCGTATCCCGCGCGAAAGCAGGACTCTCCGCAAGGGAACTATCGCGGTCCCCTCCAGATGTTTCTCCGGGCTGGCTTCGAGCCCTACCGCGAGACCGACCGGCATCTGATCGTCCGCAAAACCTTGTGACGATCCACATCGAGGTCACCGCCGACCGACGGTTCGCCACGAACTCGTACCTTGTCGAGGACGAGCACACGCACGACGCCGCTGTCATCGACTCCAACCTGGAGCCCGAGCTGATCGTCGAGGTCGCAAGCACGCGCGGCGCCACAGTGAAGGCGATCCTCCTCACGCACACCGACCTCGATCACATCGCGGGACTCCACGAGCTGCGGGAGGCATTCGGCTCCGTGCCGATCGCCGTGCACGACGCCGAGCGGCACGTGGTTGCCGAGGGGAAGCCGCTGCGGCGAGAGTTTGGCCCGATCGCCACGCAGGTCGACAACGTCGTGAGCCTTGAAGATGGTAAGACCTATCGCGTCGGGTCGCTCGAGTTCGAGATACTGCACACCCCGGGCCACAGCCCCGGCGGCGTGACCCTGAAGATCGACGGTTACCTGTTCACCGGCGACGCGCTCTTCGCCGGCTCGGTCGGCCGCTCAGACTTTGCGAACTCGGACACCGCGGCCCTGCTCGACGGCATTCGTTCCCGGCTGCTCTCGCAGCCTGACGACATGATTGTCTACAGCGGACACGGCCCCGCCACCACCATCGGGCGGGAGCGAAAGATGAACCCCTTTCTGGTCGAGCCTACTTAGAGCCCAGCGTCAGGACGACGAGCAGGGCCGGTCCTAGCAACACCAACCACAGCGTGGGGAACACACAGCCGACGGTGGGAAGCAGGATCTTCAGCGACGCCCGGGCCGCTTCGGTGCGGATCTTCAGACGGCGCTTCACCCGCATCTGGGCGGCGTGCGCCGCGATCGTGCGCGCGATCGGCACCCCTGTCCGCTCCGCGTAGAGGATGCCGCGGACCAGAGACGTGAAATCCTCGATCCCGGTGGCCTCGGCCATCTCCACCAGAGCCGCGGCACGCGGCCGTCCCAGCTGGATCTCGCGCAGCGCTCGCGCCACGAGCAGTGTCAGTGAATCGTCCTGGTGGCGGACCAGCTGCTCGAGCGCGCGGTCGAGACCGAGACCGGCCTCCATGCTGATGGCGACCACGTCCAGCGCGTTCGGCAGCGACGCTTCGAGCTCGGTGCGCCTTTCCCGGACGAGCTGCTCGAGCCAGATCACCGGCACGTAGAAGCCGATCGCCACGCCGGCGACGAGCGCGATGCCGATCGCGATCGGCGTCCCCAGGAACATCCCGATCGCGGTGCCGATCGCGCCCAGGGCGGCAGCGGCCGCGATGCGCAAGGTCTGCAGGCCCGCCGGGTCCAGATTGAGCGGGTTACCGGCAAAATCGAGCTGCCGGCGGTAGTGCGCCGCCTGCGCCTCGGGCGTCATTCGCATCGTCTGGCGTTCCATCCAGCGGCGCAGCGGCGCCATGAGGCGCTCGACAAGCGGCTTCTCGAGCTGCAGCGCCACCGCGCTCTGCCCGAGCCCGACCTCCTGCCGTGCAAGCCGCTCGCGGGCCAGAGTCGTCGGGTCGGCGGCGCGCGAGGCGATGATCCCGATGGTCAGCACGTATGCGCCCACCGCGGCCGCGATGCCGATGACGATTGGCAGTGCGTTCATACGATCGCCGTCAGGCGGCGAATGATCACGTTGCCGATGAACAACAGAAAGGCCGCGAACCCGAGCATCACCCAACCGAGTGGATTGACCAGCATCGGTCTGAAGTAATCCTGGACGACAAAGTAGAGCAGCACCGCGGCGACGATGGGGAGGAGGGTGATGATCAAAGCCGTCGCTCGCGACTGTGCGGTCGCCGCCAGGATCTCGGCTCGCATCTCCTCGCGCTGCCTCATCGTGTCGGCGAGCGTGACGAGAATCGCGGGAAGGTCGCCGCCGACGGAGCGTTGGATCGTGATCACCATCACCATCAGGCGCAGGTCGTTGCTGCCGATCCTCTTGACCATGTTGTTCATGGCGCTTTCTATCGACGCCCCGAGCTCGATCTCGCGGCGGGCGAGCGCAAACTCATCCGCCACCGGTGGTCCCGCGTTGTCCGTGACCGCGCTCAGCGATTGGGCCACCGACTGGCCCGCCTTCATCGAGTTGGCGATCAGCTCCATCGCCCGCGGCAGCCCGGCGTCGAACTGGCGGAGGCGATGTCCGCGCCGGTTGCGAAGGTACAGCGACGGCAGCACATAACCGAGCGCTGCCAGGATGAGAAACTCCGCGCCGACGCCGAAGCGAAGCAGCCCTACGACCGCCAGCAGCAGCGCCGCCCCCGCCTGGATGATCCTGAACTCGTACGGCCGCAGCTCGAAGTCAGCGCTGACCAGGTCGCGCTGGAGCTTGCTGGTCTGCTGCTCGGCGGCGATCCAGTTCGGTGTGCCGGTCGACTCAAAGCGGCGCCTCAGCTGCTCCCGGACGTCAGCGAGAGTTCGATAGGAGACGCGGACCTGCTCTTCGGGGCCCGCCGGCTGCTGCGAGCGCAGGGTCCCGTAGACCACGAGTCCAACCCCGATGGCGGCCGCGACGGCGACCACGATGATTGCGGTGCCCATCGATCAGCCGGCCTCAGTGAAGCGTGAAGTGCCAGCGACCGTCGACGTCTTTGGGCCCAACCCCGGTGGCGGCGGAAACGTTCTGGCACTTCGTGTCAGGTCCGGTCGGCAGGTTCTGGTAGTCCGTGTATGACTCGAGCTCGTATTTCATCGATGCGTTGTTGAGGAGCCAGAACAGATACTCGGAGTCGCACCCGGTCATGAGCACGGTCAGGCTGCTCGTCACGGCCCCGGTCGTGCTCGAACCGCTGGCGGGTCCGACTCGCAGCACGTCGATGTCTCGAAAAACGGTGAGCACGACCGCCCGGCTCGGGTTCTGGCCGAACGCGGCGGTGTTGATGGTCGCGAGCATCGTGATCCTGTCGCCGACCTGGACGTAGCCGCCCACCCCCACCTGCTCGTTGGTCGGCACCGTGACCGCGACCCAGCCCCGGGGGATGGGGAGGTAGGCGACGTCGCTGCTGCTGAGCAGGTCGCCTGAGGGAGCGATCAGGTTGGCGCTCACCGGCATCCCGGCCGGGATGTCCACGCGCGAGCCCTTGCCGGCCACATCCTTGACCGCCGCGAAAGCCTGGGGCGGAGGCTGGCTGATGTTGCTGAGGCTCAGGTCCGAGGCCTGGATCACGGTCCGGGCCTTGATGTCGTGGGAGGCGACGACGACTTTGGTGCCGGTCGTGCTGCCCTGGATCAGTGGCAGGCTGGCGATCCCGGCGGCGGTCGCAAAGGCGAGCACCGCCAGGATGGCGCCGATGATGATGTAGAGCCTCCCGCGGCGCGGCCGGGCGAGGGCTGAGGTGGCTAGAGACACTTAATTGGGCGCAAGCTTCACAAAATGGACGCCGAAGCGCAACTCATTCGACAAGAATGGCCTCCACCAGGGCGGTGTTGATCCCGTAGTCACCGCCCACCGCGGTGCCCGCGCCGGCCGCCGCCGCGACTGAAAGGGTCCCGCAGGAGATCGTCCCGTCGATCGTGCTGCTGCCGTTCACGGTGTCCGTGCAGGTGCCCGGCCAGTACACCGAGCCGAGCATCCAGTGCCTGGCCGAGGTGCCCTGGATCGCGATCTGGCCCGTGTTGCTGGCCGGCGCCCAGACCAGGAGGTTCCAGCAAGCCCGGTCGCCGACTGGGCACCAGCTCGAACCCGGGCAGCTGGCGTCCCCGCTCGGGGCCTGGGCGCAGGGAGCCGCAAACCACGTATAGCCGCCGCCCGCCGAGTCGGCGGCCAAGTTGGGCGGGCAGGCGGAGATCGAGCATGGCGTCGACCCGAACTGGCAGGTCGCAGCGGCGCACGAAGCCCCACCGCCAGGCGCGCACGTGCCGGTGGAGAAGCCGGCCTGGTTGACGAACTCCAGGGTGGTGTCGCGCGCCAGCAGCTCGCCGCCGTTGAGGCAGATCCCGCCGCCGCCCGCGAAACCCGAGCCGTTGAAGAAGTAAAAGCCGGGATCGAGCACGGCGCCCCCGCCGCCACCCGCGGGCTTGAAGGTCGCGATCGCGTTTGCCCAGAGTGAGGCAACGCCCGCGGTGAGAGTCTCGGACGCGACCCCGGTCGGCAGGTCGAGGCGGTACTCGGAGCTGTAGCCGTTCGCGATGTCGGTCACGGCGCCGGTCCAGCCCGCGCCGCGCGAGAAGGTCTGTCCTGGCAGGTTCTGAAAGCCATCGATCGTGATCACAAGCTCGCCGGTCTGGGTTAGAGCGCCGCCGGTCGAGACCGTGGTGGTCGTGGTCGGCACGGCAACGGCTTGCGATCCTGACTGGTCGAGCGGGGAAGCCACGGCGACTCCGGTCCACTCGCTCAGCTGGGCGTTTCCGTTGACGGTCGCCGGGTTCATGGTGAGAGTGACGCTGTTGATCCCGCCCGGGTTGTTCGGGTAGTACCAGATCTCGCTCCGGCCCTCGCCGACTTGGTTGGCCTCGCTGGCCGAAACCCAGCCGGCGGTGGCGGCGAACTTGTTGGGGGTCGTCTCCGCGGAGACGGTGGCCACGAGCAGGGTACCCGCCTGGCTCGCGGCCGGCATGGTCGCCGTTATGAAGTGGCGCTGGCGGGCGCTCTCCGCACCGATCTGCCTCGCAGAGATGCCGCCTGCCATGGTGCTGAGGTTCAGGTACCCGTAGCAGCTCGGCTTGAAGTGATAGAAGCCGCTGGCGTCGGCGCTCGCCGGTGAGGGCCCGAGGCCGGTGCCCACGACGGTGCCACCCGCGGTGATGTTCGGGTAGACGCCGGCAGCGTTGCATGCGGCGCCGAGGGGGCCGCCGGCGTTGTTGCGCAGGGTGGCGATCGCGGCCGGGTCGGTGTTGGGCTCAGGCGGCAGGGCGGTGGACACCGGGGCCACGGGTTGCGGGCCGGTGCCTGCCGCGCATGGGTTGGCGTTGATCGCGGCGTTGCCTGCCGACAGGAACGCGCTCGTGCCGCTTGCGCCGCAGGTGGTCGCGTTGTGTCCCGACACCTCGTATCCGTCTGCGCACACCGAGTTGGTCGAGCCGGTGTTTGCTCCGGCGACGCAAAGGCCGCCGCCGCCGACCCACGACTGGCCGTTCGCATAAACGGATGTGTCGCCCAGGTCCGAGTAGGTGCTCGAGGCCGCGTCGAGGCGCTGATGCGCGTAGATCGCGCATCCACCACTGAGCGTGATGGCGTTCGCGGCGACGACGCTGCCCCCGACGTTGAACTGACCGCCCGTGCACGCCAGCGACGTGGCGGACACCGCCGGCATGTCACCGTTCAGCTGCTGGGCGACGGCCCGCCGGGTCACGTTCGTGTTCGACGCCCCCATGTAGCTGCCGAAGGAGATGGGCAGCGAGACGGTGAGGATGACCTCGACCTGTTGCTGGTGGCCGCGATACGGGTAGTGGATGGTCTCGCTCAGGCCGCCGGCGAACGTGTCGGTGCCGGCGTAACCGCCTGAGCACGTCCCCGCGCCGATGGTCAGCGCGCCTGTTCGCGTGCGCTGCGTGGCCACGAAGTTATCGGCCTCGGTGATGACGGTGCTCGCCGAGCCCGCGGTACAGCCGACGCCGATCTTGAGCGCGGCGTCGAGGGCCGCCTGGTCCGCGAGCTGCTGCGACTGGTTGCGCTGCCACTCCACCGAGCCCGTGAGCAGGATCAGTGCAGCTGAGCCGATCAGTGCGATCAGCCATACGGCGACGATCACCATCACCTGCCCTGACTGCTTCTTCGCCGCGTGCATCAGAACTCCAGCCGTTCGACCGACTGCGAATCGAAGGTGATCGTGCTCGGGATGCCCAGGAACGTGTTGAGCACCGGCTTCCAGCGCAGCTTCAGGTCGACGACGACGAGCTGATGCCCGGAGGTGCGGACCGCCGCGCCGTTGACGCCGGCGCATGTGGGACAGCTCCAACGGGGGTTCGGGTTGCCGCCGGTCGAATCCAGCTCGTAGACGAAGACGTAGACGGTGCTCGGGTTGATGACCCCGGTCAGGTTGATCGTCCCCGGCTGCAGCGGGTTGACGTTGGCGACGTACGTGCCGTATGCGGGCGCGCTGCTGATCGCGGATGAGTCCTGGTACACGACCGACATGCCCAGCGCGTCCAGCTGGTGCGCGCCGTTGGTCAGCGGGCCGAGCGAACACGGCGCGGCCAGGCTGGTGCAGGTTGGCGGGAGCGTGTTGGAGCCGCTGTAGTACTCGAGCACGGACTGCCGCGCCATATCGCGCGAAGCGCCCTGCAGCATCGTGTAGATCAGCAGGCCGCGGCCGAGATCGACGGTGGCTCCGATCAGGAGCAGGAGAACAGGTGCGATGAGCGCGAATTCGAGTAGAGCCTGACCGAGTTGCCGTTGCCTCACCAGGCGGTCGTGGCGCGGCTCGACCCCTGGATCGTGATCCCGCCGCCGAGGATGTTCAGGTCGCTGAATCCGTAATAGACGTAGACGTCGACCTCTGACTGATAGAGCGTGGGTATGGAGCCTGTGCAGTTGACGCTGGATCCGCAGTACACGACGACCACGGCCTGTCCCGCGACCGGTTTTGTGTAATCGGTGCCGGCGACAAAGGGCGGCGCGTGGTTGACCTGGGTCGGGCAGCTGACATTGGAGGTCATCGCGGCGAGGTCGGCGGTGGCCAGGCTGCACATCGCTGCCAGCCCCGGACCGTTGGTCGTCGCCGTCTTGCCGGCTACATGGCGCGCGGCGTCGCGGGCCGCGTCCGAGGTCGCCACCGCGAACGAGTAACCGCGGCCCATCTCCAACACTCCCGCGACGAGCACGATGAGGATCGGCAAGGCGAGTGCGAACTCGACCAGGGCCTGGCCTCTTCCCCGTCCTTTTCGGGGCCCCCGGCCTAGCCGGAGGATCCCCCGGAGGCGGGGGATGGAGCGGCGATGACGGTGTTCATACATCGAGCTGCAGGCTGCTCAGGATCACGCGCGAGATGTCAGCCGCCCCGCGCGACACCATCGACGACGGGTCGTGTTGCAGCACGAGTCCACCGGCGAGGGTTGAATCCTCGGGACGGGAGTCGTCGAACCCGACGACCACAGCCATCTTGCGACCGAGGATCGACTCCACAGCGGCGCGATCCAGGGGTGGATGCGGAGAGCGCAGGTTGAGCACCATCTCCATGCGGTTGTCGGGCACGTTCATGATGTCGCGAAAGATCGCGAGCGACCGGCGCGCGTCGGTCATGGCAGCGATCTCGGGCGGGACGACGATAACCAGGCACTCCGCGCGCTCGATCACCGCCAGCGCCGCCTCCGCGAGTGAGGTGCCGAGGTCCACAACGATGACTTTCTGCCATGCGACCACCACGTCAAGAACGCGGCCGACCCGCTCCCCGGTCAGGGTGTCGACCTCTTCGGGGCGCAGCGTGCCCGGAAGAACGCCCAAGCCGGTCTTGTGGTTGACGATGTTGCCGCGGAGCACGGACTCGAAATCGACCTGAGCCGCCTTGGTCGCGCTGGCGACGGATCCGGTGGCGATGAGGTCGGCGAAAAGGGCCGCATGGCCGAACGGCGCCGCCAGGTCGATCAACAACACCTGGCGCGGGTATTTCCGCGCCAGCGCGGCGGCCGTGTTGATGGCCAGGGTCGTCGTGCCGGCGCCGCCTTTGGCCGAGAAAAAGGCGACGATCGGCGCCGCCGTCCGCGAGCTGGTCTGCGCCTCGACCGCCGCAGCGGCGGACAGCTCCTGCTCCCAGAGCTTGTCGAGGGTGACCGCGATCTTCTCGACCTCGCGGCCAAGGCCCTCGAGCAGCCCATCGCGGTCGAGGGTCAGGAGCACGGCGTCGGTCAGCCCGTAGATGCTGGTCACGTAGCGGTCGCCGGTGCGGGGGGCGGGGAGGATGACCATGTCGCCGGGAGCGGGCCGGCGGGTCAGCAGGACCTTGCCGTTGGCGTCCGTGATCGACTCCTCGACCTGCCCCGAAGCAAGGAAGACGACGACGTCGCCGCCCTGGCCGCCCAGGCGCAGGGTGTCCCGGGCGGCCAGGCCCACCGAGCGCATCCTCCGGGCAACCGCCCGCAGGATGCCGTCGTCCAGCTCTGAGAAAACGGCTGAAATTTCCAGGATGCGCATCCGCATCTGCAATACGGACGGCGCCTGGTCTCCGGCCGGCCCGCTTCCGGTAGCGGCCACCTGGTGTGACTCTTCCTCCCGCGCCCGCTGTAAGGTTTCAGGAACCTCACGGGCGTTCAAAACGCCGATACTGTAGCAACGTCCCCCCAGATGGACTCTCCGCTTCGCAGCAATGGCTCAAATCCACGGCCGGCGACCCAGGCTCCAGCCCGAGGCGCCGGCAGGTCTCGAGTGGCCGGTCGCGTTGACCGGGTGCTTAACACTGCGCTTGCCGGCGAGCGGGCGGCGGTCCTCAACGCCTCCTCCAGCGAGCTCCTGGCCGAGCCGGTCGCGGTGGCGAGCCTGTTCGAAGCCGCCCTGGACCGGCCGGGCGTCGGCGTGGTCGGGCACTGGATGGTCCATGAGCTGCTCCGCAACTCGAAGCTCTACGACGAGCTGATCAACTCGCTGGCCAGCCCGAATCCCCAAACGCGGGCTGCCGCCGCCAGAATCTGCGGCGCCGCCCGGATGACCGACTCGATCGTGTGGATCTCCGACCTCCTGGAAGACGCCGAACCCCGGGTTCGGGAGGCCGCGGTCCGCTCGCTGTCGAGGCTCGGCGGCCGGCGGGCGGTCGACCAGCTCATGGCAGCGGCTGACCGGATCCCGGTCTACCGCCTGGCCATCGCGCTCTCCCGCGCGGCCTCCGACGTCGACATCGAGGCGCTCATGCGCCAGCCGGCAAGCGAGCGGGCGGCTGTCGCGACCGTGCTCGCGTGCGGCCTGCGCCGGGATGTGCTCCGTGTCTCGCCCCTGCTCGGCATCGCCCACGACCGGAGGTGGCCGAGGCCGGTGCGCCTGGCCGCCTGCAAGGCGCTGGCCACTATCGCCGACAGCTCGGCCGCGGACGGGCTGCACCGCCTGGCCGAGTCCGATCCCGACCCGGTCGTGAAGAAGGCGGCGGAGCGGGCGCATCGCCGGCTCCTGCGGCGAGCGGTGGGCAAACCCCGATGAAGCTCTCCGAGCGTTTCGACCGTCGCTACCAGCAGACGCCGGCCACAGCCCCGCCAATCCCCGGCACGGAACCCCAGACCCCGGTGACCGGATCCCAGACCCCGGCGACCGGACCCCAGACACCGATCGATGGTGTACCAAGCATCGCGCCCGTCGAGCGCCGTGCCGTGTCCCGCGACGGCACGACGGTCGCCCAGCCGGCGGTCGAAACTCTGCGCACCGATGCACCCGGGGTCCTCAGCCCGGCGCTCGCCGCCGCCAAGGCGGAAATCCACGCCGAGCTGCTGAGACGGCACGCGGCCGCGATCGACATCACCAACCGGGCGGGGATCCGGCGCCTGCTCATGCAGCTGACCGAAGATCACTTCCGCGCCAAGCCGCCCGCTGCGCTCGTGACCGCGGCGGATCGCGAACACCTCGTCGAGATCCTCTTCGACGAGGTGATTGGCCTCGGTCCGCTCGAAGCACCGCTGCGCGACCCCGATATCACCGAGATCATGGTCAATCGACCGGAGCAGATCTTCGTCGAGCGTCGCGGCCGGATCGAGCTGACCAACCTTGCATTCGAAGATGAGGCCAGCCTCCGCCGCGTTATCGACCGCATCGTCTCCACGATCGGCCGCCGTGTCGACGAATCAGAGCCGATGTGCGACGCGCGGCTGAAGGACGGCTCTCGCGTCAACGTGGTCATCCCGCCGGTCGCGATCTACGGGCCGTGTCTGACGATCCGCAAGTTCGGCCGTGAGGTGCTGACGCCGGAGCGCATCGTGGCGACAGGTGGCTCGAGCGAAGCCATCCTCGAGTTCCTGGACGCCGCCGTCAAGACGAGGCTGAACATCATGGTGTCGGGCGGCACCGGCTCCGGCAAGACGACGCTGCTCAATGTACTGTCGGGCTTCATCCCAGGCGACGAGCGCATCGTCACCTGCGAGGACGCAGCCGAGCTCCGCCTGCGACAGGTGCACGTGATCAGTCTCGAATCGAAACCGGCCAACGTCGAGGGGCGAGGCCAGATCATGATCCGTGACCTGGTGCGCAACTCGCTGCGCATGCGGCCGGACAGGATCATCGTGGGCGAAGTTCGCGGCGGCGAGGCCCTCGACATGCTCCAGGCGATGAACACCGGCCACGACGGATCCATGAGCACGCTTCACGCCAACAATCCACGCGACGCGATCACGCGGCTCGAGACGCTCGTCCTGCTCGCGGGAGTTGAGCTGCCGTCGCGCGCGATCCGAGGCCAGATAGCGTCGGCGATCAACATCGTCGTCCAGACGGAAAGGCTGCGCGGCGGAGGCCGCAAGATCGTCAGCGTGGCGGAGGTGCTTGGCATGGTCGACGGCGAGATCGCGATGCAGGAGCTGTTCGCGTTTCGCCAGGTTGCGGTCACACCGGAGGGTCGCGCGGTCGGGTATCACAGCGCGACCGGGACGCGCTCGAACTTCCAGGCGCACTTCCAGACCAACGGCGTGGAGCTCCCGACGTCGATGTTCACTCCGGCGAACCAGCCACCGATGGAGCAGCTCTACTGATGGGCGAATTTCGTGACATCGGAGCACCGCCGCCGCCGGAGGAGCGCACCGACGGCCATCAGCATCGACTGATCCAAGTCGATTCGGATCTGCTTGCCGACGTCGGCCACCAGCTGCGCAACCAGCTCAACGCGGTGGTAGGGGCGGCGGGCCTGCTTGCGACCATCGCCGAGTCGACCGAAGAGCGCGAGCTCGCGGCCATCGTCGAGACCGGGGCCGAGCAGGTGGCGCGAATCGTGGACGAGGTGCTCGACGCCGTGACCATGGAGAGCGGCGAGTTCGAGCTGGCGCTGCATCCGTTTGACGTTCGTTCGACGATCGAAAACTGTCTGGGGCTCGTTGCCGAGGCGGCCGGGTCGAAGGGCCTCGACATCTCGTTCAAAGCCGGGCCCGAGGTGCCAAACGTTGCCATCGGCGATTCGCGCCGGCTCGAGCAGATCCTGATGACCCTGCTGCACGGCGCCGTCGACCGCACCTATCGAGGCGGCATCGGAGTCGAGCTCACCGCTGAGGACCGCGGCGGACTGGTGGCGCTTCAGTTCAACATTCGCGATACGGGCCGAGGCGTGCCTGCAAGGATCCTTCGCGGCGGCCTCGACGGCGTGACCGGTCCCTACGACAAGCTCGAGCCCGGTGATCGCCTCGCTGTTTTGAGCCTCCGCACGACAAAGCAGCTGGTCGAGATGATGGATGGCGAGCTGCGCGTGGAGCAGGGCGGCGTCGAGGCCGGCCCCGACGCAGGCACCACCTTTGCATTCACGATCCTCGCCGAGTCGCTGCCCGGCGCCGTGGCCACCACGCTGCTGACGCTGGAGGCGATGCGGGTGCTCGTCATCGCCGCGGACCCGACCGAAAAACGAGTGCTCGCGCTGCAGGTCGAGCAGTGGGGGGCGGCCGCCACCTCGGCGACGCCAGAGGAGGCGCTTGGCGCGATCCAGATGGGTCGTCCGTTCGACATCGCTCTGATCGAGCATCGCCCGCCCGCCATCGACGGGCTCGAGATCTCGGCCTCACTCCGCGGGCTGCGACGGCCCGACCAGATGCCGATCGTGCTCATCGGGTCCGCGACCTCAGGGGCCGCGGAGGCCGCGGCCGCGGACAGCGGCCTGATCCAGGCGACGCTGACCAAGCCCGTGCCGCCGCGGACCCTGCACGACGTGATGATCCAGGTCGCCGGGCGCGGCGCTCAACCGCAGGAGGCGCACAAGGTCGAGCCAGGGGCGCTGCGCGTGCTGATCGCCGATGACAACGCGTTGAACCAGAACCTGCTGAAACGACTTGTCAGCAAGCTGGGTCACACAGTCGATGTCGTGTCGAACGGTCGCGAGGCGGTGGCCGCCGTCGCCCAGCAGCCTTACGACGCGGTGCTGATGGACGTGCTGATGCCGGAGATGGATGGGCTGGTCGCCGCGGAGGCGATCTGCCGGCGCTGGCCGCGAGGCAATCGGCCGCTCTTGATCGCGCTCACCGCCATGGCCGGGCCCGGCGACCAGGAGCGATGCCTCCGCGCGGGCTTTGACGACTACATGAGCAAGCCGGTGCGAAGGGAAGACCTGACCGAGGCGCTGAAAGCGGCGGTCGGCTACCGCAGCAACCGGGAGAGGGCAGGCCTCTAGAACCGCTCTCCCCACAGGGAGAGGGTCGGGGGGAGCAGTACTGGCCTGGCCAGCTAGCTCCGGAGTCTGGTGTCCAGCCGGTCCTCACGCGACGCGCGCCGAGATGCCCGCGCCTCCAGGTACACGACGACGATCACGATCATCCCGCCCAGGACCATGAATCCCCCCAGGGCTTCGGCCTCGACGCCCGTCGGCTGGGCGATGATCTGGACCATCGCCGCGCCGAACACCAGGATGTAGCTCAGCCCGAGCAGCCTGACCCGCGGCGCGACCTCGGAGGTCTCGGCGCCGCGCCACGGCCGCTTGCCGATGATCAGCAGGTAGGCGCCCATGATCAGCGCCAGCGACGCGAGGACCATGGAGACCACCTGCACGTAAGCCGTTGTCACCGGCGCGAGAGTTTAACCGGCCAACCCTCGGTTCTTACACTTGATCACTCCAATGCCTCGCGCTCAGCCGATCAAAGCCGCCCGCGGAGTTCGCGACATCCTGCCGGCCACGATTCCGCTTTGGCGGCAGGCAGAGCAGGGCGCCGCGGACGTGGCCAGGCGATTTGGCTATCAGGAGATCGCAACGCCGATCATCGAGCAGCTCGAGCTGATCCAGCGGGTCGGCGAAGACACGGACGCGGTGGCCAAAGAGCTGTACCGCCTCGACAAGCGTGGCTCGCAAGAGCTCGCGCTCCGGCCAGAGGCGACCGCCGGTGTCGTGCGCGCGTACTTCGAGGGCGGGCTCAACCAGGGTCCACAGCCCTCGCGTCTTTATTTGATGGGACCCATGTTTCGACACGACAAGCCACAGAAGGGAAGGTACCGCCAGTTCTTTCAATTCAACGTCGAGGTCATCGGTGGCGCAAGCTCCGGATTCGACGCCGAGGTGATCGAGCTGGCCCTCGGCTGGCTGAATGAGGTTGGCGTGCAGGACCTGCGCCTGGAGCTGAACTCGATCGGCGACGGCAAGTGCCGGCCGGCATACCTCGGCCGTTTGACCGAGTACTACAGGCCGTTGAAGTCGAGTCTGCACGCCGACTCCCAGCTGCGGCTCGAGCGCAATCCCCTGCGGCTCCTCGACTCCAAGGTCGCCCAGGATCAGCCGTTCAAGGCCGGCGCCCCGAAGATCACCGATTACCTGTGCGATGAATGCGCGGCTCACTGGGCGGCGGTGCGGCGATTGCTGGACGCGGCGGGCATCGAGTACCAGCACAACCCGTACCTCGTGCGCGGCCTCGACTACTACACCCGCACCGTGTTCGAGTTTTATCCGGGAGGTGCGAGTGGGCAGCAAGACGCCCTGGCTTCGGGCGGCCGATACGACGGGTTGGCCGAAGCGGAGGGCTGGCCGTCGACGCCGGGGGTCGGATTCGCCGGCGGGCTCGACCGCGTCGTCGAGCTGATCGCGGCGAAGGGCGAGCAGGCGGCGGTCAAGCCGGCGGCTGACGTGCTCGTGCTGCCCGATGGAGACTTCGCGGTCGAGGCCGCCGAGGTCGCGCGGATCTGCCGGTCGGTGCGTTCCACCGCGGTCGACTACGAGCCGAAAAGCCTGGCGGCGAAGATGCGCTCGGCGAACAAGCTTGGCGTGAAATTCGTCGTGCTGCTCACGCCCGAAGATGCGGCTCGGAGGAGCGCCCGGGTGCGCGACATGGCGAGCGGCGAGCAGACTGAGCTGGAATGGGTAGAGTTGCCGACGCGTCTCGCATGAGCGGCTTTTCCGCTCCGCACTGCGGCTCGCTTCGCCCCTCTGACGAAGGTCGCGAGCTCGAGCTCTACGGCTGGGTGGCGCGGCGTCGCGACCATGGCGGGCTGATCTTCATCGACCTGCGCGACCGTTGGGGTGTCGTCCAGGTGGTGTTCAATCCGAGCCATGCGACTGCTGCCCATGAGAAGGCGTCCGACCTGCGCTCGGAGTACGTGGTCCGGGTCGGGGGCAAGGTGGCCCGGCGCCGGTCCGGGGCGGAGAACCCGCGCATGCCGACCGGCGAGGTCGAAGTCATCGCCTCCGATCTCGAGATCATCTCAATCGCCAAGACGCCCCCATTCGCGATCGAGGATGACGTCGAAGCCGACGAAGCCCTCCGCCTGAAGTACCGATACCTCGACATCCGGCGGCCGAAGATGACCCACAACCTCGAGCTCCGACACCGCGTGGTGCAGGCGATTCACCGCTACATGGACGCCCAGGACTTCATGGAAGTCGAGACGCCGATGCTGCTGAAGGGCACGCCCGAAGGTTCGCGGGACTTCATCGTGCCGTCGCGACTGCATCCCGGCGAGTTCTTTGCCCTGCCGCAGTCGCCGCAGCAGCTGAAGCAGCTGCTGATGGTCGCGGGGATCGGGCGTTACTACCAGATCGCGCGGTGCCTGCGCGACGAGGACCTCCGCGCGGACAGGGTCGTCGAGATCACGCAGCTCGATGTCGAGATGTCCTTCTGCATCGAGGAGGACGTGCTCGCGCTGATCGAAGGCTTGTGGCAGAAGGTCTGGAAAGACGTCCTCGGCATCGACATTCCGACCCCGTTCCGGCGCATCGACATGCAAGAGGCGCTGCTGAAGTACGGCACCGACAAACCTGACTTGAGGTACGACCTCGAGATCACGGACGTCAGCGACGCGCTGCGCGAAACCGGCGCGACCGTGCTGCGCTCTGCCCTTCACAGCGGCGGGGTCGTGCGCTGCTTGGCGGTGCCGGGGGGCAAGGACATGAGCCGCCGCGAGCTCGACGAGCTGGCCCTCCTCGCCACCGGCGCCGGTGCCAAAGGCCTGGCCTGGATGCCCGGGCCGTTGGACCGGCATCTGGGAGAAGGTGAGATGTCCGCCATCAGGTCCGCCGTGGGGGCCGGGGCAGACGACCTTGTTCTCATCGTCGCCGACCGGCGGCGGAAGGCGGAGACGGTCATGGGATTGCTTCGGCGCGAGATCGCGCGCAGGCGCAAATTGGTGCGCCACGGTGAGTGGAACTTCCTGTGGGTCTATCCGATGTACCTGTTCGAAGAGGACGACATGGGCAATCTCACGTACGGGCACCATCCGTTCACTTCGCCTTGGCCGGAGGACATGCCGATGCTCACGTCGCGTCCTTATGAAGTCAGGGCTCGGGCCTACGACTGCGTGCTCAACGGCGTCGAGATCTCCGGCGGCAGCATCCGCATCCACGACCGCGAGCTGCAGGAACGGGTCTTCGAGATCCTCGGCATGGACCGGGACCGCATCCGCTCGCAGTTCGGGCACCTGCTCGATGCATTCGAGTACGGCGTGCCGCCGCACGGTGGAATCGCCGCCGGCATCGACCGGCTGATGATGGCGATCACGGAGACCGAGAACATCCGGGATGTGGTTGCGTTCCCCAAGACGCAGAGCCACCAGGACCTGATGCTCGGCGCGCCCAGCCCGGTCGACCCGAAGCAGCTCGAAGAGCTCCACATTCGAGTGGTGCCGGCGAAGAAAACGCCGTCGTAGCATTGAGTCCGCTCCCGAAGAGTGGCGGACATGTGCGCGTTGCCCAACACTCGATGAACAGGGACCCCGGAGTCCGCAAGGCCGACCAAACGCCCGCTTTGACGGGACTTGGAGAGCCGAGGCAGGGGACCCACCTGAGCATGCTCAGGACAACCCACCCCCCGCCCTCGGAGGGAGCCTTCCTCCCCATTCATGGGGAGGTGGCCCGGAGGGCCAGAGGGGCTCCCCCGGAGGGGCTGATCGGCAGATGAAACTGATCCCCCCCGGCCTCATCGTGGCCGTGCTGCTCGTCCTGGTCGTCTCCCAGCTCTGTTTTGCTTTCCTGCCTTATCGCCGGCGCGCTTACGTCCCGGCGCTGCTGATGACGGCTTTGGGCTTCGCCCTGGGCCAGCTCTGGGACTTCCTCGGCCTGCCGTCGCTGCGGCTCGGCCAGGCCAACCTGCTTCCGGCCCTGGTGTTCGCGCTGCTGCTTCAGCCTCTCGCTCGCTTCGTGCCCAGGCCGAGCCGCGAACCCAAAGAACCAGCGGAAAATCCAAAAGTCAACTAGAGGACCCGCACTTACTATTGCGGTTGTGTTTGCGGTCGTGGCCCGAAGGGTATTCAGTCGGTGAGCGGTCAAAGCTTCATGTGGATCGCGTTCGGGGTGGCCGCCCTGGTCGTGGCGCTCGCTCTGGCAGCGGTCCTCATCAGGCTGCGCGGCACGCTGGGTGCCGTGGAGGAGCTGCTCGACACCACCAACGAAGAGTTGAAGGAGACGCTCCCCGAGGTGCGACAGACGATCGAAAATGTGAACGACATCACCTCGGGTGTGAATGTCGGCCTCAGGACAGGCGGTCGCGGCCTGGCGGCGGTGGGCCGCGGCATCGGTGCGGCCACGCATGGCGTGAGGGTGGCGGGTCAGAGCCTTGTTCGGTCGGTTAGAGGAGGTTAGCGATGGCTGACGACAGGAACGGCGGCGGCGGTTTCGGTTGGTTCATCCTCGGCGGTCTGGTCGGCCTTGCGGTCGGCGCGTACATCGCGACCGGACCCGGCCGCGAGCAGGTCGAAGGCCTGCGCAGCAAGACGATCGAGCTGAGCGGAAGCGAGACCGTCCAGAAAGCGCGAGATGCGGCGCAGCGCGCGCGGACGATGGTCACCGATCCCGACCACCCGGTCGGCAAGGCGATCCAGGACGGAGTCGCGGCCGCGAAGCGCAAGCGCGAAGAGCTCGAGGCGACCGCAGCCCGGAAGATGCAGCGCGCGACCAACCTGGAGGAATAACCCGACCACATGGCCAAGCGCAACCTGGCGGAGCTGAAGATCCCAGCGTCCTCGTCGTTCATCCCGGTGGCCAAGCGCGTGGCCACGACGTTGGGCGGCCAGCTCGGGCTGAGCTTGATGGATCTGGACGAGCTGGCGATCGCGCTCACGCAGGCGTGCGACAGCGCGATCGCCTCGGCCGACGACCTCGGCACGCCCGCCGACCTGAAACTCACGTACTTCGCCACCAACAGGGCGCTCGTCGTCGACGTCGACCTCATGCCGACGGGCGCCGCGCTGCCGATGCCCAGGCACGAGACGCACATCGACCCTGAGCTGCAGAGGCTCGCCTACGAGATGATCCGTTGCTTTGTCGACGACTTTCGTCCCTCGATCGAGCCGCAGACGGGTCACCTGAGCTTCCGCATGGTCAAGCACCTGGCAGGCTGATCCCCGACCGGCGGACACTTAAGAGGAATTGGCCTCATCGACGCGGATTCCCCGCGAGGAGCTGCGGGCGCTCCATCGCCGCTACAAGGAAAGCAAGGATCCCGCCGAGCGTGACCGCATCCGGGCCCAGCTGGTCGACGCCTACCACGACTTTGTCTACTTTCTTGCGCGCAAGTTCCAGAACCGCGGCGAGCCTCTCGACGACATCGTGCAGGTCGGTTACCTGGGCCTGATCAAAGCCATCGAGCGTTTCGACCCCGACCTCGGGTACGAGTTCACGACCTTCGCCACACTGACCGTGGCCGGTGAGATCAAGCGCTACTTCCGCGACAAGGGGACAGCGATCCGATTCCCGCGCCGGCTGCAGGAGCTGCACCAGTCGGTGGTCCGCGTCAACGAGCAGATGAAGAACGAGCTGGGTCGCGAACCGACGGTGGGCGAGCTCGCGGAGCGCCTCGGCGTCACACCCGACGACGTCACGGATGCGATGGAGATGGGCCCCGCGTATGTGCCGGTCTCGCTCGACCAGCCCATCTCGAGCGGCGACGGCCAGGACAACAGATCGGTGGCGGAGCAGATCGGCGGAGCCGACCCCGAGCTGGAGCGCGTTGAGATGCGCGACGTCCTCGACCGCGCCATGGAGCACCTGACTCCCCGCGAGCGGGCGATCATGGCCATGAGGTTTTATGAGCAGATGTCGCAGTCGGAGATCGCGCGGCGGCTGGGCATCAGCCAGATGCACGTCTCACGTCTGCAGCGGGCAGCCCTCGAGCAGCTGAGAAAGTACGTGCCGGAAGAAAGCACGGGCTGAGTGACGGGTCACTGATGCCGTTGCTCGAGGAAGAAGCTCCACGCGATCCATTCGCGCTTTTTGACCGTTGGTTGCAGGAAGCCACCGCCGCCGGCGCGTTGCAGCCGGACGCGATGGCACTCGCGACATCGGGCGAGGACGGTGCATCGGTGCGGATGGTGCTCTTCAAAGGCATCCGCGACGGCACTTTCGTCTTCTACTCCAATTACTCGAGCCGCAAGGGTCGCGACCTGTCGCATAACCGCCAGGCCGCCCTCGTCTTCTATTGGTCGGTCACGCGTCACCAGGTCCGCGTGTCGGGCACCGTGCGCAAGCTCGGTCGCAGCGCATCCCAGGAGTATTTCGGCAGCAGGCCGCGGGGCGCGCAGCTTTCCGCGCTGGCCTCGCGGCAGAGCCGCGTCATTCGTTCGCGCGAAGTCCTCGAGCGGAAGGTGGTGGAGCTGGCTGTGAAACATCCGGATGAGGTCCCGCTGCCGAAGGATTGGGGAGGCTACGCGCTGCTGCCGACGTGGATCGAGTTCTGGGAGAACCGTGAAGATCGGCTCCACGATCGGTTGCGGTACGTGCGGCGCCCGGCATCCCGCGCTTGGCGCATCGAGCGGCTCGCCCCTTAAACTCGACTGACCCCGTGACCGGGAACGAGATCCGCAAACGTTTTCTAGAGCATTTCGCGAGCCGGGAGCATCTGGTCCTGCCTAGCGCGCCGCTGGTGCCGCACGGCGACCCGAGCACGCTCTTCATCTCGGCCGGAATGCAACCGCTTCAGCCCTACTATCTGGGCTTTAGCAATCCGCCCGCGCCGCGACTGGCAAGCGCCCAGAAGTGTTTGCGCACGGGCGACATCGAGGAGGTCGGCAGGACTGACAGGCACGCGACCTTTTTCGAGATGCTCGGCAACTTCGCGCCGACCGGGGACTACTTCAAGGAAATTGCGATCCCCCTTGCCTGGGAGCTGGTGACCATGGGTTTTGGAATGCCCGTCGAGCGGCTCCGTGTGACGATCCATCCCTCGGACGACCAGGCCTACGAGATCTGGACCACCAAAACCCCGATTCCGGCCGAGCAGGTGACGCGCTTGGGCGACAACTGGTGGGGACTTGGCCGCGGGCCGTGCGGCCCGGACTCGGAGATCTGGTGGGACCGAGGGCCGAAGGTCGGATGCGGCCGGCCGGATTGCGTCCCCGACCACTGCGAGCGGTTCACCGAGTTCTGGAACCTTGTCTTTCCGCAGTACGACCAGCGCGGCGAACTCTCCGGGCCACCCTCGACCGCGGAAGCGATCACACGCGGCATCGCCGATGGGGTTCTGGTGCCCTTGACTCGGCCGGCGATCGACACCGGGATGGGCCTCGACCGCATCAGCTACATCCTTCAGGGCAAGACAAACATCTTTGAGGCCGACCTGCTTCAGCCGCTCGTTGATTTCGCACGCGAGAGCAGCAAGAAGCCAACCACTCTTTCCGAGCGAATCATCGCGGACCACGTTCGCGCCATCACCTTCTGCATCGCCGACGGCGTTGTTCCATCCAACGAAGGTCGCGGTTACGTTCTGCGCCGGCTGATCCGGCGCGCGGCGCTGCACGGTCGCAACATCGGCCTCAGCGCCAAGCTGTCGGCGGGCGCCCACCGAACGGTGGCGATGTTCGCAGAGCATTACCCGGAGCTCAAGGATCGACAGCGATTCATCCTCGAGACGATTGACACCGAGATGGACCGGTTCGCGAGGACGCTCGAGGAGGGTATGGAGCAGTTCCAGAAGGTGGCGTCGCGCGGCGCGAAAACTGTGTCAGGGGCCGATGCGTTCCGCCTTCACGACACGTTTGGATTTCCGCTCGAGCTGACGCGCGAGCTCGCCACCGAACGCGGCATGGAGGTTGACGAAGAAGGCTTTCGCGCGGAGATGCAGCTGCAACGCGAGCGCTCTCGACGCAACATCCCGCACCAGTGGGCACTCGCCCGCGATATCCCGAAGTCCGAGTTCACTGGCTACCGCGTGCTCATGACCGAGACCAAGCTCGTTAGCATCCGCAAAGAAGGGGAAGCAGCGAATTCCGCACGCGAAGGCGACCAGGTCGAGGTCTTTCTCGAGCGCACACCTTTCTATGCGGAGTCTGGGGGCCAGGTCGGCGATACCGGCACCGTCACCACCCCCAGCGGCCGAGTCCGCGTCGAGGATACGCAGAGGCCGGCTGAAGGGGCGATCGCCCATATCGGCACCGTGGTCACAGGAGAGCTGGTCGTCGGGGAGAAGGCGACCGCGGCGGTCGACGAGCCGCGAAGGCGCCAGATCATGCGCCACCACTCGGCGACGCACCTGCTCCACAAGGCGGTGCGAGAGACGCTGGGTGACCAGGTGGTGCAAAAGGGCTCGTGGGTCGGGCCGGACCACACGACGTTCGACATCCCGCTCGCCCGACCGATCGGCAAAGACGAGCTGGGCCGTATCAACAAGCGCGTCATGGAGAAGGTCCGCGCGGCGCTCCCGTTCCATGAGAGCCAGAAGCCATACAAGGAGGCCGTCGCCCAGGGTGCGATGCACCTCTTCGAGGAGAAGTACGGTGACGTGGTCAGGGTCGTTTGCTTCGGCGACTGGACGTGCGAGCTGTGCGGCGGCACCCACGTCCAGAACACCGCCGACATCGGCACGGCGGTCATCGTGTCCGAGTCGAGCATCGGGTCGGGCCTGCGCCGCATCGACCTGGTCGTCGGGGAGGCGGCCGATGAGCTTGTGCGCCGAGACCGCGAGTTGCTTTCCGAGCTGGCGAAGTCGTTCAACGCGGGTCCTGAGCAGCTTCCCGAGCGGATTCGGGCCCTCCGCAGCGAGCTCAAGGAAAAGGAGCGGGACCTGGCGAAGGCGCGCGACCAGCTCCGCGGGGCGCGCGTCGGCGCGCCTGACGGCATGGCGGTCAAGCACGGCCGCGTGGACTACATTGCGGAAACCGTGGACGCCTCGAGCATGGAGGAATTGCGGGCGTACGCGGACCGCTACCTCGAGAGGGTCAAATCCGGGGTCGTAACCCTTATCGCCGGGGACAAGTTTGTGATCAAGGTGTCCAATGACCTCGTGACGCAGATCGATGCCACGCGCCTCAAGGACTTCTTCGGCACGGGCGGCGGCCGTCCGCAGCTGGTCAGCGGCAAGCTGACGGTCCCCGCCGAGGAGGCCTTCCAACGCCTCGCCGAGGCGCTGAGTTGACCAAGTTCAAGTTCCTGCGCAAGCGCAGCGACTACTACCGGCATTTCACGGTCCTCGACATCGGCACCGACCTGATCAAGGTCCTGGTCGTGCGCCGCGAAGGCCCCGACGGCGAGGTCCTGGGAGTGGGCCGTGAGCCTCAGGCCCCGGCCGCCATGTCAGGGGGTGCGATCGCGGACCTCGAGTCGGTCATCCAGTCGTGCAACCGGGCCCTGGAGGCGGCTGAGGACATGGCCAAGACCGTGCCCGGGCAGGTGGTGGTTGGCATCGCGGGCGAGCTGATCAAGGGCTTCTCGTCGACGATCGCCTACCCGCGGGAAAACGCCAAGTCCCGGGTGAGGTCGGGTGAGATGTCGACCATGCTCCAGATGGTCCAGCGGCGCGCGCTGCGCGAGGCCCAGCACCTGCTGGAGATGGAGCGCAGCTACGGCCAGCTCGAAGCTCGGCTCGTGCACTCCGCGATCACGAACGTGCGCGTGGACGGCTACCCGGTCACCAACCCGGTCGGCTTCACCGGCAAGAACCTCGAGGTCACAGTCTTCAACACCTTCGCACCGATGACTCACATCGACGCAGTCGAGACGGTCGTGCGAGAGCTCGACCTCGAGCTCGCCGCCGCGGTCGCCCAGCCGTACGCGCTTGCCCGCGCCTGCGCCAACGAGGAGATCTGGGCCGAGGGCGGCATCTTCGTCGACGTCGGCGGGGGCACCACCGATGTGGCGCTGATCCGCGACGGCGGGGTAGAGGGCACGCGCATGTTCAACCTCGGCGGCCGCGCGTTCACTCGCCGCCTAGCGCTTGCCTTTGGCCTCAGCTATGAGGAGGCCGAGGCACGCAAGCTCCGGCACTCCGAAGGCCTGCTCTCACCGGATCAGCACCGCCAGGTGTCCGAGCTGCTGGGCGCCGACGCCGAGGTGCTGCTGCAGGGTCTTGCCCTGAGCATCAAGGAGCTGTCACGCGGCGAGCGGCTGCCCTCCAGCATCTACCTGTGCGGCGGCGGCAGCCTGCTGCCCGAGCTGACGCTCGAGATGGTCAAGAAAAACTGGACGGCGGGACTGCCGTTCCCGCGCGAGCCTCGCGTCCGGCACCTCGTGCCCGCCGACGTGCGCAACCTGACCGACTCGACCGGCCAGCTTTCCAGCCCCCAGGACATCGCCCCGATGGGCCTGGCCAACCACGCTTTGCGAACCGAAGCCGAGGAGCGCGACACGGTCAACACCGTCATGAGACGGGTCCTAAGCGCTATAAAGGTTTGACCAGACCTCCAGGAGACCAGTAAACGCCATGGCAACGAACCCGATTTACGTCGAAAGCGAAGAGGAGATTCCGGAGCTCGTCGAGCGCCTTCGCCGCTACCACGGCGAGGACACGATGCTCGTCCTGCCGATGCGGTCGCGCATAGGCCAGAGCCGGTTCAACTTCCAGCTGCTGCGAAACTACTCGGCCCGGCTCGGCAAGCGCGTGACCGTGGTCTGCGACGACCCTGCTGTGCAAAAGATGGCCTCGGAGAGCGGCTTCGCGGTCTATGGCGCGGTCGGTCCGGAAGGCGAGGGCATCCCGTCCGACGGGGAGGCGCCGGCGCCGATCCGGAGGTGGTGGCAGCGCAGGGCCGCCGCGCCGACCACCCACGTCGGCGTCGGTGCGCCGACCAGGCTCCTGACCAAGACCGCGACCGAGCTGAAGCCCGGGCGCTTTCTCCTCTACGTGACCGCGATCACGCTGATCCTGGTCGGCGTCTTCGCGGCGGCGGTGTTCGTGCCGTCGGCGTCGGTGACGCTGGTCGCGCAGGCGCAGCCGTTCAGCGAGAAGGACGTCGAGATCCGGGCGCAGCCCGGCAAGCCGCCGATCAAGGTCAGGCCGGTCGTGATCGCGAAGTCCAACTCGCAGGGCTTCAAGGTCACAGGCTCGATCGACGTTCCCCTGGCTCCGTCGACTGGCCAGGTGGTCTATACGAACAACCTGCAAGATCCATCGGGCCGTTCCGGTTCGCAAGGCCTTGTATTCAAGTACGGCCAGCGTCTGATGAACAGCAATGGCCTGGAATTTGCGCAGACATCTCCCAATACAGTCGTGCCGTGGAACGGTGGCCAGAAGACGGTGAACGTGATCGCCGTCAAACCTGGCACAGCCGGCAACGTGGGGGACCACTCCATCAACCAGATCGAAAACTGCTGCGATCCGTTCGACGGGTCGAAGGTTCACGTCACCAACCCGCAGGCAACGGGTGGGGGCACCGATCCTTCATCGACCCCGACCATGACGGTGTCCGACTTCGACGCTGCGCGAGCGCAGCTCGAGCAAGAGCTGCACCAGGCGATCGCGCAGGAGCTCTCCGCGGGCGGGCAGCAGGGTGAGAGGCTGGCTGAGACAATCATCTTCGGCCCTCCACAGTTCACGACGGATCACCAGCCCCAGGACAAGGTACCGAGCTTCACCGGCACCATGACGGTCAGCGGCGAGGGCGACTTCTACAACGACGCCGATGTCATCCAGGCGTACAAGACCTACCTCGCGCAGCGGCTGCCCAACGACCAGCAGCTGCTGACCGAGAGCCCGATCCAGGTGCAGTACCGGCTCCTGAGCTCCGCGAAGGGCGGCGCACTGGTCTTCGTCGGCAGCGCCTCGGCCTACGTGGCGCCAAAGCTCGACGAAGAAAAGATCCGCGCCCAGATCGTGGGCCGGCCGGTGGCCCAGGCGCGGTTCTTCCTCGAGAAGCTGCCGATCCGCTCTGTCGCCGTCAGAGAGCAACCCCTGGCGCTGCCCCTGATGCCGCTGCTCGATCGCCGGATCACGCTGCACTACGTGGTCGAGTCCAACGCGCCCTCGGCCGCCGCTGCGGCGCAATCATCGCCGTCACCGTCGTCGTCGCCTGCGCACAGCCCCTAGTGAGGGTGCTGGCGGTCGATCCCGGTTCCAGGAGGGTGGGGCTCGCCGTCAGCGATCCGACCGGCACCATCGCGCAGCCTCTGGACACGCTGGACGCGGAGCCGGACGCCACCCTCGTCGCGCGGCTGGCCCAGACCGCCAGGCTCCAAGAGGCGGCCCGCATCGTGGTCGGGCTGCCGCGGCGCATGGACGGCTCGGATGGGCCGGAGGCGAAGTCCGCGCGCAGGCTCGCGGACGCGCTGCGCAGGACGTCGGGGATCCCGGTCGAGCTTGTCGATGAGCGCCTCACCTCAGTCGCCGCGGAACGATCGTTGATCGCCGGCGGCGTCAGGCGCGCGAAGCGGCGGACGACAGTGGATCGTGTCGCCGCGATCCTCCTGCTGCAGTCATACCTCGACCGCAAGAACCGTTGAACGACGAGGTGACGTTGATCGACGATTCCGGAATCGAGCGACGGTTCAAGCTGCACGACGCCTTCGAGCTCGAGGCGGCGACCTATTACCTGGTCGAAGACGTCACCGATCCCGATCGCGTGCTGCTGTTGCGCGAGCTCGGGTCGGGGCTGGAGACCGTCGACGGCGACGAGTTCAAGCGCGTGATGGAAGCTCTGGAACAGGACGCGGTTGAATGAGGCGGCTGATCGCGGTCGTGGTGGTGCTGGCGATTCTCGGTTTTCTGACATCACGTGGGATCGATTGGTGGAACTTCAACGTCAACACGCCGCTCTCCTCCTCGAGCCACAACGTGAGCTTCCATATCGACCCCGGCGAGACTCCGACTCAGATCGGTAGTGATCTCTACGACCTGCACCTCATCCGGAGCACCATCGCCTTCGACCTGTACACGCGCGTGACAAATGCGGGCCCCAAATTCCAGGCTGGCTCGTTCGTGCTCAACGCCAACATGTCCTTGAGTCAGATCGTGTCGGCACTCCAGCATGGACGTCCAGACGAAAAGACCATCACGTTCCCGGAGGGATTTCCGCTTCGTTATCAGGCCCAGCTCATCGACGACAAAAAGCTCGGTACCGCACCGAACTTGCTCACGGGCGCTGAATACCTCAAGGCGGCGAAGGACCCGACCTGGGCCTCGAAGTACAAGTTCCTGCCCGCGCAACCGGGCAGCGCGGATTTTCCCTACGAGGGCTACCTGTTTCCTGACACCTACCTGGTCGATCCGGCCGTCGGGGCCAGGGGCCTGATCCAGGAACAGCTGGATCAGTTTGCAACCATCTTCTCGGCCGACTGGCAGGCGCAGATCGCCCAGCCGGCAACCGGGCGCCCGGCCGAGGACATCCGGTCGATCGTCATCCTCGCCTCGATGGTGGACCGCGAGGCGAACAACAAGACGGCCACCGACCGTGGCAACGTGTGCAGCGTCTACTACAACCGATTGAAGATCAATATGACCCTGGGCGTTGACGCGACGCTGCTCTACGCCCTCGGCCGTCTCACGCCGGAGCCGACCGCCGCCGAGCTCATCCTGAACACGCCCTACAACACGCGCACGCATGGCGGCCTGCCGCCCACCCCGATCAGCAACCCTGGCAAGGCCGCGCTCGCCGCATGCATCAACCCTCCGAAGACGAACTTGCTCTTTTACTTCACCGACAAGCAGGGGACGACGCACTTCGAGACCAACGAGCAGGATTTCGAGCGGGACAAGCAGCAGTACGGCGTGGGCGGAAGTTGACGCATAGGCACCCTCTTCCCCCAGGCGCCGGGCGCGCGTATGGCGCCCCCTTGGAGACGGGATCTGGGGTGCGGGGCGCTCGCTGAAGGTCTTCCTCGTTGGCCATGGGATCTCCTACTCGGGCAGCCCGGCTATGCACAACGCCGCGTTTCGCGCCATGCGGATGGATTGGACCTACGACCTGCTCGATGTAGCGCCAGAGGATCTCCGGGATGCGGTGGGGCGGCTGAGGGCCCAGGATGTCGGCGGCGCCAACGTCACCATCCCGTACAAGCAGAAGGTGATGGATCAGCTCGACACGATCGCCCCCGACGCGCTGCGCGCCCGCGCCGTCAACACCATCGTCAACGACAGGGGGCGCCTCGGCGGCTACAACACGGACATCCCGGCGATCCGGTCCGCGATTGAGCGCGTCGGCGTCGAGCCGCGAAGTGTCAACGCGGTGGTCCTCGGTGCTGGTGGAGCTGCGCGCGCCGCTGCCGTGGCGATGGAGGGAGCGCACATCACGTTCGTGACCCGTCACCCCGAAGACGCGGATGTCCCGGGCAAGACCATCCGCTGGGACGATCGATCCCTGGCCGTGCTCACCCGCTCGGCTGACCTGCTGATCAACGCGACCCCGCTCGGCCGGCGTGAGGAGATGCCCCTGCGCCCCGCGGCCCTGCCTCGGGCGGGCGCCGTGGTCGACCTCGTGTATGTCACGGGCGGAACCCCGCTCGTCCGCAAGGCGCGTTCGCTCGGCCTGCCGGCGGTCGATGGGTGGGAGGTATTGCTCTCGCAGGGCGCGATCTCGTTCTTGCTCTGGACCGGCCGCAGCGCGCCGCTCGAGGCGATGCGGGAAACTCTGCAACCGTGAATCCGTATCTGGTCGCCGTGCTATGGGCGATCGTGGGCGCCGCCGGGGGATCGCTCGTGCGATGGGGCTCGGTCAGGCTGGCGCGGCTCGAGGAGCTCGAACCCGGCGCCAAATGGTGGCAGCGCTACGGCCCGCCGGTTTTGAGCGCCGCGGTGTTCGCCGTCTATGCGCTGCAGATCACGTCCCTTCCGCTCCTGCTCGTGCGCAGCATTTTCGTGCTCGTCCTGGTCCAGGTGATCTTCTTCGACTTCGAGCATCACCTGATCCTGGACCGGGTCATGTTCCCCGCGATGGTGCTTGCCCTTCTCGTCAGCATCTCCCCCCTCATCATCAGCAGGCTTGGGCTCTGGCAGCAGCCGTGGTGGGTCGGTATCGCCGTGGGCGTGGGCGCGGGCTTGCTCTTTCTCCTGCTCGGGGTCGCCGGTTCAGCGCTGTTCAAAGCTGAGGCGCTTGGGTTTGGCGACGTGAAGCTGGCGCTCTTCATGGGCCTGCTGCTGGGGTGGCCGTACACGGTGACGGCGCTGTTCTATGGCGTGCTGCTGGCGGCGGTCGGGGCGATCGCTTTCATCGTCACGCACCGCTCGATGAAGGGCACGATCGCGTACGGGCCGTACCTGGCTGCGGGAGCCATCCTGATGCTTCTCCAGCTGCCCTGAGTCGTGATCGGTCGACCAACTCAGGGCGGCCTGCTTAAATAGGCGGCCATGAGCAAGCTCCTTCCCGGCGAGAACCTCGTTTTGCAAGACCACCCTCACTGGATCACCGTCATCAAGAGCGTTCTTGCCCCGGTGGTCCTCCTCGTCGTCGTCGCGATCGCCGACTTCACCCTCCTCGGCCCGGGCTACGGCTTCTACATCCCCAGGCTGAGGACAATCCTCACCCTGGCCGTGGTCGCGCTCGTGCTCCTCTGGCTGATCGCCGTGTGGATCCGCTGGCGGTCGATCAGCTACACCCTCACCGACCAGCGCATCAAGATCGAGTCTGGCGTGTTCGGCCGGCAGGAGAAGATCATCCCCATCGACCGCGTCCAGGACTGCACGACCCGTCAGTCCCTTCTCGGCCGCATCCTCGGCTATGGGCGGGTTGAGATCGACGCCGCCGGAGCGCAGGGCGCCGAGATCCTCGACCACCTGCCGAATCCTGGCAACTTCCGCGACCAGGTCTTCACGGAGTCGGAGAAGCGGCGCGGCGGTCCTGCGCCCACGGCTACGCCGGCCAGGCCGGTGCCCGCCCATCCCAGCGGAGTCTGAGAAGCGGCGCAAGCCGCTCGCACTGCTCGGCTTCATGGGCTCGGGCAAGACGCTGGTGGGCGCGCTGGTGGCTCAACGGGCGGGGGCAAACTTTTTCGACCTCGACCACCTGGTCGAAGACAGGGCAGGCATGTCGGTAGCTGAGATCTTCGCCACTCACAGCGAAGAGACATTTCGAGCCCTCGAGAGGGAGATGCTGCCGCGAGCCCTGCAGCCGGATACGGTGGTCGCCCTGGGCGGCGGAGTCGCGATGGACGACGATAACTGGGCGCTGATCTCTGACCGCGCGCTGACCGTCTACCTGGAGGTGGCTTTCGACATGGTCTGGGAGCGCATCCGTCAGCTGCCGGGCCGGCCACTGGTCGCGGGCCGCACCGCTTCTGAGGTGGAGTCGCTGTACGAACGGCGCCGCGCGCGCTATGAGCAGGCAACGCATCGGGTGGACGGCAACCTTCCCGCCGGAGAGGTGGCGGAACAGGTGATGAAGCTGTGGTCCGCCTGATCCTCGACTCGAGCACGGGTGGCTATCCCGTCCTGATCGGCACCAACCTCCAGCGTGACCTGCGCAACGTCGTCACGCGCCTCGACCCGACCGGCGCGGCGATCGTGACCGACACCAACGTGAGGCCGTACGCCCTGAAGGTTGCGAAGGCGATCAAACGAGCTGGCCTGAAGACCTCGATCCACGCCATCCCGGCGAGTGAACGTTCCAAATCCATGACCCAGCTGGAAGCAGTGCTTTCGTTCCTCGAGCGGCAGCACATCGACCGCGGCGGATGCGTCATCGCGGTGGGGGGAGGCACCGTCGGCGACCTGGCCGGCCTGGCGGCCGCGATCTGGCAGCGTGGCGTCCGGCTGGTCGCGGTGCCCACGACGCTGCTCGCCATGGTGGATTCGAGCATCGGCGGCAAGACGGGCGTCAACGGCATGCGCTCGAAGAACGCGATCGGCGCCTTCTGGCAACCGTCGGCAGTGATCTCCGACCTGGCCACCATCGAGTCGCTGCCAGTCCCGAACTATCGGGACGCCTTTGCGGAGGTTGTAAAGTACGCCGTCGCCGTGGACCGAGGCCTGTTCGACCTGCTGCAGAGGAATGGTCCGCGCCTGGTCGAGCGGGACGCGGGGATGCTCGAACGCGTTGTGTTTAGATGCGTCGCCGCCAAGGCGCTGATCGTGGCCAAGGACGAGCGCGACCGCGGGCCGCGCGCGATCCTCAACTACGGCCACACCGCGGGCCACGCGCTCGAGGCGGCGACCGCATTTCGTGTCAGCCACGGTCGTGCCGTCGCCTTCGGCATGCGCGTCGCGGGACGGATCGCAATGGGGCTGGATCTGTGCAGCAAGCGCACAGTCGATGCTCAGGACGAGCTGCTGGACGCTTTCGGCCTCCCGGACAAGCCGCCGCACGCCGACCCCAAGCGAGTGCTGGCGGCGATGGCCGCGGACAAGAAGGCGCGTCGGGGCAAGGTCGCCTGGGTCATGCCGAGGCGCATCGGCCACGCTGAGATCGGACATACCGTGCCCGGCGCGCTGGTCCGCCGCGTCATCACGAGGTCGCTGGCGTGAAGCGCGTCGTGGTGGTTCATGGGCCGAACCTCAACCTGCTCGGCAAGCGCGAACCGCACATCTATGGGACCCGCTCGCTGGATGATCTCAACCAGACGGTGCGTGAAAAGGCCTCCAGGCTCGGTCTTGAGGTCACCCTCTTTCAGAGCAATCACGAGGGCGAGATCATCGACTTCCTGCAGAAGGAAGGGCCAGGATCGGCCGGCATCGTGATCAACCCCGGCGCCCTGTCTCACTACTCGCTCGCCCTTTACGATTGCCTGCAGGCCCTTGCGCTGCCGGTGGTCGAGGTCCACCTCTCGAACCTCCACGCGCGTGAGGAGTTCCGGTCCAAAAGCGTGACCGCGCGCGCCGCGCGGGGCGTGATTACCGGACTCGGCTTCGTGGGATATGAGCTGGCATTGGATTTTCTAGCCACCGAGAAATGATTTCCACCAACGACTTCCGCAACGGGACGATGTTCGAGATGGACGGACAGCTCCTGTCCATCGTCAGCGTTGAGCACATCAAACTGGCGCGCGCGGGCGCGGTGATCAAGGCCAAGCTGCGCAACGTCCTTACCGGTTCGATCTTCGAACAGAGCTTCCGCAGCGGCGACAAGTACCGAACCGTCCGCATCGACAGCACCGAGGCGACATACCTCTACTCGGACGGCAGCCATCACTACTTCATGGACACGAAGACCTACGACCAGGTCGCCGTCGACGAGGAGATGCTCGAATCCGTCCTTCCGCTCTTGAAAGACGGCAGCACGGTGTTTCTGCAGCGATACCAGGATCGACTGATCGGCGTCGAGCTGCCGATCAACGTGGATCTGAAAGTGGTGTCGACCGATCCGGGTTTCAAAGGGGACACGGTTTCGGGCGCGACCAAGCCGGCGAAGCTCGAGACCGGCGCGACCATCCAGGTACCCCTCTTCATCCACTCCGGCGACGTGATTCGCGTCGACACACGCGACCAGACTTACGTGGAGCGCG
>Ga0209161_10000333_pt1 | contig 38175 bp, 41 predicted proteins | sample GraSoiAngelo_155_FD_186169 | JGI IMG/M metagenome (GOLD analysis project Ga0209161, IMG submission 186169) | Grasslands soil microbial communities from the Angelo Coastal Reserve, California, USA - 14_1009_13_30cm (SPAdes) (version 2) | ecosystem: Environmental > Terrestrial > Soil > Grasslands... | reverse complement strand
GAAAATCTGAACAAGGCTCAGGCAACTGAGAAGAGCTGACCGCGAGAAATGTCCGGGACAACAACGGTCGCACGAAAGAGAACCAAAGGCAAGACACTGCTAGAGCCAACCAGCAAGGAAACCGCGGGAAAGTATGAGGCTCCGCGACTCGCAGTTCCTGTGACGCCTGAACGCGACCACATAGAAGGACCCGTGAAAGCCGCTCTCACACTAGTCGAGTATGGAGACTATCAATGTCCGTATTGTGGCGCGGCATATCCTGAAGTGAAAAAGGCCCAGAAGGAACTCGGCTCTGAACTGCGGTTCGTATTTCGCAATTTTCCCCTGACAAATATACATGACCATGCTATGAACGCGGCTGAGACAGCAGAGGCAGCTTCTGCTCAGGGAAAGTTCTGGCCCATGCACGACTTCCTCTACGAACATCAAGCAACACTCGGCGACCCGAGCGTCGTTCTCGCCTACGCGAAGAAGCTGGGCCTCGATGGTCAAAAGTTTGAGCGTGAGATTGCTCAGCACGTGTATCAGAAACGGATCAAGGACGACTTCATGGGTGGAGTAAGAAGCGGTGTCAATGGGACCCCGACATTCTACGTCAACGGGGTCAGACACGACGGAGACGCAATCGCCAAAGCCCTAATTGAAAGCTTGAATCAAACCAAAAACTAATTTCTGTAGAAAATAGGAAGTAGGAAATGGAGGCCAGGGGACTATACATCCATCTGGGCTCATGAACGGCGCTTGTTCCTATCTGTCCATCTGAAGACTGAACATGTATAGTCGCCGAAGCTGAGAAAATCTCACGCCGATTGTTATTGAGATGATTGTCTAGTGCCTTGAAGGGGATTTAACGCGCTTTCTGCACGCACTTGGCGTGCACAACTCTCCGAACGCTATCCGGGTTTTCTAGGTTACAAGAGTCTTTAGTTGCTCGGTCATGCGATAGCCATGAAGTGAGCATTGCTGGTATGGTCCAACCAGCAGCGAGGCTAGGGCGGTGTTCCATCAGAGGGCTCGAACCTTCCTGTTGTTCCTCATGGTGAGCCTCATACTCGTCACAGCCATCAGCGTACCAGTTCGCGCCCCCGCGGGCGAGACCTATTCTCTATCAGCCTCACCCAGCCGGATCCAGGAAGGAAGCACAACTACGCTATCTCTGGCAGTAACTAACGCGTCATTGTTCACGAACTACAACTTTGCCTGGAAAGTAACAGACCCATCAGGCGCGAACAGCACCCTCGCCAAGACTACTAACTCGGGCTTTGGCGCCAACTTTGTTCAGACAGTAAACTATCCTCAAGACCTCTCTGCTGGCACCGCAAAATACGTTGGAACCTATACTGTGCGAGTTAACGAGACCACGCCAGCGAACAAGCCCAATGTTGCCACGATCACCTTTCAGGTCGGCCTAACCGATGCGAATACGTATCAACGGACATCGAAAGCAAGCATCCAAGCAAGCTCCTACCTTCCCGGCGAGAGAATCACCGTCAACATAGCTCAAGGCTCAATCTCTATACCTGGGTTTCCAGCTCAGGGGACCGCGGACGCGACCGGCATCTTTACCTACGCTTGGCAGTCCGCCCCAAGCACGTCTACAGGCTCCTATGCCCTCACTCTTCAGGGAATGACGACCGCTAAGACACCACCCGACACTCAAACCATAATTCTCTTTCCAGCGAACATCACAATCCCTCAGGCCGCTCTTACTCGAACGTCCATTCCTAGAAGCGAAACGGAAGAGCTCCGAATCGTCGCGAACTACCAGAGCAGTGTTTCTGTGCAGTCAGGCACTCTCCCAGTAACATTTGTTGAAGCTGATGCTACAACATTCCATGTTGTAAACGCGATTTACAATTCTACACTCAATCTGTTCCTTGCTACCTATAGGATTCCTCTAAGCGGACAGGCGGGTAGCTGGGCCGTTCGCATTGACCCTAACACGTTCAATGATGGTTACGGCAATGAAGGACCCAGTCAGGGTACGACTATCGCGTTCACCGTTCAGCAGGCCGTGTTATCAATCTCTGTCTCCTTGGTTAACAAGACTTACACCTCAGGTGACGTATTTCCAATCTACGCGACGGTTCTGAGCCCGGATGGAACTCCCTTCGGCGCGGGAACAGTGACAGCCACGGTCGACCTTTCTAGCACGGGAGAAACGATCGGCAGTCCAATTTCTCTCTCTTACGTACAGGGTCAAGGCCGGTGGGTTGGGAGCAACCTGTTGAACTCAACTGACAAAGCCGGGATCTGGATAGTGGACGTAAAGGCATCCGACTCTTACGGAAACTCTGGCGAAGGTGGCGGTGCGCTTCTAGTAAACATAGGACCTGCTCCAGGAGGTAGCCAATCTGTCAGTCTCCTCTACTTCGTCTTGGCCGCCGTCCTCGTCGGCGCGGGGGCGACGGGTGGCCTCCTTTTCATGCGGTTAAACAAAATGGACGCCCCCTTTTCAGAACTTTCGAAGTTAATGGGTGGTGAGTTCCAGCCACCAACTACTCTGATGATTCGGGGAGAGTCGGGTTCCGGAACGACCATGATAGGTCTCGAGCTCATCTATCAGCAGTTGATGCAGGGCAAGCATTGTGCCATTCTCACCTACAATTCCTCTCCTTCTGAGATCCAGAAGAAAATGGAGGGGTTGGGATGGAACGTTGACCAGTATGTTCAGGATGGACATCTCAAGTTTCTCGATTGCTACTCAGCACTGGTTGGGGAACAGGCTCTGATAAAGGACCCGGTTGATTTTACGGAAGTGAGCATTCAAGTCAGCCTAATGATGAGCAGCGCTCAAGAACCCGTGACGGTTCTTCTCGATTCGTTCACCCCCATTTTCAACTCCGCCCAAACCCGTCACGGCATCAACTTCCTTCGAGTGCTGGGAGCCAAGATCAAGAACGATGGCGGCTTCTTCATTCTTACCGGGACAAGAGGCTCTCTACCTGACCCCATAGAGAGCAACCTCGAATCGATTGTGGATGGAATCATAGATCTCAAGCTCGTCCGGAAGGGTAAGTCTATGATCAGGACGCTTGCAGTGAGAAAGGTGGCAGGGCGTCAGATTGATTTCGCCGAGACAGAGTTCAAGATTGTACGGGGAAAGGGAGTCATGTTTGTGGAACCACGTTTCCAGGTAGGTCTTCCCGCCATCACTAGAACCCTAGACTTTGCGATAAGACAAGCGCGGTCATCCCTCAAGACCCTCGAAAAAGAGCTGGAAAGGCGTTGGAGAACGGAACCGGACGCAGAACAAGCCCCGGAACCTGACGGGGAATTACATTAGAGCCGTTCCTGGGAACACTCCCGCGGATACCCTAGATTTTCGCTGACTCAATTCTTTCACATTTCCTGTCATCCCTTTCCCCAATCAACCGTAGTCACACTCCTTTCCATGTACGGAAGGTGACGGTTTCACTCCTTTTGGGGAAATCCTTGCTTGACAGAGCAAAAGAAGAGGGAGCCACGAAGAAGCAAAGCCGTGCTCTGTTAAAACGCGGGCACTTTCTCTGCTTGGATCTTTGCTGTCAGGGTTAGGCCGAGCTGTTTCAACAGTCCTACCAGGTCGTAGAAGAGTTTCTCTTCGACGATCTCGTTGTTCTTCCATTGGGCAACCGTGCAGAACTCAAGCTCGAATTTCTTGTTGGTGGCAGGGATTATGCGCCCATCCGGGCCCATTAATGGCCCTATGTTCTTGCCTGTCCATCTGGCCACTGAACATGTGTAGTCGCCGTAGCCGAAGAGGATCTTGTATGGATTGTTGTCCAGATGATTGTCAAAAGCTTTGAAGAATTCAACAGATTCTTTATGATGTGCATGACGTCCCCTCGTTGGCTCAGGCTGGCCTGGCCAGTACACCGCAACGTTCTCAGAGTGACGTTTCATGAAAGTTTCCCAGTCTTTGGCATTCCAAGCGTTGTCTAATGTCTGCATAAGTCGTAGATTTTCTTCAATACTCATTCCGAAAATTCACCTCGTAGATTACGGATTAGGTACCGGTTCAACTATTATGATTATTCTTCGCGTCCTCTCTTCTCCCATACTTGCATGTTCACTCGAGGAATTCTTTCACATTTCCTGTCATCTCTTACTTAATCGATCCCCAGTCATTCTCTCCTCCCCATGCGGGCGGTGACGGTCAGGGAGGTCATGTGGTGTTGGAGTTGCAACAAGGTCATGGAACACGATGTTAGCAATCACCCTGGCTCGGCAGGTGGATGGGTCACCATCGTCTGCAAGGGTTGCAGAGCAACCCAAGTAGAACAGTTATGGAAAGATGGGACGATACGAGATTCTCTTAGAGGCCAAATCTAAGGCGATTGTGTCCGAAACAGCGGCTCGTTTGCGATTTCAGTCTCCCGAAGAACTGTCTTCTTGCAGCTATGAAGGAGGCATTTTTTTTCCGGGGTGGTTTTTTCTGTCCGGCTGGTTTCCCGGCGAGTCGCGCGATTCAGGGTAAGGTCAGAGTCGGAAGGGTTAGGGAAACTGCCACTATTTTGCTTAGCTGAGGCCTGCGAGGCTCAGAACATAGTATGATAGGCCGGCTATCGCGGCCGCGGCGGGAATCGTGAGGACCCACGCGTAGACTATTCTGCGGGCCACTCCCCATCTAACCGCTGAGAGTCTGCGTGTCGAACCTACTCCCATGATCGCCCCAGCTATTGTGTGAGTTGTGCTGACGGGGATTCCAAGGGATGCAGTGGCGAAGAGTGTTGAGGCAGCCGCGGTCTCGGCACTGAACCCTCCGAACGGGTGCAGCTTTGTGATCTTCATGCCCATTGTGCGAACTATCCTCCATCCCCCGAAATAGGTTCCAAGACCCATAGCGGTTCCCGCCAATAGTATGACATAGAACGGAACGTAGAACGTCGAACCTAACAGTCCCTGCGCGAAAAGAAGGGCGGCTATGATCCCCATTGTCTTCTGCGCATCATTCGTCCCGTGTCCTAAACTGTAGAGGGCGGCGGACACAAGCTGAAGCCGTCGGAACGCGTGGTCAGATGTGGAACGGGAATACCGCATGGCAATCCTCACGGTGAGCAGGACCAAGCCAATTGCGGCAAAGAAGCCAATGACGGGAGACAATACTATGAAGTATGCTATCTTGCTGACACCAGCGATCTGGACCACGCCCCACCCTCCCTTCACGACACCCGCGCCGATCAGGCCGCCGACCAGGGCGTGAGACGAACTTGTAGGTAGGCCAAACCACCATGTTATGACGTCCCAGGATATGGCACCGGTGAGGACGGCGAGGAGCAGCCAGGCGGTGACTATTTTGGGGTCTATGGTTCCCTTCCCGATGGTTGAGGCGACATTGACTCCGAAGGCGAAGGCGGCCACGAAATTGAAGAAAGCGGCCCATAGCACGGCGACACGGGGAGTAAGGACTCTGGTAGAAACCACGGTAGCAACAGAGTTCGCCGCGTCATGAAACCCGTTCATGAAATCGAAGCCTAGGGCAACAACAATCACCAGGACAACTATCTCAAACGGTACTGCCGTGGACATTCGGGGACCCTTTTTTGACTATGAGTACTCTAGGATGATGTCCCTGATCACCTGGACAACATCCTCACACTTGTCGGTAATTGTCTCCATTAGTTCGTAGACCTCTTTCAGCTTGATAATGGAGATCGCATCGTTCGTCTTGAAGAGGGCGGCTACGGACTCGTTCAGAACAACATCCGCCTCGTTCTCCAATGTATCCACCTCATTGCACCGGGTCTCAATCTCAGAGGCCTTGATTTTCTGAATGCTAGCGAAGGCGAAATCGATTTCCCGGACTGACTTCACGACCAAGTCGGCGAACCGCCTCATCGGCTCTGTTGGCGAATCAACCTCATAGAGGTACAAGCGGTTGACGACGGCGTAGATGTAGTCTAGGACATCATCGTATAGAGAAGCTAGCTTGCTGATGTCTTCTCTATCGATCGGAGTGATGAAAGTCTTCACGAGACGGTCATAGATTGAATGAACAATTTCGTCTCCATGATGTTCTATGTCCTTTACCCTGTTCCTCTTGTCAGCCAATTGATCGAAGTTCTGGATCAGTTCGCTGAAAGCTACAGCCCCCGCCAAGACATTCTTTGACTCTTCCTCGAGAAGCTGGAAGAAGATTTTCTCCCGGGGTATGAGAATCTCCCTTAGACCCATAGGACGATCTGTGAGCGACTGAGTAATTAATCGTCCCACTGATAATACTGACCGTCTATGTAGGTCAGTAGATCACAGTAGTTTCACGAAAAAAAGGACGACTTTGGATGAACCGAGAAATTTGGAAATTGAGAATCATCTGCGCTTAGGCACGGTTACGGCGGTCAATTCATCTCTTTACTACGTAGGTTTCGCCGCTCTCTCCGGCGTCCGGGTATCGTATCACGGGTGCGACTTCGCTCTCTCGGGGAGTCGGGAACTTGAACCATCTTCTTCATGTGTGCAGGTAGGCACTCACGCTACGGGAAATAAGTAGATAACTAACCGAGTATATAGTTGGAGTAAATATATACATAGACCAATGGAGACGGGTTCATGAGTTGAAGCAGGTCGAGCTGAGGAGATTGCAAATGACGGGAGGGGCGAGCTATACTGTTTCTCTCCCTAAGGATTGGGTGAAGGAACAAGGTCTCAAGGTGGGTGATGTCGTGGCTGTTCTTCCACGGTCAGATTCTTCGCTAACTTTGGTCCCGCATGGGAAGATTCCGGCCAATCAGGGCAAGGGTGCAGAGGCTGTTCTCGCGCCTTCAAAGGATCAGGATAGAGAACAGATCTTGAGAACGGTCGTCGCCCAGTATTTGGCAGGCTATGATGTGATCAGAATAAGATTTCATACGGCGTCAAGGCCTGACCTTCGCGTATACCTTAGAGAGGCTGCGAGGCGCATGTTCGTTGGATCGGAGATCATCGAGGAGTCAAGAGATGAGTTGATAGTTCAATGCCTTTCGACCTACGGGGACCTCCCGGTGCCAAAAGTCATCTCAAGAATGAGCCTCATCGCTAAACTCATGTTGCGTGATGCAGTGGAGTCTCTGAAGAATAGGGACTCTGCGCTTTCTGAGGAAATTATCAAGAGAGACGAAGAAGTTGACCGATTTTACCTGTTTCTCATACGGCAGCTCACCATGGCTGTCCTGAATAGAAGCCTGATCCAGGAAATCGGATTGGCGGATCCACGGGATTGCCTCGTCTATCGTGTGGTCTCGAAAAGCCTTGAGAGAATAGCCGATCATGCAACCACCATCGCGAGAACGGCCTCTGAGATCCAGTCTCCTCTTCCACAACGACTCATTGAAGACCTGTCGAAGGTAAGTGACCTGACCAGCTCGGTCCTAGAGGACGCCCTGAAGTCGTTAACGAGAGTCGACGGGGCTATCGCTAACACCTCAATACTATCTGCTCAGAAAATTGAGAAAGACGCCGAAAGCGTGATGGACAAGTTATTTGATCTCCGTTTGAACCCCAAAACCGTTGTCGCAGTGAGGTTAGCGCTCGAGAGCTTGAAACGCATCGCTGAGTACGGCGAAGACATCGCCGAGATGGCCATAAACCTAACAGCCAGAAGAAGAGAACTTTACTGACAGATCCTCCCTCTTCTTAGAACCGCCCGAACTTTGGAAATAGACCTTATACGGGATTTCTAACGGCCCACCGTTTCATCTACCTGGAAAAGCGAAGCGGTTCTTCGAGATGGAATACAAGTACACTGTTCTGACGAACACTACTATCGGCGCGTTCATGTCCCAGCTGGATGGGAACATTGTCCTCATCGCCTTGCCGACGATAACCCGGAAGCTGAACGCGTCAGCGTTCGAAGCTCTCTGGGTCCTAATGGGCTACATTCTCATGACCGCGGTTCTATTGCTGTTGTTCGGTCGGCTGGCCGACATGTACGGCAAGGTGCGTCTCTACAACCTCGGCTTCCTCATATTCACAATAGGCTCCGGGCTCTGCAGCCTCGCCCTCACCGGGACGATGCTCGTCTTCTTCCGACTCATCCAGGGAGTAGGAGCCGCTCTCATTTGGGCCAACAACGCCGCCATATTGACGGATGCGTTTCCTCCTAGCGAGCGCGGCCGGGCGATCGGGGTCAACCTAGTAGCAGGAATAAGCGGATCCGTAATCGGCCTCATCTTAGGTGGTGTCCTCACAGTTGCCTTGGGCTGGCAGTCCATATTCTGGATAAATCTGCCCATAGGCGCTTTCGCCACTTTTTGGGCTTACAAGAAGCTCAAGGAGCTAGGAACGGTCAAGCATGAGAGAATAGATCTCCCCGGGAACTTGCTGTTCGCGGGAGGACTGTCCGTATTCCTCGTCGGGTTGACCCTGGGAGCTCTGTCAGGATATACTCTTCTCGATCTGGTCATGATGGTCACGGGGTTGGTCGCGCTAGCAAGCTTCGGTTATGTGGAGTTGAGAACCCCGACTCCATTGATGGACTTGAAGCTGTTCAAGATCAGACCTTTTACAGCTGGAATATTGAGCAATTTCCTCGCTTCCATATCAAGAAGTGGGATCTCCCTTGTGCTGACCATATTCTTCCAAGGGGCACTACTCTATGATGCACTTACAGCGGGTATCCTCCTGATACCGTTCGCGGTGGCCTTCGTCACCGTCGGCCCGTTGAGCGGTTTTCTCTCCGATAAGTATGGCGCGAGAGGGTTTACTACAGGAGGACTCTTGATATCTGCCGCGGCGCTCTTTGGATTCGCAGTAGTCCCTGGAGATGCTTCCTACTCGATCCTTGCATCGCTCATGGTTGTCAGTGGGGCGGGAGGGGGCATGTTTGTTGCCCCGAACATAAGTTCCATCATGAACGCGACACCGGTGACCAGGAGAGGCGTTGCTTCAGGAATGTCGGCTACACTTGTCACCACCGGAGCCCTTCTCAGCCTCGCGATGGTGTTCGTTGTCTTGGCGACAAGCATTCCGTTGAACGTTCTCCAGTCAGTCTTCGCAGGCGAAACTCTCGCTGGTTCGAACGCGTCCAATATTGCTCTGTTCGTGAGTCCTATGCACACGACGTTCCTGATCATGGGAATCATGAGCCTTGTTGCGGTCATCCCCTCAGCATTGAGAGGCCAAAAGTTCGAGGGGGTTCCCGAGTCAAAGACACCCAGCGCGGAGCCCGTAGGATAATTCTTCTCGATAACTGCCGCGTTTCTTTCCTTCCTTCTCTTTTCAACGGAGACCACCTTACGGCACGGGTTCTATAAGGAAGGCTCCCAGCAAGTGTCATGCTGGAAGCTTTCTTGCACAGTCCGTCCAAGGTCATTTCCTGGCCACCATTGGTTCGCCGGGCTGCTCGGTTGAGACTTCCTTTCTGGCTCTGGGCGATCATCATCGGATTCGTTCCGACTAGGCTACTAGCCACTCTCGACTACATCGTCGTTCCTCCCTCTGGGCTCGGGGGCTACTTGATAGATACGGCCCTGGTCCTATCGATTTTCCTTGTCTACTTCGTCTACGCTATCCGTTTCATCTCGAATAGAATGGAACGACTAAACGAATATGTTTTACAAATGAGTCCAGATGCGCCCGTCGATGGCCTTAGAATACCGTTTCGGCTCGCAAACATCCTTGCAGTTTGGGTAGTATTCCTACTTGCAATCACTTTTCTCTTCGGCTTCCCAAGTCCTACGTCAGTCTTCTCGGAGCATATTGCGGTCATCGCATACTTCTTTCTGATACTGGCCTCTTTTCTGTGGGTCTATAGCTACTCAATGTACGCGATTCACCGGGCAGGCAAGCTACCGCTACAGCTCAAACCCTTCACTGAAGACAGAACGCTAGGGTTGAAACCGTTCGGAACAGCATCGCTCAGATTGGCAAGTATCTACGCAGTTTTCCCGATTACGCTGACTTTCCTGGAGCTGGTAAACATTGAGGTGGATATTCCGGGAGGCGTAACCATCATCTTTGCTCCGATCAGGCTTACCGACATGATTTTCAGCGTCGGGCTGATCCTCGCCGGAGTCGCCCTATTCTTCCTGCCTCTGCTCAGCATTCGGAAGAGGCTTCAGGAAGCCAAGCGTCAAGAGCTGAGCTGGGTAACACCCCATTACACAACAATCATCGAGAAGCTCAAGGAACAAATCTCGAAGTCTCCCAGAGGAGATAGCACGAACGAGACCAAGGCCTTGGCTGATGAGGTTACAATGGTTCGTCAGATACAACAAGATGTACAGAAGATCCAATCCTGGCCCTTTGACCTCGGCGTCGTCAGCAGGCTTGCAACAGTTCTCGTTATTCCTCCCATCCTCGGTGTCTTTGCCAGAATCCTAATCCTCGTCTTCCTTCACCTGTGAAAGGTGTCATTTACAATTAGTCATTCAACGCACATCATTCGGTAAGCCCCGCTGAGTAGCGGCTATCCTCCAGGAGGACCGAGGCCTAAGCAGTGTAGTGTTCGTGGGGGTGCTCGTGAGGGTCAACCACTGGGACGGGCGTTACGACCAGCCTCCTTAGACCCCTGATCCTAGTTTTGACCGAGGCTTCCAGCTCCGTGGCGACCTCGTGAGCCTCGTTCAACGTCATATTCCCTTCAACCTCTACTTCGAGCGCTCCTACAATGAAGGGGCCGGCTCTCCGCAGCCTCAGGTCTCTTATTCCCCTAACATCGGTATGGGATCTTATCACATGTTCGATTTCGCGAGAGAGTTCCGGCTCGTGAAACTCGTCTAGGAGCACCAGGGAAGATTCTCTCAGCGCCACATAGGCCACCGTAAGAATATAGACCGCTACAAGCATTCCTCCGATCGCGTCCGCGAGGTGAATTCCGAAGGAAGCGACGAAAACGCTGGCGAAAGCTACGAATGACGAGGACGCATCTTTAATTGAATTTCTCGCATCAAGTTTCAGAGACGTTATGTTGTATTTGTTGGCGATCTTACGCATCTGGAGGGCACGGTAGAGGGAGCCCAAGCCTGCGGCTAGAAGCACAACTAGAGCGAGAAGAGGGAGCTTAAGGGGAACGGGATTCTGGAAGGCTCTGTAGGATCGGAGGAAAATATAGCCTGAAACTGCCACAAGAACGAACGCGGTGATGAGGGCCGTAAAGCTCTCGACTTTGTAATAGCCAAACTGGAACCTGCGAGTGGGCTTACGGCGTGAGATGCGGAGACCAGCCCAGACAAAGAAACTAACTACGGCGTCAGAGATGGAGTCTATACCATCCGCGAGGAGGGAGATGCTTCCACTGATAAGGCTGAAGACGATCTCAACGATCCCAAGAGCCAAAAGGGTCCATACAGAGACCTTCGCAATCCGTTCTCCTTCTTGGAAACCGTGGGTTTCGTCCTCGAACCCTCGGCTGCTTGCCCCCGGTCTCAACTTTTGCTGTGGTTAAGTTGTGGTGTATGTTGATTTAGGTTTGGACTGGCATCGAGCGTTCTGAGGTGATTTCTAGCCTATCGCTGGATAAGGTTGTCTGATAGTAGCAAATTCTGTGAAAGATGAGCTCAGGGAATGGCGCGAAGGGCCGAATCTTCCAAATGGCCCGCTAACGGACTGCCAACTAAACGGGAAAGCCCCTGTCGGTTACTATTAATTATTCGAGCTCCACCATACACACCTATGGTCCTTATCGCAAAGGACGTGGTCGAGAAAGAGTTTCTCTCTCTACCACGGGACACAACAGCTCTGGAGGCGGCCCGACAGATGAAAGCAAAGAGACACGGCTTCGCCATAATCTCATCCCCCGCCGGCAGCCCAGATGGGATAGTTACCGAGTGGGACTATCTCTCCAAAATAGTCGCTGAGGGAAAAGACCCCTCACACGTGAAACTTGGTGATATAATGACGAGCGATCTCGTATCTGTGGACGCGAACGCGGGGCTAGATCAGGTCGCGGAGTTGATGGCGCGGAAAGGAATCCGCAGAGTTCTAGTGCTAAAGGACAGGAGAGTTATCGGCGTCATCACAGCGAGCAGCATGCTTTCCAGATTGAAAGAATATGTTGACCAGGTCTCCTCCACGATCGCAAGGCTCCAATCTCCAATGATGTAGAAACCCAGCTAGCAACCCTCCTCCTTCGGGCTCCTCGGAGTAATGTTTAACACAGGAATTTGCCCATCTCTAGTTTGATTTCTGTGGCCCAGTTGCTCCAGTTCAACGGACACGAGGAACTGGCAACGGAGATTCTGCGGCTGAAAAGAGAGAGAAACGCGGTCATTCTAGCGCACAACTACCAGGTTCCAGATGTCCAGGATATTGCGGATTTTGTAGGTGATTCGTTAGGCCTCTCGCAGGCTGCAGCTAAAACGCCTGCGGACGTGATTGTTTTCTGTGGGGTTCATTTCATGGCGGAGACAGCGTCGATAATCTCGCCGAAGAAGAAGGTGTTGTTGCCGGATCTAGGTGCTGGTTGTTCGTTGGCGGCGACGATCGATGGGGAGAAGTTGCGGGCCTGGAAGAAGGATCACCCGAATGCTGTTGTTGTTTCGTACATTAACACGACTGCGGAGGTTAAGGCTGATAGCGATTATGTCTGCACTTCCGGTAATGCTGTGAAGGTTGTGAATAGTATTCCCAGAGATCGAGAGATTCTGTTTCTTCCGGACCTTTTCTTGGGTGCGTTTGTCAAGGAGAGGACTGGACGGGAGATGGAGATTTGGCCAGGGGAATGCCATGTTCATGCGGGGATAACGCCGGATGTCGTGAACCGGAAGCTTGAGGAGAATTCTGACGCGGAGTTTCTAATCCATCCTGAATGTGGTTGTGTTACACAGTTTCTCTATTTTGCCGAAAAGGGCGATTTCAATATGCCGATGGTTCATGTTGCTTCGACAGAGGGCATGGTTCGTCGGGCAAGGGAGTCGAGCGCTGACAAGTTCTTAGTCGCGACGGAAACCGGTATTCTCCATCGTATGCGGAAGGAGAACCCTGACAAGACATTTCTCCCGGTCAAGGAGGATGCTGTCTGCCAATACATGAAAACCATAACCCTGGAGAAGGTTGCTAACTCGCTGAGAAACATGGTCCATGAGGTCAGAGTGCCAGATGAAACCGCTCGAAGGGCGCGCCTGGCCATCGAACGTATGCTCCAGCTAGGATAGGTTAAGAAGCCCCATCGGCTAGTTGTAGAGGCGAGGGTTCCTGGTGTCCGTATTCGATGTTGGGTCAGGAACGATCATTCCCGCGCTCGTCGTGCTCGCGATAGGCTTCCTCGTAGGGATCGTGCTCAAGAAGACAGTGAAGCTCGGACTTGCCATCCTTTCACTCGTGGGTCTCCTCGTCGCAACAGGCTACATCAACCTCCAGCTGAGCGAGCCCTCGACGGCAACTATCTACAGGGTCTTTTCCGCAGTACCACAAGCAGCCAGCCAGGCCTCGACATTCGCAAACATACTCCCAATTACTTCCGCCGCCTTCCTAGTAGGCCTAGCCCTAGGAGTATGGAAAGGCTGAATGAACGACATGATTCTGACACGATTCCTTGTCCCTTGACTGAGTAGTTCTCTTCTTGAAGCCGGGATTGCATGTCGCGACCTTGTTCTGCGCTCTCGTGAATAACCGCGGGTCGTGCTACCCTAGAACTGCACGATGAGGAACACCACAATTTAGATTCAGATTGGGCAAGGGGGTGTGGAACGCGATATGTCAAAGGTGCAAGGAAGGGATTCAGATCTCTTCAGCGGATTTTCAAACACGAATCTGAAGGATAGATGTGAATCGTGCAGCGATATTGCAAGTTGCAATGTATGCGGTAGCTCGACCTCCGGCTTCGAACACATCGGCGTGAGGGCAACGGCCGACCACGAATCGGGAATCTGGCACTACGCCAACCCCTGCCACCATCGCAACCAGCTCCGCGCCAGATCCGCAAGCGTGAAATATGGTGGCGGTCCACTATGGAAGAACGGTTACACCTGGCAGAACATATACTGGGGCCCCTATTTTTCAAGTCCGACCAATGCGGCTTGGGTAAAAAGCGTCGAGAAAGCTGTCGCAGATATAGAATCGGACAAAACATACTCCGTAGGGCTATCCCAATACAATGTTGGAATCGGGAAGCTCAACCCCCTCATCACAATCAAGACGGCTCCTGCACCGAAAATAACTGATGGACAACTCAGACAGACCCTTACTGGCTGGATCGCATCAGGCACTGTTCCCAATTTAGGGACAAAAGGAGCATACAACATATTCCTGCCACCAGGGGTCACAGTATCCCTCTCGCCCCTTGACGCATCATGCGCTGTCTTCTGTGATTATCACAATACCGTGAACGGGTCCAACGGTCCATTCTACACGGTTGAACCCTATCCGTGTAGCAAAGGCTGCAACCAGTGCACCAACAATTCCCTGGATACCCTGACGCAGGGATTGTCAGAGGAGATGGTGGAGCTGAAGACTGACATGAATCCGGGAACGGGATGGGTCATAGGAAACCTCGAACTCTGCGACTATTGCGACGCGAAATTCGTCTGCAACCGGATCACCGGCGGCGAGTACGTCAACTCCTGGTACGACAAGAACAAGAAAGCTTGCTGGAAAGGAACCTGAATCTCTAGATTTCCATATCAAAGCCCTGTTGATTTCCATGCATCTCACCCAAGTGATCGCCCGTTATCTCGATTAGAACCCGGACGCAATTTCCTGATTGTGCTTAGAAAATGATGATGGCTGAAGCGAAATGGCTGATACTTTTTGGAATCGCTTGTTACGGGTTTGGGGCCCTCTCAGTCACAGCAGACGAACTCTATGGAATCGCCCAATTCTACGGAACCAACGGCGTCTACTACTTCCCAGTCATCGGAGCGAGGGGACTGTGGGATGCCTGGGTCTACGTGTTCACAGGGTTAGGAATTTGCTTCTTCATATGTGCCTTTTCAGTCCTAATGCTTCAACGGGCAAGGCCGACTGGAAAAAGAGGCTCCAGATCAGAGGCAAACCTAGAATAGAGAAAGTCTCCCTTCATGGCTTGTGCTTGGAAGGCGGGAGTTGACTTTCTATGGTCGACGTTGTGAAAGAATTTCTTTCGAACTATCCTGAGGGGGTTCGGAAAATAACCCTAGAGTTGCGCAAAATGGCCAGAAAAACTATGCCTCGAGCTCACGAGTTCCTCTACTATGACGCCATCAACTACTCACTCGATGATTCTCCGCTCAAGCGTATCTGCTACATTTCTCCGATGGAGACGTATGTCACGCTCGGATTCTTGTTCGGAGCACAGCTCGACGACCTGCACCACCTACTCCAAGGCAGCGGCAAACGAGCACGACACGTCAAGATCAGAACACTAGAAGAAACGAGAAATTCGGCCTTCAAGGAGCTGGTCAAGGCCGCGTGGACCCATGGGGTGGATCCCGTACCAAAGATCAAGCGGAAGATAAGACGGCGCGCAGTTACCCATAGTGGCACCAAGCGTGCCTCCCGATCTAAACATTGAAGACTGTAGGAGCCTACCTCTCAGAGGGCACGCGGAGATCGTTCGTTTGAGATTGATTGATCTAGAACTATGATCCGGTGATCATGCTTACTAGGGTCTTGTATTCTTCAGCTCGCTTGGTTCCCCAGGCCTTGAGACCACAAGTATTGCAGATCACGTGACTCCCCCCTTCAGGACGAAAGCCGCGGCCACATTCTAGGCAGACAAGTTTGTCTTTGAGCCGTCGGATTCTCCGAGGTTTCATTCCGTTTCCGCTAACCTGTGAGGCGGGTGGGATTTCTCCTATTCTTGGAATAGCGCCTGTTGAGTTCTGAATCAGCAATGGGGTGGTATCGACGGTTGCTGTCAGCAGAGAAAGCGGACCCGGGAGCCGTGCTTCATCTATTGGATTCTTCTGTTCTACCGGCCTGTTTATCGCCATGTTGCTAATCTCTCTTAGCCATCAATGAGTAGAATGAAAGATAAGGAATGTTCCGCCAGAGAATATTCTCGGATTTCGATATAACTCGATTTTTTTATGTGGTTTGACATGAGAGAGTTGTTGTTAACAACATAACCCAGTCGAAGAAGTGATGGATCCAACAGGTGATCATGTTCGTTCCACGATCCAATTTGGAGTAAAATTAGTTGTATACTTTTGCGTACACAAACACTTTAGACAACGAAGAGCAATGGAATGGTCCTTTACAGGGAACCGACGATCAGTGAACTGAGCAGGATCACAAGCATCGTGGATCCGCCCATCGAAAGATGTGTTCTATCCATGATGCTGCTAAAGCCAAGCACATCAGCTTAGATCCAGCCGCTTCTTTTGAAGTAGTAGACAAATCCCAGCGATATGACGAACATTGCTAGGATGAGGATGTAGAATCCGAGTGGGTCGCTCGACCCGGGCTGGAAGAAGCCTGGGCTGAAGTTCGTCCCGTAGATTCCTGCGAGAAGAGTGAGTGGGAGAAATATTGTTGCGACAAGTGTAAGCACCTTGATAGTATTGTCTGTCGAGGCTGAATGGAGGCTGATGTAGAGGTCGCGGACATCACTTGTCCTGTCTCTATCGTTATCGATCGTTTCCAATAGCTGAAAGGAATGGTCGTAGACGTCTCTGAAGCTTCTGAGACTTGTATCAGCGACGAATGGCACCGCTCCACGCATCACCATTCCAAGCATATCCCGTGTCGGGGTGAGAGAGTGTCTTAGCGTCATCAACCGTTTTCGTACAGCTTCAATAGTTGTTATGATTGTGATGACGTTCTCCATTCTCTTCACCCGTGTTTGGAAGGTCGTGGCGGCTTGTTTGTCGAGCTCTTCAAGCCGATTCTCCACCTCGTCAAGGATGGGATAGTACGCGTCAACAGCGAAATCCAGGAAGACATAGAACAAGAGATCAGGCGAGGGAGTCGTGGTAAGGGGAGAGAGACCTCTTGTCCTTATCCGCGATTCTACCGCGTGGATCAGCTCCGATTCAACGGAATGGATAGTTATGATCCAGTTCTTCTGAAAGAACACGAAGAGTTCGACTATCTCGCTCTTCCTACTCTTCACAACGGGCACGTGGATGACCGCGAAGACGCTCTTACCATAGTCCTCAAGTTTCGGCCTCTGATTCTTGTTGACCACATCCTCGACCGCGTAGTCGTCGAGCCCAAACCGTTGTTTCAGATCGGCCAACTCCTGCTCTGTCGGGCTCTCAGCATCAACCCAGAGCAGCTCGCCCTGCTTCACCTCCCTGGGAAACGCCTCCAAGGTCTCCGCTCCCGAATCTCCGTTAGACTTGAGAAGTGTGAGACTAATCAACAGCCAGAGCATTAGCCGCTGGGAATACAGAATAATAAACTGACGATATCAAGTCCAGGAAACATCGTGCGCCAGGTTTCAGGATTGACAAGGACTTATTTCCGGTCAAAGAGAATGATTCAGTTAGGATGGTCTGAAGATGGCTAGCACCAGGCTACTTGTTAACAGGTGGATTCGTAGCTACACGAAAGCATGGCTGAAGAAAGATGCAAAAGCGATTGCCTCTCTCTTCACCGAGGACGCGACCTACCACTCACATCCCTTCCGGCCCGTGACCCATGGCAAGAAGAGCATCCTGGATTATACACTGGGGGCGTTGGATGTTGGACAGGTGTACGAGGTTCGTTTTGGAAAGCCAGTCGTTGAAGGCTCCCGAGCCGCTGTTGAATACTGGACCACGATGAAGGAGAAAGTGGAAGACGTTACCCTCGCCGGCTGCGTAATGCTACACTTTGCAAAGAACGGGCTATGCAGGGAGTTACGCGATTACTGGGTTCTACAAACCGGAAAAGTCCAAGTGCCTGCCAACTGGGGCCACTGAAGGGTTCTTTTGTTAAGAGTTCTATGAATGAGGAGCCGACTGGACCTTAGAAGAAATATTCCTCACAGCGACGACCGGTCCTTATAATCCAAGAAATTTTCGAGCATCTCCAAGTGCTTGAGCCAGCACACACCTGTTGCCATCAAGATTATTGTTCTTCGCCGCGATCATTCGCATGATCACAACATTCGGCGACTAGGCTTCTTTCGCGAATTCCTCGATGACCCTTGCTATCCACTTGCTTCCTTGAACGAACACGTCGATCCTCTGGTTCTCGTTAGGAGCATGAGTATTGCTCTTGGCATGATTACAACCAATAGCCACTGTGGGCAGCCCTAGTGTGTTTGTGAAATAGTGCATGGGACCCGACGCAGCCGAGGTCACAAGGGTCACGGGCTCTTTGCGAAATACTTCTCTCCCAGCGCGAGCTGCAATCTTCGCTATTGTCGAGTCGATAGGCGTCCGGGCTGCAGGATTCTCCGCCTGAAGATTCACCTCCACATCAGCAAACCCGTGACGGACCAAGTGCTGCCTCAACTTCCCCGCCAGCTTCACCGGGTCCTGGTTGGGCACGAGGCGAAAGTCCATCTTCGCCTGAGCGACAGATGGAAGAACCGTCTTGTGCCCTGGGCCAGTGTATCCTGACCATATTCCAGCAATGTTCGCCGTCGGATTGCCATAGAACGCTTTCTTGAACTCGAACCCTGTCAGGCCGAAGAGGAAATTCTTGACTCCCAGCTCGTCTCGAATACTATGTTCTTCTAGCGGCATGGCCCGTATGATCTCCAGCTCTTCTTGAGTGAATGGTTTGACATCGTCGTACCAGCCTTCTACCATGATTCTGCCATCCTCGTCCGTGATCGTGTCCAGCATTCGGACCAGACGCCATGCCGGATTCTCGACAACCGCGGCACGAGCTGAATGAGAATCCTTCAGCGCTGTTTGAACTCTAAACTCAACATAGAGCATTCCCTTCAAACCCAGAGTAACCAACGGTCTGTCCTCGTAGTCGAGGCCTCCGAACTCCCAGACTGCCGAGTCTCCGGTCAGCCTCTCTTTGTACCGCGTAATGAACTCGGAGAAATGAGGGCTACCAATCTCTTCTTCACCTTCGATCACCCATTTAATATTGCAGGGAACATCTCCAGTCACCTTCAGGAACGCATTAATCGCCATTAATCGAGAAACGATGTTTCCCTTGTTATCGCTCGCTCCTCTCGCATAGACTCTGCCATCCTCCACTGTTGCCGAGAACGGAGCATTCTTCCACAACTCAACAGGTTCAACTGGCTGCACATCATAATGATTGTAGAAGACAAGCGTCCTTCTTCCGGTCTTAGAAGGAAGTTCAGCGAATACTATGGGAGGACCTTTGCTCGGAGAGAATACCTCCACCGTAAACCCGGTCTCTTTGAGAAACTTGCTGACCAGCTCAGCAGTCTCACCAAGTCCAAGGCTCTGGGCTGATACGCTCGGCTGTCTGCAAAGCACGCGCAACTGCTCAACAAACCCGTCACTACTCGCATCTATTTGGTGGAAAATCTCGCTTTGCCGGTCGACAACAGTTGCGCTCGGAGTTCTAGCCACGGGATCAACAGCACCGAGAGGGACAGAACCGGATATCTATAGTTTGGTCGGCTTTCCTGTTCTTTCCTGCGGTGTGGTAGTACGGTAAGTTAGTCAAAGGAACTAGTTTCAGTTTGAACACCTACACGTTGTCAGACCGCAGGTTGATTTGACGGGGGCAGAAGTTCCTGCGTCCAGGCTGAGTTTGATGGCAGAAACACCGCGGCTGCAACAACTGAGGTCCAAAGCCCACTCTTGTCTCCTATCGCAGACTGTGTTACTTGAGTCGTCTTAATGATTAAGCCGCTTGACATGAAGAGCTGCTTTCTCTCGTCCCAAGCTGTGGCAGGATCAAACGCGACCCCCATGGTAGTGGCCAACATGCTAGCGGCGAGGTCTTCCGAGTAATCTCCTGCAATCTCCTCTGGTTGTCCGAAAGAGTGATGCTCGGAGAGATATCCGTACTGATTTTCCTCGGAAGGAATTGCGATGCCAATAGATGACGCGATCAGCCTATGCGGCTCATCCGTGCAATTCCTCGCGAGCACGACAAACGTGATTTCACCCGCATGCAACATCTGGATACCTTTGTCCTTCGGGATGAGCTTGCAACCCGGTGGAATTATGCTTGACACGGGTACGAGGTTGCAGTGTTGAATCCCAGCATCCCGGAGAGCCAACTCGAAACTAGCCAAGTTCTCCTTATGCTTCCCAACACCTTTCGTCAGAAAGAAATATTTCGGAATCATTTGTGGGACGACGCATCTACTTCCGTGCAACGTTTAACCTTAGGGTAACCCGTGAGTTCTGAGACGAGGGCCGAGTCGCTCGTAATTCTCGTTTCCAAAAGGGTTCTAGAGAAAAAGCCCCCGATAACTCTGGTTGAAGGAATTTGGTCCTAGGTTACCGATAGTGATAAGAACTAATGCAATTGAGAGCCGGGTCTTATGCCAATTGTCAATGTTGGGATGGAGAATTCCGGGAATGTTGATCTCTACTACGAGGATCATGGTACGGGTAAGCCGATCGTACTGATCCATGGTTATCCTCTGAGCGGTGCATCGTGGGAGAAACAGCTCCCGGTCCTGCTCAATGCTGGCTATCGTGTCATCACCTACGATCGCAGAGGCTTCGGCCAATCCAGCAAGCCGACAAACGGCTACAACTATGACACGTTCGCGGAAGACCTGCAGAAACTCCTGACCCAGTTAGGGCTACATGATTTCGTATTGGTAGGCTTCTCGATGGGAGGTGGCGAAGTAGCACGCTACATGGGACGATATGGATCAAAAGACGTCAGCAAAGCAGTATTCATCTCATCAGTCCCGCCATATCTTTTGAAGGCATCGGATAACCCGGAGGGCGTCGACAGAGCCGCGTTCGACGGTATCCAGACCGCGATCAAAGCCGACCGTTACGCTTTCTTCACCGAGTTTTTCAAGAACTTCTACAACGCCGACCAGTTCCTAGGCAAGAGGGTCAGCGAACAGGTCATCCAGTCTAGCTGGAATATCGCCGCTGGCGCATCAGCAACCGCCAGTCTCGCCTGTGTTCCAACGTGGCTCGAGGACTTCCGGAAGGACCTGGCTCGCGTCCAGGTGCCCAGCCTCGTCATTCATGGTGATGCGGACCGAATTGTTCCCTTCTCTGCCTCGGGACAACGGACAGCCAAACTGGTCCCAGGAGCGCGCCTAGTTGTGATCAAGGATGGGCCGCACTGCATATCATGGACACACGCCGAGGAAGTCAACAATGCATTGCTGAGCTTCTTGAAGGAAGAGAAGAGGCTAGAACTGACAACACCTGCCTAGCCTCGCAAAGACGACAACACTAGAGAAAGGACGGCAAACGTTTTCAGTACTCTAGGCGAACCTCTGCGTATGACGCCTAGAGCGTCAGACATTCCAAATGCCATCGCTCAGCCTGTTGCAACGCCGCTGACCCGCGCCGCAATCTTTCTCGTCGTAACAATCAATCCCGGTGCTGGGCATCGAGCCCTGATCCGATCTTTCTGTGCCGATATGGCCGCGCTCGTGCGATCCGTAGGATTTCGCGAACAAGAGGGAACCCTCTCCTGTGTCGTGGGTTTCGGATCCGATGCCTGGGACCAGCTCTTCGGGAAGCCGCGGCCAAGAGACCTGCATAAGTTTCGAGAGATCCGGGCGGGAGAGCGTCATGCCGTTTCAACACCGGGCGACGTGCTCTTTCATATCCGGGCGCAGCGCATGGACTTGTGCTTCGAGCTGGCGACGCAGATCACGGCTCGGCTTGGACCTGTGATCAGCCCGGTTGACGAGGTTCATGGTTTCCGTTATTTTGACAGTCGCGACCTCATCGGTTTTGTCGACGGGACGGAGAACCCTAAGGGCGAGGAGGCCATTAATGCTACCCTGATAGCCGGCGAGGATCCTCGGTTCGCCGCGGGAAGCTATGTGATTATTCAGAAGTATCTCCATGATCTGGCCGGCTGGAATGCGTTGCCGACTGAGAAGCAGGAAAAGATTGTCGGTCGCACGAAGCTGAATGATGTGGAGCTGGATGATAATATCAAGCCCACCTACGCGCACAATGCGCTTACCAAGATAGTGGAGAATGGGAAGGAGGTCAAGATTCTTCGGGACAACATGCCCTTCGGTCACGCCGGTCAGAAAGAGTTCGGGACGTATTTCATCGGCTACAGCCGCTCACCTCGAACGATCGAAGAGATGCTTCAGAACATGTTCGTCGGGAAGCCGCCAGGCAACTATGATCGACTGCTGGATTTCAGCAGGGCGGTCACAGGGAACCTTTTCTTCGTGCCGTCCGCGACATTTCTGGAGAATGTTGGGGGTCAGCTAAGTCGACTCTAGCAGGAAATCTGGCTGCAGAGCGAGCTTTTGCCTTTGCAATCTCCTGTTCCCGTGTCCTCGGTTGCGCGTTCGTCTCAAGTGATCGGAGAAGGTTAGTTGAGACATGCGCGACCTCATCGACCGCTGCTAGGAACGACCGTTCATTTGCTTTCGACGGTTGACGAAATCCGCTGATCTTTCGGACGAACTGTAGGGAAGCGTCCCGTATCTCCGCGTCTGTGGCTGGTGGGTCGAAGTTGAAGAGGGGTCTGATATTCCTGCACATTGTCAAAGCCTCAAGGTATCAGTGCCTCTAAGCGCGTTTTAGTCTATCACCTCATCTGGGCCTCAGTTTCCATACAAGATTTGCGCTTAACAAAATGGTTATATAGCCATATGGTTATACATGGGAGCATGAAATCCTCACAAGTTACCGCGAAACGCGCCTTAATCACGACACCGAACGATACGGAAATCCGAGTAGAACGCACTTTCGACGCGCCACGCGACGCCGTGTTCCGGGCATATACAGATCCGAAGCTCCTTGCTCAATGGATGGGGCCGCGAAAATACAAGATGACCATCGAGCGGATGGAAGTCCGCCCGGGCGGCCGATGGCACTTCACCCACATCGACACGGACGGTACCAAATACGGTTTCCACGGTGAATTCCGCGAGGTCGTGCGCCCGGAGCGCATCGTGCAGACCTGGAACTTCGAAGGCATGCCAGGCGAGTCCCTTCAGACTGCCCTCTTCCAAGAACATAACGGCCGAACCACAGTCACATCCATCGTCAAGTTCGAGCGCAAGGAGCATCGCGACGGCATGCTAGCTAGCGGCATGGAAAGCGGAATGAACGAGGGCTACGATCGCCTCGACGAACTCCTACGGACCATTCATTGAACGGCGACACCCTATCTGCGACCTTCCAGGCCATAGCCGACCCGACGCGCCGCACTATCCTCGCCCGGCTCGCGCAGGGCGAGGCCACCGTCCAGGAACTGGCAGAGCCTTTACCGATCAGCCAGCCAGCGGTCTCCAAACACCTCAAGGTTCTAGAAAGGGCGGGCCTCATCGAGCGCCGACGCGAAGCGCAGCGACGCTGGTGTCGGCTGCAGGCCAGGCCCTTGCGAGAAGTTGCCGCCTGGGCCACCGAGTACCAGCGGTACTGGAACGAGAGCTTTGAACGGTTAGACGAGTTGCTGAACAAAGAAAAAGAGGCTCGGCAGTAGCGATGGGAGTCTACCGCGGAAAAATGTGGAGCTTGCTCCGCCGTTATTTGTACTGTGAGCTTGCACTATTGAATTCAGTTTGTTGAGTGAGACCTAGTCTCGGGTTTCTTCCTGAGGAAATGCAGTGCGGCGACAGCGAATGCTCCTAAGCTTCCCAGGATTATGCCCGTGACGATCCACCCATTCGTTGTTGAGATTAGTGACGGAGGTGCCGCGACGTCGTAGCCGAAGTAGCTTCCCGAGTTATCGTTGACACCCTTAATGCCGTTGCCGTTAAAGGCCACAACATAGAATGCGACGTGGCCTCCGCTCGCTAGTGCGGGTATCTGACCAGTGGCAGTGGTGGTTGTGGCATTGTATGAGGCGAGAAGAGTCGTGTTAACCATTTTCCAGTTGTCAGTCGTGTAAATGATGGTCACGTTTTGTATGCTTGAGTGCTGGTCAGTAACGTTCACGTAGACTGTTGCCGGGGCACTGTAGGTTGGTGGAGATGGTTGGATAACAGGCGTTCCAATCGTAGGAGAAGTATTCGGGGGTGCATGTGCGAGGAGCGGGGCATTGAACGCCATTAAGGTCGCCATTAGCAAACATAGAGAGAACGCGATTTTCTTCATGCTTCGTCCTGCATAGTATGTGCAGAAGGGGAACTTACCGTGAGTGTAACTTGTTCCACCATTTCAAAAGTTATCCCGAACTCCTGTAAAGCAGCTGCACAGAACCTGCACTGCGGGCCCTATGTGCTGGCTTAGCTATGCTTTCTGAAGGTTGAGAATATCACTTCTATCTCTTGGCTGATAGAACTGTTTGTATTCCTCCGCTCGGCTTCCTCGGAAACCTCCTCGCGGTGTAGTGTGACAGGAGAAAACCCTGGAGAGTAATCGAGAGAAACGCTACACCGAGCACCGTTGAGGTGATCAGATCCCTAGAGGGAGTGTTTGCTGGAAGCGAGGCCGCCAGCGCGATTGAGAGCGCGCCCTTCATCCCACCGAGGAGGGCTACATTCTTCCAGGATCTAGGAATCGGGGCGTTATCCACCTTTGATGTTCCAAGAAGAGGATATACTGTTGCAACACGAGCGAGGATCACGGCGGAGAAAGCGATTGCGATCGGAAGAAGATCGGCGACTATCTTGGAGAGATCGGTACTGAGGCCGATGTAGAGAAAGGCAAGAGAGTTTGCTATGAACGCCATTATGCGCCAGAAATTCCTGACAATCCGAGTTGTTTGAGGGCGGACCCAAGTCTTTAGCGTCGAGTTCCCATAATACAATCCTCCGACAGCGACCGCTACTAATCCTGAGACCCCGAGAGCCTGTGCAACAGTGAATGAGCCGTACACCGCGGTGATCGTAATCATCGTGTCAGACATGGGATCTGTAACAATTCTCGAAAGAAAGTGAGCTCCAAGCGCGACCGCCATCCCCACCAGGACACCTCCCCCGAGAATCGTTACGAAGCTAGTAGTAGCCTGAAAGAGGGACAGTTGAGAGACGCTGAACGACGTAATCACTATCGTGAAAATCGCGATTCCGGTGGCATCGTTGAAAGCGGCCTCTGTCTCCATAAGCGTCGAGAGCTTTCGAGGAAGTCTTGCTCGCCGGAAGATCTCAAGAACCGTAGCAGTATCTGTAGGTGCAATCAGCGACGCGAAGATGAAGGAGGAGGTGAGGGGGAGCCGAGCGATCTGCCATAGAAATAGTCCCCCGACGATCGTGGCAATTAGAACACCGACTGTTGCGAGACGCAGGGCCGGCCTGACAACGGAACGAAGATCCTCGTAGCGAATGTTCATCATAGTCTCGAAGAGAAGCGGGGGAAGAACTAAACCGACAAATAACCCGCCGCCGATCAGGTTATCATAGAGAAGGTTGACCCCTAAGAGACTGGGTAAATACGAGCCGGCGATTGCTAGTCCGAATAGGACGAGAACGATTGTGTAGGGTGTTCTAGTCCTGCTGGAGATGATGGAGGCCGTCAGGGAGATCGCGAGAAAGGCCGTGATAATAACTTCGAACGACGGCATCGTCCACCGCCTGATTGCTAGCGAGTTGCTTTAATTTACATCGCCAACCCGGTGACTTTGGAACTAGAAAGAAACCGCCGCATAATCCGCAAATATTGAGTCTCAGGATCTCAAGACTCGAGGTGCGATGATGAAGGGGCCTGCCTTCATGACTCTCCCATTCTTCAGCGATTCTTCTTTAGCCGGCTCCATGTCGACACTCCACCGGAACCATTTTCGCATCTGCTCTTCGTGAGCGAGAACACATGCGTCGATAGTTTTCTCGTAGAGTTTGGCCAACGCTTCATGGTATGAGAGGCGAACGCGATCGATTCCTTCACCTATTCTCGTGTCCCAACTCTGCCAGATGTTAGCGTGCATATGGGTCTCCGGATGGGGATCTTCGGCCCCAATTATCAGCGCGTAGCTTTCCAGATTACTTAGCGAGCGATGGAACCTCGAATTGTTTTCTTTTGCCCCGAGTCTAAGCCTTTTTCTCAACTGATCAGTCCGGATCGAACCCTCAGTCTCAATGGTTTCCAGCAGTTTAAGTTCCAGATCTGAGAGAATCTTTCTTTTCTCTATCGGCTCTTGGTGATGCTTCACTATCATGTCGAGAATCGGCCAGAGCTCATTGGCGACGAAGGTCTTGGTCCGTCGGAATATTCTTGTTGCAAGAATATCCTTTCTCCTCTCAATCTCACTGGAGACGTGGGCCACTGACTGGCCGGATATCTTCGTCGACCACCAATCATTCCATCCGGTGAAACCTTTCGCAGACGGTTTCCAGGGTCTGCCAAGTATAGCGCTGATGAAGCTTGGAAGCTCATTTCCTCCTAGCGCCGAGACCAGACCCCTATCGTGAATGAACTTGCAGATCTCTTCTTGAGTTTTCAGTCGGAGGGACGGCTTTAGCCGGTGTTCTTGATGCCGGATTTTTTGCGCTTTCTCGATCAGCTGTTTAGCGTTCGAGCCAGAACACTATCCTAAGATGAGTTTCTTCGGGCCCGCTATTTCTTTGGTCCTCTGAGCCATCCTCTGACGCCTAATTCCTTCTCTTTCGAAGACAGTTCAGGCCCTGTCTCTGTCACGCCGAGAAAGCGTCGAGTCTCGACCAGAAAGTCCTTCCATGCTGGCTCGTCTTCCAACAGAATGTGGTTCCTACTCTCCAGTGGAATGAAGTGGGCTCTTGAGATCAATGTTGCCAGATCTCTTCCATCCTCGAACCGGTTGACTAGGTCGCCTCGGGTGTGAATGACGAGTGTTGGCGCTGACACCCTCGCCAACTGGTCGAGAACGTCGATTTGAGCGAACTCCATCAGAAAGCGCACCACGTTTTCTGGCGACGTGGACTTTCGCTGCAATTCGTTAAACCAGCTGGCCTGCTCGACCGTCCCACCAGGGACGAATAGAGACGTGAAGAGTTGACGGTAAGTCGCATTGTCCTTTCCCCATCCAGCCCTTGTCAGCGTCAGCATGGCTCTCCCCTCCTCCTGTTCCTCAGGCGAGGTGTGGATCTTAGACCAGCCTAGAGCGCTGGCTCCGTATAGAATTAGATGACTTACACGGTCGGGATGGCGAGCTGCGTAGGCGATGCTGACCGCGCCTCCCTGAGAAATTCCTAGCAGTGCAAACTTGTCAAGACCCGCAGAATCGACAACTGTTTCTAGATCGTGCACCCAGTCTTGAAACGTAGAACTCTTGACAACGCGATCGGATAGCCCGCATCCCCTATCATCATAACGGACGTATTCATTGTATCTTGACAGTTCCCTAGTCCAATGACGAAAAATCGGGCTGTCTAGGTCGAACTGTAAGTGTCCTAGCCAATTCGCGGCCTTAACCAGAGGAGGCCCATGGCCGAGCATGGAGTACGCAAGTCTGACTCCATCCTTTGTGGTGCAGAATCTGATTCTCTGTTCCACAGGAAATATCTCACGCTATTTCTACTTGCCCAATGGTTTAAGATTGCTAATCCGACATGTTCCAGGCTACTTCTTGTGAGAGTGAACCTCTAGACTCATGTCAATTGCTTTGGCGGAGTGAGTTATCGATCCGATGGAGATCACGTCCGCGCCAGTCTTGACATAGTTCGAAAGATTTTCCCTTGTTATGCCACCGGACACTTCTATCAAAAGACGATCTCGAAGCTTCTTAGTTTCCAAGAGGGTCAATGACCTTTTCACCTCTTGTGGTGTCATATTGTCCAGCAGAACTATGTCAGCTCCGGCCAACCCAGCCTCCACCGCCTGACCTGGACTAGTCGCTTCGACTTCTATTTTCTTGATGAAACTCACCCTAGCCTTCGCCTTCCTGACAGACTCTGTTATGGAACCGGCCAGTTCCAAGTGATTGTCCTTGATCAGGACAGCATCGTCAAGCCTGAGACGGTGAGTATCGCCGCCACCCAGTTCTACTGCTCGTTTTTCGAAATACCTGAGACCTGGAAGAGTCTTTCTCGTGCAGGCAATTCTCGCAGAGCTTCCATTCTTCTTTGCAATGCTGACAAGTTCAGCAGTTGCAGTGGCCACTCCCGACATGTGAGATAGCAAGTTCAACAGCACCCGTTCGACTTTCAGAAGCGAACTGCCAGAACCATCCACTTCTAGAATGATGGTTCCTGCGGGGACCTCTTGTCCGTCTCGGACTTTCGATTTTCCCTCGCAGCCTAGAAGCTTGAGGAGGATGATGGATTCTGACAAGCCTGCAATTACGGCTCGTTCTTTACAGACCACCTGTCCGGTAGCTTTTGTCCTAGAATCAACAAGAGCGTCAGTAGTGATGTCTCCGTGGCCAATGTCCTCGTCGAGAAATTTTTCTAGCGTTTCCTCGATCAACATGCTACACGTCTCCTCTAGCTGAGATGTTGAATATTCTTCCGATCACTTGATGGAACGATCTGGACCTGTCCGTTTGGAAAGACCTTGTCGAAGGCGCCGTGTTGGAGGTGCCAGTCGAGGAAGACGGCGAGAGCGGCGACTTCGCTCATCGGCTGGTTGGTCACGGAGACGTTCCAGTCTGCGAGTTTGAAAACTTCGCCAGGCATTTTCTCTGACCCGACCACTACGAGTATGTCTTTGTCAGCCTCATCAATCTCCTGGATAACATGAGGCAGCTTCAGGCCGTAAGCGGTCAGATGCACCATCTTTCCACCTCTGTCCTTCCAGTCGCGAATGGTTTTTCTCCATGGTTGTCCGGACTCGATGGAGAAGTTTCCGCCGAACCTCTTTCCAACTTCCCTGATAGTAGCTTCGACCGTCTTATCCTCCCTATCAGCGATGATTACGCCGTCAGCGCCGAGCGCTCGAGCTGTGAGACAGACATGAGTTGTAACTCTCGAATCCCTGAAGAACCTATGCCCAATGCGGAGCACAACCAGCCTTGCCATGATTAAGAACGGGTCTTCAGGGCCTAATACGTTAAATTGGAGAACCGCACAATATAGGGTGTCAACGAGGGATTTTTGCGAGTATGGGGTCTAATCATGATGATCTTGCACGACTGGCAAGCTTCTTCGGCGGCCAGGAAGCTCTCAGCGTCGTACAAGCACTATCCGACGCTGGAACAACTACTGATGATATTATCGCGGTAAACGCGAATGTCAAGCTGAACGCCGCCCGCAGGGTCCTCTACAAGCTCTACAACCACGCCCTAGTAACCGTTGTCCGGAGCCGTGATGAAAAAACAGGCTGGTTCATCTATCACTGGAAACTTCAACCAGACCAGCTTGACGCGTTCGTCCGAAGCAGAAAGAAAAAGGCGCTGGAAAAGATGCGATCCCGCCTCGAGTACGAGAAGGGACATAGCTTCTTCATGTGTAAAGGATGCCTCACCGTCAGAGTGACTTTCGAGGAAGCCATGGAGTCCGCGTTCCGGTGCAGCAGTTGCAACGGCCAACTAATCAGTGAGGACAACAGCAGGACAGTCCAGGTGCTAGAGGATCTATCGAAGAAGATAGAGTCCGAACTCCAAGAACGGCCTTCAGCATTCGTACGCTAACTGAACCACGGTTTCCTCCGAGGCTGTAGCAAGTGGTAGAGGAGTGGCTGATCGCCACCCTAGCCGAGAAGATTCCCCCACAAATACTCAAACAAGGCTCACAGCTCATCGCTAAGGTTCTCGCTGAGAAAGCCAACGGCCTCGAAATGGAATCTGACTTTGGCCAGCAAGAACAATGGCTCCAAGTTAGGGCTAGAGGTGAAGATGCAGAAGCGTTTCTCAACCTCCTCAAGCAAGACTATGGTGAGGCCCGGGTCTCCCGTTCGAGTCTGGAAAAGTGGGATGTCGTAAGAGGTTTCGTCGCAGGTGCCGGCCGAATTGGTTACGGGGTCTACATCGACATTGGAATCCAAGACCCGAGACCGAAAGACGCGCTCTATCCACTCCACAGAATGCGGGCGCAACTGGCCGACGGAGAACCAAAGTCAGCTAGAGAGATCCTTGACGAGAATGCACTGGTGGACTTTGTCCCACTGAAGATGATCGTAACTGGCCTTGAAGGTGAAAACATCTCTGTTGAACTAGATGACGTGGCGAGGGACCACCTTGTTTCGTGGAGAAAATATCCCTTTGACAGGGTAATAGTTGTAGGAGCCGACAGAGCCTTCGTGGAGAATGCTGTGAGGGCTTCGGGGTTGCAAAGCGACGTTGTGAAGGTGGAGAGTCTCTCTCTCTTCGTCCAATCCGTCTTATGCAAGATCGGCACCGAAGCGCCAGGAGTGATTGCGAAGATCGGCAATCGGCTTAGAGGGGTGGGCTTGACGTCCTATAGGACTCCTACCAAACTGTAGAGCTTGATCACAACGTGTTCTCATCTATGGGGTTGCCGAGCATTGAGTTTTCCATAGAATCATGAGCGATCTCTATTTCTCCGCGAATGCTACGACCCTTTTTTCCCCGTCGGTTAGCTCGCTTAGACCCCAAGATACAGGACTCTGGTGACCGTGAAGATTTGAGGATAATAAGCTGATTTCTCTTCTCTACAATTGGCCTTTGGAAGCACGAAAGACTCTGGTAGAGATCTATATCCGGTCAGGAATGATTCTGTTGGTGTTAGTGGTTTCGACCGTGGTTCCAATGTAGCGGTCGCTGTATTTTTGCCGGCCATCCCCATGGGTCCCTAGACCCACTGCCACGTCAAGAACCAGAAGGATGAAGGCAATCTTTGAGATATTTCTGACAAGCGAGGACCAGAGGTCGACGCGTTTGCCATCCAGCCTCGCAACTCTCAAACCCATTAACTCCTTCCCGATTGTCCGCTCAAACAACGCTTCAGCGATGACAAAGTAGGCTAGGACGATCAGCGGGGCGATTCCGCCGAGCCAGAACCCCCAGAACCATGCAAAGGGGAATGTCTGGCCGAAAAAGACGGCTAACAGCGCGGGAAGGGCCGTGACGAGTAGGAGAAAATACACTGCAACCGATACGATGGCCACATCGACGACGTAGGCAATAACGCGTTTTACCCAATGGTCTTGGAGTGCTTTGCCGTCTTTCAGACGGTCGAAGCCTGTCTGGCTACCCGAGGCCATTGTTGGAGGGGGTTTTGCTGGCGCTCCGCAGCCATGGCAGAAGGATGAGTTGTCGTAGAGCTGAGCTCCGCATTTCCAGCAGTAGGCCATTGGTCGCAGTCACGGAGAGACCGTGTAATCTGCTATATCACTATGATGGTTTTACAGGCAACTTTGGTTGTCTATGGAATCGCGTGGGTTTCGATGAGGGTTCGGAACTTCTTGTTTTTCGTCATCTCGTCCGCGATCGTGTCGTCTTCTCTGCCTTCGTGGTTCCAGACAATATAGCGTGATTCTCCTCCACGCGAGAGTTTTGCGATAAAATAGGGCATGTAGAACAGCGTCCCGTTGAGGAGTTCTAGCTTGTCGAGATCGAGTTTTGCAGGAAGTTGTAGTCCATCGGCAAACATCTTCCATCGCAACAACTTCGTCTTTCTCAAGAACTCGATATTCTCTTTCAGGTTTTCTCTCGCGGGACTCTCTTTCGGGAGAGCCTCGTACTGTTTCGATCTCTCTTCTGACTGCACCTCGTAATCTCTGAGGAGGTTCTTGAGCTCGGCCAGCCGTTCGCTGACGAGGACTGTGGAGTCAACGCCGTTAATGATTGATGCAGAGTCCAGTTCCATATCAGCAAGCATTGGAGCCAACTCTACTAGTCTGGGATCAAAGCCGAAGTTGGCCTCTCGCAAGGCCAAGACTGTTGATCGGCCCTCGCTTATCACCATCTGCTTTGACAGGAGGCCCTTTTCTGCTGGAAACCGGTAGGTGAAATCGAGGTAGGGCAGAAAGATCTTCTTAGCGAATGCAACCTTTTCCTCTGTTCCGCCTAGAATGCCTTTCTTGGCCCGTTTCCTGTCGGTGTCACGGAGGAAGACTTCCTCCGGCACTGACAGTGGGACTGCTCTGACCGTCATCTTTTCAGGAGCCGCTCCCTCTTTCAATCTCTTTATTTCTAAAGGTTCGAGCGGCCCGCGGGGATAGCTGATCAGCCATCTGGGACTGAGAATCCCGGATTCGCCCTGGTCGAAGATCTGGTAATAGAACTGGCACGTCAAGCCTCCTCCATTATCGACTTGCAGAGGACCGTCTTCCCGGACCCTGTTGCTCCGAATAGGACGGTATGCTTGGTTAGGCTGCCGGGATCGACTGTGAACGGCTTCCCATAGCCTGTCTGTCCTATCAGAAGCTTCGCCATGTCTCATCCGTTCAAATAGGGTTTTCAGAATAGTCTGCGTGGCCGGTTTAGGCCCTTCCTCATAAGCCCAGAGGCGGGCCAGATGTTCACTTTGTGACTGAAGAATATCGGAGAAGAGGTCTATCGCGTCGGGGTCAGAGAAGGAGGCATCGGTGCGGGCGGGGTTGGGGGTCCCCAAGTTTGCTGGGAGGGCATCTGCGATGGGACTTGTTCCGGGATCGAAAAGAACGCTACAATTTGAAGGATTGCCGCGATGAGGAGTATCACAACACCTACGCCGACAATTAGAGTGGCGGCCCCGGTGAGGAAAAGGAGACCAGAGGTATGAAACATGTCAACTCTCAATTTCAAAGCGATAGCGTCATAGCTTCTCTTGAGGAAGATCGTGGAGATCAGAATACAAACAATCAGAATAACACCGGCCAAGATTAGGAAGCCCAGTGCGGCCAAGAATCCGGAAGGAAGAGTGGTCGTTCCAGGTGTGTAACCGCGGAAAGTACTGATGAATGACGCGGCAGCGGCGAACGCGACCGCTACGGCTATGACCGGTCCTATGATCGCTAAGATGACGGAATACATCATCGAGCTATAGATTGCTGGGTTTCAACCGTGTTTGCAATATTTTTCACGGCGATAAGCATCAGCACGAGTCCTACTACAGCAAGCCAATACCGGCGTTGTAGGGAACCCAGAACAGTAAGCCGGACAGTAAGGCGAGTATGGCGCCTATTCCGCCAAGATTCTTTGCTTCGCTCAGTGAAGCCATGAATATCGATCTTGTTTTTGAGTAGATAATGCTTTAACGATGTTACCGGGCTCACTGCTCCCTGTTCTCACGCTACTTGTTTTCTGGTTCTTTATGCCTTACCAGCGCGATGTCGCCGAGGGTTAGCTCTCTCGGTCCCGCTTGCCTGACCGGAACGGTTGAACCCTCAAGTTCTGCTCTCGGCGCAAGCAGCTTCACTCGTAGGATGTGCTCTAGCTCCTTCGTCAGCCGCATCGTGGGCAGTATCTTGCCTAACTCGATCTTCTGGATCACTGTGATCTTCTCCTTCGCTTTGAATGCGAGATCCGTCTGTGACAAGCCTAGCTTTTCTCGACCCTCCTTTACGATCATGGGATAATCCTCGACGAGATCCGAGTCCTCGACCGCTTTTGGAAGGCTCTCTATCGGAGTTCGAGTGTGAGAGAGCACCAATCCGGGGCGGGCTGTTCTCTGTTTCCTCTCGGGAAAACCGGGAAGCTCCTTTCCCAGGCTGGAGCACTTTTGGCAGACGATCAGGGTTGCGCCTTCAACTAGTGACCGGGCGGGCTTGCCGACTATCTCGCCCCCACAAACCTCACAGTACAATGGCTGCTACAAGACCTCGCGGCCGAGAAACAGTAGAAATAGGCTCCGACCAGGCTTAATTAGCTATCGGAACAAGAATGCCTCTCGAACCTGTCAAGCCCCAACTCCACGAGCTGCGACGGATCAGAGCGGTAGCGGCCTACCAGTTCGGCAAAGGAGCCGAGAAGGCCTTTCCACCCTCAATACTAATCGTGCGATCCCCTAACACCCATAGAATACGCCACGTCTACAACGACGGGAAGTTACTGGCCACATACCGTCCCAAGGACGGACTCTTGGCTCTAACCGTAAATGGAGGCCTTGCCCTCAAAGGTGTGTTCAAGGCTCCGAAGCTGCGGGTCAAAGTCACTCCTGGAGTAGAGCCGTTCATCAGGAAGGGCGGAAACGTGTTCGCTAAGCATGTGATCGGTGTGGACCCGGAGCTACGGCCTGAGGAAGAGGTTCTCGTGGTGGACAAGAAAGATCGTTTGTTGGCTGTTGGAAGATCCTTCTTCAACGCGATAGAGATGCAGAGCTTCAAAATTGGAGTGGCAGTAAAAGTTCGGCATGGAATCGCGGATTCTGAATAGGCTTAACAATCACCGAGCAGATGGAAGAGAGTGATTTCGTGATGATGCGTCGAGGAAAGATCAATCCCCGCGAAGCAAACAGAATGATGCAACGCATGGGCATGCAAGTCCAACAACTAGACGAGATCACAAAAGTGATAATGGAGACGCCGACCAAACGCATTGTCATCGACAACCCCGAAGTCGCGACTGTAACAGTCCAAGGACAGACGGTCTACCAAGTCGGAGGGGGAACTATGAGGGAGGAAGGAATTGGCGGCGGATCAGATGAGGACGTGAAACTTGTCGCTTCACAAGCAGGCGTTTCCGCTGATGAGGCGGCTACTGCGCTGCGACAATCAAACGGTGACTTGGCCCAGGCGATCATCCTGCTTAAACAGAAACGCAGCCCCTGAATTGTCCAATTGACTATTCACGCAACCCTATGCTTCATCATTCACAATAACCGAGTTCTGTTGCTGAAAAAGAACCCTGAGCTCTTTGGTGCAGGCAAATGGAACGCGCCTGGCGGAAAATTACAACCCAAAGAGACGGCTGAGCAGTGCGCTTCGCGAGAGGTCTACGAAGAGACCGGGCTCAAGGTTCAAAAGCCGAGAAAGATTGGAACGCTCGTTTTCTTCAAGTACAACAAACGAGAAGACCCGGACTGGATAGCACACGTATTCCTCACGAAACAGTTCCACGGGACCATCAAGGAGGGCAAAGAAGGCATTCTCCAATGGTACCCGATCGATCGGCCTCCATTGGACGAGATGTGGAAGGATGACAAATACTGGTACCAGTACGCGGTCGAGGGGAGAAGCTTTCGTGGAGATTTCTATTTTCGAGGGGATTTTGAGAAACTAGTCGATCACAGGATCGAGCTTCTCTAGTCCCGCTTGACTATTAAGGAGACGAGTTGACATGAAGACGATTGAGAGGCGTCCAGATTGCAGCTAGTCGAATGTGTCCCCAACTATAGTGAGGGCCGGAGGAAAGACGTCGTCGAATCTATTGCTGACGCAATAAGAAAAACCCCTGGCGTCACACTTCTTGATGTGGAATCGAACCCAGACCACAACCGGTCCGTGATAAGTTTCGTCGGCGAGCCTGGACCCGTGAAAGACGCAGCCCTAGCAGCTAGCCAGAAAGCGATCGAGCTCATCGACCTGGGACATCACAAAGGCGAACATCCACGGATGGGCGCTGTTGATGTTGTCCCCTTCGTACCAATATCCAGCGTAACGATGGACGATTGCGTTTCTCTAGCCCGTGCTTTCGCGCAGGAGTTTGCTGAGAAATTTCACGTGCCTGTCTTCCTATACGAGGAAGCGGCCACGACTCCCGAAAGGCGGAACCTCGCCGATATCCGGGAGGGGGAGTTTGAAGGCCTCCGGGATAAGATTGGCAAGGACCCTGCGAAGAGGCCGGATTTTGGTCCCGACAAGATTCATCCTACTGCGGGAGCGACGGCTGTTGGAGCCCGAGAGATACTGATAGCCTACAACGTCAACCTTGGAACGAAGGACCTAGATATCGCGAAGAAGATCGCGCATCAATTACGGGCGAAAGATGGAGGGCTGACGTTTGTGAAGGCGCTCGGGTTTGAGCTGAAAGAGCGGGGGATAGTTCAGGTGTCGATGAACCTGACGAATTATCGCAAGAGCCAGTTGTTCAAAGCCTACGAACTCGTCAAGCTCTTCGCCGATCGCTACGGGGTCCCAGTTGTCGGGAGCGAAATCGTCGGGCTCGCGCCCATGGATTCCCTTGTCGACTCGGCAGAGTTCTATTTGCGGTTGGAGAATTTCAGCAGAGACCAAGTCATTGAGAGGAAAATCTTTGCCCCGAGGTCTTCAACACTGACCGACCAGAGTCTGGCTTTGTTCAGCGAAGAAGTCGCCTCTAAGAAAGCAACCCCGGGAGGCGGAAGCGTCTCCGCGTACATGGCAGCACTCGCAGCGGGTCTCGTCTCCATGGTTGCTCGGATAACGTTGGGAAAGAAAGAGACGCCGCCCGGTGCAGAGAAGCTCAACGAGGTGGTGAAGGAGGGCGAAGCCCTTCGCCAGAAACTCCTACGCCTGGTCGTCGAAGACACTGAAGCCTTTGATCTGGTAATGAAAGCGATCAAGCTCTCGAAAGAACAGCCTGAGGCTCGAAAAAAGGCGATAGCAGAAGCAACTGTCAAAGCATCTGAGACCCCCCTATCAACACTGGACTGTTCAGTTAGAGTTCTGCGACTGGCTCGCGAAGTTGCGGAGAAAGGGTCCACGAATGCGTTATCCGATGTGGTGACTGCTGTCTCTGCGGCGCGTGCGGCTGTTGAAGGAGCCGCAAGCAACGTCCTGATCAATCTAGCCGGTCTCGATGATCAAAAGTATGTGGAGAAGATTGCGAGACAGGTCTCCGAACTTCGGAAGGAAGCGGCTCAGCTAGAAGAGCGGGCTGGAAAGCTTGTCGAGTCTAGGATGAAGCATCCTAAGATTCGAACTTGACAAGCCCTGTCCTGTTATCAGCCCAGACCATTAACGGTGCTACGAGCATTGTTAGCTCATTTCCTTCCTTGGTCAGATGGTATTCTACACGTGGTGGAATTTCGGCGAAGGCTTGACGTTTAACCAGTCCGGTTCGCTGAAGATCCTTCAGAACTTCCGTCAGTGTCTTCGCGCTTATTCCCGGAAGTTTCTCGGCAAGTTTGTTGAATCGTAGGGTTCCATCGTTTCCTAAGAGTGCGAGTACGCAGAGTGCCCATTTTTTCCCGATAATCTCGATTATTCCTTCGCATGGGCAGGGGCAGGTGCAGCATGGTTCTCCTTCTTTCGTCCTTACCATCGTGTAACTCCGTTACTGTTTGGGTACTTGCCCGTTTAAATACTTTAGAAAAGTAATTCACTAACCGAGGTGAAGCGTGACTTTGAGCTGTTGCTGCTGCGGACCCGGATGCGGATGCGGCGGAACCATGGAACAAACACAACCCACCACAACCGACAAGAGCGCCTGAGAGCGAACTTGAAGGTTCGGTGTCAAATATCAAAACCCGATTTTTTTAGTTCTGATTCAACCTCTCAAAAATAAGAGTCTGACCCGGAGGACTCTCAGCCGACGTCGCTGGCCAACGGAGATATTTGTTACACCAGCTAAGAAAATTCAATCCTTGCTCGGGCCGGTTGGGTCCGTGAACTCTACCGCCAAAAGAGCAAGTGATGCGGCTCCATATTTCAAAACGTCCTCGTCGACTTTGAACCTTGAACTATGATTTGGATAGATGCATCCCTTCGCAGGATTCCTTGTACCGAGGAAGTAGAATGTGCCGGGGGCCTCATGTAGGAATCTGGAAAAGTCCTCGCCTCCCAGCATCGGCTCTATCAACTTCACCTTTGTCCCGCCACGAATCTTTCTCACGATCTTCATCGCCCGTTCTGTCACTTTTTCATCGTTGACTGTGACGGGATACGCGTCCTTTTCGGACTCGACGATCGCTTTGGCACCGAACGCCTTGCAGACGCCTTTGACGACACCTTCCACTTTCGCCTTCGCTCTCTTCCTAGTAACCTCGTCGAGAGTCCGTATCGTGCCCTGCAACACGGCTTCGTCCGGTATGATGTTCTCCTTGGTCCCTGAGTGTACCGCTCCGACCGAGATTACGATAGGTTGCATGGGATCGATCATTCGCCCGGACACACCTTGAAGAGCGATAATCACCTGAGCGGCTACGTAAACTGGATCTATCGTTTCATGTGGCGCGGCTCCATGACCTCCTTTCCCGATTATTCGGACCTCGAACGTGTCAGGTGATGCGGCGAAGGGACCCGGTCTGAAGCCGAGGACACCGGAGTTGTGGTCTCCGGCGATGTGGAGTCCGAATACGTAGTCGACCTTGGGATCTTTCATGACTCCGTCTTCGATCATTGGTTTTGCTCCACCCCTTCCGCCATGCTCTTCGGCAGGTTGGAAGAGAAATTTCACAGTGCCCTGGAGCTCGTTCTTACGGTTGGCTAGAAGCTGGGCCGCTCCGAGGAGCATGGCCACGTGCGTATCATGCCCACACGCATGCATTACTCCCTTGACTTTGGACTTAAACTCGACATCAGCCATCTCATCCAGGGGAAGAGCATCCATGTCCGCCCTGAGAGCGACGACCCTCCCCGGTCTTGGACCCTTGAGAACCCCTAGAACTCCAGTTCCGCCAACTCCTCGCTTGACCCGTATTCCGAGAGCTTCGAG
>Ga0209161_10000332_pt1 | contig 38254 bp, 39 predicted proteins | sample GraSoiAngelo_155_FD_186169 | JGI IMG/M metagenome (GOLD analysis project Ga0209161, IMG submission 186169) | Grasslands soil microbial communities from the Angelo Coastal Reserve, California, USA - 14_1009_13_30cm (SPAdes) (version 2) | ecosystem: Environmental > Terrestrial > Soil > Grasslands... | reverse complement strand
CCGGCGCTCGCCGGGCGCGACCTCGAGGCTCACGCCGTCGACCGCGCGGAGCCCGCCGAACTCCTTGGAGAGGCCGGCGAGGCTCAGCGCGGCGGCGGCGCCGTTCATCAGCAGTGCTTGCACGCTGGGAAGTTACGGTCGTAGACGGGCTGCTTCAGGAACTCCTCGGGCTTGTACTTCCAGAACTGCGAGACCGACGGGAACGTGTGGACGACGGTGTTCCACAGCTCGCCGCCCTTCCGCTCGACCTTCCGGACGTAGATGTTCTGGACCGGGTTGCCGTAGGAATCGAGCTTGATGGGGCCGCGCGGCGCGTCGGGGATCTCGACCTTCCTCAGCGCCTCCAGGAACTTCTCGCGGCTCTCGACGTCGCCGCCGATCGCCCTGGCCGCCTCGGCGATCCAGCGGGTGCTGGTGTAGCAGGTCTCCGAGAAGTACGACGGCACCTTCCCGTACCTCTTGCGGTACTCGGTGACGAATTTCTTGTTCACCGGCGTGTCGAGCGCCGCGCTATAGATCAGCGGGCTCATGCCGCCGATGGCCTCGTCGCCGAGCGAGGGCAGGACGAACTCGTCGAACGTCGTGCCGCCGCCGATCAGCGGCAGCCGGGCCTTGAGGCCGGCGTCCTGGTACTGCTTGGGGAAGCGCGATGCCGAGATCGAGACCATCAGCGCGAAGACCGCGTCGGCGTCGCGCTTGACCTGGGAAAGGTACGGCGCGAAGTCCGTCGTGTTGAGCGGGGCCCACAGCTTCTGGACGATCTGGCCGCCGTTCTCCTCGAACGTCTTCTGGAAGCCCCCGACCTGCTCCCAGCCGAAGGAGTAGTCTATGGCGATCGTGGCGACCCGCTTGTAGCCCAGGGTCTTGGCCACGTACTCGCCGAACGGGTGGTTCGGCTGACTCGACGCCCAGCCCGTCCGGACGACCCACTTCGCCGGCTTGCGCTGGGTGAGGTCGTCGGACGCGATGACCGGATAGAGCATGGGGATGCGATACTCGTCGACCTTGGGCGCCATCGCGTAGCCGATGTGGGCGAAGATCTCGCCGACCAGCACATGGACCCGGTCGCTCTCCACGAGCTTCTGCAGCTTGGTCAGCGCGATGTTCGGCTGCCCCTGACTGTCCTCGACGATCACCTCGACCTTGCGGCCCGCGATCGTCCCCCCGTTCTCGTCGAGCCACATCGCGATCCCGTTTGTCATGTCCTTGCCAATCTGCGCGGCGCCGCCGGTCATCGCCGTGATCACCCCGATCCGGATCGGCCCCTTCTGCGCCCACGCGGCCGGCGCATCACCGAGTGCGAGCAGGACCACCAGTGCCAGGATCGAGACCACCGCCTTCTTGCTCATGGTGCGCTCTCCTTTGTCCACTGTCGGATCGCCCCCACGATCCCTTCGGGCGCGTACACGATCGTGCCGATGTAGACGCCGCCCAGGATGAGAAGCCATCGATGCGTATAGACGGACACGAGGTTCTTCAGCCCCACGATGAGCACCGCGCCCAGTGCCGGCCCGATGAGCGTCCCGCGGCCGCCGAGCGCGACCATCAGGAGGATCTCCACCGAGGTCGCCAGCTCGAGGTCGGACGGGCTCACGAAGCCGTTGTAGTACGCCCACAGCACGCCGGCGAAGCCGCCGATCCCGCCGGCGATCACGCAGCCGAGGTACTTGTGCAGCCACACGTGATAGCCGAGCGTCCGCATCCGGGACTCGCTCTCGCGGATGCCCACGAGCGTCTGGCCGAACGGCGAGGTGACCACCCTCCGCAGCACGAACAGGGCGAGGAAGAAGCCGACGAGCGCCAGATAGTAGAAGGGGATCCCGCGCGAGAAGGACCACGGCAGGCCCAGGTTCGGGCGCGGCACGCCGGAGATGCCGTTATCGCCCTGGGTGAGCGTGACCCAGCGATGGGCCAGGCCCCAGACCACCATCCCCAGGGCCAGCGTGATCATCAGGAAATACACGCCGGTCGCGCGCAGGGCGACCAGCCCGAAGATCCCGGCGACTGCCGTCGCCAGCACGACGCCGACCGTCAGGGTGATCCAGAACGAGGCGCCGTGTCGCGTGGCGAGGATGCCGACGCTGTAGGCGCCGATCCCGAGATAGGCGGCGTGGCCGAGCGACGAGAGGCCGATGTAGCCCAGGATGAGGTCGAGGCTCATCGCCAGCACCGCGTAGATCACGGCCTGGGTGAGCAGCGCCAGCAGGAACGAGGAGACCATGGGCGGCGCGACCAGCAGCACGAGGAGCGCGCTGGCGATCGCGATCCGCGACGCGCCGGGCGGCAGTCGCATCAGGCGCGGCCGAAGAGCCCGGTGGGCCGCACGGCCAGGATCGCCGCCATCGGGGCGAAGAGCGTGAAGTACGACAGCTCCGGGAAGAGCGCTTTACCGAAATTGTCGAGCAGGCCGACCATGAGGCTTCCGATCAAGGCGCCCTTCAGGCTGCCCATGCCGCCGACGATGACCACCACGAACGCGTAGGGCAGGATCTCGAAGTCCGCGCCGGGATAGACGCCCACGAAGCCGCCGGCCACCACGCCGGCCAGGGCGGCCAGCGTCGCGCCCAGCGCGAAGACGGCCATCGAGATCGCGTAGACGTTGATCCCGACGCCGCGGGCCATCTCGGGATCGTCGACGGTCGCGCGGATCATCGCGCCGATTCGCGTGCGCTCGAGCGAGAGCCACAGGACCAGCGCGATGAGCACCGCGACCACGATCATGAACACGCGGTAGACCGGGAAGTAGAGCTGGCCGATGATGTACGAGCCCGAGAGCATGGCCGGCACCGGGAGCGTGTAGGGATCGCCCCCCCACAGCACCAGCGCCAGGTCCTGGAAGATCAGCGCGAAGCCCATCGTGGTCAGCACCTGGCCGAGCTCCTGTCCGCTCAAGCGCTTGAGGAACGCGTTCCACTCCGCGATGCCGATGAAGGCGATCGCCAGCGTGCCGACCACGACCGCCAGCAGGAATGGACCGCCACGCCACATCACCGTGAGCGCGACGTAGCCGCCGAGCAGATAGTACGAGCCGTGGGTCATGTTGACGATGCGCATCATGCCGAAGATGAGCGAGAGGCCTCCGGCGAGGAGGAACAGCAGGGCGCCGTAGGAGACGCCGTTGAAGAGCTGGCTGATCCAGAAGTCCACGCCGGCGATCAGGCGAGTCGCGGGGTCCGGGTCACGGCTGGTGATTGTACTATAGGCGCCGATTCGACAAGGAGGCACCGGTGAGACTTCCGCACGAACGCTTCGACTACTCGCCCATCGCCACGCGCCGTCCGTGGAAGCTTCCGCGGGGCGCGCGCATCGCCGTGTGGACCATCGTCAACATCGAGGAGTGGGACATCGAGAAGCCGATGCCCCGGGGCGTGATCTCGGCGCCGCAGGGCGTGGCGACGGTGCCCGACGTGCCGAACTGGGCATGGCACGACTACGGCATGCGCGTGGGGTTCTGGCGGATGCACGAGGCGCTGGTGCGTCGGAAGATTCCCGTGACGACCGCGATCAACGCCAACGTGTGCCGCTCGTACGAGCCGGTCGCGCGCGCGATGCTCGATGCCGGCTGGGAATTCATGGGGCACGGCGTGAAGCAGGGCGCGATGCACCTGATCCCCCATCAGCGTGAGGCGATCCGAATGGCGGTCGGGATGTTGAAGGACTTCACGGGCAAGAAACCGAAAGGCTGGCTGGGGCCAGGGTTGACCGAGACGTGGGAGACGCTCGATATTCTAGCCGAGGAGGGTGTCGAGTACGTGTCCGACTGGGTCAACGACGACCAGCCCTACGAGATCAGGACCACCGCGGGTCCGCTGGTGTCCGTGCCCTACACGCTCGAGCTCAACGACATCCCGATGATGCTGATCCAGCACCACGAGTCGGTGGCCTGGTCGCAGCGGGTGAAGGACCAGTTCGATCGGCTCTATCTCGAGGGCACGCGCAATCCTCGCGTCATGGCGATCGCGGTGCATCCCTACATCCACGGGGTGCCGCACCGAATCAAGTACTTCGAGGCGGTCTACGACTACATCCGCAAGCGTAAAGGCGTCTGGCTGACGACCGGCGAAGAGATCTACGAGTGGTTCAAGCGGGGACGATGAAGTCCCAGAGCCGCCCCGCGCGCTCGACCACCGCGTCGACGTCCTCGGCCAGCATGCGCCGCTCGCCGACCAACGCCAGCGCCGCCTCGCGAGCCCGCGCCAGATACGCGTCGCGGGACGCGTAGCGCTCCTCGATCGAGGGCCGCGGGTCGCCGCTCGCCGCGCGGGCCGCCCGCGTGGGCGCGAAGGCCAGCGTGGAGCCGAGCATGCTCATGAGATCGCCCGGCGCGCCCTGGTCGGGGTGCCGCGGGTTCCAGCCGGTGAACGTGGCCAGCGGCGCCCTGAGCTCGACCCCGCGCACCCCGGGAACGTCGTTGCCGTCGTCGTCGATCGAGGGCACGAACGTCTGGTACGGCGCGCCGATTTTGGGCGGGAGCTCGTCCACCACGCCCCGCTCGAACCCCGGCCCGAAGTCGAGTCGCCGCGGCTGCTCGACGCGGTCGGGGAATCGCGCGCCGGGAAGTCGCGAGAAGAGCGGCCGGGCCGTGGCGGCGGCGACCGCGGTGCCGTCGGCGATCCGAGGCACCGAGCTCGGCGGCGGCTCGACGCCGTCACTGACCCAGCGGTCGAGGTTCACGAGCACCGCGCGGAGCAACGGCGCGTAGTCGACGACGTTGAACCGATGGAGCCCGCGGCTGCCGGTGTTGGGGTCGGCGTCGGGCGGCGGCAGCGTGCCGGGCGTGTGCTGGGCGCCGGCCAGCAGATAGACGCGCGTTTCGGGATGCGCTTCGACGTCGCAGGTACCCTCGACGTCGGTGTGGACGAGCGAGGCGTCGCCACGCCAGTACTCGGCCGACGTGTTCGTGCTGAGGATCTTCGGCACCGTGCCGCGTGCCTCGAGTCGCGCGAGTAGCGCGCCGCGGGCGCCCGTCACCGGGTCCACTTGTAATCTGCCGGTGAAGGGGAACAGGCTGCCGGAGCTCAGCGTCGCGTTGAGCGACGGCTGGCCGAAGCGCTGGTTGAACTCGCCGCGCCGCGCGCCGGCGACGTGCGGGATCGCGCCGTCGAAGACCGGCCGCCCGGTCTCGTCCTCGTTGAGGCCGAGGAAGAGCAGGTGGCGGAGGAAGCGGCCGGACTGCGAGACGCCGAACACGTACGCGCGATCGAGCCCGCCGGCGCACGGGTTGCCCGCGGCGGCCGCCGCGAACCGGAGCCAGGCGCCGGTGTCGCGCACGGCCGCGAGCCCCAGACCGACCAGCGGCGGGTTCTCGGCGCGGTAGACGAGCTCGTAGATCTTCCCGGGTTCGAACCCGGCGTGGAGCGACACGTGCGAGGGATCGGCGAAGCGCCACGCCGATCGCGGCAGGGCGACGGCCGGCGCCCCGGCGTGCTCGCGGACGGTCAGGCGCGCGGCCGGGTCGTCGAGATCGGCCGTCCGATAGGGAATGTGGTATCGGTCGGCCAGCGGCAGCGTCGTGGCCCGCACGTTCGGTCGCCACTCGCAGAGCACGGGCCCGCCGATCGGCCCAGCGTCTCCACGTGCCGTCGGTGCGGCGAGGACCATCAACCCGTCCTGGCGCGGCACGTCTGGCTGCCAGCCGCACCAGGCGACCGTGAAGCCGTGGCGCATCAGAAAGCCGTTCCCGAAGTCTTCGGGCATCGTCGGGTCGGGGACGCGCACGGTGCTGTTGAGCATGCCGAGCACGACCTTGCGGCCCCGGTTCGGAATGTCGAGGAGGAGCCGCCGATTGCCGCGGGCGCCGTCCACGGGCTTGAGCACGTAGAAGTCGGCGACGTATTCGACGAGGCCGGCCGCATTGCGTGGCGCCAGCGCCAGGTCGGCGATCGTCTCGTTCGCGACGTTGGCCGGGTCGACGGCACCGCGGAGCACGCCCGCGATCTTCTCGTAGGCGCCCACCGAGCCGAAGGGGCGCCCATCCAGCACCACCGAGCGCTTGGCGATCTCGAACGAGGTCACGGCCATGGGACGGTCCTCCCCGGGGTCAGCGTCGGCTCTTGACGGGAGCGACGACGACGTCGGTCGGCGTGCCCTTCACGTAGTTCTCGACGTTCGCGATGGCGCGCAGGAGCCCGTCGCGGATGACTTCCGGCGTCTGCCCGGCGTTGTGCGGCGAGAGGATGACGCTGGGGAACGTCACGAGCGCGTCGCCCGGCTTGAGCGGCTCGTCGTGGAAGACGTCGAGCCCGGCGCCAGCGATCTTGCTCTGCCCGAGCGCGTCGAGCAGCGCCTCGCGCTCGATCAGGGCCCCGCGTCCGGTGTTGATGAGGATCGCGGTGGGCTTCATCAGCGCGATTTCGCGGCGGCCGAGAAATCCGCGCGTGTCGGGCCCGAGGCGCAGATGAAGGCTGATGACGTCGGCGGCGCGGCAGATCTCGTCCTTGGCGGCGGCGCGGGCGCCCAGCGTCGCGACCGCGGCCGCGTCGCCGCGGGCGCTCCAGGCCAGCACGTCCATGCCGATGGCCTTGGCGAGCGCGATCACGCGCCGTCCGATCGTACCGGTGCCGAAGACGCCGAGCGTCTTGCCCAGGAGCTGGGTGAGGAGCTCGCGCGGCCAGGCGCCGCCGCGCATTTCGCGATCGATGCGCGGGATCCTCCGGGCGGCGGCGAGCATAAGGGCCAGCGTGTGCTCGGCGACGGCGAAGGCGTTGACGCCCGGCGTGTTGCAGACCGTGATCCCATGGCGGCCGGCGGCGTCGAGGTCGATGTTGTCGGTGCCGGTGCCCCAGATCGAGATCATCTCGAGCTTCCGGCACCCGGCCATGACCCCTTCGGTGAAGCGCGCGTGGGCCCGGATGTTGATGGCATAGCGCGCGTTGCCGATGCGACGGATCAGCTCGGCCTCGTCATCCGCGCCGCGCTCGATGTAGACGCGCGTGTCACCGAGCTTCTTGCACCGCTCGTGAGCGGGCGTGCCGTTGAAGACGGTCGGGAAGTCGTCCGGGACTACGATCACGGGCTCGCCGGGCACGCGGGCGCTCAGCCGGCGTCGGCGAAGGCCGCTTGCGCGGCGGCGACCCCGGCGCCGGGCTCGCACTTGTGACCGAGGTCGCGCAGCGCCAGCTCGAGCGCCGACAGGGTCGGCAGGACGTACAGCGGGCTGGCGGTGATGCCCATCGTGCCGATGCGCAGCGTGCTCGTCCGCATCTTGTCGAGGCCGGTGCCGATCAGGATCCCGTACTGTTCGCGCATCCGCGTGACCACCGCGGCCGGATCGATCGCCGTGGGCGTTTTCAGACACGAGACGGTGTTCGACAGCAGCGATGCGTCGGGGAACATCTCGAGGCCCATGGCGGTGATCCCGCGGCGCATCGCCGCGCCGGACACGGCGTGGCGGCGGAAGCGCTCGGGCAGTCCTTCCTCCAGGATGAGGCGCGCGGCGACGTTCAGCGCGCCGGTCAGATGCGTCGGGATCGAGACCGGCTGCCGCCGGGCCGCGCCGTCCGCCACGTTGCCGCCGCGCGAGACGGGTATCCACCACTCCTTCCAGCGGAGCAGGTCGTACACGTAGCTGCCGGCCTTGCGCTTGCGGCGCTCCATCGTCTCGAAGGCGCGCGGGCTCACCGAGACCAGGGACATCCCGAGCGGCGCCGCCAGGCACTTCTGCGATCCGGTCATGTTCAGGTCGACGCCCCACTCGTCGGTGCGCACGTCGATACCGGCGATCGAGGACACCGTGTCCAGCAGGAACAGCGCGTCGACCGACTTCGCGATGCGGCCGACGTCCGCCGCTGGGTAGGTGGTGCCGGTGGACGTCTCGTTGTGGACGAGCGTGATCGCCTTGGGCCGGATCCGCTCGGCCTCGCGCGCCAGGCGGTCCAGGTCGAGCCGCGCGCCCCACTCGACGGGGAACTCGGTCCAGTCGGCGCCGACGCGGTTCATGATCTCGCGCATCAGGATCCCGAACTGCCCCGCGCCGACCACGAGCACCGGGTCGCCGGGCTCGATCACCGAGAGCGCGCCGGCCTCGAGCGCGGTGCGACCGGAGCCCGGCATGATGATGACCTCGCTCTTGGTCTGGAACACCTCGCGCAGCGCGAGCGTCGTCGGCTCGAGGACGCCTTCGTCGAAGCTCTTGTCGTACTGAATCGTTGGCGGCTGGCTCATGGCGTGGATGACCGGATAGGGCAGCTCGGTCGGCCCGGGGATCATGAGCACGGGACGCGTGTGGCACTTGGCCCAATTGATCGTCACCCTGATCTCCTTTGTAGCGGGTGCCTCGAGGCTGGCGCATACCGAGGGTGGCCTGATCGAGAGGCGAGCCGGCGCCGACATGGCGAGCTCGCTATAGAAAGGCCAGCTGGCTCGGCCCGGATCCGACGCGTCCGGGCCACCGTCTGTGGCTTCATCAGCGACTCAAAATGTTCGCGCGCGGTTCGCATGCTTGGTTCGCGGGCAATTCTACCATCACGACACCGACAGGGGGGGCTCGGGAGTGCGGAGGATGAAGTAGAGGTTACGGCTGTACACGACCAGGCCGGCGGCCTGGCCCAGGATGAACACGGGATCGACCCGATAGATGGCGTAGGCCAGCAGCGTCATGCCGCCGCCGATCGAGAAGTACCAGAACGGGCGCGGGACGACGCTCTTGCGCTGGCGTTCGGACGCGATCCACTGGATCAGGAAGCGTGCGGAGAAGAGCGCCTGGCCGAGAAAGCCGATGCCGAGCACAGCTGGTCCGTCGTCATGATCACACCCTCATCGTAGCCCGTCGATCGTGGAAGGCGCGGCGTGGCGCCGGGCGAGACCGGTGGCGGGGGGGAATCTTACGAGGCGCGACCGAACATCGCGCGGAGGACGTTGTAGGCCTTGCGGACGTCCTCCGGACGGCGGCGTCCCGCCACGAGCGCGAAGATCCGCTCGGCTTCCTCGGTCGGCACGCTGCTGTTCTTGTCGCCGACGTCGGTGAGCTCGCGGAGGGGAACCTCGAGCGCGACCGAGACACGATAGAGGCTGTCGATGGAGATCGACTTCTCGCCGCGCTCGACCTCGCCGATGAATTTCCCGCTGAGCCCGGATCCCTTGCCGAGTCGCTCCTGGCTGAGCGCACGCTGCTTGCGGAGCGCACGAAGACGCTGACCGAGGAATTTCCTGACGTGTTTGACAGCGCGCTCTGTCACCGGACTCTGACCCTCCTGATGGTTTGTACAGTAAACATCATTCCGCGGAATTCGCAACCGATTGAGGGTGGCGCCGTCACCTCGACGTGCGAACGCGCCGCGACACGCCGGCGCGCGGCGTCACGCCAGATCCACCTCGACGGCGGTGCCGCTCACCCGGACGGGATAGACCTTCACCGAGAAGTCGGGGGTGACACGGCAGGCGCCGCTGGTGAGGTCGAAGTCGTAGCCGTGCCACGGACACACGACCGCGTTGCCTTCGAGCCAGCCTTCGGCGAGCGGCCCGTCCTCGTGCGGGCACACGGGACTGCACGCGTAGAAGTGGCCGTCGCCGGCATTGAACAGCGCCAGCGAGACGCCGTCGCGCTCGATGAACGCGCCCTCGCCGACGGCGATCTCGTCCAGCTCGGCGACCTTGACGAACGCCATCAGCGGCGCGCCTTCAACGCGCCCTCGACGAGCGCGCGCAGCTCCTCGAGCGGGAGCCCGCCGACGACCTTGCGACCGTTGATGAGAAAGGTGGGCGTGCCGTTGATGCCGAGCGCCTGGGCCTGCACGACGTCCGCCTCGACCTGGGCCGCGTACCGCCGCTCGTCGACACAGCGGGTGAAGTCGGCGAGGTCGAGGCCGATCTCGGTGGCGTAGCGCAGCAGGTTGTCACGACGAAACGCCGGCTGCGCCTCGAAGAGCAGATCATGGTACGGCCAGTACTTTCCGGCGGCGGCGGCGCAGCGCGCGGCTTCGTGGGCCCCGCGCGCCAACGTGTGCATGGGCAGCGGACGGTCCTTGAAGACGAGGCGGATGCGCCCGTCGTACTCCTTCAGGATCGCGTCCAGCGACCGCTGGACGTTTCGGCAGTGGGGTCACTGGTAGTCCGAGAACTCGATGATCGTGACCGGCGCGTCGGCGGGACCCTTGACCATCGCGGCGTACACGGTGAGCTCGATCTGCGCGCCGGCGAGGGGCGGTCGCGCGGCCGACGCGGCGAGGAGGGCAACGATGACCAGCAGGTATCTCAGGTATCTATAGTACACTCGCGGCGGCCGACGGCAGTGGAGCGACACGCGCCTCACGGATCGAGAAGCCTCACGGATCGAGAATACGATGGGGCCGGCCGCATCGCAACGGGCAGGAGGGTGCCATGGAAGACCTGGTCGGGCTCGTGTTCGCCACCTATCCCTCGTGGTCCCACCTGGTGGTGCGGGTGGGGCTCGGCATCATCTTCTTCGCCCACGGCGCGCAGAAAGTCTTCGGCTGGTTCGGTGGCCACGGGCTCTCGGCGACCATCGCCGGCTTCCGGCAGATGAACGTTCCGCCGGGCGCGACCGTGCTCGCCGCGTTCATCGAGTGCTTCGGAGGGCTGGCGATGATCGTGGGATTCCTGGCCCGCCCGTCGGGGCTGGGGCTCATCGTCGTGATGCTGGTGGCTGTCGCGAAGGTGCACGGGCGGAACGGGTTCTTCCTCAACTTCACGATGACCCCGGGCAAGGGTCACGGCTACGAGTTCAATCTGGCGCTGATCGCGATGGCCCTGTCGATCGTCATCGGCGGCGCGGGCGCGCTGTCGATCGATCGGATCATCGCGCCGCTCGGCGAGTAGTGGGCATCGGCGTCCGCGTCGTCATCAACGCGGTCGCGATCTATCTCGCGGCTCGCCTGGTGCCGGGCATCGTGCTCCAGGGGGAGGCGATCTGGCCCGCGCTCCTGGCCGGGCTCGTGCTGGCGATCCTCAACGCGGTGGTGCGCCCGGTGCTGGTGCTGATCACCCTGCCGCTGACCTTCGTCACCCTTGGTCTCTTCCTGCTCGTGCTGAACGCGTTCTGTCTGTGGCTGACGTCGGTCATCGTGACGGGCTTCGCGGTCCACGGCTTCCGCGCGGCGTTTCTGGGCGCGCTGCTGATCTCGGTCGTGAGCTGGGTGCTGACGATCTTCGTCAGCGACGCGGGGCGGATCGGCCGTCTCTAGGCGGCGCGTCCGCCTTCCTCGGTGAGGGCGGTGATCACGTAGGTCCCGCTCTTCTCGTCCCGCTCGAGCGACACGATCCGCTGCTTGGCCGCCTCCTCGAGGAGCTTCGAGAAGGTCGAGAAGCCGTAATACGACTCGTTGAAGGCCGGGTTCTTGCGGATCATCGTCTGCTTGACCATCGAGCCCCAGAGCGTCTCCTTGTTCTCGCGCTGCAGGGCCTGGATGGCGTCGATGAGCTGGGCCATCGCCTCGGCCTTCTTCTCGGGCAGCCCGCGCAGGAGCGTCGTCTTCTTGGTGTCGCGGATCAGGTCCTCGTAGAAGATGAACTCGTCGCAGTTGGCCACCAACAGATCGGACGAGGACGACTTGACGCCCAAGCCGATCACGTAACGGTCGTTCTCCCGAAGCTTCGAGACCAGCGGCGAGAAGTCCGAGTCGCCCGATACCAGTGCGAAGCTGTCGATGTGCGTTTTTCCGTAGGCCAGGTCGAGGGCGTCGACGACCATGCGGATGTCCGCCGAGTTCTTCCCGCTGTAGCGCGACTGCGGGACGTCGATGAGCTCGATCGCCCACTCGTGGAACGGGCGCTTGTACTCGGTGAAGCGATTCCAGTCGGCGTAGGCGCGCCGGACGATGATCTTGCCCTTCTCGAGGAGCCGCTCCAGGACCAGCTTGAGCTCGAACTGCTTGTACTGCGCTTCCTTGACCCCGCGGGCGATGTTCTCGAAGTCCATGAACATCGCGAGCTTCCGTTCACCGTTCATCCCGTCGTGTCCTTTCGTCCGTCCTTCAGAACCCGGCCGGCCGGGTCCGCCGTCATCGATTATACGGCCCGATCGGGCCGCGCCCGCAAAGCTTCCGGCGGCACGGCGCGGCGCTATAGTGGTGCGGAGGCGAAGCGACTCGACAATCTCTGGAGGTCACGGATGAAGCAGGCCGACCCTGCGCTCGCGCATCGCGTCCCGCCGGGACAAACCCTCACCGCCAAGTGGCCGGTCCTGACCTATGGGCTCACGCCGCGGTTCGATCCCGCCCGCTGGACGTTCCGCTGCTTCGGCCAGGTCGAGCGCGAGACGACCTGGACGTGGCCGGAGTTCCTGAAGCTCCCGCGGGTGACGATCACCTCCGACATCCACTGCGTCACGCGCTGGTCGAAGCTCGACAACGTGTGGGAGGGCGTGCGCATCCAGGAGATCGTGAGCCGGGCCAGGCCGCGGCCGGAGGCGACGTTCGTCATGCAGCACGCCGACCCGGACTACACGACCAACATCGCGCTGGCCGACCTGGTCGACGACGACGTGCTGCTGGCCGTCAAGCACAATGGCCGCGACCTCGAGCCCGACCACGGCGGTCCGATGCGCCTGGTGGTGCCGAAGCTCTACTTCTGGAAGAGCGCCAAGTGGCTCCGCGCGCTCGAGTTCCTCGACGTGAATCCGCCGGGCTTCTGGGAGCAGAACGGCTACCACATGCACGCCGACCCGTGGACGGAAGAGCGCTACTCCGACCAGGAGACGCGCGCCATGCAGCAGATGCGCGCGGAGGCCGCCCGGAAGCTCCGCGACCGCTAGCGTCGCGGCACGCCCAGGAACTCGTCCACCAGCGCGCGGAAGATCGCGGGCTGATCGCCGGGCACCGTGTGGCCGGCGCCTGCCACCTCGACGAGCCGCGCGTTCGAGTTCTCGTCCACCATCCGCTTGGCCGTCTCGGGCTCGAGCACGTCGGAGTCGCCGCCGCGCACGATCAGGACCGGGCAGGCGATGGCGCGCCAGAACGGCCACAGGTCGATCGGATCGCTCCACCGTCCCGAGCGCGCGGCGTCGCGCAGCCCTCGATCGTACTTCCAGGTGAGGCCGCCCGGCACGGGCCGGGTCCCGTGGCTGACGCGATGGCGCAGCATCGCGTCGGTGTAGCGCGGGTTGGTCGCGCGCTGGAAGGCGTACGCGTCGTCGAAGCTCGCGAAGAGCTCGGGGGCCCTGGCCATGAGCATGCCGACGCGCGCGCGCCCGATCTGCGAGATGTCCGGGCCGATGTCGACCACCACGAGCTTGTCGACGCGACGGGGCTGCTGCCCGGCGAACGCGATCGCCACGCGGCCGCCCATCGAGAGCGCGACGATCGACACGCGGGCGAGGCCCAGCGCGTCCAGAAACGCCGCGAGGTCGCCGGCCATGGTCGCGACGGTGTAGTCGCCGTCGAGCGGGGGATCGGAGTCCCCGTGGCCGCGCTGATCGAGCGCAAACACCCGATAGCGCGAGGCGAGCCCGGCGGCCTCCTCGTCCCACGTGCGGGCGTGGCCGGTGACGCCGTGAAGCATGACGAGCGCGGGGGCGGCGGCGGCGCCCCACTCGGTGTAGTGAAATCGCTGGCCGTGCAGGAGAAGGGTCTGGTCGCGGTGCATAGACGATTCTAGCAGGGCGTCCCGGCTCGGGGGCTGCACGCTCTCGCCCGTACCGCCCGCCACCCAGCCCTCCGGAGTGACTCAGCAGCTGATGATGCGGTCCCTGGAGCGCGCCCTGGGCCAGCTGGACATCGAGAAGCTCAAACAACAACGCGTCGCCGTGGAAGTCTTCTACCACGCGGGGCCGGAGGCGCTGGTCAAGGAATTCGTGGTCACGTGGCTCAGGGCCCACGGTATTCGCACCCCGTCGTGAACATCGGCGTCCCGGAGATCGCGTTCTTCAAGTGGCAGCGCAACCGGGGCGTCGCCGAGATGCGCCTGTTCGAGTTCGACGGCAAGACCGACGCGATCGTCAACGCTCCACCAACCGCGACCGGCCGCGCGAAGCTCGACAAGCTCACGGTCTTGCTCATCTTTGGATTTACGCTGTCGGACGTCGACAAGCACGAGTGAGTGCCCGGCGAAGGAGCGGCTTAGCGTAGGAACGTGAACTAAAGCCCTTTACGCCAATGATCCCGCCTAGAAGCCACCCGTAGGTCGCGTCAACCGACCACTCGTAAAAGCGCCGTTGTCGCGGATTTGCGGCGCGAGCACGAGCCGGCTCGCGAATACCCTCCCGGGCGTCGGCGCGATCGGGAAGTCGAGCCGGTCCTGCAATCCCTTTCCGGAATTCGTCCTCTGTGCAAACCTTTGCACGATTGACAGCCGCCATGCTGTGCACTATAGGGGGCATCGAGAGGTGCCAAATGCGCCACGCGTCGACCGTGCAATATCTCCTGATCGCGATACTCCTAGCCGCACACGCGGGGACCGCATACGCGGCAGAAGGCCCCTTCATCCCCATCGATCTCGGCACACTTGGCGGCAACGCCTTGGCCAACGCGGTGAACGATAGTGGCCGGGTCGTCGGCGTCGTTTACGGTGCCGAATTCCGTGCGTTCTCATGGACGCCAGCGGAGGGGATGATCGATCTCGGCACCCTCGGCTGCGGCGGCAGCAGCAAGGGGGCCGCCGCGGTGAACGCGAGCGGTCAAATCGTCGGCTCGTTTACCACTTGCGACTTTGCGGAACATGCCTTCTCCTGGACGCCGACGGGTGGGATGATCGATCTTGGCACCCTCGGCGGCCGGGCCGCCGTTGCCTCGGCGGTGAACGACAGTGGCCAAGTCGTCGGCAGGAGTAATCCCACTGGCGATTTTGGTTTTCGTGCCTTCTCGTGGACGCCGGCCGGCGGGATGGTCGATCTCGGCACTCTCGGCGGCTCTGACGGCTTCGCTCGCGCAGTGAACGCCAGCGGCCAGGTTGTCGGCTTCGAGCATCTCACGAGCACCCGTGCGTTCTCATGGACGCCAGCGGAGGGGATGATCGATCTCGGCACCCTCGGCGGCACTACTTTTGACTTCAGCATCGCCGTAGCCGTGAACGACCGTGGCCAGGTCGTCGGTGCGAGTTCGCTCAATGGTGCGCATCATGCCATCTCATGGACGCGGGCAGACGGGATGATCGATCTCGGCAACCTCGGCGGCCCCCACAGCGAGGCCACCGCCGTGAACGCCAACGGCCAAATCGTCGGCTGGAGTAATGTCGGCAATCGATTCAAAAGGCATGCGTTCTCATGGACGCCGGCCGGTGGAATGATCGATCTCGGTGTCCTCGGCGAAACTTTTGACCTTAGCGAGGCCGTGGCCGTGAACGACCGTGGCCAGGTCGTCGGCTCGAGTTCACGCGCTGGTTATTGGCGTGCCTTCTCGTGGACGCCGGCCGGCGGGATGGTCGAGCTCCCCGCGCTTAGCGGCATCGGCGGCAGCGATGCCGTTGCCGTAAACGCGAGCGGCCAAGTCGTCGGTTCGAGTTTCAACGTTGACGGCTACCTTCATCCAGTGCTGTGGCAGCCCATCACGAACCTCGGGTGCAATGCGACCCTCGCCGGCTGCAATCTTAAGGGCGCCAACCTCGCCGGGGCTTATCTGAAAGATCGCAACCTCAGCGACGCCAACTTGACGGGTGCGAACCTGACCAACGCCAATCTCGCCGCGGCCAATCTGACCGACACGAATCTGAAGGAGGCCAACCTCACCAACGCGAATCTTGCTGGAGCCAACGTCAACGGAGCCAACGTGAAGGACGTGATCTGGTCCAACACCATCTGTCCAGACGGAACTAATAGCGACGCCAATGGAGGCACTTGCGTTAAGCATCTGTGAGGTCTGGCTCTTCCAGGTGTAGCCCATCAGCGGCTCCTCCTCTCGAGGCTGCCCCTCATCGCGGCGGTTCTCCTTCGGTGGGTGTGTCCGCAGGAAACTCAGAGCGCATGCGCTTCCATACGATGAACTCCTCGCCGCTCCGATCCCGTTGGATCCGTCCGCGCCAGACTCCACCGTCGCGGTCCACGCCGATGGCGTTGTGGCCCTGAGCGTCGAGCGCTACCTGGACGAGCTGCGGTTGTGGCATGACACACCCATCCCTTCTCGTTGGACTTTCGGGCGTAGATCGCGGCGGTCAACGAACCACCGCCTTCCTGAGAAGTGTTCGGAGCTCCTGTTCGGGGACGCGCCGACCGAGGCGAGGGCCGCGCGGGCGGGCGGCCTGACTACGGGGAAGCTGGGGGGGCGTGGGCCCAAGCTGCTTGTCGGGGCAGACGGCGACCTGTGACGGAAATGCCGGGAGGCGCTCCCCCATTTCGGGCTCCGGCTCCCGGATCCCGAGTCTACGGCAGCTCGATGAGCCCGCCGCCTCGCATCCCGCCCGGACCGCCACGCGGGTCGGGAGGCATGCGCGCGGGGATGACGAGCGACGACGCCGCTTCGCGGCGAAGCTCCTGCAGCTCGCGCACCGTGCGCTCGATCGCGGCCTTGGCGCCGGCGGCGAACTTCTCCACGGCGTCGGAGAGGGAGCTCGCCTCGATGTCGAAGCCGAGCGGCAGGACACCGGTCTGCGTCAGGATCTGCGCCTCGCCCGCGTAGAGGACTTTGCGGCCGAGGTCGACCGTGCCGTCCGGTTTGACCGGGGTGAGCACGCGGATCGTGCCGATCCGACGGTCGGTGTAGGTGTCCTCGCGATACAGCGCCGCGGGGTCCATCGTGGGTTCGGCAGGGTCTTGTCCAAGTGCCATGTCGAGGTCCTCTGTTAACCCTGGTCAGCGACTGAGTCCGAGCGCGGCCAGGCGCGCGGCGGTCGGCACGCCGTCGGCGTCCCATCCGCGCAGCGCGTAGTATTCGTCGAGCATCGCATCGAGCTCCGCCGGCGGGCAATACATGCCGGCCGAGGGCCCGTCGGGGATCGGCTCGTGCATCACCTTCCACGGCAGCACGTCCTGGGCGCGACGGACGCCCTCGCGCACGTTGAAGAGGCGCTCGAGGTTGATGATGCGCTCGCCCACCCGCTCGATCTCCTCGACCGTCACGTCCCAGCCGGTGACCGCGCGGACCATCCTGACGTATGGCTCACCGACGAAGAGGCCAAAGCCGCGCTCGGAGGTGAACCGGCACAGGACGAGCGAGTCGCCGACCGCGGTGAAGTGCTGGCTCCGCACCGCGAACGCCGGCTTGTCCTTCGTGCCGCGGCGGTCGAACCCCTGCGCGTACTGCGGCGTGGGCCGCGTGTCGTGATGGCTGCCGCCGCGGGTCGCGGTCGCGTAGCCGATCGAGAGCCCCTTGAGCGCGCGAGCCGAGTGCGCGGGCAATTCGAGGCCCTTCACCGCGTACACGAGCTTCGTGCCCTCCGGATGAACCGACGCCGCGAGCCGCCAGGCCCCGTCGGCGATGCGCGCGCCGAAGCCCTCGCGGCGCGCGGTCATCTCGACCAGGCGCAGCATGCCGCGCCAGTCGCCCCAGCCGAACGGCACGCCGATTTCGTCCTTGCCGAGCCAGCCGCGCTCGACCGCCTCGGCCACGAACGCCAGCGTGACGCCGAGCGAGATCGTGTCCATCCCGAGCAGATCGCAGAGATCGTTCGCCAGGGTCAGCGCCTCGGGATTCGAGATCCCGAGCATCGGTCCCAAGGCGAAGATCGTCTCGTACTCCGGCATCTTGGCCCGGGTGCCGGCGAACTCGCCCTCGGCGATCGCGTACTGCTTGCCGCACGCGACCGGGCACTTGAGGCACGTCGTGTCGCGGTCGTGGTAGTGGGCCTTCATCTCCTCGCCGCTCACCGCGCGCGCCTCGGCGAACGTCTCCTGGCGCAGGTTGTAGGCGCCGAGGCCGCCGAGGGCGTTGATCGGCCCCACCAGGAAGGGCGTGCCGAACGTCGTGAGCGCCTTGGTGCCGGTCTTGAGCGGCTCGCGCGTCTCGTCGATGAGCGCCTTGAGCGCCGCGTTGTCGGCGACCTCGGTCTTGCGGGCGCCGCGCACCACGACGGCCTTGAGGTTCTTGCTGCCGAGGACGGCGCCGATGCCGCCGCGCCCGGAGACACCCTCGCGGTTGCGCCAGTAATGAGCCATCGCGGCGAAGCGCACGCGATGCTCGCCCGCCGGACCGATCGCGATCGCGTCCGCGTCGGCGCCCTCGGCGTCGACCAGCGCCGTCACGGTCTCGCGCGTCGTCTTGCCCCAGAGCTGCGGCGCCGGCTTCAACGTGGCGCCCGTCTCGGTCACCAGCAGGTAGGACGACGCGGCCGCGCGGCCGGAGATCACCACCGCGTCGAAGCCCGTGCGCTTGAGCGTCGCCGGGAAGCGCCCGCCGAAGGTCGAGTCGAAGAAGAGGCCGGTCAGCGGTGACTTGGTCGCGACGCAGGCGCGGCTGTTGCCGGGCACGGTGGTGTCGGTGATGGGCCCCACGCCGAAGACCACCGCGTTGGCCGGCGCGAACGGATCGGCCTGCGCCGGCACCGCGTCGTAGAGCAGGCGCGCGGCGAGGCCGTTGCCGCCGAGAAACGCGCGAGCGGCGTCCTCGCCGAGCGGCTCGACGCGCGCCGCACCCGTCGTCAGATCGACGTGCAGGATGCGGCCGCCGTAGGCCTTCACTGTCCGATGTCCTTCAGGCACTTGCGCGCTGCCTCGGCCTGCTCGGCCGTCACACCGGTCTGGGCGAGGAGCTTGCGGCACACGGTCGCCGCCGCGTCGACTTGCTTGAGCGCCGCGAAGCTGGCGCCGGCCCCGAGGAGCCCGCGGCGGCCGGCTGGCGACTCGGGCGCGACGTACGCGGCCGTCATGAAGTACTCGGCGGCGGCGAGGAAATCGCCCTCGCCCTGGTAGGTCTCGCCGATCCCGACGGCGGCGGCCGCGACGGCGTTCTTGTCGTCGCTTCGGATCACGTGCTCGAGGACGCCGCGCGCCTCGCCCCAGCGCTTGTCCTGCGAGAGCAGCCGCGCGTAGCCCAGCGACGCTTCGGGCCGCTGGGCGGCCACGCTCGCATCCTTCACGGCGCGCGTGTAGGCGTCGAGCGCGCCGGCGTGGTCCCCGGTCGCCTCGCGCGCCCGCGCGAGAGCGAGCCAGGCGCGCGGCGCCCGCGGGTCGGCCGGCGAGGCCGTCACGAACTCCTCGAGTCCGGGTCGTGCCTGGGCGGCCTGGCCCGCCTCCACCTGTGCCTCCGCCAGCGTGATGCGGGCCGGCTCGACGAAGGGGCTCTTGGGAAACGCTTTCCCGAGCAGCGTGTACGCTTCGCTGACGACGGGCCAGGCCGAAGCCGCGGCGGCGCCGGCGCCGACACGCTCGAGGCCGTCGTCCGCCGCGTCGTCGCCCGGGAACTCGCTGGCGAGCCGCTTGGCCATCGCGAGGGCGCCCGGCCAGTCCTTCTCCTCGACGGCGATCCCGGCCAGCAGGTACATCAACCGCGGCGCCCCGCGTCCCTTCGGGGCGCGCTCGAGCGCTGCGAGCGCCGCAGGCTTGACTTCCTTCAGCGCCCCGCGCTGGGCGGCGATCGCCGCAAGCCCGTAGCCGGCGACAGCCGCGACCCCCGCCGTGCCGCTGTCGCGCGCCTCCGTGAGCTTGGCCGTCGCGACGTCGAGCTGGCTCTGGGCGAGCGCAACCGAGCCGAGCCCGAGAACGCTCAGCGGGCCCGCGCCCTCCGCCTGCGCCTGCGTGAACGCGTTGGCGGCCTCGCCCTGACGGCCGGCCGCTAACAGGGTGGCGCCGAGCGCCGCCTGCGCGCGGCCGAGCAGCGGCGGAAACGGCGCGCGCCGGATCCAGTCGCGGAGCGCCGTCTGCGCGCCGGCCACGTCCCCGGTACGCATCAGCAAGAGTGCACGGTTGAGCCGCGCGAACTCCGTGCGCGGGGCCCGCGGGAACGCCGCGATGACACGGTCGAGGAGCTGCTGCGCCGTCGCGCGATCCTTGTCGTCGCGCAGCGCCAGCTCCGAAGCGAGCTCGAGCGCGTCGGGGGCACGCGGATCGTTCGGCTGCGCCTGGACGAACGCGAGGAACTCGCGGCGCGCGTCCTCGGGCCGATCGTGACGCATCAGCGCCCACGCGAGCCCGAGCCGGGCCGACGACGCCTGCGCGTGCTCCGGGGCATCGGCGAGCACGCGGCGGAACGCGGAAGCCGCCATCACGTGATCGCCGCCGTAGTAGGCGGTCTCGCCCTGCAGCAGCAGGGCGGCCACGCGCGCGTCGGGCGACGGGGCGGCGGCGGCGACTCGCGCCAGATCGCCCACCGCCTGGGCGAACTCCCGGAGCTCGAAGTTGCTCTGGGCCAGGCGGTACGACGCGTACCAGCCGGTGGCGCTCGCGGAATCCATGCGCTGCGCCAGCTCGTACTGCGTGCGCGCGTCGTCCCGGTTACCGGCGAGCCGATGCGCGTCGCCCTTCAGCACGAGCACGTACGCGCGCATGGCCGGCGTGAGGGTGGCGCCCAGGAGCTCCTGCGCGAGCGAGGGCACGTCGGTGGGCTTCTTGGCGTCGACCAGCGCGCGCATGAGGCGGACCAGCACCGGTTGCACCAGCGGCGAGCGCTTCGCTTCGAGCCCGCGGACGGTGGTCCTGGCGCCCTCCGGATCGGAGGCGACGAGGGACAGCGCGAGCCCCGCCTCGACCCAGTGGCGTTCGTTGCCGTTGTTCCGGGGCGAGGTCAGATAGGCGCGAAACGCGGCAGCGGCCTCCGGGTAGCGCTCGGCGGCGAGGGTCCACCAGCCGAGACGCGCCAGGCCCGCCTCGAGCACTGGATGGGCGCCGCCCTGCACGAACTGGTTCAGCTCACGGATCGCGCGATCGTACTGCCCCACGCGCCCAAGCGATTCGCCGAGCCAGAAACTCACGTCACGCGCGAGCAGCGGCGGCACGCCGCGGGACGACAGCGCGGTCCACGTCGCCACGGCGTCGTCCGGGTGGCCGAACGCGTAGTTCGCGAGCCCGAGGCCGTGACGCGCCCAGGCCTCCAGCGGGTACGGCGCCGCCGTGAGGAACTGAGTGAACGTGTCGCGGGCGCGCGACCACTCGCCGAGCCGGAGCGCGGTCCAGCCGCTGCTGTGCAGGCTCCACACCGTGAACTCGGCCGCGCGCGGACCCTGCGCGACCTGACGGAAGAGCTGGTCCGCTTGCTGGAAGCGATTGAGCCGGTAATAGGTCTCGGCGAGCCAGTACCGGGCCTCCGTGATCAGCTCGCGCTCCGTGCCCTTGCGCGCCGCCTGCTCGAGATCCTGCGCGGCGTCCTCGTACTCGCCCTTGGCGTAGTGCGAGCGCCCGCACTCGAGCGCCTTCGACGCGACGCCGAATGCCGCCCCGACGCACGCGAGCGCGCCCGGAGGCGCCAGCGTCGCGGTCGGCTTGTCCGCCGCCGGCACCACGATGGACGCCAGGGGCATCGGCGGCAGCTCGGCGGGCGACGGCGGCAACGGCAGGTCGAGGGCCGCGATCGGAGGCTTCTCGACCGGCGCTTCGGCGAACGGCACGAGGTTCGTGAGATCGGGCGGCGGTGGAACCAGCGGCAGCAGCGTCGCCGCCGCCGTCGAGCCCGGCCCGGCGAGGAGCGCGGCCGACAGCGCCAGCGAGAGCGCGCGCCGGATCACTGGCGCTTGTCTCCCGTGGCGGGCGCCGGGGGCTTGGCGAGCCGTCCCTTGATCGCCGTAGCGCGATTGCGCGCCCAGTCTCGCAGCTCGGCGTTCGGGCTCTTCGCGGCCACCGCGTCATAGGCGCCGAGCGCGCCGCGCAAATCTTGCAATTCCTCGCGCGCGAGGCCGAGGCCGGCGAGCGCGCGATAGCGGTCGTCCGCCTCGACACCCTTCACGGCCACGACGCCTTCGAACGACTTGGCGGCGTCCTTGAACCGCTTGAGCTTCAGCTCCGACTCACCCTCCATTAGGAGCGCCCGGGCGCGCAGCCCGTCCTCGTCGGTGGCCGCTGCCGCCTTGGCCTGGGCGGCCGCCTCTTTCCAGTCCTTGCGCTTGAACGCCGCCGCCGCGAGATCGTGCGCGGCGTTGAGCGCCAGCGGGTGGTCGGGAAATTCCTTGCGAAGGCGCCGCCACGCCGCCTCCTGCTCCTTCGGCTGGTTCAGCCGGCCCGCGATCCCCGCGGCGTCGAAGAGCGCTTCGGGCGTGGGCGGCGACTGGTTCATCAGCTGCGTGTAGACGCTCTGCTGCTGGGCGCGGCTGCCGTGGGTGACCTGCGTCTCCGTGATCTTGCGTCGAGCCTCCGGCGCCAGCTCGTGCGACGGATACGCCGCGACGAAGGCGCGCAGATCGTCGACGCCGTCCTTCCACTGCCCCGCCGTCACCCGGGCCCAGCCGAGCAGGTACTGCGAGCTGGGGATGAGCTTGTTCCCGCTGAACTTCGCCGGGAAGCTCTGCAGCAGCGGAATCGCCTCGTCGAAGCGCTTGAGCTCCACGAGCGCGCGCGCCAGCGAATACGTGGCCGAGCCGGCCTGCGGATGATTCGGCCAGGCCGTGAGCAGGTCGCGAAACTCCTTGGCCGCGGCTTCCGGGCGCCGGAGCTCCAGATCGGTCCATGCGAGGCCGTAGAGCGCGTCGGGAGCCAGCGGCGACGCCGCGTCCTTGCGGACGACCTCGTCGTAGGCCGCGCGCGCCTCGCCGAGCCGCTTCACGCGCAGCAGCGCTTCCGCCTCCCAGAACTTCGCTTCCATCGGCTCGCCCGCCGGCGGCAGCGTGCGCAGCCGGCGGAAGGCCTCGAGCGCGGATTCGGCGTCGCCCAGGGCCAGCCGGGTGCGCCCGAGAAGCAAGACGGCCGACGACATGCGCGCGTCGGTGGGATTCTCGGCGACGAACCGCTCGAGGGTCCGGCGCGCCAGGGCGTGCAGGCCGTCGCCGAACGCCCGCTCGCCGACGAGCCACAGCCGCGCAGCCTCGTCGAGGGCGACCGCGGACGGGGCGGGAAGGGCGACCAGGAGAAACGACGTCAACGCCGAAACCGAAAGCAACCGGCGCGTCATGATGACAGCCCATCGTAGCATGCTTGTGGTACGGTCTCGGCGTGGCGCTGTGCGTGTTCGACCTCGATCACACCCTCATCCAGACCCCGCTCGATCTCGCCGCCATGGCCCTCGACATGCGGGCGCTCATCGAGCGCACCCACGGCCCCCTGCCGGCCCGCGACGAGCGTTACCGGGTGGGCGAGCTGATCGCCTACTGCAAAGCGCAGGCTCCCGCGCTCGAGGCCGCCGTCTGGGAGGTCGCCCTCGACCACGAGCGGCGCGCGATGGACGTGGCCGCCCTCGAGCCCGGCGCCCTGACGGCGGTCACCGGCGCCCGTCGGGCGGGCTTCGCGACGGCGCTCTGGACGAACAACGCGCGCGAGCTGACCCTGCCCGCGCTCGAGCGCCTGGGCCTGGCCGCCGAATTCGACCTGGTCGTGACGCGCGACGACATGCGCGCGCTGAAGCCCGATCCCGACGGGTGGCGGGTGATCTCGGAGCATTTCAGCCGCCTGGGCGCCGGCGACGCGGTCGTCGTCGGCGACTCGTGGGTGGACGGTCTCGCCGCCGCCGCGGTGGGCGTCCCGTTCGTCGCCTACCGCGCGCGCCCCGGGGAGCTCGAGCGGTGGCGCGTGAGGCCCATCGCCCATCTCACCGATCTGGCCCTCCTGCCCGCGTGGCTCGCGGCGCGGGGTAACGGGCGGCGCTAGGGATGGAGCTGTTCAGTCAGCCGGAGCGCGCGGGCGCCGCCGCGAAGGCGCCGGCACCCCTCGCCGATCGGATGCGACCGCGCCAGCTCGACGAGATCGTCGGCCAGGAGCACTTGCTGGGGGCCGGCCGCGTGCTGCGGGCCGCGATCGAGACTGGCGAGCTTCACTCGATGATCCTGTGGGGCCCGCCGGGCTCCGGCAAGACGACCCTCGCGTCCTTGATGGCGCACGTGACCGGCGCGCGCTTCGTCGCGTTCTCGGCGGTGCTGTCGGGGGTCAAGGAGATCCGCGAGGTGGTCGCCGAAGCCGAGCGCGAGCGCGGTCGTCACGGCGCGCGCACGATCCTGTTCGTCGACGAGATTCACCGCTTCAACCGCGCCCAGCAAGACGCCTTCCTGCCCCACGTCGAGAAGGGCACGATCGTGCTCATCGGCGCCACCACCGAGAACCCGTCCTTCGAGGTCAACTCCGCGCTGCTCTCGCGCTGCCGCGTCTATGTCCTGCGCGGGCTCGAGGCGGACGACTTGCTGACGATCGCGCGGCGGGCGCTCGCCGACGGTGAGCGCGGCCTCGCCCAGCTCCACCCGGAGGTCGCGCCCGAGGCGCTCGTCGCGATCGCCACCGTCGCCAACGGCGACGCGCGGGTCGCGCTGAACGTGCTCGAGCTGGCCGTGTCGCTCACGCGGCCCAGTGGCGGCCGGCGGCACCTCACCGAGGCCTCGATCCGCGAGGCGGCGCAGCGCCGCACGCTCCTCTACGACAAGAGCGGCGAGGAGCACTACAACGTGATCTCGGCCCTGCACAAGTCGCTGCGGGACTCGGATCCGGACGCCGCGCTCTACTGGCTCACCCGGATGCTCGAAGCCGGAGAGGACCGGCTCTACATCGCGCGTCGGCTCGTCCGCTTCGCCTCCGAGGACGTGGGCAACGCCGACCCCGCCGCGCTCACGCTGACCCTGGCCGCCAAAGAGGCCTACGACTTCCTGGGCGATCCCGAGGGCGAGCTGGCGCTGGCCCAGGCGACGCTCTACCTGGCGTTGGCGCCGAAGTCGAACGCCGTCTACGTGGCGTACAACGAGGCGAAGGACGACGTGAAGGAGCGCCCGGCGGAGCCGGTGCCGCTGCACATCCGCAACGCGCCCACGGGCCTGACGAAAGATCTGGGCTACGGCGCGGGCTACCAGTACGCCCACGACGCGCCGGAGGCGCGTGTGGACCAGGAAGACCTGCCGGAGGCGCTGCGCGGGCGCCAGTACTATCGGCCGACCGATCGCGGGCTCGAGGCGGAGCTCGGACGTCGGCTGGCCGAGTGGAAACGTTGGCGATCTGAGCGGCGACGCCCTAGGGTATAGGCATGTGGCCGCTGAATCTGCTCCGAACGCGCCACTGGGTCCTGCTGGGGCTCAGCGTCCTGTTCCTCCTCACCTACAGCGGGTTCGTCAGCTGGGGCAAGGTCGAGCTGGCGCTCGAGTACCTCGCGGACCAGCCGGCCGTACGTCAGAGGTTCGCGACGCCTATAGGTCGTGGTGAGGCGATCGTCACCGCGTTCATGTTCGTGCTGCTCACGCCGCTGGCGCTGGCCGCCGCCGGCGGTGTCGTCGCCTTCGTCGGCGCGATCGGTGCCGGTATCATCAGGATGTTCGTGCCATTTCGCCAGCTGCCGGACTGGTTCTTCCTGGGCGCCGCGTACGTCGGCATCGTCATCGGGGTCTGGCTCGCGCGGGACTGGTGGACCGGGCCGGTGTGGGAGCTCATGGGCCTCATCGCCAAGGCCATTTTGATCGCGACCCAGTAGGCTCGGCCGGCCGAACCCCCCTGCTAGAATAGCTTCATGCCACGCCTGCGCGTGGGCGTCGTCTTCGGCGGGCGCTCCGGGGAGCACGAGGTCTCGCTCGCCTCCGCCGCTTCCGTCATCGCCGCCCTCGAGGAGCTCGGTCACGCGGTCGTCCCCCTCGGGATCGCCCGGAGCGGCCGCTGGGTGGTCGGCGGAGATCCGCTGCGGGCGCTGGCGGCCGATGCGCGGGTCGCCCTGCCGTCGGGCGACGCCGACGGCGCCGTAAAGAAAGCCCTCGCCGACCGCGCCGAGGCCGTCGACACCGCCTCCGGCCAGAGCCTGGTCCGCACCGAGCCTGCCGGCAGCCTTCCTCCCGAGCTTCGCCAGGGCCTCGACGTGGTCGTCATCATGCTGCACGGCCCCTACGGCGAGGACGGGACGATCCAGGGGCTGTTCGAGCTGGCCGACGTGCCCTACGTCGGCGCGAACGTCCTCGCCTCGGCCGTCGGCATGGACAAAGTGACGATGAAGGCCGTGTTCCAGGCGCACGGCCTGCCGATGGCCGAGTACGTGGTCGTCCATCGACACGAGTGGCGCAGCGCTCGCGCGCGCGTAGCCGCGCGCGTCGCCCAGACGCTGGGCTTCCCGTGCTTCGTCAAGCCCGCGAACCTCGGCTCGAGCGTCGGGATCAGCAAGGTCCGCGACGCCGCGGCGCTTCCCGCCGCTGTCGACCTCGCGGCCGGGCACGATCGCAAGATCGTCGTGGAGCGCGCCGTGCGTGGACGCGAGATCGAGGTCAGCGTGCTCGGCAACGACGAGCCGGCCGCGTCGCTGCCGTGCGAGATCACGTACGAGAGCGAGTGGTACGACTACTCGACGAAGTACCTCGAGGGCCAGGCGAGGGTCACGGTGCCGGCGCCCGTGTCGCCGGAGATCACGCGGCAGGTCCGCGAGCTGGCGATCGCCGCCTTCCGGGCGATCGACTGCTCGGGGATGGCGCGCGTCGATTTCTTCCTCGAGGGCGACCGGTTGCTGATCAACGAGATCAACACGATCCCCGGCTTCACGTCGACGAGCGGCTACGCGAAGATGTGGGAAGCCACCGGCCTCCGCTACACCGAGCTGATCGACCGCCTGATCGCCCTCGCCCTCGAGCGTCACCGGGACAAGAGCCGGGCGAGTTGACGTCGGGCGCTGGAGGACCTGTGGACGAGCCGCTCCCCGGGTTGACAGGTCCGCCAACGAGCGCTCCAACACACGTTGTCATCGCGGGTGGGGGCACGGGCGGTCACACGAGCCCGGGTCTCGCGGTCGCGACCCTCCTGCGCCAGCGGTCTTACTCGTGTGTCTGGATCGGCTCTCGGACCGGCGTCGAGGCCAAGCGCGTCCCGGAGAGTGGAATCCCCTACATCGCGATTTCCACCGGCAAGCTCCGGCGCTCCTGGGCGTGGCAGAACGTCGCCGACCTGCTCGTCAACGCCCCGATGGGAGTCCTGGACGCCGTGCGGGCGCTACGCGCCTTGCACCCCCGCGTCGTCTTCGGTACCGGCGGCTTCGTCGCGCTGCCCGTCGTGCTCGGTGCCGCGCTCCTGCGCCTGCCCATCGTCCTGCACGAGCAGACGGCCGTTCCGGGCCTCGCGAACCGGATCGGAGCCCGCTTCGCCAGCCGCATTGCGGTCACCTTTCCCGGCAGCGCCGACAGCTTTGCCTCTTCTGGCGTCACCGTAACCGGCAATCCGCTTCGCCCCGAGCTCCGCGACGGCTCGAGGGCGAGTGCGATCGCCCGCTTCCAGCTCGATCCGGCTCTGCCGCTCGTGTACGTCACCGGGGGGGCGCTCGGGGCGCACCGCATCAACCAGGTCGTCGCCGACGCGCTCATCCCGCTCCTCGAGCACGCGCAGGTCATCCACCAGTGCGGCGACAATCCCGCAACGGGCGACCGGAGGGCGCTCGAGGGCCTGCGCGCGACGCTGCCGCCCGCGCTGGCGCGCCGCTACACCCTCGTGCCCTACGTCGGCGCCGAGCTCGCCGAGATCTATGCGATCGCGGCGCTGGTGGTGGCGCGCGCGGGCGCCGGCACCGTGAACGAGTGCTGCCAGCTCGGGAAGCCGGCGCTCTACGTGCCGTTACCGGGCGCTCGGGGCGACGAGCAGACGGCGAACGCGCGGCTCGCCGAGCGCGCCGGCGGCGCGGTCATGATTCCTCAGGCGATGCTCACACCCAACCTGCTCGTCCGCCGGGTGCACATGCTCCTGGCCGACCCGGCGAAACTCAAGCAGATGGGCGAGCAGGCACGGACTCTGGCGATCCCCGACGCCGCCGAGCGCCTGGTCGCGCTCCTCACCGAGTCGTGGCGCGAGGCCTGAAGCCCCTGCCGCCGGCCCGCGCGGCCGGCGGGCGCTCTCAGGGAGCCGGCCCACGCCCACGAAGATCTTGCCGAAGCGGGCACGCCTCGCAGCGGGGCGCCGAGCGGCAATACGACTTTCCGACGGCAACGAGCAAGGCGTGAAACTCGTTGAAGAGCGCGGGATCGGACGGCAGGTGCGCCTCCAGCCAGGCGCGGGCTTCCTCGTACGTCGCGTGCGGGGAAATCAGGCGGTGGCGGGCCAGGACGCGCCGGGCGTACGCGTCCGCGACGAAGACGGGCCGGCCGACGGCGTAAAGCAAGATCGCGTCGGCCGTTTCGGGACCGAGCCCGGGGACCGCCAGCAGGCTCGCGCGCAGCACCGGGAGGTCCGTCTTGCGCATCCCGTCGAACTTCCCGCGGTGCCGATCGAGCAGCCAGCCAGTCAGCGCCAGAAGACGCCTGGCCTTCAGCCGGTAGGTGCCGGCAGGCCGGATCACGCGCGCGAGCTGCTCCTCTGGCAGGGCGGCGACGCGCTCGGGCGCCAGGAGTCGCCGGGAGCGGAGGGCGGCGATGGCTCGTGCGGCGTTGGCCCACGCGGTGTGCTGGACGAGCACGGCGCCAATGGAGATCTCATACGGCGTTCGGCCGGGCCACCAGCGCTGAGGGCCGAAGCGGGCGAGCAGCGCCACGTAGAGGCGCAGCAAACGGCCCTTGGCCGGGTCGCGCGGCGGCCCGGGGCTGGCGCCCCGTCGGGCCCGGCCTCGCGGCACTGAGCCGATGCTGGGGCTCATCGTTCTCCTCCAGGCCCTGACACTCGCCGTGAGCGGGCCGCCGACCTCATCGGAGTACCTGCCGATCCGCGTCGCCGAGGCCGAGGGCCACTTCGCGCGCGAGGGGCTGACGGTGACGATCAGGACGACCCGCGCCGAATCGGGCGCCGCCGAGGCGCTGGCCCAGGGTCAGGTCGATCTGGCCGCGACGACGCTGGAGGCGATCCTGCGTTTCGGCCCACGGTTGGCCACCCAGGCCCCGCGGCTCGTGTTCGGGCTGACGGCCGCGCCGCCGGTCGCCCTGGTCGTGGGGGCGCCACACGCCGCCACGGTCAGATCGATCGAGGACCTGTCGGCCATGCGGGTCGGGGTCACGACGCCGGGGGCGCCGGAGCACGCCTGGTTCGGCTGGCTCCTCGCCCGGGCGGGACTGACCGTGGCCCAGGTGCGCGTGTCCAGCCTCGGCGGGCGAGGTCTCGTCTCGGCCCTCGACTCGGGCGAGATCCACGCGGCGCTCGTCCACGAGCCGGTGGCGACGCAGCTCCTCGGCGACAAGCGGGTGAAGCTGCTCGCCGACTTCCGAACCCCGCGCGCGGTCACCGAGGCGTTCGGGGCCAGCACCGTGAACGCGGCGCTCTTCGCACGCGCCGACCGCCGGCCCAAGGATCGCGACCTCCTCGCCCTGACGCGAGCGCTGCAGAGGGCCGAGGAGCGCATACGGTCGTCCCCGGCGCGCGAGCTCGCAGCGAAGCTGTCGGCGCGCGTGGTGGGTGAGCCCGAGGATTTCGCCGCGCGCCTGGCGGCCGCGCGTGCTCTCTATCTGTCGGACGGTTTCGTCTCGGCCGATCAGGTTCAGCAGACGCTCGCGATCATCCGGGCGCACACGCCGCTGCCGCAGGCGGTGCCGATCCCACGCGCTGAGGACATGCTGCTGCAGATCAAGGTGCCGCCCGCTCGCTGACGGCGACGCCGAATTCCTCGAGCAGGCGCCGGGTCGCCTCCAGAGGTAGCCCGACCACGTTGGTGTAGGAACCGACGAGGGCGTCGACGAGCCGTCCATCGAGGTCCTGGATCGCGTAGCCGCCCGCCTTGTCCAGGGGCGCGCCAGACGCCACGTACGCCTCGATCGTCGTGTCCGCATACGACGCCATCAGCACGCGACTCACGACCGTGGTCGACGCCTCCCGCCCCGCTCCGGCCTCGACGACAGCCACGCCGGTGACGACCTCGTGCGCTCGCCCCCGCAAACGCATCAGCATCGCCCTCGCCTCTTGAGCCCCCGCCGGCTTCCCAAGTGCCATCCCGTCAATCACTACGACGGTGTCGGCCGCCAGCACGATCGCGGATGGCGCGTGCGTAGCGCCGGCGCGCGCCTTCCTGAGCGCCAACCGAGCAACCGCCTCCACAGTCGGCCCCTCATCCAACGTCTCGTCGATCTCACTCGGCACGACATCGAACTCCGGACAGATCTGACGCAAGAGCTCCCGCCGCCGCGGCGAAGCCGACGCCAGCACCAGTCTCATGCAGCGTCCTCAAGGTAGAGCGGAGTAGGGCGGGAGGGGTCAACGGGACCCGTTCCCTGAGAGCGGCGACGGGCGACGCGCGCCCGGATGGAGCCCAGCCGTCGAGAGGCAGCGCTCGCGCGCCGCGTGGTCACGCGACCCCTCCCGCCCTGCTCCGCTCGACCCTGCTAGAGGCGACGGAGAGCAAGCGCAGCGATGGCGATCACCGGCGGTGTACGAACGAGCGTCAGGAGACGATGAGGGGGTTCGCGTCGGTGACGACGCGAGTTTGCTGCGCAACAGCCTTGCGGATGAACTTCGGGAGGCCGAAGGCGTGCTGGTGCGTGGCGCCGTCCCAGTACTCGAGCGGATCCTTGACCCGCTCGGCGATGAGCCTGTCCACCGTCTGGGCGTCCTGTCGCGTCGGGTCGACCTTCTTGGAGGCGACGATGAACCCCCACGGCGTGCCGAAGCAGGAGATGAAGCTCTGATAGCCGGCGACCACCGGGAAGACCTCACGGAGCGTCCGGTGAATAGACGAGAAGAAGGCCAGCTCGCCCACCTTCGTCATCCCGGCCTGCATCGTCATGGTGCCACAGGGCGTGAGGCGATCCCTCACGAGCGTGTAGAACTCCTTGGTGAAGAGCATGCAGGCCGGGCCCTCTTCGAGCGGCTCGACCAGGTCGACGGAGATGAAATCGAAGCGGTCCTGGGTCCCCTCGAGGTATGCCCGGGCGTCCTCGTGCCTGAGCTCGGTCCGCCGGTCCTCGAAGGCCCCCCGGTGCATCTCGGGGAGGTGAATCTTGCAGAGGTCGACCACCTCGCGGTCGATGTCGACCATGACGACCCGGGTCACCGTGGCATACCGGAGGATCTCCCGGAGCGTCGCCCCCTCGCCGCCGCCGATGACCAGAGCACTGCGGGGCGCGGCCTCGACCGCCAGCATCCCCGGGTGGACGAGGGCCTCGTGATAGATGAATTCATCGCCCTGACTGGACTGGATGCGCCCGTCGAGGACGAGGGTCTTCCCATAGGCGGCCGTCTGGAGAATCTCGACGTGCTGGAATTTGGTCTGGGTCTCGACGAGCGTCCGGGCGATGGCGTGCATATGCCCTTCGAACGTCGTCGTGGTTTCAATGAACCACTTATAGGACTGCGAATGGATCAACTGACGCTGACCGGGCTCTTGTTGACGATCGGCACCGCCGAGTTGAGGAACATGCCGCGCTGCATCTCGACGATCGAGGTGCGCTCGGCAGCGAATTGCTCGACTAGATAGTTGGCGGCGACCTCGGGCTGGAGGACATCGCCACAGGAGAAGATGTCGACGGCCGCGTACCGGTATTCCGGCCACGTGTGGATCGACAGGTGGGATTCGGCAATGACAACCACACCGCTGATACCGAACGGGTTGAACTCGTGGAAGACGACGTCGACGATAGTGGCCTGGGCCCGCTTTGCTGCCTCTACCAGGGCCCCCTTGACGGCCTCGAGGTTGTTGATGGCATCCGGGTCGCAGTCGAACATCTCGAGCAGCAGGTGTCGTCCCAAGGCGTTCACGCCGTTGGTCCCCCTTTGTCCGATCCGTTCATCTACCGCACCTCTCCTGCGACGCTCATTCACGTCGCTGTAATCGACCGAAAAAACTTCGCTTCTCACACGAAACTTGTTTCACTGTAGGATCCGTTTTTACCCATTGCAAGAAAAAAACGCTTTTCTGGCACCGACGAGCACCGCTGGAAGATGCTGAAACTCCCTCGCGCCTCCTCCGTCGCCCGCTCGAGGCGCCAGTTTCCACTTGCAATCGATCGGCGACTCGCTAGAGTGACGAAGAATTCATGCGTGCAGTGTCTCCGAGCTTCATCGGCTGTAACCTCGCCCTCGCCGACGCCCGTATCGTCATCTACGGCATCCCGTTCGAGGGCCGGGTGAACCTCCGCAAGGGCGCCGACGCCGGTCCGCTCGACGTTCGGCTCGGCTCCGAGTCGATCGAGACCTACTCGCCCGCGCTCGCCCGCGACTTGGAAGACCTGGCCATCGCCGACATCGGCGACTGCGAGCTCCCCGCCGGCGCGCCGCCCCGGGAGCAGCTCGACGCCGCCCGGGAGCAGATCGCCGCCTGGTGGCGGCCCGGGCTGATCCCGTTCATGCTCGGCGGCGACCACACCGCTACCGTGTCGGTGATCGAGGTGCTGGCGCCGGCGTTCCCCGAGCTGCGCATCCTCCACCTCGATGCCCATCCGGACCTGCGCGAGGAGTTCCTGGGGGAGCGCTACAACTACGCCTCGGCGCTCGCCCGCGTCATGGACGTCGTGTCGCCGGAGCGCGTTTATCAGGTCGGGATCCGCACCGGAGCGCGCGAGGAGTACCACCGGCGCCGGCCGCACTTCTTCCCCATGTACCCGATGCTGAACGGGCATCCGATCGAGGTCGTCCGGCGCCTTCTGCCCGAGCTCCGGCGTTATCCGCTCTACGTCACAATTGACGTCGACGTCCTCGACCCGGCCGAGGCGCCGGGGACGGGCTCGCCCGAGCCCGGCGGGCTCCGAGTGCCGGAGTTGGTCGAGATCGTCAGGATGCTCGAGGGCTGTCAGGTGATCGGCGGAGACCTCGTGGAAGTCGCGCACGCCTGGGATCCGACCGGCCGGACCGGCATCGCCGCCTCCTGGGTGATCCGCGAGGCGCTCCTGGCCTGGTGGGGAACCAAGCGCTGAAGCTTCGCGAGAAGAGTCGGATCCAGGAGTACAGCGCCCCGAGGTTCTACGAGATCGCGTTCGATCTCAATCGAAAGGGCGAGGTCGACTTCCTGGTGTACTGCTTCAAGCGATTCGCCCGGCGGCCCGTCCGGCGCGTCGTCGACATCGCCTGCGGCACCGGGCCCCACCTGATGCGACTGGCCGATCGCGGCTATCGGATGTCCGGGCTCGACCTGTCGCCGCGGAACGTCGAGTTCCTGCGCGAGCGGCTCGCCGCCAAGGGTCACGAGGGCGAGCTGGTCGTCGGCGACATGACGGACTTCCGGCTGGCGCGTCCGGTCGACGCGGCGATCTGCATGCAGGACTCGCAGGGGCACTTGCTGAAGACCGAGCAGCTCGTCGCCCACCTGCGGACCGTGGCGAAGTCCCTCAAGCGCGGCGGCCTCTACGTCTTCGACCGCTACATGGCCTCCTCGTGGACCAACCCGGCGCGGCGCTGGTCCTGGTCCAAGCGCCGCGGGCGCCTGATCGTGCGCGCCTCGTTCTCCGCGCTCAACGACGTCGACCCCGTGAGCCAGGTCTTCCGCGAGCGCATGACCCTCGAAGCGGTCGAGAACGGCACGCGCCGCCTCTACCGGCAGACTCACCTCTCCCGGATGGTCTTCCCGCAGGAGCTCAAGACCGTGGTGGAGCTCGCCGGCGGCTTCGAGTTCGTCCAGTGGTTCTTCGGCTTCAAGCCCCACCAGCTCCTGGAGCGGGCGCGGCACCCCATCATCATGGTCGTCGTCCTCCGCAAGAAGTAGGCGCGCGTGCGAAGCCGCGGCGCGGTCGAGGTGGGCCGCCGCGTCTTCATCCGGACGCAGGCGTGCCCTTCGCCGGCGAAGGCTACATGAGCGAGGGCCTCAGACTCGTGGCACGCCACGCCTTCGGCAAGCTCGGCCTGCACCGCCTGGAGGCGAACATCCAGCCCGGCAACCGCGCCTCGGTTCGCCTCGTCAGGCGCGGCGGCTTCAGCCGTGAGGGATTCTCCCCGCGCTACCTGAAGATCTTCGGCCGGTGGCGCGATCACGAGCGGTGGGCCCTCACGGCCGACCGCCGCCCAACATGAAGCGCGGGCAGCCGGCATTGCGGCTGAAGCGGGGCCGCGACGCGGCGCGGAATCATCCCTGGATCTTCAAGGGTGACGTCGCGGACGTCAGCGACGTGGAGCCGGGCGCCGCCGTCACGGTCGTCGACTCCGCCGGCCGCTTCGTCGGCCGCGGCTTCTACAACCCGCGCCCGGCCCTCTGCTGCCGGGTCGTCACCTGGGCCGATGAGCCTCTGGACTCCGCCCTGCTCGAGCGGCGGCTCCGGAGCGCCGTCGCCCTTCGCGCGCGCGGCGCATCAGACGGGCCGCCGGCGCTCGGCCGGCTGGTGTGGAGCGAGGCCGACGGGTTGCCCGGCCTGGTCGTGGACCGCTACGGGCCCGTCCTGATCGTGCAGTGCCTGACGCTCGGGATGGCCCGCGTGCGTGCAGCGATCGCCGACGCCCTCGCGCGCCTGCTCGACGATGCGCCGGTCTTCGCCGCGGACGAGGACGCCGCGGCGCGACTCGAGGGGTTCGAAGTCGTGCGCGGATGGATCCGCGGCGCGGGGCCCGAGACGGTCGAGGTCGACGAGGACGGCGTACGCTTTGCGGTGACGCTCGGCACCGGGCACAAGACTGGCCTCTACCTCGACCAGCGGGAAAACCGTGTGCGCATCGCAGGCCTCGCCGCCGGTCGCGACGTCCTGGACGCGTTCTGCTACACGGCGGGATTTGCGGGCCACGCGCTCCGGGGCGGAGCGCGCCGCGCCGTCTGCATCGAGTCTTCGCCGGAGGCGATCGCGGCCGCTCGCCGCAACCTGGCGCTGAACGGCTTGGCGGCCCGCGCCGAGATCCAGGCCGTGAACGTCTTCGACGAGCTGCGCCGCCTCGAGCGCGCGGGCGCCCGCTTCGGCGTGATCGTCCTCGACCCGCCTCCGTTCGCGCGCAGCCGATCGGCGATCCCCGCCGCGTCCCGAGGCTACAAAGAAATCAACCTCCGCGCCCTCCGCATCCTCGAGCCCGGCGGCCACCTCCTCACGTTCTCCTGCTCCCACCACGTCTCCGACTCGCTCTTCGAGGACATCTGCCGAGAAGCCGCCGCCGACGCCCACGTCCGCCCCCGCGTGGTCGCGCACCTCACCCAATCCCCCGACCATCCCGTCCTATTGAACGTACCCGAGACGCACTACCTGAAGGGCCTCCACCTCCAACTCCCCTGAAGCTCCACGCCCCGCAAGCGCCGAGCCGATGGAGACGGACGCTGCTGCGGCCGACGGTGGCGGAGGTGACGTCGCCATGGGCCTCCGCGCGTTGATTGCGGAGCAGCCCTCAGCATCGACAGCCGAGGGCCGTCCCTGCAGGACATTCATCGGCGGGCCAGCCGTGGCGCTACGTGGCGGCAGACGGGGCGGTGGGGTGCCGGGTGACGGCGTACCCCCCCGGCGCAGCCTGTGTAGTCAGCTCAGCCATCTGCAGAAACCGACGGACTCAGACGGAAAGCAAAGCAGCAGTCAGGCTGAACCAGCGCCGAGTTTCGCCGTGCTTCAAAACCCAAACGCGAGAGAGATCGAGCTGAAGTCGGCGAGCCTCGGCCATAAGCCGCTCGGGCGGCTCAGCCGGCGGTTCCTCGGCGAGGTCGAACGTTCCCCAGTGAATGGGCAAGAAGCGCTCCCCGCGAACGTCGGCGAAGGCGCGTAGCGCTTCTTCGGGAGTGGTGTGAGAAGCCTTCATGATGATCTGCGGCACATAAGCGCCGATCGGGATCGCCGCCAGATCGAACGGGCCGAGCCGCGTGCCGATCTCCTTGAAGCCGCCGAAGTAGGCGGTGTCGCCGGCGAAGTACAGGCGCTTGCTCCGACCGGCGACGACCCAGCCGCTCCAGAGGCGACGGTTCCGGTCCCAGGGGGTGCGCCCCGAGAAGTGCTGGGCCGGCACGCAGGTGAATGTGAGCCCCTTCAGCGTGACGGCGCCCCACCAGTCGAGCTCGTCGACCGCCGTGATCCCGAGGTCGGCGAACCACGCCTTGAGCCCGAGCGGGACGACGAAGCGGGGATGGTGCGCGGCGTCGAGCCGCTTGACCGTCGCTTCGTCCAGGTGATCGTAGTGGTCGTGCGAGATCACGACCACGTGGATCGGCGGCAGATCCTCGAGCTTGAGGCCGGGCGCCGACACCCGTCGCGGGCCCGCGAACGACACCGGGCTCGCGCGCTCGGACCATTGCGGGTCGGTCAGCACATTGACCCCGTCGAGCTGGACCAGCAGCGTCGCGTGGCCGACCCACGTCACCGTGGGAGGGCCCTGACCCGCCCGGATCGCGGCGAGGTCGCTGGTGACGGCGGGAAGGCTCGCGGTCCGCGGGGTGAACGTGGCCGCCCAGAGGCGCGACACGAAGAACGTGAAGCGCCTCCAGCTGCCGGCCGGCTCGGCCGACGGGTTCACGTTGGCGTAGCCGCCCTCGCGATGGTGGGCGGGCGCTCCGGGGACGGGACCGCCGACCTGGGCGCAGCCGGTTGCGAGCACGACGAAGAGCAGGAGCGACGACGCGAGCCGGACGATCAGGCGGCGGGCTCCCCAAGCGGCAGCTCGACGACGAAGGAGGCACCTCCGCCGTCGCAGTTCTGGGCGCGGAGCCGGCCCCCGAGCTCGGTGACGATCCCGTAGGAGACCGACAGCCCGAGTCCGCTCCCCTCGCCGGGCGGCTTCGTGGTGAAGAACGGGTCGAAGATCCGCGGCAGCGCCTCGGACGCGATGCCCGGCCCCGAGTCCCGCACCTCGACGTGCGCGTAGCCATCCGACGGCCACGCCCGCACGGTCAGCACGCGGGGCGACGGATGCTTGGACATCGCCTGGTGGGCGTTCTGCACGAGGTTGAGGAGGACCTGCTGGAGCTGGTTCTCGTCGGCCCACACGTACGGACACGCGGCGAAGTCGGTCACGAGGCGGATGTTGTCCTGCTGGAGCTGGTAGGCCTTGAGCTCCAGCACGCGCCGGGCCTGGTCGGCGACCGAGCATGGCCGCCGCTCGGGCGTGTAGTGACGCGCGAACAACAACAAATTTTGCACGATCCGTGCGGCACGCCCCGCTTCCTCGGCGACGATGCCCAGCCGGTCGCGCACGTGCGTGGTCGTCTCCGGGTGGGTCAGCAGCAGATGCGCCTGCCCGAGGATCGTCGTCAGCGGATTGTTGATTTCGTGCGCCACGCCCGAGGCAAGCTCGCCGACGGCCGACAGCTTCTCGGCGTGGACGAGCTGCGCCTGGGCACGCTTGTGCTCGTCGAGCAGGCGCAGCGACTCGGAGTAGAGTCGCTGCACCTCCGAGTAGAGCTGCGCGTTGTCGAGCGCGACGCCGACCTGGTCGGCGGCCGCCTCGAGCAGGGCCAGCTCGTGCTTGTCGAACTGGTCGGCGGTCTTGCGCCCGAGCGCGAGCGTGCCGAGGATCCGCCCGCGGCTGTGGATCGGCACGCAGACGAAGCCGCGGATGTGGTCGCGCCGGACGGCGGCCCTGGCCGACGGGAGCACGTTCGGGTCCTCGTAGTTCCGCTCGATCCGGACGGTCTTGCCGGTGACGGCCACGTGACCGATGAGCCCTTCGCCGACCGGCAGCCTCTGGTTCACCTCGCGGAGGCGCGCGGACATGCCGCGCGCGCCTCGCAGCTCGAGCGTCTTGCCGTCCTCGGACAGCAGATGGAGGCTCGCGATCTCGTGCCCGGTGACGCGGGTGAGCGCGTCCAGCGCGGTGCGCAGGACTTCCTCGACATCGAGCGTACGGCTGACGGCCTCGGCGACGGTGTGGAGGATCTTGAGATGCGGCGCGACGTCGGGCCGGCCGCGCGACGGCCGGCGGCGTCGCTCAGCCCGCGACGGGGAGCGACCGGCGCGCCGCTTCAAGCGCTGGTTCCACGAGCGCCCGCTCCGTGGCCGGGAGATCACCGAACGCAGCGGCTATGTCGAGGAGCAGCGAGATCTCGGCAAGACGACCACCGGCGGCGGCAAGCCTGCCGCCGGCGCCGTCGATAGCGGCCGCGAGGGCTGCGGACTCCAGCCGCTCACCCGTGGACGACCGGCCGAGCGGCGCCATCCCGCGCGCGATGCGGAAGACGATGAGCGCCAGGGGTGTCCACGGGTCTTCGTCGGCCGGCGACTTGGTGCCGGCGCGCGCCAGGCCCGCGGCCACCGCGCGGTCCAGGTACTCGAAGTCGAACGGCTTCGCGACGTAGTCGAACGCGCCGAGCTTGAGGGTTTCCTTGGCGAGGCCGACGTCCTCGTTCGCGGTCACCATGATGACGGGCACGCTGTCATCCAGCTCGCGAATGCGCCGGAGGACCTGGACGCCGTCCAGGCCGGGCATCCGGACGTCGAGGAGAACCAGATCGGCGCGGCGGCCCCGAATGGCCGCCAGCGCTTCAACGCCGCTGGTCGCGGCTTCGACGGCGTACCCCTCTGTCGCGAAGTACTCGGTCAGGACCTCGCGGATGGGTGCTTCATCGTCGACGACCAGGATTCTCCCCAGAGCCATCGTATTTCCCATTTTAACCCAGGGGACGCCTTCAAGCTG
>Ga0209161_10000324_pt1 | contig 38707 bp, 40 predicted proteins | sample GraSoiAngelo_155_FD_186169 | JGI IMG/M metagenome (GOLD analysis project Ga0209161, IMG submission 186169) | Grasslands soil microbial communities from the Angelo Coastal Reserve, California, USA - 14_1009_13_30cm (SPAdes) (version 2) | ecosystem: Environmental > Terrestrial > Soil > Grasslands... | reverse complement strand
TGGCACTGATCGGGGAGATCGTGCCGTCCACGTACGCATCGTCGGTCGATACGTAGGTGATCGCGTTGTACCAAGCATAACCACCGTAGGTGAGCGTCGCCAGGCCGACCAGGCAGCCGAGGGCGAGCAGCAGCTTGCGCTTCATTAGGCATGCATATCTTACTCCCGAAGGCTTCGCACGGGACAGACGGCTTTTCCCTTTGGAGTGTGCTATATGTATGGGCCAATTTCGATGCCAGGGCACCTTCCGATTCGCGCGCGCGTCCTCTTGATCGGCCTGCTGCTCGTCGCGGGCGGCTGCAGTATGCTCAGGCCCGCGCCGACGCCGATCCTGCCGCCGGAAGAGCTCTACCAGCTCGGCGAGACCGAGCTGAACAACAAGCGGTACGACGAAGCGCGACAGCACTTCCGAAAGATCGTCGAGCGACATCCGAACTCGTCGCACGCGCCGAAGGCGCGGTTCCTCATCGGCGAGGCCTACTACCGAGAGGGGGAATTCGACAAGGCGGCGCGTGAGTTCGAGGCCTTCCTGTCCTTCTTCCCACGGCATCAGATCGCCGACCTCGCGCAGTTCCGGCTCGCGATGAGCTACTACGATCAGCTCAAGCCGGTCGAGCAGGATCAGGGCCTCACGCAGAAGGCGCTCGACCAGTTCAGAAAGCTCGTCAAGGAATACCCGCAGAGCCGCTACTTCCCGGACTCCCTCTCGAAGATCGACGTGTGCCGGGGGCGGCTGGCCCAGAAAGAGCTGTGGGTGGCGTCGTACTACTTCAATCAGGGCAACCCGAGCGCGGCGCGCCAGCGCCTCGAGCTCGTGCTCAAGGACTATCCGCGAACCCTCGTGATTCCGGAAACGCTCTTCTTGCTCGCCGAGGTGAACTTCTACGAGGGCAAGAAGGACGAGGCGGTCGAGATGCTCCGCCGCCTGTCGGTCGAGTACGGGTTCACCGAGTGGGGCCGGCGGGCGGCCGTTCGTCTCCGAGCCCAGAGGTAACCACGTGCACGACATCGTCGATCTCCGGTCGGACACGCTGACGCTCCCGACCCCGGAGATGCGCGAGGCCATGGCGCGCGCCGAGGTCGGAGACGACGTCTGGGAAGAGGATCCGACCGTCAAGCGGCTGGAGGCGATGGCCGCCGAGCGGCTCGGCAAGGAGGCCGGCCTCTTCGTCGCCTCCGGCACGATGGGGAACGTCGTCTCGGTGGTGAGCCACACCCGGGCCGGCCAGGAAGTCGTCCTCGACCTCGACTCGCACATCTTCAACTACGAAGTCGCCGGCGCGGCGGTGATCGGCAGCGTGCAGATGCGGCCCGTCCAGACCGCGCGCGGGTTCCTGAGCCCTGAGCAGGTTCGCGAAGCGATTCGTCCGGAGAACATCCACCTCCCGCCGACGGGCCTGGTGTGCGTCGAGAACACGCACAACCGTCACGGCGGCACCTGTTGCACGCCGGAGGAGATCAGCGCCGTGGCCGCGGTCGCCCACGGCGCGTCGGTGCCGGTGCACCTCGACGGCGCCCGGCTCTTCAACGCGGCGGTGGCCCTCAGGCGCGAGGCCCGGGAGTTCACGCGCGACGTCGACTCCGTCACGTTCTGCGTCTCGAAGGGGCTGGCGGCGCCGGTCGGCTCGGTGATCTGCGGCTCCGCCGTGTTCATCGCGCGGGCCCGCCGCGTGCGCAAGATGCTGGGCGGCGGCATGCGGCAGGCGGGCGTCATCGCCGCGGCCGGTATCGTCTCGCTCGAGCGGATGGTGAACCGTCTCGCCGAAGACCACGCGAACGCCCGGACGCTGGCCGAGGGCATCGCCCGGCTCCCCGGGCTGCGGGTCGATCTGGCGAGTGTCCAGACGAACATCGTGATCTTCGCCGTCGAGCGCGCCGGCGGCGCGGCCGGGTCCACGGCCGCCACGACCGATCTGGTGAAGGGGTGCGCCGCGCGCAAGGTGAAGATCCACGCGATTGGGCCCACATCGATCCGATGCGTCACCCACAAGGACGTGGACGCGGAGGACATCGGGCGTACGCTCGATGCGTTCGCGGAGATCACCCGCAAGTGGTAGCGCCAGGGGGCGTCATGGCCGAACGATTGCTCGACGTCAAGGGCTTGAAGACGTACTTCTACACCGACGAGGGCGTCGTGCGCGCCGTCGACGGGATCGACTTCCACATCAACAAGGGCGAGACCCTCGGAATCGTCGGCGAGTCGGGCTCGGGCAAGAGCGTCACCGCGCTGTCGGTGATGCGCCTGATCCCGCAGCCGCCGGGCCGCATCGTCGAGGGCACGATCCACTACCGGGACAAAAACCTCCTCGAGTTGCCCCCGGCGCAGATGCGCAAGATCCGCGGCAAAGAGATCTCGATGATCTTCCAGGAGCCGATGACCTCGCTCAATCCAGTATTCACGGTCGGCGAACAGATCGCCGAGGCCATCCGGCTCCACGAAGGGCTGGGGCGCCGGGACGCCATGGCCAAGACGGTCGACATGCTCAAGCTCGTGCACATTCCCAACGCCGAGCGCCGGGTGAAGGAATATCCCCACCAGCTCTCGGGTGGCATGCGGCAACGCATCATGATCGCGATGGCGCTCTCCTGTAACCCCAACCTCCTGATCGCCGACGAGCCGACGACCGCGCTCGACGTCACCATCCAGGCGCAGATCCTCGAGCTCCTGAACGAGCTGAAGGCCAAGCTGGGGATGGCGATCTTGCTCATCACCCACGACATGGGCGTCATCGCCGAGACCGCCCAGCGCGTGATCGTGATGTACGGGGCGCAGGTGGTCGAGGAGGCGCCGGTCGGCGAGCTGTTCAAGGAGCCGCTGCACCCGTACACGCAGGGGCTGCTCCGCTCGATCCCGCGCATCGATCTCGCCGCCACCCAGAAGCAGAAGCTCGAAGCGATCCCCGGCACCGTCCCGACGCTGCGAGGCGACATCAAGCCCGGCTGCCGCTTCGCGCCGCGCTGCGCGCTCGCGAAACCCATGCACTTCGACAACACGCCGCCGCTGAAGGAAGTCCGGCCGGGCCACAAAGTGGCCTGCTTCCTTTACTGAGGTCCGCCATGCCAGACGCGCTCCTCAAGGTCCAGCACCTCAAGAAGTACTTCCCCATCCGGGGCGGCCTCTTCTCCCGGGAGATCGCGCGGGTCCACGCCGTCGACGACGTGTCGTTCGACATCCTGCCCGGCGAGACGCTCGGGCTCGTGGGCGAGTCTGGCTGCGGCAAGTCGACGACGGGCCGGTCGATCCTCCGGCTGATCGAGCCCACGTCGGGCGAGGTCACCTTCCTGGGCAAAAACGTGACGACCCTGGACAAGCGGTCGCTGCGGGCGCTCCGGAAGGAAATGCAGATCATCTTCCAGGACCCGTACGCGTCGCTGAATCCGCGGATGACGGTCGGCTCGATCATCGGCGAGGCGCTGGTGATCCACAAGCTCGCGCCGACACGGAAGCATCGCGAGGAGCGCGTGGTGCAGCTGCTGGAGACGGTGGGCCTCCTGCCCGACCACCTGCGGCGCTATCCGCACGAGTTCTCGGGCGGCCAGCGGCAGCGCATCGGGATCGCCCGGGCGCTGGCGGTGAGCCCGAAGCTCATCGTGGCCGACGAGCCGGTCTCCGCCCTCGACGTGTCGATCCAGGCGCAGATCGTCAATCTGTTGGAGGATCTCCAGGCGAAGTTCGGGCTCACCTATCTCTTCATCGCCCACGACCTCTCGGTGGTCGAGCACATCTCCACACGCGTGGCCGTGATGTACCTCGGCAAGATCGTCGAGATCGCGCCGGCGAAGGAGCTCTACACCAATCCACGCCACCCCTACACCGAAGCGCTCCTGTCGGCGGTGCCGATCCCCGACCCCACGATGAAGCGCAAGCGGATCCTGCTCGAGGGTGACGTGCCGAGCCCGATCAATCCACCGTCCGGCTGCCGCTTCCACACGCGCTGTGCGCTCCGGGTGCCGTCGTGCTCGACGAATGAGCAAACGCTCAAGGAGATTTCGCCGGGGCACTGGGTCGCTTGCCAGGTGCGTACCGGCGTCCCTACCCGCTAGAGGCGGGGCGGGGCGAGGTGCGGCCGCGCTTCTCTCGCGAGATCGCCGCGCGCATCCCCGGCGCCACGCTGCACGTGGTTCCAGGCGCCGCGCACGGCTACTTCCAGGAGCGACCCGACGTGTTCAATCAGCTGAGCCTGGACTTCGTCGCGCGTCACTCGAAGGGCACAACTAGAAGCCGAACGATGGGGGGCTACGACTCCTAATCCCAGAGGTAGGCGCGAGGGTTGACGGCCTGACCCTTGACCAGGATCTCGTAGTGCAGGTGCGCGCCGGTCGAGCGGCCGGTGTTCCCGCTCCAGCCGAGCACGGCGCCGCGCTCGACGCGCTCGCCGACCTTCACGTTCGTCTTCGACAGGTGGCCGTACACGCTCTTGATGTCCTGGCCGTGGTCGACGATGACCGTCATCCCGTACTCCTGGTAGCTCCCGGCCACGTTGACGGTCCCGCCGGCCGGCGCGCGAATGGGGGTGCCGTGCTGGGCGCGGATGTCCAGGCCGCTGTGGAATTCGGTGCCGGAGGACCAGGGCGACTGCCGCATGCCGAATTCCGAATTGACGCCGCCGCGGATCGGCCAGCGGGACGGTAGCGCCGCGAGCGCCTTCCCGGCCCGCGTCATGAGCCGGTCGAGCGCGCGGAGGCTGTCGCCCTGCTCCTTCACGTTGTCCGCGAGGCGCTCGAGCTCGTCGCGCGCGGACAGCCGGTCGGCCGGTCGATCGGCCTTGAGCGGGCTACCACCGATGCCCTTGTCACGGTTGCCGGGCTGAAGCTCGGGGCCGAAGGGCTCCCAGATCCTCGCGTGGAGGTCGCGCCACCCCGCCATCTCGGTGCGAAGCTCGACCACCCGGCGGTTGAAGGAGTCGATCGTCGCGTGCTGGTCGGCGATCTGCTGCTTGAAGGTCCGGGCCTCCACCGTGAGCTTACGGAGTTGCACCCAGTCCCCGAAGAGCACGCCGAACACGGAGACCGCGACGGCTACTGCCGCGAACGCGGCCATGGCGGCCGGGCGTGGGAAGTTGAACCGGACCAGGCGAGAGCCGTCTCCCCGGACGATCAGCAGGCTGAACTGCTGCCGCGCTTTCCGCCGTGGGCGCCGCGACGCGGGCACCGGCGGCGGAGCCGCCATTTCCGCGGTGACAGAACTGTCGGCGACAGGCATCTCGCTCCTCACGCGGGGGTGTTAGCGCAAGGGACGTGCCGGGTGGGCACCCTCGAACAATCAATGACTTGCGAGACGGCTTCCCTGCCATTGCGACAAATCTGCCGGCACACCGCGACAATTTGGGCGCCGGCCTTGATGGCTAACCCCGCGTGGGATCGTCGTTTATTGACACTCCGCGCGACGAACGAGTATCATTTCTGCGCGACCTCGAAGGGAGCCTCCGATGGATGACTTCTACCGAATCAAACGCCTGCCGCCGTACGTCTTCGCGATCGTCAACGACCTCAAGAGCAAGGCGCGAGCTCGCGGCGAGGACGTCATCGATCTCGGAATGGGCAATCCCGATCTCGGAACGCCGAAGCACATCGTCAACAAGCTGATCCAGGCGGCGCAGAATCCAAAGAACCACCGGTACTCCGCGTCGCGCGGCATCACGCGTCTGCGCACGGCCATCATGAAGTGGTACCGCGATCGGTACGGCGTCGAGCTTGATCCGGAATCGGAGACGATCGCCACGATCGGCGCCAAGGAGGGGCTGGCGCACCTGGCGCTGGCCGTCCTGCAGCCCGGTGACGGCGTGCTCGTCCCGAACCCGACGTACCCGATCCACGCCTACTCCGTGGTCATCGCCGACGGCGACTTGAGATCGGTGCCGCTCACGCCCGACGGAGATTTCTTCGCGCGGCTCGAAGAGACCGCCCGGCTCGCGTGGCCGAAAGCCAAGCTCCTGATCCTGTCGTTCCCGCACAACCCGACCACGATGTGCGTGGACCTGGCCTTCTTCGAGAAGGTCGTCGCGTTCGCGCGCGAGCACCGGCTGATGGTGGTCCACGACTTCGCGTACGCGGACTTCGCCTTCGACGGCTACCAGCCGCCCTCGTTCTTGCAAGTGCGCGGCGCCAAGGACGTCGGCGTGGAGATCTTCTCGCTGTCGAAGTCCTACAACATGCCGGGCTGGCGGATGGGCTTCGTCTGCGGCAACTCGCGGATGATCCACGCGCTCGCGCGCATCAAGAGCTACCTCGACTATGGCGCCTTCCAGCCCATCCAGATCGCCAGCATCATCGCGCTGGAGGGCGACCAGTCGGTGGTGACCGACATCGTCGAGGTCCACCGCCGGCGGCGCGACGTCCTGGTCACCGGCCTGAACAAGCTTGGCTGGAACGTGCCGAAGCCCAAGGGCACGATGTTCGTGTGGGCACCGATTCCCGAGGCGTTCCGTGCGATGGGCTCGCTGGAGTTCTCGAAGCTGCTCATCCAGGAGGCCAAGGTCGCCGTGTCCCCCGGCATCGGCTTCGGCGAGTACGGCGAGGGCTACGTGCGGTTCGCGCTGGTCGAGAACGAGCAGCGGATCCGCCAGGCGCTGCGCGGCCTCAAGACCGTCACCCGCTGATCCAGTCCATGATGAACGAAGTCCGAATCGGACTGCTCGGTCTCGGCACGGTCGGCGCCGGCGTCGTCAAGGTCCTCGACGCGCAGCGCGCCACCCTGGAAGAGCGCGCCGGCTGCCGGCTGCGGCTCGGCGCGATCGCCGACGTCGACGTCACCCGCCGTCGCGAGGGTCTCGACCTGGCCCAGCTTCCGATGACGACGGACGCCGCGCGGGTCCTCGACGATCCGTCGATCCACATCGTCATCGAGCTGGTCGGCGGCCTCGAGCCGGCCCGGTCCTTCATCTTGAAGGCGCTCGCCGCCGGCAAGCACGTGGTCACCGCCAACAAGGCGCTCCTTGCCCACCACGGCGCCGAGCTCTACGACGAGGCGCGCCGGCGTGGGATGACCCTCGCGTTCGAGGCGGCCGTGGCCGGCGGCATCCCGCTGATCCGCGCGGTCAAGGAAGGCCTGGTCGCCAACCGGATCCTGTCGGTGTTCGGCATCGTGAACGGGACGTCGAACTACATCCTGTCCAAGATGACCGACGAGGCCCTCGACTTCGCGATGGTCCTCAAGGAGGCCCAGGCGCAGGGCTACGCCGAAGCCGACCCCACGTTCGACATCGAGGGCCTCGACTCGGCCCACAAGCTGCAGATCCTGGTCACGATCGCGTTCCGTACGTTCATCGACCTCAAGCACATCCACACCGAGGGCATCACCCGCGTGACCGCGCAGGACATCGCGTACGCGCGCGACCTCGGCTATCGGATCAAGCTGCTGGCGATCGCGAAGACCTCCGGCGACGCCGGCTCGGGCGGCGCGGGCGTGGAAGTCCGGGTCCACCCGACGATGATCCCGGCGCGGTCGCCGCTCGCCGCGGTTTCCGGCGTCTTCAACGCCGTGTTCATCACCGGGGACGCCGTCGGTGACCTGATGTTCTATGGGCGCGGCGCGGGCCAGATGCCGACCGCCTCGGCGGTGTGGTCGGACGTGCTCGAGATCGCGCGCCGTACGGCCCACGGCATTCCGGCGCTCGGGCTCGAGCTGCCGGCCGTCGGCGCCGGCGCCCTGCCCCTGCGCTCGATCGACACCGTGCGCTGCTGCTACTACCTGAGAGTCATGGCCCAGGACCGGCCGGGCGTCCTCTCGCGCGTGGCCGGCATCCTCGGCCAGCACGACATCTCGATCGCGTCGGTGCTGCAGCGCGAGCGCGCCGCCAACGAGGCGGTGCCCATCGTCATGATGACCCACGAGGCGCGCGAGCACGACATGCGGCGCGCGCTCGCCGCGATCGATCGGCTGCCGGACGTCGCCACCGCGACCACGATGATCCGGGTGGAAGGCGGGCCGGCGTGAAGACGTGGCGGGGCGTCATCGAGGAGTACCGGGACTTCCTGCCGGTCTCCGACAAGACGCCAGTCGTCACGCTCTTCGAGGGCAACACCCCGCTCGTTCCCGCACCCCGGCTGGCCGAAGCGACCGACGCGCGGATGCAGATCTATCTCAAGTGCGAGGGATTCAACCCGACCGGTTCGTTCAAGGACCGCGGGATGACGATGGCGATGTCGAAGGCGCTCGAGACGGGCGCGCGCGCCGTCATCTGCGCCTCCACCGGCAACACCTCGGCCTCCGCCGCCGCGTTCGCGGCGCGCGCCGGCATCCGCGCGTTCGTCATGGTGCCGAAGGGCGCGATCGCGCTCGGCAAGCTCTCGCAGGCCGCGATCCACGGGGCGCGGGTGCTCACCGTGGACGGTAACTTCGATCAGGCGCTGACCATCGTCCGCCAGATCGCCGAGCGGCATCCGGTGACGCTCGTGAACTCGGTGAACCCGTTCCGGCTCGAGGGACAGAAGACCGGCGCCTTCGAAGTGTGCGATCAGCTCGGGCGCGCGCCCGACTATCACCTGATCCCCGTCGGTAACGCCGGCAATATCACCGCGTACTGGCGGGGCTACCGCGAGTACCATCGCGCCGGTCGCGTGCGCGAGCTGCCGCGGATGGTCGGCTTCCAGGCCGCGGGCGCGGCGCCGATCTACGAGAACCGCATCATCGAGGAGCCGCGCACGGTCGCGACCGCCATCAAGATCGGGAACCCCGCGTCCTGGGGCCCCGCCCTCGAGGCGATGAAGGACTCCCGGGGCTGGATCGACATCGTCACCGACGAGGAGATCCTGCGCGCGTATCGCATGCTGGCCCGCGAGGAGGGCATCTTCATGGAGCCGGCGTCGGCCGCGACCGTGGCCGGGTTGATCAAGTCGATCAAGGCCGGCCGCTTCGAGGCGGGGTCCACCCTCGTCCTCACGCTCACCGGCCACGGGCTCAAGGATCCGGATACCGCGCTCGAGTCCGCGTCGCGGCCGACCACCGTGCCGCCGCAAATCGACGCCGTCCTGGCGCAGCTCGGCCTCTGAGCCGGCTCAAGCTCCTGCTCGGCGTCGCGATCAGCGCCGCCCTGCTCGTCTATCTCTTCCGCAGCGTGCACCTGACGGAGCTCGGCCACCAGCTGCGGGACGCCCACTGGGGCTGGATTCTGATCTCGACGGCGCTGGCGCCGCTCCAGCTCGTGGCGCGCGCGCAACGCTGGCGGTATCTGTTCCCGCCCCACGCGAACCCTCCGGGGCTCACGCCGGCGGTCATGATCGGCTACATGGCCAACAACGTCCTCCCGCTCCGCGCCGGCGAATTCGTGCGCGTCTATGTGGTCGCCCGGCGGTGGCGCGCGGCCGCCGGCGGCGCGGAGACGCGGGCCGATCCGTTCTGGACGACGCTCGCCACCCTCGTCGTCGAGCGAGTGCTCGACAGCCTGGCGATCGTGCTGATCCTGGCGGCCCTGATCCTCACCGTTCCCGTCCCACGATTTCTCGAGATTGCCGCGCTGGTCGTGCTGGCGATCGACGTGGCGGGCGTGGCGGTCCTGCTGTCGCTCGTGGTGGCGCCGGCCAGCTGCGAGCGGGTCGTCGCACGGCTCGTCGGGCGCTGGCCGGGCCTGCAGCGCCGGGCGCTCCGAATCTTACAGACGTTCGTCCACGGCCTCGACGGCATCCGCGCGCCGGCGCACACCGCACCGCTGCTGATGTGGACGATCGCGGTGTGGCTGCTCGTCGCGCTGGCCGCGTGGACGATGCTCTTCGCCCTGGATCTCCGGCTGCCGTTCACCGCGGGCTGGGCGGTGCTGGCCTTCGTCGGCCTGGGCGTGTCCATCCCGTCGGCGCCCGGTTATGTCGGCGTCTTCCACGCCGCCGCCGCGCTCGCGGTCGGCCTGTTCGGCGTGGCGCAGTCGACGGCCGTGGGCTATGCGCTTCTGTTCCACGCCAGCCAGATCCTGCCGGTGACGCTGCTCGGCTGGCTCTATCTGGTGCGTGAGCAGATGAGCCTGAGCGAGGCCGTTGCCGGAAGGCCGGCCGAGGGTGGCCCGAGATAGATGCGAACCGGCGCCGGGGAGTCCGCGGACCCGTGTTAAATTTTTAGGTCATGGCGCTGATCGTGCAGAAGTACGGCGGCTCGTCTGTCGCCGACGTCGAGAAGATCGCGAACGTCGCCCGGCGCGTCGTGGCGAGCGCGCCCGGCAACCAGCTCGTGGTCGTCGTCTCGGCGATGGGCAAGACCACCGACGGCCTGCTGGCGCTGGCCCGCCAGATCTCCATGGATCCCGATCTGCGCGAGACAGATATGCTGCTCGCCACCGGCGAGCAGGTCACGATCGCGCTCCTGGCGATGGCGCTGCAGTCGCTCGGCGTGAAGGCACGCTCGTTCACCGGTCCCCAGGTCGGCGTGCGAACCGATCACGCGCACACGCGAGCTCGGATCACCCAGATCGACGCCGACCGCGTGCGCCGCGCGCTCGACACCGGCGAGATCGCCGTGGTGGCCGGGTTCCAGGGGCTCTCCGATCAGGACGAGATCACGACGCTCGGTCGCGGCGGCTCCGATCTCACGGCGGTCGCGCTGGCGGCGGCGCTGAAGGCGGACGTGTGCGAGATCTACACGGACGTCGACGGCGTGTTCACGGCCGACCCCAACATCGTCCCTGACGCCCGCAAGCTCGCCCGCGTGTCCTACGACGAGATGCTCGAGCTGGCGAGCCTCGGGGCCAAGGTGCTCCAGAGCCGCTCGGTGGAGTTCGCGAAGAAGTACGGCGTGACGGTTCACGTGCGGTCCACCTTCAGGCCGGACCCGGGCACGCTCGTCACGAAAGAGGAGCTCGGCATGGAACAGGCGGTGGTCACCGGAGTGACGCACGACCGGAGCCAGGCGAAGATCTCGCTGCTGCGGGTGCCCGACCGGCCCGGGATCGCGTCCGCGGTGTTCGGCGGGATCGCCGCCAGCAACATCGTCGTCGACATGATCGTGCAGAACATCAGCCAGGACGGCTACACCGACATGTCCTTCACGCTGCCGCGCAGCGACCACGCGCGCGCGGTCGTCCTGCTCGAGGGGGTGGCGCGCGACGTCGGCGCGCGCGGGATCGAGCACGACGAGCGCGTCGCCAAAGTTTCCATCGTGGGGGTCGGGATGCGCAGCCACTCCGGCGTCGCGTCGAAGATGTTCGCGGCGCTCGCGCGGGAGGGCATCAACATCCAGATGATCTCGACCTCCGAGATCGCGATCTCGTGCGTGATCGAGGACAAGTACGCGGAGCTGGCGGTGCGGGCCCTGCACGACGCGTTCGAGGTCGGCGGGGGGATCGCGCGCTGACGGACTGGCTCGCCAGCGTCTGAATTGTTGGACTCTAGTCAGCCGTGTGGCGGCGTGGGATCGTCGCCCCATGACGCCCTACTCGCGACGCCAGCTCCTGGTGCTGCTGATCCTGCTCGCCGTCGCCGGGCTCGGCCTCGCGGTCGGGCACTGGCGACGCGCCCACCCTGATCTCGCCGACCATCTCGAGCGGCTCGACCGCGCCGAGACGCCGGCCGCCTCCACTCCCGAACTCGGCGGCCGCGTGCCGACGCCCACGCGCTCATCCGAGGAGCCCGTTCCACGACGCTCGCGGCGCCGCGCTTCCGCTCGCGACAGCCTCGAGGGGCGGCCCCCTGCGCACGTCGACGCGCCGGGGTCGGCGCTCGACCTGAACCGCTCGACGGCGATCGAGCTCACGCGCCTCCCCGGCATCGGCGCGGTGCTCGCGCGGCGGATCGTGGACGCCCGCGAGGCGGATGGACCGTTTTCGAGCGTCGACGAGCTGCGCCGCGTGCGGGGGGTGAGCGCCCGGAGGCTCGAGCAGGTGCGCGCCCTGGTGACGATCTCCGATTGAGCTTCACGCGGACTCCGCTGGTGCCGCCGGCCGTGGCCTTCGCCGCCGGCATCGCCTCCGCTTCACTGTGTGGGGACGCCGTCCCCTGGGTCGTGTGGCTCGCGGCGCTCGTGGCGGGCGGGGCGCTGGCGGTGCTGGGCCGGACGGGGTGGGCGGCCGGCGCGTTGCTGATCGGCGTCGCGGCCCTCGGCGCGCTTCGCGCCGCCGAGGCCCCGCTGGCACCCGATCACGTCCGCCGCCTGCCGCTGCCGACGATCGCGCACATCGAGGGCCGGCTCGCCGCCGAGCCGAGATACTGGGCGCCCGACCGCGTGCGGCTCTGGCTCGATGCGCTGCGGGCGGACGGGGCGCCGGCCTCGGGGCGCATTCAGGTGAGCGCGTACGGCGTGCCGCCCGCGCTCACCGTGGGCCAGCGGATCGCCGCACCGCTGCGGCTTCATCCGGCCACGGGCTTCCGCAACCCGGGGACGTTCGACTACGGCGAGTACCTGGCGCGCGAGGGGATTCGCGTGATCGCCACCGTACGGGCCGAGTCGATCACGCCGCTCGACGATCCACCGCCGCCGTGGCCGGCGCGGGTGAAGCGCCAGGCGGTCGCGGCCATCGGGCACGCGCTGCCGCCGGCGTCGGCCGCGTTGCTCGGAGGCCTGCTGCTCGGCGAGCGCACCGGCCTGCCACCGGACATCGACGAGGCCTTCCGGCGCGCCGGCGTGTACCACGTGCTGGCCGTCTCGGGCTTCAACGTGGCGCTGCTCGCCGCCGCGGTCTGGGCGCTGTGCAGCCTCGCACGCGTGGGCCGGCGGCTCGCCGCGATCGTCGCGATCGTCGTCGTGATCGGGTTCGCGTTGGTCGTCGGGCCCCAGCCGTCGGTCCTGCGCGCCGCGGTCATGGCCGTACTGGTGCTGGCCGCGGTGCTGCTCGAGCGCGACCCGTCGGTGACGAACAGCCTGGCGCTCGCCGCGCTGGCGATCCTCGCCATCCGGCCGGGCGACCTTTTCGATCCGGGCTTCCAGCTCTCGTTCGCCGCCACCCTCGGAATCGTCGTGGCGCCGCTGCCCAGAGGTGTCGTGCTCGGCGCGCTCGGCGCGAGCGCCGCCGCGCAGCTCGCGGTCCTGCCGATCACGCTCGCGCACTTCAACCAGCTCTCGACGGTGGGCCTCGTCGCCAACCTCGGCGTGGTCCCGCTCGCGGGCGCCGCGACCGTCCTGGGCCTCGTGGCGGTCGCCCTCTCGCTCTTCAGCGAGGCGGTCGCGGCGGTGGCGTTCGACGCGGTGTGGCCCCTGCTGCTGGCGTTGCGCGGGATCGTGGCGCTGGCCGCCGCGGTGCCCGGCGCCGTCGTGCATTTGCCGGCTCCCCCGCCGCTCGCAGTGGCCAGCTACGTCGGGGGGTTGGCGCTCCTGGTCTTCCAGAAGCGTCTCGCCGCCGCGATCCTGCTCGCCGTCGCCCTCGGCGCCGGGGCGTGGCCGCTCGTGCGGCCGCCCGACGCTCGCCTGCGCGTGACGGTGCTCGACGTCGGCCAGGGCGATGCCATCGTCGCCGAGATGCCCGACGGCCGCGCGATCCTCGTCGACGCCGGCTCGGGCGGCGCCAGGCGCCTCGATGCGGGCGAGCGGGTCGTCGCGCCGTTTCTGTGGAACCGCGGCTTTCTCCGTCTGGCCGGCGCGATCGTGACCCACGACGACAGCGATCACGCCGGCGGCATGCCAGCGGTGCGGCGGCTGCTTCGCGTCGACGAGCGGTGGACCAGGCTCGACCCGCCGGCGACGCCACGTGCGTTCGGCGGCGTGGTGGTGACGGCGCTCCCGCGGCTGGCAACGGGCGGACGGCGCAACGACGGCGGCCTCGTGTTGCGAGTCGAGGTCGGGCGGGTGTCGTTCCTGCTCGCGTCGGACATCGAGGCGGCCCGCGAGCGCGAGCTGGTGGATGCCGGTCTGCCCCTGGCGACGACGGTACTCAAGGTGGCTCACCACGGCTCGCGCTCATCGAGCACCGCCGAGTTCGTCCGCGCAGTCCGTCCGGCGGTCGCCGTGATCTCGGTCGGTGCGCGCAACGCCTACGGTCATCCCGATCCCGGTGTGCTCGCGCGGCTCGCCGAGGCCGGCGCACGGATCTACCGGACCGATCGCGATGGCGCGGTGATCCTCGAGACCGACGGTCACACGCTCATCGTCACGCGGTGGGCGAGCCGTCGCGTCGACCGCATCTGCGTCGACCCCGAAGCGATCTGTTAGAATCGGGCGCGATGGCGAGAGTCAACGATCACTACCTCAAGCTCCGCGCCAGCTACCTCTTCAGCGAGACCGGTCGGCGCACGCGCGAGTTCCAGGCGGCGCACCCCGACGCGAAGCTCATCCGTCTCGGCATCGGCGACGTGACGCGGCCGTTGCCGCCCGCGGTGATCACGGCGATGCACGCGGCGGTGGACGACATGTCCCGGGTAGAGACCTTCCGGGGCTACCCGCCCGAGACGGGCTGGGACTTCCTGCTCGACGCGATCGTCCGCCACGACTACGGCGAGCGCGGCATCAAGCTCACGCCGGACGAGATCGTCGTGAGCGATGGCGCCAAGAGCGACACCGGGAACATCCAGGAGATCTTCGGGCCGGACTGCGTCGTCGCGCTCAGCGACCCGGTGTATCCCGCCTACCTCGACGTGACGGTCATGGGCGGGCGCGCGGGCAGCGCCGACACCGGCGGGCGCTACGATCGCATCGTGTACCTCCCGTGCACCGCCGAGAACAACTTCCAGCCGCGGCTTCCGGAGCGGCCGGTGGACCTCATCTTCCTCTGCTACCCGAACAACCCGACCGGCGCCGTGATGACGCGCGCGACGCTCAAGACGTGGGTCGACTACGCGCGTGAGCGAGGCGCCGTCATCCTGTACGACGCGGCCTACGAGGCGTACATCCGCGAGCCCGACATCCCGCACTCGATCTACGAGGTCGAGGGCGCGCGCGAGGTCGCGATCGAGTTCCGCTCCTTCTCGAAGACCGCGGGGTTCACGGGCGTACGCTGCGCCTACACGGTGGTGCCGAAGGAGCTCCAGGGACGGTCGGCGTCGGGCGAGCCGGTGAGCCTCAACGCGCTCTGGGTACGGCGGCAGTCCACCAAGTTCAATGGTGTGGCCTACGTGATCCAGCGCGCCGCCGCGGCGACGTATACCGACGAAGGGCGCCAGCAGGTGCGCGCGGTCGTGGACTACTACATGGAGAACGCGCGGATCATCCGGCAGGGGCTCGAGACGGCCGGGCTCACGGTGTACGGGGCGCGCAACGCGCCGTACATCTGGGTGAAGACGCCGGCCGGGCTCGACTCGTGGGGGTTTTTCGACAAGCTGCTGGCCGACGCGCACGTGGTCGGCACGCCGGGCGCGGGCTTCGGGCCGAGCGGCGAGGGTTACTTCCGGCTGACGGCGTTCGGCGGGCGCGAGCAGACCGAGGAAGCGGTCGAGCGCATCAAGAACCGGCTGAAGCGCTAGGCCTCGTAGGCGCGCTCGTACTGCGAGCGCAGGCGCTCCAGCTCCTCGGGGTCGAGCCGCATCCCCAGGGCCAGCCCCATCTCGCCGAGGATCGTCTTGATCTCGTTCAGCGACTTCTTGCCGAAGTTCTTGGTCTTCAGCAGCTCGGCCTCGCTCTTCTGCACCAGATCGGCGATCGTCCGGATGTTCGCGGTCTTGAGGCAATTCGACGCGCGCACGGACAGCTCGAGCTCGTCGACGTTACGGAAGAGGTTCTCGTTGAGCTCGGTGCGCGGACGCGCCTCGTCGCGCTCGGCGGCCTCTTCCTGGGGCGTCGACTCCGGGAAGTTCGTGAGCAGGTCGAAGTGGTCCTCGAGCAGCCGCGACGCTTCGCCGACCGCGGTGGTCGCGTTGACGCTGCCGTCGGTCCACAGCTCGAGCACGAGCCGCTCGCGGCCCTCGGTGCCGACCGGCTCGATGTGGAAGTTCACGCGCTTGACGGGCGAGAAGTCGGCGTCGAGCAGAATCGCGTTGATCGGGAGCGCCTCCGGCTCACGCTTCTCGGCCGGGACGTAGCCGCGGCCGCGCTCCACGCAGACCTCCATCTCCAGCACACCGTCCTTGTCGAGCGTGGCCAGCACGACGTCGGGCGTGAGGATCTCGACGTCGGCGTCCGCCTCGAAGTCACCGGCCTTGACGACCGAGCCGCCCTGGGCCTTCAGCCGGAGGATCTTGGGCCGGTTGACGTGCAAGGAAAACACGACCTTTCGGAGGTTCATCATGATGTCGAGCGTGTCGTCCATGACGCCCGGCAGATACGAGAACTCGTGGAGGACGTTCTCGATCTTGACCCAGGACGGCGCCGCGCCGTGGATCGCCGAGAGGAGCACCCGCCGGTAGGCGATGCCGACCGCGAGGGCGAAGCCAGGCTCGAACGCCTCGATGGTCAGCTTGCCGTAGTTCTTGTCCTGAACGGTCCAGTCGTGACGCGTGGGAAGTTGAAGCTCCAGCATGAGACCCCCTAGAAGCGACCGTGCGTGAAATCGGTGGTGTGGCCCAGCCCCAAGGCATCACAGTATACCAAAGCCCGAATGTTACACTGGTAAATCATGCGGTTGCGCACCGCCACCAGCCTGATGTCGCTCCTCGGCGCCCTGACCCTGGGGGTTCTGGCCTACGAGGTCGTGACTCCGGCCGACCGGCTCGAGGCCGGATCCCTGGTCGTGGAGCTCCCGGCCCACGATGGGGTCTTGGGCATCGCCAACCGGCTCCAGCGGGCGGACGCGATCCGGAGCCGTGCGGGGTTCGTCCTGCTGACCATGGCGCGCGGGAGCTCGCGGTCGCTCAAAGCCGGCGAGTACGAGCTCGAGCGGGGGGCGACGACACTCGACGTGCTGACCCTGATCGAGTCCGGGAGGGTCAAGCAGCACGCGATCCTGCACCCCGAAGGCGCCACCGTGACCGAGCTCGCCCGCGTGCTAGAGGCCGACCGGTTGACGACCGCCCGCGACGTCGCGCGCCTGTCGACCGACGCGGCCTTCCTCAAGACCCTGTCCATCGACGGGCCGAGCCTCGAGGGCTATTTGTTCCCCGACACCTATCAGCTCGTGCGCGGGATGACGCCCGAGGAGATCCTGACGCGCATGGTCCTGCGCATGCGCTCGAAGCTCGGGGCCGACATCGCCGCGCGCGCCAGGGCGCGAGGCTTCACCGTGCACCAGCTCCTCACGCTCGCGTCGATCATCGAGCGCGAGGCGGTCGACCGCGAGGAGATGCGGACGATCTCCGCGGTGTTCTGGAACCGGCTCAAGGTCGACATGCCGCTGCAGGCCGATCCGACCGTCCAGTACGCGGCCGGCAAGGAACGGCGCGCGCTCACCCGCGCCGACCTCCAGCTCGACCATCCGTACAACACCTATCGCCGTTCGGGGCTGCCGCCGGGACCGATCGCCAGCCCCGGGCTCGCCGCGGTCGCGGCCGCGCTCGACCCGGCGCCGGTGAAGTATCTCTACTTCGTCGCCATCGACGAGCACCGTCATTTCTTCTCGTACACGATCGAGCAACACAACGCCGCAGTCGCCCGGTACCGGCTCGCCCGCGCTCGGTGAACGTGCTATAAAGCCCGGACATGACGGGCCCCACCGCCCTGTCCGCGAATGAACGCTTCACGCGCGAGTCCTCGCCCCTGCCGTGGCTCTATCGGACGCTTCGCGGGCCGGTGCGCAAAGCGCTCGCGCGCTGGTTCGATCTCCAGATCGATGGGCTCGAGAATCTCCCCTCGAGCGGCCCCTATCTCCTCGCGGCGAATCACCACAACTATCTGGACGGCATCGTGCTCGGCGTGGCGACGCCGGAGCCGATCTCGTTCCTCGTCATGCCGCGCGTCTGGCGGGCGACGCCGCTCCATCCGATCTTCCATCGCCACGTCGGATCGATCCCCATCAACCTCGAGCGACCTGATGTTGGCGCGCTCCGCCGCGCGCTGCACCTCCTGCAGGACGGCGGCGTGGTCGGGATTTTCCCGGAGGGACCATTCAGCGTGCGCGGTCGGCTCGAGCCCGGCCTGCCGGGTGTCGCGCTCCTGGCGCTCCGCTCCGGCGTGCCCGTGGTGCCCGCCGGCATCCGCGGGACGTTCGAGGCGCTGGAGGGCCGCCGGGGCTACATCCCGCGACGGGTCCCGCTGGGCGTCCGGTTCGGGCCGGCGCGAAGATTCTCCGTCGTGCGTGCCGCAAGCCGTCGCGGGGCTGGAGCCCCGCCGGCCGAGGCGCGGCTACACATCGAGGACGGGACCAACGATCGGCGGAGCGCGCGGCTGTTCGTGACCCGGCGAATCATGGACGACATCGCCGCGCTCCTGCCGTGAAGCCGCGGCCGAGACCGCGGCGAGGCGCGAAGACTCGCCGGCCGCGGCCCGTGAAGCTCTGGGGCGGACGCTTCAGCCAGTCCGCGGACCCGGCCGCCGAGCGGTTCACCGGGTCGCTCGCCTTCGACCGGCGCCTGTGGCCCCACGACATCGCGGGCAGCGTCGCGTGGACGAAGGCGCTCGCGCGCGCCGGCCTCGTGTCGGCCTCCGAGCGCGACACGCTCGTGAAGGGTCTCGACGCCGTGCGGGCGGAGCTCGAGAACGGCACGTTTCCGTTCCGCCCCGAGCTCGAGGACATCCACACCAACGTCGAGCGCCGGCTTCAAGAGCTGGTCGGCGACGTCGGCGGCAAGCTCCACACCGGACGGTCGCGCAACGATCAGATCGCGCTCGACGAGCGTCTCTATCTCCGCGAGGTAATCGCGCGCGTCCGCGAGTCTCTCCGCGCGGTGCAGGCCGCGTTAGTCGCCCGCGCCGCCGAGACCGTCGAGACGCCGATGCCGGGCTACACGCACCTGCAGCGCGCCCAGCCGATCGTCCTCGCGCACCATCTGCTCGCCTACGTCTTCATGCTGCAGCGCGACCGCGAGCGGTTCGGCGATTGCGGCGGCCGCGCCGACACGCTGGTGCTCGGCGCCGCCGCGCTCGCCGGCACCGCGTTTCCGATCGACCGCGAGGCGCTCGCCAAGGACCTCGGCTTCGCCGCGGTGTCGCCGAACAGCCTCGACGCGGTCAGCGACCGTGACGGTTTGCTCGAGTTCCTGTCGGCGGCGGCCATCACCGGCATGCACCTCTCGCGGCTCGCCGCCGACTTGACGCTGTGGGCGACCGCGGAGTTCGGGTTCGTCGAATTCTCCGACGCGTTCGCGACCGGCTCGTCGATCATGCCCCAGAAGAAGAACCCCGACGTGGCCGAGCTGATCCGCGGCAAGAGCGGCCGGCTCTACGGCAATCTGATGGCGGTGCTCACGACGATGAAAGGGCTGCCGCTCGCGTACAACTCCGACATGCAGGAGGACAAGGAGCCGTTCTTCGACTCGGTCGACACCCTCGACGCGATCCTGCCCGTCCTGCCGCCGATGCTCGCGTCGCTGGTGTTCCGCACCGATCGCATGCGCCGCGCGGCCGGCGAGAACTTCGCGACCGCGACGGACCTCGCCGACTATCTGGTGCGCAAGGGTCTACCCTTCCGGCAGGCCCACGAGGTGGTGGGCGGGGTGGTCCGATTCTGCGAGACCGAGCGGAAGTCGCTGGAGGGCCTCGGCCTCACCGAGCTCCGGCGCTTCTCGCCGCTCTTCGCCGACGACGTCAAGGACGCGCTGACGGTGGACGCGTCGCTGCGTGCCCGCGCGGTCACCGGCGGCACCGCGCCCGTGGCCGTCCGCCGGTCGCTCGCGCTCGCGCGCACGCTCGTCGCGCGCGGATGAGGCGGGGGCGCCGGCTCGCCGCCGGTGTCGGGCTCGCCGCGCTGGCCCTCGCCGCCTGCGGCAGGAAGGCGCCGCCGGTCGCGCCCGAGCTGCGCGCGCCCCAGACGATCACCGACCTCACCGCCGCGGTGCGCGAGTCGGCGATCGAGCTCACCTGGTCGCCGCCGGGCCGACGGATGGATCGCACCCGGCTGCGCGATCTCGAGCTCACGCGCATCTTTCGCGCCGAGGACGCGGGAACCGGCGAGCCCAGGTCCGCGATGCTCGTCGACGGCATGGTCAGGGGATACGCGGAGATCGCGGCGATCCGGGCCGCCGACCCGGCGCCGGCCGTGGCACAAGGCGCGCGCATTTTATACACCGATCGCCGGGACCTCGCCTACGGTCGGCGCTACACGTACGTGCTCGTCGCCGGCGATTCGCACGGCCGCATCGGTCCGCCCTCGCCGCGAGTCTCCGTGATTTACGTGGCCGCCGCCGAGGCGCCCGGCGATCTCGTCGCCGAGGCCGGTGAGCGCGAGGTGCGCTTGCGCTGGCGCGCCCCGGCCCGGCTGCTCGACGGGGGCGCCGCGCCGGAGACCCTCACGTACGAAGTCCTGCGCGCGCCGTCGCCCGACGCCGCGGCGACTCCCCTGACGCGCACGCCGCCGGGACAGCTGGCGCTGACCGACCGAAATGTGGAGAACGATCACACCTACTACTATGCGATCCGCGCGCTGCGCGTGGAGGGCGCGACGACCGTCTACAGCGCGGCGTCGCCCCGCGTCGCGGCGACGCCACGAGACGTGACGCCGCCCTCGTCGCCCACGACCCTGGCCGCGATTCCCTCGGAGGGGGCCGTGCGACTCTCGTGGGGCGCCAGCCCGGAGAGCGACGTCGCCGGCTACGTGATCTACCGCGCGACCGAATCGGGCGCGTTCGAGCGCATCGGCACGACGCGGGCGCCGGCGACCACGTTCCTCGACCGCGGCGTCACCCGCGGGACGTATCGCTACGCGGTGACCGCCGAGGACACGGCCGCGCGGCCCAACGAGAGCCGGCGCTCGAACGAAGTCAGGGTCACCGTACCTTGACTTCACCTGGCTCGAATGTTACCAACAACGGATACATGGCCCATTTCGACTACCGTGACGGGTATCTCTGCTGCGAGCAGGTCGACCTCCGCAAGCTGGCGGCCGAAGTCGGCACGCCGGCCTACGTGTACTCGAAGGCGGCGCTGCTCGAGAGCCTCGCCGCGTACGATCGCGCGTTCCGTGACGTGCCGCACGTCGTCTGCTACTCGGTCAAGGCCAACTCGAACCTCGGCGTCCTCTCGGTGCTGGCCAAGGCCGGCGCGGGCGCGGACATCGTGTCGGGCGGCGAGCTGTTCCGCGCGCTCCGCGCCGGCGTTCCGGCGAAGAAGATCATCTTCTCCGGCGTCGGCAAGAGCCGCGACGAGCTACGCGACGCGCTGAAGGCCGAGATCCTCATGTTCAACGTCGAGTCGCGGAGCGAGCTCCGCGTGCTCGACGAGGTTGCGCGTGAGATGGGCGTGCGCGCGCCGGTCGCGCTCCGCGTGAACCCGGACGTCGACCCCCAGACGCATCCCTACATCGCCACCGGGCTCAAGACCTCCAAGTTCGGCATCCCGTACACCGACGCCCTCCAGGTCTACGAAGAAGCCGCGGCGCTGAAGGGCCTGTCGGTCATCGGCGCCGACATGCACATCGGCTCGCAGCTCACCCAGGCCACGCCGGTCGCCGACGCCGTTGCGCGCGTGGTCGGGCTCGTGAAGAGCTTGCGCGAGCGTAGGATCGAGGTCCGGATGATCGACGTGGGGGGCGGCCTCGGCATCCGCTACCGCGACGAGACGCCGCCGACGCAGGAGCAGTACGCGATGCTCCTGCTGCCCGCGCTCCGCGAGGTCGGCGTCACCGTCCTCCTGGAGCCCGGCCGGTCCATCGTCGGCAACGCCGGCGCGCTCCTCTCGCGCGTGCTGTATCGCAAGGACACCGGCACCAAGAAGTTCGTGGTGATCGACGCGGCCATGAACGATCTGATCCGGCCCTCGCTCTACGACGCGCACCACGACATCGTGCCCGTCGACGAGCGGCGCCGGTCGGCGCCCACCGAGAAGGTCGACGTGGTGGGGCCGATCTGCGAGTCGGGCGACTTCCTGGCCAAGGATCGCGAGCTGCCGAAGGTCGAGGAAGACGACCTCGTGGCGCTGATGAGCGCGGGCGCCTACGGGTTCGCGATGGCGTCCAACTACAACACGCGGCCGCGGGCCGCCGAAGTGCTCGTGGACGGCAGTCGCTACACGATCGTGCGCCGCCGGGAAACGTACGAGGACCTGGTGGCGGGGGAGACCACCCTATGAGCCAGACATTCCAGGGTTCGTTCGTCGCGATGGTCACGCCGTTCCGGGACGGCAAGGTCGACGAGGCGAAGCTCCGGGAGCTGGTCGAGTTCCACGTCACGCACGGGACCGACGGCCTCATTCCCTGCGGGACCACCGGCGAGTCCCCGACGCTGAGTCACGACGAGCACAAGCGAGTGGTCGAGACCGTCATCGAGGCCGCGCGCGGGCGGATCAAGGTCGTCGCCGGCACCGGCTCCAACTCGACGAGCGAGGCGATCGACCTCACGAAGCACGCGGAGCGCGCGGGCGCGAACGGCGCCCTGGTCGTCAACCCGTACTACAACAAGCCGACGCAGGAAGGGCTCTACCGCCACTACCGCGCGGTGGCCGAGTCGGTCACGATCCCGATCGTCGCCTACAACATCCAGAGCCGCACCGCAGTGAACGTGGAACCCGATACGCTCGCCCGTCTCGCCCGCGACGTCCGGAACATCGTCGGCGTGAAGGAGGCGTCCGGCTCGCTCGATCAGATGAGCCAGGTGATCCTGGCGTGCGGGCCCGACTTCTCGGTGCTTTCCGGCGACGACAACATCACCCTACCGCTGCTGGCCATCGGGGGCAGCGGCGTCATCTCGGTCATCGCGAACATCCTGCCGCGCGAGACATCCGACATGGTGCACGCGGCGCTCGACGGTGACTGGAAGCGGGCGCGCGATCTGCACTACCGGCTCTTCCCGCTCGCGCGGGCGGCGTTCCTCGAGACCAATCCCATCCCGATCAAAGAGGCGATGGCGATGGCCGGCATGATCGAGCCGGAGTTCCGGCTCCCGATGTGCCGCATGAGCGACGCCAATCGCGCGCAGCTTCGCGCGATCCTCAAGGCGTACGCCCTCGTCACGTAGCCGCACCCCATGATGGTTGCCGGCGGGGACACATCCCCGAGCGGGGGCGCGTCACCGCGCCCCACGGCCGATCTCGTCGTTGCCGGCGCGGCTGGGCGCATGGGCGGCCGCCTCATCGCGTGCCTGGCCGACACGCCGGAGCTCAGGCTGGTCGCCGCCCTCGAGGCGCCCGGCCACGCGTCGCTCGGGCGCGACGCCGGCGAGCTCGCGGGCGTGGGGAAGCTCGGCGTCGCCGTCGGCGACGACGCCGGCCTGGCGGTCACGCGCGACCGGATCCTGATCGAGTTCTCCGTGCCCGAGGCCTCGCTGGCGCACCTGCGGCTAGCCGCGCACAGTGGCGCCCGCGCGGTCATCGGCACCACCGGCTTCAGCGCGGCGCAGCGCGCCGAGATCGCCGATCTGGCCCGCCGAACCGCGATCTTGCTCTCGCCGAACATGTCGGTCGCGACGAACGTCGCGTTCAAGCTCCTCGCCAGCATGGCCCGGGCGCTCGGGGACGAGTACGACGTCGAGATCACCGAGACCCACCACCGCTTCAAGAAGGACGCGCCCAGCGGCACGGCGCTCCACATGGCCGAGATCGTCGCCGGCGCGCTAGGGCGCGACCTCGGTCGGGTGGCCGTCTACGGCCGCCAGGGAGTGCCGGGCGAACGGCCAAAGCGGGAGATCGGCATCCTCTCGCTGCGCTCGGGCGACGTCGTCGGCGAGCACACCGTCTCGTTCGGCACCCTGGGCGAGCGCATCGAGCTGGTGCTCAAGGCCCACAGCCGCGACACCTTCGCGCGGGGCGCGCTGCGGGGCGCCCGCTTCGTGGCCGGGCGCGCGCCGGGCCTTTATTCGATGGCGGACGTCCTCGGCCTGGCGTGAAGCGCCGCCATGCAGATCGTGCGCTTCAAGGTCGATGATCGGACGCGTTACGGTGTGCTCGAAGGGTCGAACGTCGTCGAGTACTCGGGCACGCCGTGGACCCTCTTCCGCCGAGGCCGCCGCCGGGTTCCCGTCAAGCACGCGGTGCTGCTCGCGCCGACCCTCCCGTCCAAGATCGTGGGGGTGTCGTTCAACTACCACGACCGCGCGGCGGAGCTGGGCCGGTCCGCGCCGGAGGAGGCCGGCTTCTTCTTGAAGCCGGCCAGCGCGCTCGTCGGACCGGACGATCCGATCATCTATCCGCCTGATAGCCGACGGGTCGAGCACCAGGCCGAGCTCGCCGTCGTCATCAAGCGCCGGTGCCGCAACGTGCATGCGCAGCGGGCGCGCGACTACGTGCTTGGCTACACCTGCCTCAACGACGTCACCGCCCGCGATCTCGAAGCCCGGGGACAACCCATGCGCGCCAAGGGCTTCGACACCTTCTGTCCGATCGGGCCGTGCATCGCGACGGACATCGACCCCAACGCGGTGGCGATCGAGGCGTACGTCAACGGTGAGTTGCGTCAGGCGTCGTCGACGAAGGAGCTGGTCGTTCCGGTCGAGGAGATCGTGGCCAGTCTCACCCGGATCATGACGCTCTTGCCGGGCGACGTGATCGCGACTGGTACCCCGGCCGGCGCGGGCCCGCTCGAGCCGGGCGACCGGGTGGAGATCCGGATCGAGGGGATCGGAATTCTAAAAAACAGCGTCGTGAGGCTCTGATGGCCGACAAGCTCCTGCTCGAGGACGTGCGCTTCTACGGTCAGCACGGGCTGACGCGCGCCGAGCAGGTGGTGGGCGCCTGGTTCTCGGTCGACGTGGAGCTGGCGGTGGACCTCTCGTCCGCGATGGTATCGGACCAGGTGGCGGCGACCGTCGACTACGGTCTGGTGGCCAGGCGCATCGTCGAGATCGGCACCAAGAACCGCGTGAACCTGATCGAGCGACTGGCCGGCCTGATCGTGGAGGCAATGCTGCGCGAGTTCCCGGCGCAGCAGGTGCGCGTGCGCGTGCGGAAGCTCACGCCGCCGCTCGAAGGCCTCGTGGGCACACCGGCGGTCGAGCTCGTGCGGCGCCGGTGATGGCGCGCGTCTATCTGTCGCTCGGCTCGAACGCCGGCGATCGGCTGGCCGTCCTGAAGGCCGCGGTGCAGCGGCTCCACGGGCTCGCGGCGGTCCGGTTCCTCGACGCATCGCCGCTCTACGACTCCGAGCCTTGGGAAATCGAGCCGGGCCGGAGCGCCGGCGAGCAGTCCTGGTACCTCAACTGCGTGGTCGCGGTCGAAACGACGCTGGCGCCGCGGGCGCTGCTGGCCGAGATGCAGACCATCGAGACCGCCCTCGGCCGGACGCGGCCGCCGGGGACGCCGGAGGCCCGGCGGTTCGCGGCCCGCACGCTCGACATCGACATCCTGTTCTACGCCGACCAGATCGTGAGCGCGGGCGACGACCTGCACATTCCCCACCTGCTCCTGGCCGAGCGCGGCTTCGTCCTGCGCCCGCTGGCGGATCTGGCGCCCGAGCTGGAGCACCCGGCGCTCTATCGCTCGGTGCGTGAGCTGCTGGCCGAGCTGGTCGACGAGCACGACGTGCGCCCGGGCGACTACCCGGCACGGTGGTTCGAGGATTGAGCGAGGCCGTGGCCTCCGACGACTTCCAGCGCGCGGCGCTCGAGCATCTCGACGCCCTCTACAATTTCGCGATGTACTTGACCCGGAATCCGCCGGAGGCGGACGACCTCGTCCAGGAAACGTATCTCCGGGCTTTCCGGTTTTCCCACCGCTTCCAGCCGGGAACCCACCTCCGGGCCTGGCTGTTTCAAATTCTGAGGAACACATTCTTGACGTTCTATCGGCTTCGCGAGCGGGAATCCGCGCTCGCCGAGGACGGCGTTCCCACCTGGGACGTTCCGATGTTTCACGACGCGCCCGAGGAATCGAGCGGGGCCGTGGAAGCCCACACCGACCTCGAGCGTGCGCTGCGGCGCCTTCCCGAAGAGTTCCGCACGGTGCTTCTGCTCGCCGAAGTCGAGGGTATGGCGCTCGAGGACGTCGCTCGCGTGCTGGCCTGTCCGGTCGGGACGGTCAAGTCGCGGATCTTCAGGGCCAAGGAGCGGTTGCGTGGGCTGCTGGGCGACTACAAGAAAGAATGACCACGCCTCCCTACGAGTCCGACGAGACCCTGGGCGCCCGCCTTCGCGCGGAGCTGTCGCGCCACGCAGCGCCCGCGCACGTGCGCGCCGCCGTCGCGCGGGCGTCCGCTCCCGCGCGACGCCCGACGCCGTGGCTGGCGCCCGTCCTGGCCGCGGCCGCCACCGCGCTGGTGCTCGGGCTCGTGTTCATGCCGATGCTGCCGCGGTTCGTCCACCCGACGGAGCAGCTCGTGCGCTCGGTCGTGGCCGAGCACACGCGCACGCTCATGTGGGGCTCCCGGCATTCGCAGGTCATCCCCGCGGCGCTCCCCTGGCTCACGCAAGAGTCGGGCATCGGTCTGCGGCAGGTCTTCGCCGGCGACGACACTCTGGTGTTCCTGGGCGCGGAGCCGGTGTACCTCGACGACCGCCGCGGGATGGCGCTCTACTACCGCGACGGCGACGGCCACCTGCTGACCTACGTCGTGCTGCCGTTCCCCGGCATGGCGATCCTCGACCGCTGGCGCGTTCCAATCGAGCGGGGTCAGAGCCGGTATCGCCCGGCGCTCCTGCGTGACGAAGGATTCTCGACCTGGGTGTGGCGGCAGGGCGACCTGGCGTGCTTCCTGGTGTCCGACATGGTCTCCGCGGAGGACGCGGAGCGCTTCAAGGACTACTTCGTCCGCGTCCGCCGCGCCACCGACCCCGTCCCGGCCCAGTAAGTCCGCGCTTCCGAGCGCCGGGGGCCAGGGGGGCCCTTCGAGGCCCCCTAGTGAACGACGCCGCCGCCGTCGACGACGATGGTCTGGCCGGTGATGAAGTCGCTGTCGTCGGACGCGAGGAAGACCAGCGTCCCCACGACGTCGCCCGGCACCTCGGCGCGCTTCAGCATCCGCATCCGGACGTTCGCCTCGCGCCCTGTCTCCGGCATGTTCTTCTCGTTCTCGCCGCTCAGCGTGAACCCGGGAGCGATCGCGTTCACACGGATGCCGAAGTCCCCGAGCTCGCGGGCGAGCGAGCGCGTGAACCCGACCACCCCGCCCTTGGAGGTCGTGTAGTGGATGTAGTGCGGCACGCCCTTGAAGAACGTCCCTGACGCGATGTTGATGATCTTGCCCTTGCCCTGCGCCTTCATCGCCGGGAACACCGCCCGCGCGCACAGGAAGAGCCCGCGCAGGTTGACCGCCATGACCCGGTCCCACTCCTCGATCGGGATCTCCATGAACGGCCGGCGCTTGAGCGAGCCATAGAGCGCGGCGTTGTTCACCAGCACGTCGATGCGACCGAACTGGGCGAGCGTCTCGGTGGCCAGTCGCAGCGTGTCAGCCTCGCGCGACACGTCGCACTCGACCACCAGCGCCTGGGCGCCGAGGCCTTCGATCTCCTTGAGAGCGGGTTTGCCGTCGGCGACGTCCGCCACCACGACCTTGGCCCCCTCCGCGGCCACGGCCAGACCGTAGGCGCGCCCGATACCTCGGGCGCCGCCCGTGACGATGACGACCTTGTCTTTGAGCCGCATGTCCTACTTCAGCTCGAATGTCTTCACCCAGACGCCCGGCGAGCCCTTGGTGTGGCGCATGTGCGGCCGGATGCGCTCGGTCACGGGCGAGGCATCGCGCTGGGCGAGCCACTCGGCGCTCTCGGACACCTTGGGATGCTCGAACTCGTAGAGCGTGAGATACGTCGGCGAGCCGACCACCGCGCGATAGCGCCGGCCGCGGATCACGCCCGGCACCTTCTCGTAGTTCGGCACGTAGATCGTGTCGTACCAGTCGTTGAACGCCGCGTCGACCTCCGGCGGGACGTCCATGCGCCCGATCTGCAGCGCCGGGGCCATCCCGCTCGCCGCGGCCGCCGGCGAGAGCGCGCGCGGATGGATCAGCGTGTAAATATTGCGGATGAAATTGGTGCCGACGGCCTGCGGCCCCGTGCGCTGGGTCCACGGCGTCGGGTTGTTCGACACTTTCTTGTACGCCGCACTCTCCATCACCGCGGCGTTCTCGAGCTCGTAGATCGCCAGGTGCTTCGGCCCGCCCTTGACGGCCTCGTAGCGCGCGGCGTTCAGGAAGCCTGGAATCGAGAGCCGCTCGGCCAGGTGCTCCTCGTTGTACCAGCGGTTGAATTCCTTCTCTTTGTCCGACGGCACGTCGGTCCAGACCATCAAGAGCCCGGTGCCCTTCTTCGTCGTCATGGGGTGCTCCTTCTCATCGGCGAGGGGCGCAGACCCTGCTCGGCTCGCGTGGTGATCGGTGAAGCGTGGACACGAATAGCATTATCCCCCAACTGAACGGACGGCGCACTGGCCGCCGATCGCGCGTCGATGCGTATCGTCATAAACCGTCCGTCCCGTTCTACACAAAGCGCGCGCGCCCCAGCTTATGATGAGATGTGGCCCAGCCGCGGAGCCGCACCCTGCCCGACCTGCTCGACGAGATCACCGCCCGCGACCCTGCCCGCGAGTTCATCGTGGCCGGCCCCGAGCGCCTGAGCTACGGCGAGACGCGCGGCCGCGCCCGCCAGCTCGCGAAGGGGTTGCGGCGGCTCGGCGTGAAGCGCGGCGACAAGGTTGCCCTCTTGATGAGCAACCGTCCGGAGTGGCTGCTCGTCGACTTCGCGGTGACGATGCTCGGCGCCACCCTCGTACCGATCAGCACGTGGTCGCGGGCGCGCGAGCTCGCGTACGTCCTCGACCACTGCGACGCGACGACGCTGATCACGCTCGAGCGCTTCGGCGGCCAGGACTATCTCGCCATGCTGGCCGAGCTCGGCGGTCCAGGGTCGCAGCACCTCCCCACGCTCGGCCGCGTCGTCACCCTCGGAGGCGAGCTGGGCGCGCTCCGGGACCTGGGCGCGACCGTCGACGACGCCGAGCTCGACGCCGCGCAGCGCGCCGTTACTCCCGACGACGTGGCCTGCATCCTCTACACGTCCGGCACGACGTCGACGCCCAAGGGCGTCCAGCTCCAGCATCGCGGGCTCGTCGAGAACATGTGGAACATCGGCGAGCGCCAGCACCTGACCGCCGACGACCGCATGTGGATGGGCATCTCGCTCTTCTGGAGCTTCGGCTGCGCGAACGCGCTGCTGGCCGTCATGACCCATGGCGGCACGATCGTGCTGCAGGAATCGCTCGACGCGGGCGCCGCCCTGGCGCTGATCGAGCGCGAGCGGTGCACGGTGTACTACGGCACGCCCAACATCGCGCTGGCGCTCACGGAGCATCCCGACCGGGCGCGGCGCGACCTTTCGTCGCTGCGGACGGGCGCCGCCATCGGTCCCCCGCCCGCGATGCGGATGGTGATGGAGCTCGGCGCCCGCGAGATCTGCAACGTGTACGGCCTGACCGAATGCTACGGCAACTGCACGGTCACCGACGCCCACGATCCCGCGGCCGTGCGTTGCGCGACGGTCGGCTATCCGCTGCCGGGCATGGAGCTCCGGATCGTCCATCGCGAGACGCGGCGTCCGCTGCCGGCGGGTGAGGTCGGGGAGATCCTGGTCCGCGGCTACCTGACGCCCGGCTACTACAAAGACCCGGAGAAGAACGCGGCGGCCTTCGACCGCGACGGCTTCCTGCTGACGGGCGATCTGGGCGCCATCGGGGACGACGGCCGGCTCCAGTTCCGCGGCCGCATCAAGGAGATGGTGAAGACCGGCGGCATCAACGTGGCGCCGCTCGAGATCGAGGAGGTCCTGCTCGGCCATCCCGCTGTCGAGCAGGCCTACGTGGTCGGGCTTCCCGATCCTCGCAAGGACGAGATCCTCGCCGCGGTGGTGGTGCTACGGGACGGCGCCGACGCCGGGCCCGACACGCTGCGGGCCTTCTGCAAAAACGCGCTGGCCGCCTTCAAGGTGCCGCAGGAGTTCCGCCTGCTGCGACGGGACGAGCTGCCCGTCACCGCCACCGGCAAGGTGCAGAAGTTCCGCCTGGCCGAGATGCTCGCCCGCGCGCGCGACGCCGCGGGCGCATGAGGAGCCCTCTCCCGAACGACTGGCGGCGCAACGTCTGGGCGCTCACGCTGACGGTCTTCGTGGCCTTCGTCGGCTTCCAGTTCTTCACCCCGTTCCTGCCTCTCTACATCCGCGAGCTCGGCGTCACGGAGCCGTCGCGGATCGCGCTGTGGGCCGGCCTCATCGCGGCGGTCACGCCGGCGATGTCGGGGCTCCTGTCGCCCCTCTTCGGCCGCCTCGCCGATCGCTTCGGCCGCAAGATGATGCTGATCCGGTCGCTGATCGGCTTCGTCGTGATCGTGGCCCTGATGGGGCTCGTCACGTCGGTCTGGCAGCTCTTTCTCGCCCGCGCGCTCATGGGGCTCTTCGCCGGCTTCACGCCGATGGTGATCGCGCTCGCCAGCGTCTCGGCGCCGCGCGACAAGGTGCCGTCGGCCATCGGGCTCGTGCAATCCGCCCAGCTCCTGAGCGTCGCGGTGGGGCCGGCCATCGGCGGCTACGTCGCCTCGCACTTCGGGATCCGCTACGCGTTCTTCGCGACGGCGGGGCTCTGCGGGCTCGCGCTGATCGCGCTGATCGTCCTGTTCCAGGAAGTCTCCGACGTGGCCCCGGGCGCCGCCCGGGCGGCGACGCAGCTGCCGCTGCGGCGCGTGTTCGAGTATCCGCACTTCGGCGTGCTGGTCGGGCTCCTGCTGCTGGCCCAGTTCCTCGACCGGGGACTGGCGCTGCTGATCCCGCTGCAGGTCGCTCATCTGCCGGGCGTGCAGGCGATCGCTGCGGTCTCGGGCGCGATCATCTCGATCGGGGCGGTGGCGGCGACCACGTCGGCCAACGTCGCCGCGCGGCTCTCGCGCGACGTCCCCTCGGCCCGGCTGCTCCTGATCGGCCTGCTGATCGGCGGGCCGCTCTGCGCCGCGATGGCGCTGCCCCGCGAGTGGGTCGCGCTGCTCGTGCTGCGGACGCTCGTCGGGCTCTGTCTCGGCGCGGCGATCACGCTCACCTACGCGCTCGGCGCGATGGTCGTGCCCGCCGAGCATCGCGGCGCGGCGTTCGGCTGGCTCGGGATGGGGCTCCAGGTGGGCACCGCGGCGAGCCCGCTGGTGACCGGCGCCATCGCGGCCGTCAGCATCCCGAGCGCCTTCGTCTTCGACGGCGTGCTCGCCTGGGCCGCGGCCGCGCTCCTCGCCTTCGGCGCGCGCGGGCTCCGCTCGCGCCCGGCTCACTCGTAGCGGGGCCGGCGCTTCTCGCGAAACGCCGCAACGCCCTCCCGGAAGTGCGCGCTGGCCCGCACCCGGTCGCCGAGCTCCTGCTCCAGCGGCTCACGCGCGAGCGCGTGCTCGGCGATCGTCGCGCTGATCTGCTGCTTCACCGCCTGGACGGCCGACGGACTGTTGGCGGCGATCAGCTCGGCGGTCTCGAGCGCCCACGCCATGAGCGCGTCGGCCTCCACCACCCGGTTGACGAGCCCGAGGCGGGCGGCCTCGTGAGCGTCGACGAGCTTGCCGGTCAGCAGGAGGTCCATGGCGTGGACGTGGCCGATCTGCTGGACGAGCTTCACGGTCGCGCCGCCGAACGGGTAGACCGACCAGCGGACCTCCGGGAGCCCGAACCGGGCGTGCGGCGCCGCCGCGCGGACGTCGGTGGAGAGGAGCAGCTCCACGCCGCCGCCGACGCAGTCGCCGTTGACGGCTGCGACGATGGGCTTGGAGTACACGTGGTGCTTCAGCAGGGCGTGGTTGACGATGCGCGCGATGTCGGGCGACGCCGAGAGATCGCCGCTCATGTCGGCGCCGGCGCTGAAGGCGCGCTCGCCGGCACCGGTGAGCACGATGCAGCGGCAGCTCGCGCGCTCCAGCTCGTCCCAGCGCCGCCCGAGGTCTTCCATCATCGCGCGCGACATCGCATTGAGACGGGGCTGGTTGTCGATGGTCACGACGGCGACGTGTCGACCGTGCTCGCGAACCTTGATCTCCATCGATCAGCGCAGGTCCGGGACGACGACGACCTTGCCGTGGGCCTTGCGGTCGGTCAGGAGGCGGATCGCCTCGACGCTCCGCTCGAGCGGCAGGCGATGCGAGATGCATGGCCGGAGCTTGCCTTCCTCGTACCAGCGCAGCAGCTCGTCGACCGACCGGTGGAGCTTGTCCGGCGCGTTCCAGCGGAAGTAGCGCAGCGAGCAGCCGAGCGCCGCGCGGTTCTTCACCAGGAGCCGGTTCGCCGGGATCTGCTGCACGCCGCCGACGAAGCCGACGATCAGGATGCGGCCGCCCCAGCCGAGCGCGGACAGCGCCGCGTCGAAGAGATCGCCGCCGACCGGATCGAAGCACACGTCCGCGCCCTTGCTATCGGTCAGCGCCATCACCCGCTCGGTCAGGTTCTCGGTCGCGTAGTTGACGAGCGCGTCCGCGCCGTGCTCGCGGGCCACCGCTAGCTTCTCCGGCGTGCTGGCGCCCGCGATCACCCGCGCGCCCATGGCGTTGCCGATCTCGACCGCGGTGAGCCCGACGCCACCCGCGGCGCCCAGCACGAGCAGCGTCTCGCCGGCCTCGAGCCTCCCCTGCCAGCGGATGGCCACGTGGCTCGAAATGTACGCGACCGGAAACGCGCCCGCCTCCTCGAAGCTCATTCCGGACGGAATGGCGTACGTCTCGGACTCGGGCGCCACGGCCATCTCGGCGAGCCCGCCGTAGGCGAGAATCGCCATCACGCGGTCGCCGGGCTTCAGCCGCGTCACGCCCTGGCCGCACGCGGCGACGACGCCAGCCGTCTCGAGCCCCGGGCTGAACGGCGGATCCGGCTTCGTCTGGTAGCGCCCGGCGGTCATGAGCGCGTCCGCGTAGTTGACCGCCGTCGCCTTCACGGCGATCAGCACCTCGCCCGGCTTCGGCGTGGGCGCCGTGACCTCCTCGACCTTCAGGCCCTCGACGTCGCCGAACGCACGACAGATCACGGCCCGCATGCGCGTCATGGGCTCGTGGCCAGGTAGCGCGGCGGCCGGCGCGCCTTCGTCGCCTGCTCGAACGCGTAGGCGATCGTGAGCCTCCGCAAGAAATCTCTCCGCGTCGCGGTCATGAGGATCCTCCTGGCAGGCGATATTATCCGATGCGGCAGTCATCGGGAGGCTCGGACGGAAACCTCAGGGGATGGACTGGTGTTCCTGGCGGCGTTGACCATCGACGGCGCGTTGGCCGGCGTGATCTACGCGACGATCGCGCTGGCCTTCGTCGTCGTCTACAAGGCCTCCCGCACGATCAACTTCGCGCTCGGCGAGTGGGTCATGCTCGGCTCCCGCATGGTCGCCACCGGGCTCCACGCGTTCGGGCTCGGGCTGGGCGGGGCGCTCGGCCTGGCGATCGCGGGCATGGTGGCCGTCGCCCTGGGCTTCAATCGCCTGATCATGCGCCCGTTGATCGGCCGTCCGACGATCTCGCTGATCATGGTCACGATCGGCTTCGGCGCGCTCGTGCGCGGGGCGGCGACGCTCGGGTTCGGCGGCATTTCCCCGTCGATCGCGCTGCCGATCGGCCAGGACCCCATGACGGTGATGGGCGTGGCGGTCGCCCCCGCCAAGCTCATCGCCGCCGTGGCGGCGGTGGTGTCGATCGCCGCGGTGAGCTGGCTCTACCACGGCAGCCGCGTGGGCCTGGCGCTGCGCGCGCTCGCCGACGACCAGCAGGCGGCGACGGCGGTCGGGATCGATGCGCACCACTCATTGGCCATCGCGTGGGCGCTGCTGGGCGTCCTCTCGGTCCTCGCCGGGAGCCTGTGGACCGTCGTGGCCGGCGGCGGGTTCGGGATCGTGCTCGTCGGGCTCAAGGTCTTTCCCATCGTGATCATCGGCGGGCTGGACAGCATTCCCGGCACCGTCGTCGGCGCGCTCGCCGTCGGCGTGCTCGAGAGCCTCGCCGCCGGCTACGTCGATCCGGTGCTCGGCGGCGGCTTCAGCAACATCGCGTCGTACCTCGTGCTGATCGGCGTGCTCTTCGCGCGTCCCTACGGCCTCTTCGGGGAGGCGGATATCGAGCGCGTCTGAGCCTCCGAAATCGGTGGCCGTATTCTGTCAGCCTCCGGAAAAGAGTGCGCCACCTTGTCCAGTCTCTGACCAGGGCCCTTCGGTTTCCGGCCCCGCCAAGTCCCTGAGAAACCGCGCCTAGCCGGCCGCAAAGCCCGATGGCACCCGCCGTGCACTGGTGAGCTGCGGGAGAGAGAGTGAGTCAGCCATGAGAAGGCAAGTGGTACGGGTGATGATCGCGGTAGCGCTGCTCGTGAATCTGCAGGGCTGCGCAGCCGTGGCGTTGACGCTCCTGAGCGCAGGGGCCAGTGTGGGCGGCAGCGCCGGGATCGACTACACCATGAACGGCGCCGCGACCCGAACGTTCACCGCAGGGCACGACCAGCTGCGCGGCGCGGTCCTGACAACCCTCCGCCGTATGGCCATCACCGTGAAAGCCGACGCCAGCACCGACGAGGGACGGAAGATCGTCGCCCAGGCGATCGATCGCAGCGTGGAGATCGAGCTCGAGCGGCTCACCACGAAGGCCACGCGCATGCGTGTGGTCGTCAAGCAGGGGATCTTCTTCCGCGATCGAGCGACGGCGGGCGAGATCATCGCCAAGACCGGACAGATCGTCGAAAACGGCACCAAAATTACCAGTAACGCTAACTGAACGGAGCGCCCCATGAAGCGAAGGATCGTGCACGGCCTCGGCGTACTCATGCTCGCGATGGCATCCACGGCGGCCGCGGAGCCGCCGTCGAGGCTGGCGCCTCCGCCGGCGATCGCGTCGGCCAATACGCCGAGCCCGTTCGCCTCGCTCTCACCGGGGAATAGAAGGATCGCGGTCGCTCTCTTCGAGTCTCAGAGGCCGACCGCTCAGCACGCGCAGTCGATGACGCTGGAGCGGATCGCGCAGGAAAAGCGGAGCGGCAAGACCTGGAACGAGGTGTTCCAGGCGATGAAGTCACAGGGGCTCATCCAGGCCGAGACGCTCGCGCAGGTGCTGGGCCGCCACGATCGCGCTCGTTACAACCGTTCGTAGGCGGGCGCGCTGGATCAGGCGTCGAGGTCGCGCTCGATCACGAACGGGACGGTCATCAGGGTCAGCGCGACGAGCAGGACCTCGGTGTCGCCGAAGTTGTATTCGAAGAGCCCCGCGACGAGAAAGGCCGCGATCGCGGCCATCGAGCCCAACACGAGCCCCCTCGCCTCCTCATCCTCCGGCGGGATGCGCCTGAGCACACGACCCGAGGCGCCGAAGAAGGCCACCCAGATCGCGACCCACGCGGCCAGGCCCGGGATCCCGCGCTCGGCCGCGATCTGCAGCGGCGTGTCGTGCAGGTGGCTGGTCGAGCGCCGCAGCGCCTCCGGCGACGCGACGATCGGGTAGACGTTCTTGATCTGGCCGGGCCCGATCCCGGTGATCAGGTGCGCGCCGGCGACGCGCAGCCCCGTTTCGAGCATCGCCAGCCGGTCCCGCGTCGTGTCGTCGTTGAAGTCGCCCACGCTGCGCAGCCGCTTCAGCGTGCGCGGCTCCACCGCGATCGCGCCGGCCACCACCAGCACCAGCGCCGCCAGCACGAGCCAGCGCCGGCGAAGCCCCAGCGTGCATCCGACGCCGCCGACCGCGAAACCAACCCACGCGCCGCGCACCGAGCTGAGCCCGAGCGCCAACACGGACGCGAGCCACGCCGGCAGCGCCCAGACGAGCGCGCGCCCGCCGCGCGCCAGGCGCGGCAGCGCGCTCACCAGCACGAGCGTGAGGACGCCGGCCAGCGTCATGTAGATCGAGAAGAAGCCGCGGGCGCGGCCGCATTTTCTGAAGACCAGCCGGACGAGCGCCCCGCCCGACTCGACGGTGCCCCCGGCGGGACAGAACGAGACCTGGACGATCGACACGAGCGCCACCACCGAAACGGCGATGAACAGGCCCTCCGCGAAGCGCCGCGCCACGTGACCGTTCGGGAGCGCGTGCAGCACGACGTAGAACGCGCCCAGCGTGAGGAGCCCGCGCGAGGACAGCAGGCTCTCGCGCGGCCGGGCAGAGGCGAGCGCGGCGACGACGGTCCAGACCGCGAAGGCGACGAAGGGCCCGAGCAGCGGCCAGCGGACACGCAGGGTTCCCGCCGGTCGAGGGCCGAACACGAGCCAGAGGGCGAGGACGACGAGCGTCGTCTCGGCGAGCGTGATGGACGCGGCCAGGCCCGCCACGAGCGCCACGAGCAGGGTGCCGCGGACGCCGTTCAATACGCGTTGCGGTTACGGAAGTACCAAAGCGTCTGAACCAGGATCTTCAGGTCGAAGGCGAGGCTCCACCGCTCGATGTAGTACAGGTCGCACTCGATCCGGCGCTCGATCGACGTGTTACCCCGCCAGCCGTTGATCTGGGCCCAGCCGGTGATGCCGGCCTTCACCTTGTGGCGCAGCATGTAGCCGGGCACGCGCCGCCGGAACTCCTCGACGAAGCTCGGGCGCTCGGGGCGCGGCCCGACGAGGCTCATCTCGCCGCGGAGCACGTTGAAGAACTGCGGCAGCTCGTCGAAGCTCCAGCGCCGGAGGAAGGCGCCCAGCCGCGTGCGGCGCGGATCGTCGGGGCGCGCCCACACCGGGCCGGTGTGCGCCTCGGCGTCGACCTCCATGGTCCGGAACTTCAGCATGTGGAAGCGTCGCCCGTCGACGCCCATCCGCTCCTGGTGGAAGAGCACCGGCCCGGACGAGGTGAGCTTGAGCGCGACGGCGATCGCCAGCATGGCCGGCCCGGCCAGCGCCAGCGCGAGCGCGCCGAAGACCAGGTCGAAGGATCGCTTGAGGACACGGTTCCACCCGTAGAGTGGCGACTCGCGGAGGTGGATGAACGGCACCGTCTCGAACTCTTCGACGCCGCCGCGCAGCGACGCCAGGCCGAAGACGTCGGGCACGAGGTGGATGGCGACCGGATCGTCACCGACGCCGGTGAGCACGCTGGTCAGCCGCGAGTAGTCGGCGTGCGGAAGCGCGATGAACACGACGTCGACCGAATGCCGGTCGAGGATCGCGCGGACGTCGTCGATGCCGCCGAGCCAGCGGACGCCCTCGGGGACCTCGCTCTTGTCGCTCAGCATCCCGAGCACCCGAATCCCGACGTCCGGCCGCCGGCGCAGCACCCGCAAGACCTCGGCGGCCGGCTCGCCGCCGCCGACGACTATCGCGTAGCGCTGGTTGTACCCGTGACGTCGCGCCACGCGCATCGCTTCGCGGAACACCGCGCGCGAAAAGCTGACCGCGACGACCGACTCGGCCCAGAAGATGAGAATGACGAGGCGCGAGTAGTCGTACCCGCGGAAAGCGAACGTCATGATCGCGACGAGCATCAGCACGCCGAGGGTCGAGGCCTTGGCGACGTCGAGCCACTCCGCCACCCGCGAGCCCAGGCGGCTCGGCCGGTACAGGTCGAACGCGCGAAACGCGAAGCCCCAGACGACGAGGATCGGAAGCAGCTGGAGCGCATAATTCGAGAACGGGGGCAGGTCGCCGACGTAGCGGAGGAGATGGAAGCGAATCCCGTACGCCAGCATCCAGCAGACGGCGATCAGCACGAGATCGAAGGCCAGCGTGAGGTGCTCGAAAAACCGCGAGTGGGCCTTCAGCACGCTCGCCTCGTCTGGTGCTCGCGCCAGCGGCGCTCGATCCATTCGCGGAGCCGCTGCTTGAAGATCGGCCGGTCGAACTGCTCGGCGCGGGCCCGCAGCGCCTTGGGATCGAATCGATCCCGCGCGCGCTCGAATCTGAGCATCGCGTCCACGAGCGCGTCGACCGACTGTTCGGTGAAGAAGAGCGCCGTCGGCGGCCTGTCGCCGTCGTCGAGCCCTACCATCGTCTCGACCGCGCCGCCCTTGCGGAGCGCGATCGTCGGCCGCCCCGCCGCCGCCGCCTCGAGCGGGGCGATCCCGAAATCCTCGACGACCGGGAACACGAGCGCGCGGCAGCGTCGGTAGAGCTCGGCCACTTCCGTGTCCGAGCGGTAGCCGAGGAACGTCACGCTGGGTCCGGCCAGCGCGCGAAGCCGCGACTCCTCTGGGCCGGTCCCAACCACGACAAGCCGACGGTCGAGGCGCGTCGCCGCCTCGACCGCGAGATCGATGCGCTTGTACGGGATCAGCGCCGACACGACGAGATAATAGTCGTCGGTCGCGTCGGCGATCTCGAAGCGCGAAACGTCGACCGGCGGATAGATCACCTCCGCCGAGCGGTCGTAGATGCGCCGGATCCGCTCGGCGATGTAGTTGGAGATCGCGACGAACTCGTGGACGCCGTTGGTGCGGCGGTCCCACGACCGGAGCCTCTTCGCCACCGGACCGGCGAGCAGGCGCACCATACCGCGGCGCCGTCCGACGTATTCGCCGTACATGTCCCACAAATACCGCATCGGAGAAAAGCAATAGCACAGATGAAGGGCGCCGGGAGCTACGGGTGCGCCCTTTGCCACGCAGTGGCTCATCGAGAGCACCAGGTCGTAGCCGCGCAGATCCAGGCGCCGGATCGCCAATGGGAACGCCGGCAGGTAGTAGCGCTTGAGACCCAGTGATGCCTCTGAACGGTACTCCGCAGTGGCCGGCGGTAACCGCTGGATGAACGACGTGACGATACGCCGCTGCTCGATGACGGGGCTGACGCTGCCGGGCACGTGCACCAGCGTGAAGAGCGGAGCGTCGGGAAAAAGCTCGCAGAGCACCTCGAGGCAGCGCTCGCCACCCCGCATTCCCGTCAGCCAGTCGTGGACGAGAGCGACGCGCGCGCCCGAGATCACGTCCGCTCCCGCTAGCGCGGGCGCGCGGCGATGCGCTGTCGCCAATACTCGAGCAGATCGGTGAGCGTCTGCTCGAGCGGAATCGTCCCGCGCCATCCGACCTCCGTCCCGAT
>Ga0209161_10000321_pt1 | contig 38827 bp, 33 predicted proteins | sample GraSoiAngelo_155_FD_186169 | JGI IMG/M metagenome (GOLD analysis project Ga0209161, IMG submission 186169) | Grasslands soil microbial communities from the Angelo Coastal Reserve, California, USA - 14_1009_13_30cm (SPAdes) (version 2) | ecosystem: Environmental > Terrestrial > Soil > Grasslands... | reverse complement strand
ACTCCGGCCACGTCCGCGAGGTCGTGACCTCGGCCCGGGAGGGCGGCGCCTCCCTCGGGATCCTCTCCGGGCTCGTGGCCGGCAACTTCTCGGCCTATTGGCTCGGGATCGTGATCGTCGTCCTGATGGGCATCGCGTACACGGTCAGCACGATGGGCCTGGGTGCCTTGATGATCGCACCGGCGGTGTTCGCTTTCGGCCTGGTGGCCTTCGGGTTCCTCGGGATGGGGCCGGTGACGATCGCGGTGGACTCGTACGGCCCGGTCACCGACAACGCGCAATCGGTCTTCGAGCTCTCCGTCATCGAGACGCTGCCGGGGATCCGTCAGGAAATCAAGACAACGTATGGCTTCGACGTGAACTTCGAAGCGGCCAAGCACATGCTGGAGGAGAACGACGGCGCCGGCAACACCTTCAAGGCGACCGCCAAGCCGGTACTGATCGGCACCGCGGTCGTCGGCGCCACCACGATGATCTTCTCGATCATCGTCCTCCTGACGCACGGGCTCACGCAGAACCTGGACAAACTCTCGCTCCTCCACCCGCCGTTCCTGCTCGGGCTGATCATGGGTGGGGCGATGATCTTCTGGTTCACCGGCGCCTCCATCCAGGCGGTGTCGACCGGCGCCTATCGCGCCGTCGAATTCATCAAGGCCAACATGCGGCTCGAGGGCGTGACGAAGGCCTCCGTCGAGGACAGCAAGAAGGTCGTCGAGATCTGCACGCAGTACGCGCAGAAGGGCATGTTCAACATCTTCCTCACGGTCTTCTTCGCCACGCTCGCCTTCGCGTTCCTCGAGCCGTACTTCTTCATCGGCTACCTCATCTCGATCGCGCTCTTCGGCCTCTTCCAGGCGGTGTTCATGGCCAACGCCGGTGGCGCGTGGGACAACGCCAAGAAGATCGTCGAGGTCGACCTGAAGGAAAAGGGCACGCCGCTGCACGCCGCCACCGTCGTGGGCGACACCGTCGGCGATCCTTTCAAGGACACCTCGTCGGTCGCGATGAACCCGATCATCAAGTTCACGACGCTCTTCGGGCTCCTCGCCGTCGAGCTCGCGGTGACGCTCACCGAGGAGCAGGGCGTCGGATTCAGCCGCTTCCTGGCCGCGGTCTTCTTCGTCGTGTCGGTCGTCTTCGTGTGGCGGTCGTTCTACGGGATGCGGATCAAGGGGAGTGAGCCCCCCGCGAGCGGTGCCGCGCGGGCGGGCGCAGTCGCCGGCGGCCAGTAGCGCCCGGTGGAGTTCCTCGCCGGCGTCGTCAGCGGCGCGTACTCACTCGACGACCTGATCCGATGGGGCGGCTACGCCGTCCTCTTCGCGATCGTCTTCACCGAGACCGGGCTTCTCGTCGGCTTCTTCCTGCCCGGCGACTCCCTGCTGATTACGGCCGGACTCGTCGCGGCCGCCGGCGGGCTCAACATCTGGTGGCTGGACGCGATCCTCATCATCGCGGCGGTTACCGGCGATAGCGTCGGATACGCCATCGGCGCCCGGCTGGGTCCCCGGCTCTTCACGCGGCCGAAGTCGCTGGTGTTCAACCCACGCCACGTCGAGCGGACCCGCACCTTCTACGCACGCCACGGTCCGAAGACGATCGTGATCGCGCGGTTCGTGCCGATCATCCGGACCTTCGCGCCGGTCGTCGCCGGCGTGGGCGCGATGGAATATCGCCGGTTCCTTCTCTACAATATGGCCGGCGGTGTGGGGTGGGTGATCAGCATGACCTGGGCGGGCTTTCTCCTCGGTCGGGCGATCCCGAATGTCGCTGACTACGTTCACATCATCGTGGTCGTCGTGATCGTCCTGTCCGTCATTCCCATCGCCGTCGAAATCGCTCGGGAGCGTCGACGGCGGTCGACCTGATCGTCTCCGCCCTCGCCACGGCCGTGGCGCGGTTGCCTCGGGGATGGGCGGCGTGGCTCGGCCGTCGCCTCGGCGATCTGGCGTTCGTGGTCGTGGCTCCCCGCCGGCGCGTCGCGCTCTCGAATCTCGAGCGCGCGCTGCCCGGCGTCGCCGCCGCGGAGCGGAGGCGGATCTGCCGCGCTTCGTTTCAGCATCTCGGGTTGATGTTCGTCGAGCTGTGCACGGCACTCAGCCGTCCTCTCGAGCGCACGCTCGAAGGCATCACGGTCGACGGCCTGCACCACCTCCGGAACGCGGTCGAGACGCACGGCAGCGCGCTCGTCCTCACGGCCCACCTCGGGAACTGGGAGCTCCTGGCCGTCGCCCATCGGCTCAGTAGCTTCCCGCTCAGTGTCGTCGTGCGGCCGCTCGACGCTCCCTGGCTGGACGCGGTGGCCGACCGCCTCCGTCGGAAGACCGGCATCGAGCTCATCGACAAGCGGGGCGCGCTCCGGCCGGTGCTAGGCGCGCTCCAGCGCGGCCGGCTCGTGGGAATCTTGATGGACCAGAATGCCGGGCGGCGCGAGGGGATCTTCGTCTCATTCTTCGGGCGGCCGGCCTCGACGTCGAGGAGCATCGCGGTCCTGGCCCTGCGCACCGGGACGCCGGTCGTCCCGATCTTCATCTACCGTCAGGACCTCGGACGTCATCGTATGGTGATCCACCCCGCGCTGCCCGTCGATACCAAAGCCGATGACGGGGACCCGGTGGCTGAGCTGACGCAACGCTGCACGACCTCGATCGAGGACGCGATCGGCGCCGCGCCCGAGCAGTGGCTGTGGCTGCACAACCGCTGGCGCACCCGGCCGCCAGCTGAAAGTCGGATCGCGCCCTGATCAACCGCTTGCTGGCGCTGGTCCTGTTTCTCTCGGGTGCCTCCACGGACCAGGCGCTCGACGTTCCGCTGGAGTCGTATCAGGCTGCGGCGACGGCGGGCGCGACCGGGACAGTTACGGGCCGCGTCTTCGACGAGCGTCGGAGGCCCGATGAGGCCGAGCGCCCCGTGGCCGGCGTCTCGATCACCATGGTGCCGCGCTCAACGGAATTCCTTCGGAAGGTCGAGGAGGTGAAGCGGAAGGCCCGCGACTCGGCGAACAACTACCGTGCATCGGCGGCCTCGATCCTATCGCTCAAGGCGGCGTATGAGAAAGCGCTCTGGGAGGCCGGGGCCGCCGACCTCGTCAGGGCCACCGCCGCCGATGACGGCGGCCGCTTCACGGTGGAGAAGCTGCCAGTCGGCGATTGGGTGCTGATCGCGACCCACTCGGCCAGTATCGACAAGCATGCAGCGGCAGCAGATTCTCGGCGCCGCAACATCTACACACCCGGGACGCGCCTGACCGGCTACCAGGTCGTCGCGATATGGCTGCGCGAGATCTCGGTCACGAGAGGCGGGTCGACGACCTTGGACCTGATGGATCGGAACGTGTGGCTTTCCGGAATCGTGGAGGACCGAGCGCCGGGCGTCAGCCGTTAGGCCGACGCCCGGCTCGAGCGACGAGAACCTCTACTTCTTCTCGGCTGGCTTCGTCGCTGCCGCGCTGGTGGCCGGCCGCACCTGGATCGCCACGGCCGTGGCCTTGCCGTCATGGTCCATGTACCGGACGTGAACCTGGTCGCCCGGCTTCAGGTCGGCCGCGGTGGCCGCCTTGCCGGCCTTCCGGATCGCGGTCTTCGAATCGATCGCGAACGTCCATTCGGCGTCCTTCATCTCCTTCGCGCCCTGGACCTTCTCCTTGCCCGACACGACAACGCTGTCGGCCGACGCCGACTTGACGAGGCCGGCGGCGTTCTTGGCCGGCATCTTGCCGGTCATCTCAGCCTTCTTCTCGGCCGCCTTGTCCTTGGGAGCGGGAGCCGGCGTCGTCGCCGGAGGAGGCGTGGTCGGCTGCGTGCTCGTCTGAGCGACGGCGAACCCGGCCGCGCCAGTCACGAACGCTACTGAAACCAGAAAAGTCACAAGTCTCTTCACGATGGTCACTCCTTCGCTGCGGGTTTGGGGTTGGATTGCTTCTATGTGCTTACGACGGCTACGACTTGTCATTTATTCCGGACCTAAGTGTGTAGGAAACATGGCAGATATTGCAAGATTTCCGGCTTCGGTTGACGATGCCACCTCGATCATTGACCCATCGACGATCTGCGTGATACAAACGACATAGTTTCCTCACTCTATGACGATTCGAGCCCGTTTCGCACCTCTTATAGGGGTTTTGCTCGGTATTTTGGCGTCGGGTGCTTCCTGGCCCGCCAACGCCGAACCGCATCTGTCCTCAGACGGCACTTCTGAGTTCCTTGCGCCGGTACCTTCCGAGGATCTCGGTTCGCCCCAAGCGAGTGTCGAGCCGATCAGCGAGACCCGTCGAGAGAGTGAGCCGCCGTCCACCGCATCGGTTCCGGATATCGATCCGTGGGCCTACGCGTTCGCTGAATCCTCTCGGCTCGAGGCGGTCGCGTTTTCGGGCCCGGTCAACGTACCGGTCTACGAAGTCGCCATGAACCCGCAGGTGGAGTACTTCGTGGACCGTTTCACCTCGACCCGTCGTGACGCGGTCGGCCTCTGGTTCCAGCGCTCTGGACGGTACTGGACGATGATTCGGGACGTCCTCCGATCCAAGGGGCTCCCGGAGGACCTCGCGTTCACCGTGATGATCGAGAGCGGGTTCAACTCGAAGGCGGTGTCGCGAGCCGGCGCCAAGGGTCTCTGGCAGTTCATGGCGGCCACGGCCCGCCTCTACGGCCTGCGGGTCGACCACTGGGTCGACGAGCGCTTCGATCCCGAGAAATCCACCGTAGCGGCCGCCGCATATCTGCGTGACCTGCACGCGCGATACGGCTCCTGGGAACTCGCTCACGCGGCTTACAACGCAGGGTCGGCGGTCGTCGACAGGGCGATGCGGGCGACCGGCTCCACCGACTTCTGGGTGTTGGCCCGCACCCGTTTCCTTCGTCGGGAGACCAAGGAGTTCGTTCCGGCGATCCATGCGGCCACGGTGATCGGGCGTGACCCCGGCCAGTACGGCTTCGAGTTCATCGGATCGGAGACTCCGGAAACCGAACGCGTGGCAGTTCCGTCCGCGACCGACCTCCGGAAGCTCTCGGCGAAAGCCGGGATCTCGTTGCAAATGCTGAAAGCGCTCAATCCGACCCTGATCCGCGGTGTCACCCCCCCGGGTGCCAGCTGGGAAGTCCGGGTGCCGGCCGGCACGCGGGATGGCGTTCTGGCGGCCCTCGCACCCCCGAAGCGAGTCGCCGCGACCGGAGCGGGCATCGCGAAACGCGACGACGTCCACGTTGTTCGTCCCCGGGACACGGTGAGCTCGATCGCCAAGCTGTACGGAGTGTCGATCAAGGACGTCGTCCGCTGGAACAATCTCGAAAACGGAGACGCGATTCACCCAGGGGACCGCCTGCGGGTCACAACTCTGCGCCCATCCGTCGAGCGCGACGGACAGGGTGGGTTCAGGTGAGAGTCGAAGTCAGACTCTTCGCCACCCTCGTCGATTTCCTTCCTTCCCAGGGCCGCGACGGCATCGTTCAGCTCGAGGTTCCGGACGGCAGCACGGTAGCCGAGGTGACGGGTCGTTTGGGCATTCCGGCGGACGTCGCCCGCGTCGTGCTCGTGAACGGCCGCGACGTCGAGCCCGAGCAGCGCCTGGCGAAGCAGGACGTCGTCACGATCTTTCCCCCGCTCGCGGGGGGCGGCCCGGCGAGCGTGGCGCCTCCCTCGGAAGCGTGAGCCGCGCCACGCTCGGATCCGCGGACCGCTCGGCATCGGCGCGTTCGATGACCGAATCGATCTCGGCCCCCACGAGCAAGGCGACGCCACTCCAGTAGAGCCAGAGCATCAAGAGAATGACGCCGCCGATCGAGCCGTAGGTGGCGTTGTAATTGGCGAAATAGCTCACGTACAGCCGAAGCACCAGCGACATCACCAGCCACGTCACGAGCGCGAACATCGAGCCCGGCGTGATCAAGTGCCACCCGCGCGACCGCGCGGGGGCGAGGTAGTACACGAGCGCCAGGCCGGTGAGCCCCAGCACGATCACGATCGGCCACTGCAGGAGCCGCCAGGTAAGCGCGGTAGCCGGGCCGAGACCGAGCCAGCCGGCGACCGCCTCGCCCAAACGCCCACCAAAGATCAGGAACAGCATTGCGGTCACCGCGAACAGCGAGAACACGATGGTCAAAACGATGGCGACGATCCGCCGGCCCCACCAGGTCCGGCCGTCGGCGATGCCGTAGGCCTCGTTCAGCGCCTTCATGATCCTGAGCATGCCACTGGATGCCCCGAGCAGAGCGGTGAGCACGCCGATCGAGAGGAGGCTTCCGCTCGCGTCCCTCACGACCTCGGCCAGCGTTGTCCTGAGCAATGAGGCCGCGTCGCCCGGCAGCACCCGGTCGGCGCTGTCCATGAGCCGGGACATCACATCTGGAATCGGCAGGAGGCCGATGAGCGTGGTCAGGAACAGCAGCGTGGGAAGGAGCGCGAACGCGAAGTAGTAAGAGAGGCCGGCGGCCTGATCGAGGATCTCGTCGTCCCAGAATCGCTGGTAGACCCGGGTGCCGAGCTCACGCGCGGACAGCCCCCCGAGCGCCCAAGGCGACGCGACGCTTTGGCCCCGTTGCAGACCCCGTGGCTTCAGCAGCGCCAACTCACGGACCATCCTAGCAGGGCCTGGCCGAAGTTTGTCAGCCTGTAACCGGGTATCCCTCGCGCACGTCTGGAGGAGCGAAGACCTCCCGTGTGGTCCGTGGCACCGCCGGGCCCGACTGCTTGCGGAGCGGGATCCCGTCGGCCGCCTGTTGTTCTCGGGCCGCCCGATCGATCTCCTGGCGCCGCCCGAGCGAGCCCAGCGATGACTCGCACACGCGCGAGCCTCGTCCTGCTCGGGGTCTCCGTGCTCGGCGTCGTCTCCGGGGTGCGGGCCGAGTCTGCGTCCCGATCAGCAGAAGGACCCTCCTCTACGTCCGGGCGGCCGGGCCCTCACCGGGGGCAGTGGTAAACTCTTGTGGCTTCGACGAAGCCTCGTTGTAGCGTCGGAAGCGTCTAGGAACCCGGTGGGCCTCCCGGACTTCAAATCCGGTGGACCGTTCTAGACAAACGGTCGATGGGTTCGACTCCCATACGCTTCCGCCACAGGAGCGACATGGCGAAGGGCGATCGGCAAGCGAAGGCGCGTGGACGGAGCTCTCGGCGAGGGCGGACCCTCGTGGCCGCCGCGGCCGTCGTGCTCCTGCTGGGGGTCGTGGGGTACTTTGCCTATCGGGCCCAGGCGAGTCTGCCGGGGACGCAGTTCCCCGATCAAGGCAACCTGCACATCGCGAGCCCCGAGTCTCCTCACCAGCCGTACAACTCCGATCCGCCTACCTCGGGGCCGCACCTGCCGTACATCGCGCCGTGGGGTGTCCACACGCGGCCGATCCCGCGCGAGCTTCAGGTGCACAACCTCGAGGACGGCGGGGTGGTCGTGCAATACAACTGTGAGTGCCCGGACCTCGCGGCGAAGCTCAAAGCCGTCGTGCAGCGCTACGAGAAGAACGTCATCCTCGCCCCGTATCCAGGGATGACGCCCACGATCGCGCTGACGGCATGGACCCGGCTCGACGTCCTCGAGGAGTTCGACGAGGGACGCATCAAGCGCTTCATCGAGGCCTATCGTGGGATCGATCACCACAAGTAGGCGAGCGGCCCTCGTGACGGTCCCCCTCCTGGTCGGTGCCTGCTCCGGACTCTACGTCTCTCCCCTCGCGCCTCCGCCATACCATGCCGAGATCAACGCGCGGTACGATGCCACCTGGGCGTCGCTCGTGCGCGCGCTCGCCAAAGAGAACGTGCCGCTGCGGGCCATCGCGCGCGACTCGGGCGTCATCGCCTCCGACGACTTCGTCGCGCCGATCGGCGTCTACGCCGACTGCGGGACCGTTGGCGGCGACCGCCTCGAGGGGGAGGCGATGGTGGCGTTCACGGTCTTCGCTGAGCCGAACGGCGCCCACACGCGTGTCCAGCTCAACGCGAAGATGCGCACGCACATGCATCGCAAGGGCGGCAGCGGCAAGCTGCGTCCGACACCCGTCTATCAGTGCGCCTCGACCGGACGCTTCGAGGCGAACCTGCTCGATGCCGTTCGTGACCTCGTGAAGGAGTAGCGGGTGCCGTCACGCCTGGCCGACCTCATCCGGAAAGCGCGCCGCCTCGCGGCGGAGCGGGACCGGCTCATCGACGATCTGGCCGCCGAGTGGGCCCACGCCCTGCGCGGGCAGGGGCTCTCCCATGCGGACCTCGACGAGCTGTGGGCCGGACTCGTGGAAGACGCCGTGCGCCGCTGGCGCCAGACCAGCGACGCGAAGTGGACCGCCCAGACGTGGCGGCACGAGACGCAGGAGGTCATCACGCGCGTGCGACAGAAAGTCGAGGCCGCGCTCCGTGAGCGTTGATCGCGCCGCGACGCTGCGCGGCCTGCCCTCGGTCGACGCGCTGCTCCGCCGAGTCGCCGAGCGCGGCGAGCTGCCGGGCATCACGCGCGCGCGCCTGACGGCCCTCGTGCGCCAGGCGCTCGACGAGGAGCGGTCGCGGGCCCTGACCGCGGGCGCGTCGCCGGCGACGGTCGACGCGCTGGCGGCTCGGGTCGTCGAGCGCGTGCGGCAGGGCGGCGTCTTCTCCCTGCGGCCGGTCATCAACGCGACCGGCGTGGTGCTCCACACGAATCTGGGTCGAAGCCTCATGAGCCCGCTCGCCCTCGAGCGGCTCGCCGCCGTCGCCGAGGCCTACTCGAACCTCGAGCTCGATCTCGTACGCAAGGAGCGCGGCTCCCGCTACAGCCACGTGGAGGCGCTGCTGCAGCGGCTGACCGCCGCCGAGGACGCCCTGGTGGTCAACAACAACGCCGCCGCCGTCCTGCTGGCGCTCGAGACGCTGGCGCACGGCCGGGAAGTCATCGTCTCGCGCGGAGAGCTGATTGAGATCGGCGGGGAGTTTCGCATCCCCGACATCATGCTGCGCAGCGGCGCGGTCCTGCGCGAGGTCGGCGCGACGAACCGGACCCATCTGCGTGACTACGCCGAGGCGATCACGCCGGCCACGGCGCTGCTCCTCAAGGTGCACACCTCCAACTATCGCGTCGTGGGCTTCACCGCCGAGGTGTCGTCCGGCGAGCTCGTCGAGCTCGGGCGGGAGCGCGGGATCCCGGTCATGGAGGACCTCGGCTCCGGGTCGCTCGTGGACCTGCGCCCGTGGGGCTTTCCGCACGAACCCACGGTGCAGGAGGCGGTGGCCTCTGGCGTCGACCTCGTGTCGTTCTCCGGGGACAAGCTCCTCGGCGGGCCCCAGGCCGGGATCGTGGTCGGTCGCCGCGCCGTCGTCTCCCGGCTCAAGAAGAATCCCTGGAACCGCGCGCTCCGGATCGACAAGTTCACGATCGCGGCCCTCGAGGCGACGCTGTACGCGTACGAGGCAGGCTCGGCCTTCGACACCGTGCCGACGTTGCGGATGCTGACGGAGCCGATCACCGCGGTGCGGAGCCGCGCCCGCCGGGCGCTGCGGCGGCTGTCTCCGGCGCTGCGCGAGCGGCTGCGGGCGAGCGTCGTGGAGGATCGGGCGCAGGTCGGCGGCGGCGCGCTGCCAACGGTCGAGCTGCCGACCGCGGGCCTCGTCGTCGGCGTGGGCGCGGAGGCGATGCGCCTCGACGACGCGTTGCGCGCCGGCGACCCGCCGGTCATGGGCCGGATCGTCCGGCCCCGCACCGACGCCAAGGGGACGCGCGAGCGCGATGAGCGTCTGCTCCTCGACTGCCGGACGGTGCTCCCGGCGCAGGTGCCCGCCCTCGCCGCCGCGCTCACCGCCGCGGCGGCGCGGCTGTGACCGCGGCGACGCCGAAGCACGTCGTGGTCGGCACCGCCGGCCACATCGACCACGGCAAGACGTCGCTCGTCAAGGCGCTCACCGGCATCGACACCGACCGTCTGCCCGAGGAGAAGGCACGCGGCATCACGATCGACCTGGGATTCGCGTTCCTCGAGGAGCCGGACGGGCTGACCGTCGAGATCGTCGACGTTCCGGGCCACGAGCGCTTCGTCAAGAACATGCTGGCCGGCGTCGGCGGTATCGATCTCGCGATGCTGGTGATCGCGGCGGACGAAGGGGTGATGCCGCAGACCCGCGAGCACCTCGCGATCTGCTCACTGCTGCACATCAAGACGGGACTCATCGCGCTGACCAAGATTGACCTGGTCGAGCCCGACTGGCTCGAGCTCGTGAAGGACGACGTGAGGGGCGCGGTCCGGGAGACATTCCTCGAGGACGCGCCGATCCTGCCGGTCTCGGCGAAGACCGGCGAGGGGCTTGCCGAGCTGCGCGCGGCGGTTCGCGGGCTCGCGGCGGGCGTTCCGCCGCGCGGGACCGATCAGCTCCCACGACTGCCCATCGACCGGGTCTTCACCGTGAAGGGGTTCGGCACCGTCGTCACCGGCACGCTCGCCGCCGGCGCGCTCGCCGTGGACGAGCGTGTCGAAGCCTACCCGCGCGGGCTGCAGGCCAAGATCCGCGGACTGCAGACGCACGGCCGTCCGGTGACCGCCGCGCGCGCCGGGCAGCGCACGGCGATCAACCTCCAGGGGCTCGAGCGCGCCGCGATCGACCGGGGCGACGTGGTCGGCCTGCCGGGCACGCTGGTCTCCTCGCTCCTCGTGGACGGCACCCTCGAGCTCCTGAAGGACGCGCCGCGCGCGGTCAAGTCGCGAACGCGGCTGCGGTTCCACGTGGGGACGAGCGAGATCATGGCCCGCGCGCTCTTGCTCGACCGAGGGGAGCTCGAGCCGGGCGCGAGCGGCCTCGTCCGCTTCCGTCTCGAGTCGCCGCTGATCGCGCTGCCGGGGGATCGGTTCGTGGTGCGTTCGTACTCGCCGATCGTCACGATCGGGGGAGGCACGCTGCTCGACATCGATCCGCCGCGCTTCAAGCGCAAGACGCCCGCGCTCGTCGCCCACCTCGAGCTCCTCCAGACGGGGAGCCCGGAGGCGATCCTGGAGGAGCACGTGCGTCACGTCGGCACGGCCGGAATCCGACTCGCGGCGCTGGCGGGCCGCGTGCCGTTCGGCCCCGAGCGACTGCGCGGCCTCCTCGACACCCTCCAGAAGGAGCGTCGCGTGCTGGCGGTGGACCGCGACTGGTTCATCCACCCCGACAGCGCCGCCCGCCTGCGCGCCCTCGCCGTGCAGGCCCTCGAGGCCTTTCATCGGGCGAACCCGCTCAAGCCCGGGATGTCGCGCGAGGAGCTCCGCGGCCGCGCGGGGGCCGTCGACGAGCGCGTCTTCGCGTTCCTGCTGACGGCGCTCGACGCCGAGGGAGCCGTGAAGACCGATCGCGACAAGGTCCGGCTCGCGTCGCACGAAGTTCGCCTGTCACCCGACCAGCAGCGCGTCCTCGATCGGCTGGAAGAAGACTTCCTCCGGGCGGATGCCGCTCCGCCGAGCGCCGAGGAGGCGCTCGGCCGCGCCGGGCTCGGCGGCGACGAGGAGCACGAGCTCTTCCAGGTGCTCGTCCAGGCCGGAAAGCTCGTGCGCGTGAAGGACTCGCTCTACTTCCACGCCCGCGCGCTGGAGACGATCCAGACGCGCGTGGTCGCGCTGCTCCAGGACCGCAAGGAGATCGGCCCCGGCGACATCAAGGACCTCCTCGGCATCTCCCGCAAGTACGCCATCCCGCTGCTCGAGTTCTTCGATCAACGGCGAATCACGACGCGCGTGGGGGAGCGGCGCATCTTGCGCGCGGGGTAGGGCGGGAGTAAGGTTGGGGTCGCCGTCGGAAAGGAGCCGTGTATGTTTGGGCTCGGTTATCAAGAACTTCTCATCATTCTGGTCATTGTGCTGATTCTGTTCGGCGCCAACCGGCTGCCGGAGCTCGCCCGCTCGCTCGGCTCGAGCGTCAAAGAGTTCAAGAAGGGTGTCAACGAGGCCAAGACCGAGGACACGTCCGCCGACGCGAAGAAGCCAGAGGAGAACAAGACGTAGGCTCGCGCCTCGATTTTCTCTACGCGGCTGCCCTCTCCCTCCTGACGATCGTCTCCCGGCTGCCCTACCGGGCGCGCACGCTCTACAACTGGGACTCCGTTCAGTTCGCGATGGCCGTTCGGGAGTACGACGTGACCAAGCACCAGCCCCATCCGCCGGGCTACATCCTCTACGTGGTTCTCGGCCGTCTGGTCAACGCCTGGCTCGACGATCCGACGGCCGCCTACGTCGCGCTCGCGGTCGCCTTCAGCGGGCTCACGACGTTCGTCGTCTACTACCTGGCCCGCGCCGTCTACGACCGCCCGACCGCGCTCGCCGCCGCCGCGCTCCTCGCGGTGAGCCCGCTCTTCTGGTTCTACGGATCGGTCGGGCTCACGTACGCCGGCGAGGCGCTGTTCGCCTCGGTCGTGGCCTACTTCGCGTTCCGCGCGCTCAACGGGAGCCGCAGCGACGCCTGGCTCGCCGCCGCGTATCTGGGGCTCGCCGGCGGCATGCGGCAGTCGCTGCTCATTCTGTTATTTCCGCTCTGGCTCGGTTGCGTCGTGGTGGGCGTCCCCCGCGTGCGGGTCGTGGTGATCGGTCTCGCCATCCTTGGCGCGACGACGCTGACGTGGTTCCTGCCGATGGTCTGGCTCACCGGCGGCCTCGACCGGTACCTGGCGGCGTCCGTGGAGCTCGCGGAGTCCGTGGTGAGGCCGACCTCGATCGTCGGCGGGACCTTCGAGGTCACGCTGCGCATGTCGCGCTATCTCCTCGAAACCGTCCTGGTCGCGCTCGGTCCGCTCGCGGTGGCCGCGCTCCTGGCCGTCTGGTACATCCGCCGCTTCCGCTGGAGCTCCCGCGAGTGGTTCCTGCTCGCCTGGATGGCTCCGCCCGTCCTCATCTACACCCTCGTGCACTTTGGCCAGGCCGGCTACGTCCTGACGTTTTTGCCGGCGCTGGTCATTTTCCTCTCGCGCGTGCTGGTGACCGCGCTCGGACACGCCAGCGGGTCGCTGCCGTATCCGCGGGCGCGCGTCGCCATCACCGTCGCGGTCGTCATGCTCGTCGTCCTGGTGAACGGCTCGTTCTTCGTGTCGGCGCGGCCGGCGCCGCGCGACTTCGACACGCCTCGGGCGGACTGGATCCGCCAGGCGCAGGACGAGGCGTTCGACTGGATATTCAGCCGCACCGCCGCGGCGCTGCGCGAGCACGAGGAAGTCGTGGAGACGTTCGTGAGCTCGATCCGCGGGCTCTACGGAGCCGAGGGAACCGTGCTGATCACCGAGCAGGGGAATCACCGCTCGTACCCGTGGTTCCGTCACGCGATGTTCTATCTGCCCGAGTACGCGGTCTACGAGCTGCACGTCGGCGGGCTGGCGTCCGGTTTTCGCGCGTCGCGCCTTTCCACGACCATGACGATCTTCCCCGACACCGAAATCGACCTCCCCGCGTCGGCGGAGCGCCTCGTGTGGTTCGTCGACCACTGGAGCCCGGTGACCGTGCGACCGAAGGGACTGGTCGAGATCGAGATCCCGCACGGCCGCTATCTCTACGTGCTGCCGCTCGGCCGGAAGCCCGTCGACTACGAGGAGTACACCTTCATTCGCGCACAGCCACCGCGGCGCGCCGCCGGCGCCGCCCGCGCCTGGGCGAGGTGAAGGTCGTCCAACACGTTCGGCGGTGGCGGGATGATCTCGTCGTCGTCGCCGCCGTGCTGGTCCCGCTGGCGATCTTCACGCTGCGCGAGCGCCAGATCGCCGGCGCCCCCGGATTCCCGCTGGACGATTCCTGGATCCACCTGCACTTCGCGCGGAACCTCGCCGAGGGCGCGGGCTTCTCGTTCAATCCGGGCACACCGGTCGCCGGATCGACGGCGCCGCTTTGGACGCTGCTGCTCGCGGCGGGCGCCCTGGCCGCCGGATCATCTCTCGCGATGGCCAAGGCGCTGGGCGTCGGCGTGACTGCGGCCGCGGCGCTCGTGACTCGCCGGGCAGCGCTGGCCTGGGGCGTGCGACCTGAGGTCGCGCTCGTCGCGGCGATCGCGCTCCTTTGGACCGGTGCGCTCGCCTGGGGCGCGCTGTCGGGAATGGAGGTGTCGCTCGCCGCTCTCCTGACCGCGGGCGCTCTCCTCGCCCACGCCCGCGACCACACGCTCGGGACCGCGGCGTGCGCGGCGCTCGCGGTGCTGGCGAGGCCCGAGGCGTTCCTGGTGTTGGTCTTCCTCGTCGTCGCACGCCCGCTGACGGTCCGCCGGCTCGCCATGTTCGTCGTCGTGACGATCGTGTTCCTGGCGCCGGCGGTCCTGTTCAGCCTCGCGACGGTCGGCGCGCCGTATCCCGGCACCGCGGCGGCCAAGGTCGAGGGCGGCCTCGTCGGGTGGCTCGGCGGCATCAACGAGCCGGCGACGCTGACGTGGGTCCGCCGCCCGCTGGCCTTCTGTCGCGAGTGGATCGTGTGGCTCGCGTCGACCCACTGGCTTCTGCCGGTTGCCCTGTGTCCGGCGCTCGTGCTGGTCTGGCTCCGCGCCGGCCGCGCGCTCGGCCTGGTCGCGGTGGCGCTCCTGGCGCACCCGCTCGGCATGGCGCTCCTGGCGCCCTACCGGGGTCCCGCGTTTCAAGAAGGCCGCTATTCGATCCACCTTCTGCCGCTCGCGATGCTCACGCTGGCGGTGGCGGTCGGCACACGGCCGCCTCCCGAGGGCCGCGGTCGGGTGCGCGCGCTCGTTGCGGCGGTGTGGCTCGCGATCGCGGCGATCACGCTGTTCCCGGCGGCGACGCGCTACGGGTGGGCCGTCCAGAACATCAACGCGATGCAGGTCCATCTCGGCAGATGGGTCGACGCGCACCTGCCGAAAACGGCGCCCATCGCCGTGAACGACATCGGGGCGATCGCGTACTTCTCACGCCGCGAGGTCATCGACCTGATGGGTCTCGTGACGCCCGAGATCATTCCCTATCGACGCCAGGGTGAGGGGGGCGTGATCCGGTACGTGACGCAGGTCTGCCCTCCGTACCTGATCATCTTCCCCGCCTGGTTCCCGCAGCTCGCCTCGCGCACGGACACGCTGCAGCCCATGTATCGCGTGCGCCTCGAGCGCAACGAAGTCGCCGGTGCGGCTGAAATGGTCGTATATCGGCTGCTGCGGTGTGCGGTATGATCGCCTCGTCATGCGGGCGATAGTCGTCCTCCTGGCCCTCGTGGTTGCACTCGGGCTCCCGGTACCCTCCGACGCTCAGATCTATCGTTGGGTCGACGAGAGCGGCGTGCCTCACTACGCTGAGGGCGTCGACAGCGTTCCCGACCGCTATCGCGCGACCGCCGTTCCGCTCGGCCTCCGAAACGCGCCGGCGCCGGGCCCGTCCAGCGGGGAGGCAAAGGCCGCCACCGGCACCACCACGATCAAGTTTCCGCCGGGCCAGCGGATCATGGTGGACGTCAAGATCAACGGCAGCGCCGAGGCGATCCTGATGCTCGACACCGGCGCCGACCGGACGCTGATCAGCCCGCGCGCGCTCCAGGCCGCCGGCGCGCAGATCTCGGCGCCGATCGGATCGGGTCAGATCATGAGCGCGACCGGGAGCGAGCGCGTCCAGTTCGTCATCGTCGACAGCCTCGAGGTCGGTGACGCGAAAGTGGGACGCATGCCGGTGGGCGCGTACAACCTGCCGACGACCGACGTGGGCGACGGCCTGCTCGGACGAGATTTCCTCGATCAGTTCAAAGTCAGTATCGACTCCGCCAAGGGTACGGTGACGCTCTCACCCAAGTAGGTCCGCTGCGGCGCTGTGCTACGATGACGCTCCGGGTCATGGACTACAAGGCCACGCTGAACCTGCCGAAAACGGCTTTCCCGATGAAAGCCAACCTTCCGAAGAGCGAGCCCGAGATGCTCGCCTGGTGGGAGTCGTTCGGAATCTACAAGCGGTTGCGTCAGGCCGCGGCCAGCCGGCCGCTGTGGATCCTGCACGACGGGCCGCCGTACGCCAATGGCAACATCCACCTGGGGACCATGCTCAACAAGGTCCTCAAGGACGTGATCGTCAAGTCGCGCTCGATGCTCGGCTTCAACGCGGTGTACGTGCCGGGCTGGGACTGCCACGGGTTGCCGATCGAGCACCAGGTCGACAAGGAGCTCGGCCTCGACAAGCCCGGGGTCGACGTTCGACGCGCGATGGACCCGGTCGAGAAGCGCCGGCGGTGCCGCGAGTACGCGCTGCGGTTCATCGACATCCAGCGCGGCGAGTTCAAGCGGCTCGGCGTGTTCGGTGACTGGGAGAATCCGTACGTGACGATGGAGCCCGCGTACCAGGCGGTCATCGCGCGCGAGTTCGGCCGCTTCGTCGGGCGCGGCCTCGTCTCCAAGGGACTGAAGCCGGTTCACTGGTGCATGTACTGCAAGACCGCGCTCGCCCAGGCCGAGGTCGAGTACGAGGATCAGAAGACGCCGTCGGTGTGGGTCAAGTTCCCGCTGACGTCGGTTCCTGTCGAGCTTCAGGCGGCGCTCGCCGGGCGTCCGGCCTTCGCGGTGATCTGGACCACCACGCCGTGGACGTTGCCCGCGAACCTCGCGATCGCGGTGCATCCGACGCAGGAGTACGTCGCGGTCGACGTGGGCGGCGAGGTCTACGTCGTGGCGCGCGCGCTGCTGAACGATTTCCTCGCGCTCTTCGCGACGCCGGCCCATCGCGTCCTCGCATCCGTCGCCGGCGAGCGTCTCGCCGGTCACGCGTACCGGCATCCGTGGATCGCGCGCGACGGCAAGATCGCGTCGGCCGAGTTCGTCGGGATGGACCAGGGCACCGGACTCGTGCACATCGCGCCCGGCCACGGCGAGGAGGACTACGAGCTCGGGAAATCGCTCGGGCTCCGGGTCTACAACCCGGTCGACGACGACGGGAAATTCGTCGCCGAGGTCGAAGGCTTCGGGGGGCTCACCGTGTGGGACGCGAATCCCAAGATCATCGAGCGCCTCAAGTCGGTCGGCATGCTGATCGCCCAGCGCCCCCTCGACCACACGTATCCGCACTGCTGGCGCTGCAAGAACCCGACGCTCTTCCGGGCCACCGAGCAATGGTTCATCGAGCTCGACCAAAAGGGCTTCCGCGCCAAGGCGCTCGAGGCGATCAAGCGGGACGTCGAATGGATCCCGCCGTGGGGCGAGGACCGCATCTACAACATGGTCGCGCACCGCTCGGAGTGGGTCATCTCGCGCCAGCGGGTCTGGGGCGTGCCGATCGTGGCGTTCTACTGCACCGCGTGCGGCGAGCTCCTGCTCGAGGAGCGGATCGTCGAGCACGTCTCCGGGATCTTCCGGAGCGGTCGGGGCGCCGACGAATGGTTCGCGCGCGACGCCCGCGACCTGCTGCCCCCCGGGACGCGCTGCGCCAAGTGCGGCGACCAAGGGTTCCGCAAGGAGACCGACATCCTCGACGTGTGGTTCGACTCCGGCTGCAGCCACGCGGCCGTGCTCGAGGCACGTTCCGAGCTCCGGTGGCCGGCCGAGATGTACATCGAGGGCTCGGACCAGCACCGCGGCTGGTTCCAGTCCTCGCTGCTGGAGTCGATCGGGACGCGCGGGTCCCCGCCCTACAAGTCCGTCATCACCCACGGGTTCTTCATGGACGCCGAAGGGCGGAAGATGTCGAAGTCGCTCGGCAACGTCATCACCCTCGAAGAGCTCCTGCCGAAGTACGGCGCCGAGATCCTGCGTCTGTGGGTGACGTCGGAGGACTACACCCAGGACATCCGCGTCTCGATGGAAATCCTGGACCGGCTGGCCGACGCCTATCGGCGCATTCGCAACACCTTCCGGTTCCTGCTCGGCAACCTGGGCGACTTCGACCCGGCGCGCGACCGGCAGTCGTACGCGCGCATCGACGAGGTCGACCGCTGGATCCTCGACCGGCTGGCGCGGCTCATCGGCCGCGTGCGGGGCGCGTACGAGGAGTACGAGTTCCACACGGTCTTCCACAGCGTGCACAACTTCTGCGCGGTGGACCTGTCCGCCCTCTACCTCGACGTGATCAAAGACCGGCTGTACACGTCACTGCCCGACGATCTGCGGCGCCGGGCCGCGCAGACGACGTGCTACGACATCTTCGCGGCGCTGACGCGGCTCGTGGCGCCGATCCTCACGTTCACCTCGGAGGAAGCCTGGCGCCATCTGCCCGGCACCCGGTCGGAGAGCGTGCACTTCGAGCGTTTCCCGGACGCGCCGCGCGAGTGGCTCGACGACACGCTCCAGCGCGACTGGGATCGCCTTCTCGAGGTGCGTCGCGAAGTCGCCAAGGCGCTCGAGACGGCGCGCACCGCCAAGCTCATCGGCAGCGCGCTGGAGGCCGCGGTGCGGATCCCGCGCGCGCCCGAGGATCTGCCGGCATTGCTACAGACGAAGCGCGACCTGCTCCCGACGCTGTTCCTGGTGTCGGGCGTCGACCTCGAGCGCTCCACGTCCCGCTCGAGCGTCACCTACGAGAGCCAGGACATCCCGGGCCTGGTGATCGGCGTGGACCGCGCGCGCGGCGAGAAGTGCGAGCGCTGCTGGATGCGGAGCGAGCGCGTCGGCGAGAACGCCGAGCATCGCACGCTCTGCGAGCGGTGCGTCCCGGTCGTCCTCGCCAGGTCTCGTGCGAGCTGAGCGGCGCCTCGTCCTCGTCATCGCCGTCATCGCGGTCGTCGTGGTGGTCCTCGATCAGCTCACCAAGCTCGTCGTGCTGGACCGCCTGGCGCCGGGCGCGCCCGTCACGGTGGTGCCCGGTCTCGTCGCCCTGACGCTCGTGATGAACCCGGGGCTGGCCTTCGGCCTCCTGGCCGGCGTGCCGCCCGGCTGGCGTTGGATCGTGGTGCCGCTCTCGTTGCTGGCGCTGCTCGTGCTGCTCCGGGTGGCGCTGCGGATCCTGCCAACTGGTGGCTGGCGCGAGCGGTCCGCCATCGGCCTCGTCTTCGGCGGGGCCGTCGGCAACCTGATCGACCGGGCGCGCTTCGGCGCCGTCGTGGATTTCGTCGACGTCCATTTCCGCGGCTACCACTGGCCGGCGTTCAACGTCGCCGACTCGGCGATCACGATCGGCGTGGCGATGCTGGCCCTGGCCGCGCTCGCCGATCGCTCACCGTCCACGCCCGCCTGAGCCGTGGCGCCCGTTGTTCGCAACGGCGTCTCGGCCGGCGGCGCTGAAGCCCCGCGACGGCCTGCGGCGCGCACCGCCACGGTCGACGCCGCGTCGGCCGGCGTCAGGCTCGACCGCTGGCTCAGCGACCGTCTGACCGATCTCTCGAGGGCCCGACTCCAGGCGCTGATCCGCGCCGGGCTGGTCCGGGTGGACGGTGCCGTCGTCAAGGCGGCCCATCGCCTCCATGGCGGCGAGACGATCGAGGTCGAGGTCCCGCCGCTACCAGCGGAGGAGCTCGTTCCCGAGCCGGCCGCGCTGTCGATCGTTCACGAGGACGAGCACGTTCTCGTCGTCGACAAGCCCGCCGGTATGGTCGTCCATCCCGGAGCCGGTCATAGAGGAGGCACGCTCGCGGCGGCCGTGCTCGCGCACGCGCCCGCCACCGCGGGAGTCGGCGGACCGCGCCGTCCCGGCATCGTGCACCGCCTCGACAAGGACACGTCCGGCCTCCTCGTCGTCGCCAAAACCGCCGTCGCGTATGCCGATCTGGTGACCCAGCTGGCCGCCCGGACGGTCACCCGGCGCTATCTCGCGCTGGTTCATGGGCGCGTCAAGGCGAACGCGGGCGTCGTCGACGCGCCCATCGGCCGACATCCGAGAGACAGGGTGAGGATGGCCGTTCTCCCCGCCGGGCGCGGCCGGCGGGCGGTCACCCGCTATCGGGTGCTCGAGCGATTCGCTGAATTCACCCTGCTCGAGGTCTCGCTGGAGACGGGGCGGACCCACCAGATCCGAGTTCACCTCGCGTCCCTGGGCCATGCGGTCGTCGGCGATGCGGTCTACGGAAAATCTCGCGCGCGGCCGCCCGCCGGTCTCGACGGCTACGCGCTGCACGCCGCGACGCTCGCCTTCGTTCACCCGGTTTTCCGGAACCGGATCGAGTGCTCGGCGCCGCTGCCGGCGAGAATCGAGCGGCTACTGTCTCATCTGCGCAACAGCCGGTGAATCTCCGAACGCAAATTTTTGACGGGACGGGTGCTCCGTAACGCGGCAGAAACGTGATGCGTTCAGGTAGCCGGATCTGGCCTCCCGATGTAGAATGTACGGCACTCGATGAACCGACTGACCGCCATCGTTCTCGCTGCGGGCGAAGGCAAGCGGATGCGCTCGCGGCAACCGAAAGTGCTCCACCCGCTCTGCGGCCGTCCCCTGATCGCCTATCCGCTCCGCACCGCGCAGGCGCTCGCCGATCGCATCGTGCTGGTCGTTGGACCGAACGCCGACGGTGTCGTGAAGCTGGCCCCACGTGAGGCCCGGGCGGTCGTTCAGAGCGAGCGGCTGGGCAGCGGTCACGCCGTCCTGCAGGCCAAGCCCGAGTGCGCCGAAGGCACCATTCTCGTCCTGCCGGGCGACATGCCGCTCCTGTCCGCCGAGACCGTCGAGCGCCTCGTCGACCACCATCGCAAGAGCCGTGCGGCGGCCACCGTGCTCACCGCGATCGTGGCCGAGCCCCAAGGCTACGGCCGCGTCCTGCGCCAGGGTGGGCGGGTCAAGCGAATCGTCGAGGACCGCGACGCCAGCGACGCCGAGAAGAAAATCGCCGAGATCAACACGTCCGTCTACTGCTTCGACTCCAAGCGACTCTGGTCGGCGCTCGGCAAGGTCCGTGCCGACAACGACCAGGGCGAGTACTACCTGACGGATGTGATCGGCATCCTCTGCCGCGCCGGCGCGCGCGTCGACGCGATCCCGGTGGTCGATCCGGCCGAGGCCATGGGCGTCAACGACCGCAAGCAGCTCGCGGCGGTCGCGGTCGTCCAGCGTCGACGCATCCTCGACCGGCTCATGGAGGCGGGCGTCACGATCATCGATCCGGCGAGCACCTACATCGAGGACACCGTCACCATCGGCCCGGATACGACGATCCAACCGCAGGTGGTGATCGAGGGACAGTCGGTGATCGGCGGCGAGTGCGTGATCGGCACCGGCTGCCACGTGGGCTCGTCCCGGCTCGCCGACCGCGTGGAGCTCAAGCCGTACTGCGTGCTCACCGAGTCGGTCGTCGACGCCGGCGCGATCCTCGGTCCGTTCTGCCACCTCCGGCCGCTCTCGCACGTGGGCTCGGGCGCCAAGATCGGCAACTTCGTCGAGCTGAAGAAGTCGAAGATCGGCCGCGGATCGAAGGTGCCGCACCTGTCGTACGTCGGCGACTCCACCGTCGGCACCCAGGTCAACATCGGGGCCGGCACGATCACCTGCAACTACGACGGCGTCGCCAAGCACGAAACGAAGATCGGCGATCGCGCGTTCATCGGCACCAACACGAGCCTGGTGGCTCCGATCACCATCGGCGACGGCGCCTACATCGCCGCGGGCTCGACGGTGACGAAGGACGTGCCGCCGGGAGCGCTCGCGGTGGGCCGAGCCCATCAGGTCGTCAAGGAAGGCTGGGCGGCCCGTAAGGCGAAAACGCGCGAGGAGCATCGAGGCTAACCATGTGTGGAATCGTCGGGTACGTCGGTGGGCAAAGCGCGGTCGGTATCATCGTCGAGGGACTCAAGCGGCTCGAGTATCGCGGCTACGACTCGGCCGGCGTCGCGGTCCTCCACGACGGAACGCTCAACGTGCGGCGCGCCGCCGGTCGCATCAAGATGCTCGAGGGGATCCTCGGCGAGCGACCGCTGACCGGCTCGCTCGGCATCGGCCACACGCGCTGGGCCACCCACGGCCGGCCGTCTGAGGATAACGCGCACCCCCACACGGACTGCCAGGGCTCGCTCGTCGTCGTCCACAACGGGATCATCGAGAACTACCTCGAGATCAAGGAGCGGCTGCGCGCCGACGGCCACCAGTTCAAGTCGGAGACCGACACCGAGGTGCTCGCCCACCTGGTCGAGCATCACCTCAAGCTCGCCGGCCGCCTGGACCGCGCGGTGAAGGCGGCGCTGCTCGAAGTGGCTGGCTCGTACGCGATCGGGGTTGTTTCAACCGCCGCACCTGACCGGCTGGTCGTCGCGAAGCAGGGTGCTGGCTCCGTCGTGGTGGGGCTCGGGCAGGGCGAGATGTTCGTCGCCTCCGATATTCCCGCGATCCTCGCCCACACCCGTGACGTGGTCATCCTCGAGGACAACGAGGTGGCGGTCGTCACCGCCAACGCGGTGGAGCTGTCGACGCTCGAGGGCGAGCCCGTCCGGCGCGCGCCGGTGCGGATCCTGTGGGATCCGATCATGGCCGAGAAGGGTGGCTACCGGCACTTCATGCTGAAGGAGATGCAGGAGCAGCCGCGGGCGATCGCCGACACCTTCCGCGGCCGCATCGCCCCCGAGACCGGTAACGTCGTCCTGCCCGACGTGAACCTCGCGCCCGACGTCGTGCGGGGGATCGAGCGGGTGCTCCTCGTCGCCTGCGGCACGGCCTTTCACGCGGCCATGCTGGGTCGCACGATGATGGAGCGACTCGCCGGGCTGCCGGCCGAGGTCGACATCGGGAGCGAGTTCCGCTATCGGGACGCGCTCATCGGCCCGGAGACGCTGGTCGTCGCGATCTCGCAGTCCGGCGAGACCGCGGACACGCTCGGCGCCGTCAAGGCGGCGAGGCTCAAGGGCTGCCCGATTCTTGCCATCACGAACGTCGTCGGCTCCGCGCTGGCCCGCGAGGCGACCGGCGTCCTCTACATGCACGCCGGACCGGAGATTGGCGTCGCGTCGACGAAGGCGTTTTCCACGATGATCGTCGCCACGTACCTCCTCGGGCTGTGGCTCGGCCGCCAGCGGGGCGCGATCACCGCCGAGGATGTGCGCAAGCGGATCCACGATCTGGTCGAGATCCCGCGCCTGGTCGAGAAGACGCTCGAGCTCGACGAGCAGATTTCGGCGATCGCCCGCGAGTTGGCCGGCGCCCGCGACTTCCTGTTCCTGGGCCGGGGCCTCCAGTTCCCGATCGCGCTCGAGGGCGCGCTCAAGCTGAAGGAGATCTCGTACATCCACGCCGAGGGGTACGCCGGCGGCGAGATGAAGCACGGCCCGATCGCGCTCATCGCCGATCGGCTGCCGGTCGTCGCGCTGGTGCCCCGCGACGGCTCCTACGACCGGATGCTCGGCAACGTCGAGGAGGTGCGCGCCCGCGACGGCCAGATCATCGCCATCGCCCATGCGGGCGACCGCGCGATCGCCGCGAAGGCGCAGCACGTCATCGAGGTGCCCGCGTGCGCCGATCTGTTGGCGCCGCTGATCACGGTCATTCCGCTCCAGCTCCTCGCCTACCACATCGCGGTGCGGCTCGGCTGCGACGTGGACCAGCCGCGGAACCTCGCCAAGAGCGTCACGGTCGAGTAGCGTCCGGGCCGCCGGCGAAGCGCGACGGCGGCTCGGTGTTGGCGGCACGCCGATCGCCCGGTACAATCGTCCGGTGCTTCTCGGGCTGGACCGTCTCCTCGACGACCTGAATCCTCCGCAACGCGAAGCCGTCACGGTGGGCGAGGGGCCGCTGCTCGTGCTGGCCGGCGCCGGCAGCGGCAAGACGCGCGTCATCGCGTACCGGATCGCCTGGCTCACGGGCGGGCAGTCCCTCTCGCCGCGGAACCTCCTGGCGGTCACGTTCACCAACAAGGCCGCCAAGGAGATGGCCCGACGGGTCGAGGCGCTCCTGCTGCCGGCCGGGATCCGGGCGCCGATGATCGCCACATTCCACTCGATGTGCGTGCGCGTCCTGCGCCAGCACGGTCGCCACATCGGGCTGCCGGCCCATTTCGTCATCTACGACGAGGACGACCGCGGGAGCCTGGTGAAGGAGAGCCTGAAGGAGCTCGAGGTGACCGAGCGCGCCGCGACCCCGGGCTCGGTCGCCCAGCGCATCAGCTACTGGAAGAACCACATGCTCGGCGTCGAGGACGCCAAGCGCCAGGCGCGCGGGCCGTGGGAGGAAAAGCTCGCCCTCGTCTTCGGCCGATACGAGGAGCGGCTGCGCGCGTCGGGCGCGGTGGACTTCGACGACCTGCTGCTGAAGACCGTGAAGCTCTTCGAAGAGATTCCCGAGGCGCTCGCCTACTACCGCGGGCTCTGGCGCCACGTCCTGGTCGACGAGTACCAGGACACCAACCGCGCCCAGTACCGGATCATCCGCCAGCTGACCGCCGAGCACCGGAACATCTGCGTCGTCGGCGATGCGGACCAGTCGATCTACAAATGGCGCGGCGCCGACATCCGGAACATCCTCGATTTCGAGCATGACTATCCCGGCACGAAGGTCATCAAGCTCGAGCAGAACTATCGCTCGACCCAGCGCATCCTCTCGCTCGCGGCGGCGGTGATCGACCACAACCGCCAGCGCAAGGAGAAGACGCTCTGGACCGAGAACGCGGAAGGCGACAAGCCCAAGCTCTATCGCGCCTGGGACGAGCACGAGGAGGCGAACTTCGTCGCGCAGTCGATCCTGGGGCTCCGCGGTGAGGGCGTGCCGTGGGACGGCATCGCCGTCTTCTACCGCACCAATGCGCAGTCGCGGGTGCTGGAGGACGCGCTCCGCCGGGCGCGCGTGCCCTACGGGATCGTCGGGGGCGTGCGTTTCTACGAGCGCCGCGAGATCAAGGACGCGCTCGCCTACGCCCGCCTCGTCGTCAACCCGACCGACGACGTCGCCTTTCGGCGGGCGATCCAGACGCCGGCCCGTGGCATCGGCGCGGCGACCGTCGAGCGGTTGCGCGAGGCCGCGACGCGGGCCGGCCGGTCTCTTCTCGCGGTCGCCGCCGATCCTCCCGCTGTGGTCACCGGCAAGCCGCGTCGGTCGCTGGAGGAGTTCGCCGCGCTGATGGGGCGCCTGGCCGAGCGGCGCGCCGAGATGACGACGCCCGCGTTCATCGACCACGCGCTCAACGCCACCGGCTATCGCGACACGCTCCGCGCGGAACGCTCGCCCGAGGCCGAGACGCGGCTCGAGAACCTCGAGGAACTGATCCACGCGGCCGAGGACTACACGCACGCTGATTCCGCGCCGACGCTCGAGGGATTCCTCGACGGGGTCGCGCTCATCGCGGACATCGACGAGCTGAAGGACGAAGGCTCGCGCGTCACGATGATGACACTCCACTCGGCGAAGGGGCTCGAGTTCCCGGCCGTCTTCATGACCGGCATGGAGGAAGGCGTCTTTCCGCACGCGCGCTCGATGAGCGACGAGGAGGAGGTCGAGGAGGAGCGGCGGCTCTGCTACGTGGGGGTGACGCGCGCCCGCGAGCGCCTCCACCTCTCCTACGCGCTGCACCGGCGCATCCACGGCTACGGCGTCGGCGAGCCCTCGCGGTTCCTGCGCGAGATGCCGGAGGACCAGCTCGCGTCGCTGAACACGCGCCGCGAGGCGCCCCCGAGCTGGGCCGCCGACGCGGTCGCCTACGCCGCGGCGGCGGACGCCGTCGGCGACGAGCTCCCGCTGCGTGTCGGCGCCCGGGTGCGCCACGCCCGCTTCGGCGAGGGGCTCGTGGTCGGCATCGAACGCGACGGCGCCGACTTCGTGGTGACGGTCGGCTTCGCCAGCGTCGGCCGCAAACGGCTCTCGCTGCAGTACGCTCACCTGGAGGAGCTGTGAGCCGATGATCGACCGCAAGGACGTCGAGCACGTGGCGCGCCTGACGCGGCTGGCCCTGACCGAGGAGGAGCTCGAGCGGATGCGCGAGCAGCTGAACTCGATCCTCACCCACCTGGACACGCTGCGCGGGGTCGACACCGAGGGCGTCGAGCCGACCGCCCACGCGGTCGACTTGGTCAACGTGATGCGCGAGGACGAGGTCGAACCGTGCCTGCCCCAGGACGCGATGCTGGCCAACGCGCCGGACCGAAGCGGCGAGCTCTTCCGGGTGCCGCGGATCATCGAGGAATGATCCACCAGCCGATCCACACGCTGGCCGACGCCTACCGCCGGGGCGATCTGACGCCGACCGCGGTCGCCGAGGCGTACCTGGCGCGCATCGACGCGCTCGACCGCCGGGTGCGCGCCTACCTCACGATCGTGCGCGAGCAGGCGCTGGCGGCGGCACGCGAGTCCGAGCGCCGCTGGCGCGCCGGTACCCCGCGGGGCCCGCTCGACGGCGCGCCGATCGCGCTCAAGGACGTGCTGTGCACGCGGGGCGTGAGGACAACGGCCGGCTCGAAGATCCTCGACACGTTCGTGCCGCCGTACGACGCGACCGTCGTCGAGCGGCTGCGGGCGGCCGGCGCGGTGATCCTCGGCAAGACCAACCTCGACGAGTTCGCGATGGGCTCGTCGACGGAGCACTCGGGGTTCCATCCGACCCGGAATCCCTGGGACCTCACGCGAGTGCCGGGAGGGTCGTCGGGAGGATCGGCCGCAGCGGTTGCGGCGGGAATGGCCGCCGGCGGCTTCGGAACCGACACGGGCGGCTCGATCCGCCAGCCCGCGGCCTTCTGCGGCGTCGTCGGGATGAAGCCGACGTACGGCCGCGTCTCGCGCTACGGCGTGGTCGCGCTCGCGTCCTCGCTCGACCAGGTCGGCCCGTTCGCCCAGGACGTCACCGACGCGGCGCACTTGCTCGGCGCGGTCGCCGGCCACGACCGTCGCGACGCGACGTCCATCCCGGCGCCGGTGCCCGACTACGCGGCGGAGCTGGCCCAGGGCGTCGCCGGGCTCACCCTTGGGCTGCCCGACGAGTACTTCATCGACGGCATGGACCCGGACGTGGAGCGCGCCGTCCGTGCGGCGATCGAGGTGCTGAAGGGCCTGGGCGCCCGGGTCGAGTCGGTGTCGCTGCCGACGACCCGGCACGCGCTGGCCGCCTACTACGTGATCCTTCCCGCCGAGGCCTCGTCGAACCTCGCACGGTATGACGGCGTGAAATTCGGGCTACGCGTACCGGCCCACGACCTCGTCGAGATGGAGAGCCGGACCCGCGCCGCGGGCTTCGGCCCGGAGGTCAAGCGCCGGATCATGCTCGGCACGTATGCCTTGTCGGCCGGTTACTACGACGCCTACTACGGCAAGGCGCAGAGCGTTCGCACGCTGGTGCGCCGCGAGTTCGCGGCCGCGTTCGCGCGCGTGGATCTGATCGTCGCGCCCACGACACCCAACGTGGCGTTCAAGCTCGGCGAGAAGGAAGATCCGTTGTCGATGTACCTCAACGACGTGTTCACGATCCCGGGCAACCTGTCCGGCATCACGGGGGTCTCCGTGCCGTGCGGGTTCAGCGTGTCGGGGCTGCCGATCGGATTACAGATACTCGGCCGCCCGCTCGACGAAGCGCGCGTGCTGCGCGCGGCGTACGCCTACGAGCAGGCCACGTCCTGGCGCGGGCGCCGACCGGAGCTCGCATGACGGAGCCGGGTCGCATCTCTCGCAGGCCACTCCCGGAGCGAGCCGGGCTCACGGACCCCGCTCCCACAAACTACGAGGTCGTCATCGGGCTCGAGGTGCACGCCCAGCTCCTGACGCGCTCGAAGATGTTCTGCGGCTGCCCCACGACGTTCGGCGCCGCGCCCAACTCGCAGACGTGCCCGGTGTGCCAGGGTATGCCCGGCGTGCTGCCGGTCGTGAACAAGAAGGCGATCGAGCTCGCGATTCGGACCGCGCTGGCATTCGGCTGCCGCGTCAACCCGGCCTGTCGCTTTGCGCGCAAGCACTATTACTACCCGGACATGCCGAAGAACTACCAGATCAGCCAATATGAAGAGCCGCTCGCCGAAGAAGGCCGCCTCGAAATCGACATCGATGGTGCGTCTCGCACCATCGGCATTCAGCGCCTCCATCTGGAAGAGGACGTCGGCAAGCTCATCCACGAGGGCACGCTCGAGACCGCGCAGGCGAGCCTGGTCGACTTCAACCGGTCCGGAGTGCCGCTCATGGAGACCGTGTCGAAGCCCGATCTGCGCTCGCCCGAAGAAGCGGCGGCCTACCTCAAGGCCTTCCGCGCGGTGCTCGTCTTCCTCGGCGTCTGCGACGGCAACATGGAGGAGGGCTCGCTCCGCTGCGACGCCAACGTCTCGCTGCGCCCGCGCGGGAGCACGACGCTCGGCACGAAAGTCGAGATCAAGAACCTGAACTCGTTCCGGAACGTCCAGCGGGCGCTCGAGTTCGAGGCGAAGCGCCAGGCGCAGGCCCTGGACGCGGGCGAGCGCATCCGTCAGGAGACCCGGCTATGGGAGGCCGACCGCGGCTACACGAGGTCGATGCGGTCCAAGGAGTACGCCCACGACTACCGGTACTTCCCGGAGCCCGATCTGGTCCCGCTGCGGATCGACTCGCGCTGGGTGGACGAGATCCGGGCGGGGCTGCCCGAGCTTCCGCGCGCCCGCCGTCAGCGGTTCGTTGCGCAGTACGGCCTGCCGGGGTACGACGCCGACGTCCTCACCCAGACGCGAGCGCTCGGCGACTACTACGAGGCTGTCCTGCGCGAACCGGCGCCGTCGGCGGGCGCGGACCGGCCGAAGATCGTCTCCAACTGGGTCATGTCCGAGCTCCTGCGGGTGCTTCCCGGGGACGACGAGCGCGCGATCGCGACCTCGCCCATTCCGCCGCGGCACCTCGCCGGCCTGCTCCGGCTCATCGACGATGGGACGATCAGCGGCAAGATCGCCAAGGACGTCTTCCAAAAGATGTTCGACTCCCGCGAGGACGCCGCGACCATCGTCGGCCGCGAAGGGCTCACGCAGGTCGCGGACGAGACGGCCCTGGGGGCGATCGTCGACTCGGTGATGGCCGCCAACCCCAAGGCGATCGACGACTTCAAGCGAGGCAAGACCGTGGCGAAGAAATCCCTGGTCGGGCAGGTGATGAAGGCCACGGGCGGTAAGGCGAATCCCACGCTGGTGGACCGCCTCCTGGAGGACAAGCTCGCGAAAATCCAGCGCTGACGGCTATAATCTGATCGCCCGCCATGATTGAAGTTCACCGGGTTTCGAAGGTGTACTCGGTCGGTCCCGTGAAGGTCCCTGCGCTGCGCGAAGTGTCGTTCCGGGTCAGCAAGGGCGAGTTCGTCGTCCTCAGCGGCGCCAGCGGCGCCGGCAAGACGACGCTTCTCCGGTTGCTCTACCGCGACGACCGCCCCTCGGAGGGCGACATCGAGGTTCTCGGACACGACCTGGTCCCGATGCGCCGCTCGCAGGTGGCGACGCTCCGACGCTCGATCGGCATCGTCTTCCAGGACGCCAAGCTCCTCCCGGTCCGGACGGTCTACGAGAACATCGCCTTCGTCCTGCGGGTGCTCGGGGCGCCGCGCCGTGAGCTCACCGCGCGCGTCTTCGACGCGCTCCGCGTCGTTGGCCTCTCCTCGCGGGCCCAGGCGTATCCCGCGCAGCTCTCGCAGGGCGAGGCGCAGCGGGCGGCGCTGGCCCGCGCCATCGTGCGCCGGCCGCCGCTGCTGCTGGCCGACGAGCCGACCGGCAACCTCGACGATGCGATGGCGGCCGAGATCGTCGACGTGCTCAAGGACATCGGAGCGGGCGGGACCACGATCGTGCTGGCCACCCATCAGGCGCGGCTGGCTCGGGCGCTCCACCGGCGCACCATCACCCTCGACGGCGGCCGCGTCGTGAAAGACGAGGGCTGACGGCCCGTGCTCGGGTTCCTGGTCGGCGAGGCGCTACGCGATCTCCGGCGAGCGGGGCGCGTGGCGATCAGCGCCATCGTGCTGATTACGCTCTCGCTGGCCGCGCTCGGGGGCTTCTGGCTGGTCTCGTCCAACCTCGGTCGCGCGGTGGCGCAGTGGCGCGACCGGGTCCGCATCGTGGTGTACCTCAAGCGCGAGCCGTCGGCGCCCGAGGCGGTGCTGGGCCGTGTCCGCGCGATCCCGGGCGTCTCCGGCGTGACCTACATCGCCAAGGCGGACGCGCTTCGCGCCCTCAAGCAAGTACTCGGCAAGGACGCGAGCGTCGTTGACCATCTCCCGGCGAATCCGCTCCCGGCCTCGCTGGAGGTGACGCCCTCGGCGACGGCGGCGACCCCGGAGGGCGCGCGCGACCTCGTGGGACGCCTGGCCGCGCTGCCCGAGGCCGACGAAGTCGCCGGCAGCGCCGACTGGATCGAGCGGCTTTCGCAGTGGCAGCGGCTCCTCGCCACGATCGGGCTCGGCGTCGGCGCGGTGCTCGCGGTCGCGGCGATCCTGACCGTGACGACCGCGACAACGCTGATCCTGCACGCTCGCCGCCACGAGACGGAGATCATGCGGCTCGTGGGCGCGCCGGAATCGGCGATCCGGCTGCCGCTGCTGCTCCAGGGCATGATGCAGGGGCTGGCCGGCGCGGTCCTGGCGTTGATTGCGCTGATGGCCGGCTACTCGCTCGTGGCGCCCCGGCTGGAACCGCTCGTGAATCTCACGCTGGGCATTCCCGACCTCGAGTTTTTCAGCCCCTTCGGCATCCTCACCCTGCTGGGGGCCGGGACCCTCCTCGGCGGGCTCGGCGGCTGGCTGGCGCGGGCCCGGCGCGAGCCATGAAGGCTCGCCCCGCGCTCCTCGGCGTCGCGTGTCTCGCGGTAATGGCGGCGGGGCTGGCCTCAGCGCAGCCGAAGCGCGAGGATCCGTTGCAGGCGGAGCAGCGCAAGCTCCAGCAGACGCAGAAGCAGCTCAAGGAGGAGAAGGAACGGGCGGCGGCGGCCCGCGCTCGCGAGACGTCGCTGCTCGCCGAGCTCGAGGAAAACGAACGCCGTCTGGCGGCCAAGCAGCGGGAGGCCGCGCGCCTGGAGGAGCGGATCAAGAAGGCCCAGGGCGACGTCCAGCTGTTCCGAGGCGAGATCACGAGGCTCGAGAGCCAGCGCGCCGGCCAGGAGCACGCGCTGGCGCGCCGCCTCCGGGCCATGTATCGGGTGCACGCCCAGGGGGGCGCGATCCCCGTCATCCTGAGCAACGACGACCCCGTCGCCCGCGCGAACGCTGTGCGGCACCTCGCGAGCCTGGCCGCCCTGGACGCCCGTTTGATTCAAGAGTATCGTGGGACCTCTGAAAAGCTGGCGGATCGCAAGGGCCGAGAGGAATCTCGTCAGCGAGAGCTGGCGGGACTCCACGAAGACGGCAAGCGGGAGCAGGCCGAGGTCGATCGAGAGGCCGCAAAGCGGCGCACCCTCCTCGCGAAAGTGCGCGACGAGCGCGCCTACCACGAACGAATGGTGGGCGAGCTCACCGAAGCCTCCCAGCGCCTCGAGGCGTTTATCCGGGAGCTTCAGGCCAAGCAGCGAAAGCTGGCCAAGGTGCCGCCGCCCAAGGGCGGAATCGAGCCACCGACCATTGGGTTCGCGGGCCTCAAGGGGCGCCTGCCGTGGCCGACTGAAGGCCGGATCGTCACGGGGTTCGGCGCCCAGGTGCACCCTCGCTTCGGGACCCGGACCTTCCGGAATGGGGTCGATATCGAGGCGGCCGAGGGGCGGGACGTCAACGCGGTGCACCCGGGCCACGTGGTCTATACGGGGTGGTTCAAGGGCTACGGGAACCTGATCATCCTGGACCACGGGGGCGAGTACTATACGTTGTATGCCCATATCGCCGAGATCGAGGCGAAAGAGGGCGAGGACGTGCGGCTGGGACAGCGGATCGGGACGGTGGGAGACACAGGCTCCCTGGCTGGACCCCGGCTCTATTTCGAGGTGAGATACCAGGGCAAGCCTCAGGATCCCGAGCAGTGGCTTCGCCAGCGTGGTTGAGGGCGTAACCAGGGGGAATTCATGAAGAAGGCGTTCGTGATCGGGTCGTTGCTGCTCGTGCTGACGCTGTCCCTCGGCGGATCCGTCGCCAGCAAGAGCGCGGACAGCAGCGCGACCTACGAGCAGCTCAAGCTCTTCACCGAAGTCCTGTCGATCGTGCAGAACCAGTACGTGGACGAGGTCGCGCCCAAAGACCTCATCTACAGCGCGATCAAGGGCACGCTGCGGGGCCTCGACCCGCATAGCTCGTTCCTCGATCCGGACAGCTACAAGGAGATGCAGGTCGAGACGAGCGGCAGCTTCGGTGGCCTGGGGATCGAGATCACGCTGCGCGACGACGTCCTGACGGTCGTGTCGCCGATCGAGGGAACGCCGGCCTACCGGGTGGGACTTCAGACCGGCGACCGGATCGTGAAGATCGACGGGCTGGTCACGAAGGACATGCAGCTGCCCGACGCGGTCAAGCGCATGCGCGGCAAGCCCGGGACCAAGGTGACGATCACCGTGGTGCGCGAGGGATGGACCGAGCCGAAGGACTTCGACATCACCCGCGAGCAGATCCGGGTCCAGTCCGTGCGCTCGCACGACCTCGGCGGCGGCATCGCCTACGTCAAGCTGCGGCAGTTCCAGGAGCAGTCGCCCGGCGACATGGGGGCCGCCCTCGAGAAGGCGGCCAAGGCCGGCATGAAGGCGCTGATCCTCGACCTGCGCAACAACCCGGGCGGTCTTCTCACCGCCGCGGTCGAGGTCACGGAAGAGTTCATCGACGACGGCAAGCTCGTGGTCTACACCGAGGGCCGCGTGCGGAACCAGAACATGCGCTTCTCGGCCCACGCGAAGAAGTCGTATCCCAACCTGCCGATGGTCGTGCTGGTCAACCTGGGCAGCGCGTCGGCGTCGGAGATCGTGGCGGGCGCGCTTCAAGATTGGGGCCGCGCGATCGTCGTCGGCTCCCAGACCTTCGGCAAGGGCTCGGTCCAGACGATCATTCCCCTCTCGGACGGCTCGGGGCTGCGCCTGACGACCGCGAAGTACTTCACGCCCAAGGGCCGCTCGATCCACGGGAAGGGCATCACCCCGGACATCGTCGTCGAGATCCCGAAGGATAAGGATACGGCGGCGAAGGAGCGGCCGCCGTCGCTCGATCCGTTGGAGGAGCTGCGCAAGGACATCCAGGTCCAGCGGGCGATTGACGTGATCAAGACGATGCGCATCATCGAGCAGCAGCGACCGGGGACGAATCCGCAGGCTCAGGCCCGGCCGCAGTAGCCGCGACGCGCGAACGAAGGGCGATGCCAGGCCGGGCGCACAGTGAGCCGGCCGCATCGCCCTTTTCGTCTGTGGGGTCCGTGACAAGGGGACCAGGCATGATCGTGCTCGGCATCGAGAGCTCGTGCGACGAGACGGCGGCGGCGGTGCTCGCCGACGGCCGCCGTGTGCTCTCGAACGTCGTCGCCTCGCAGGACGCGATCCATGCCCCCTACGGCGGCGTCGTGCCGGAGCTCGCCTCGCGCCGCCATCTCGAGGTCATCGTGCCGGTCGTGCGCAAGGCTCTCGCCGACGCCAGCCTCGGGCTGACCGACCTCGACGGGGTGGCGGTCACGCAGGGGCCCGGGCTCGTCGGCTCTCTGCTGGTCGGCTGCGCCGTCGCGAAATCGCTCGCGTACGTTCACGCGCTGCCCCTCGTCGGGGTGAATCACCTGGAAGGACACATCTATGCCTCGTTCCTGACCGACGACCCGCCCGAGCACCCGTTCCTGGCGCTCGTGGTGTCCGGCGGCCACACGGCGCTCTATCACGCGCGGGCGCCGCTCACGTATGCGCTCGTGGGTCAGACGCGCGACGACGCCGCCGGCGAGGCGTTCGACAAGGTCGCGAAGCTTCTCGGCCTCGGGTTCCCGGGCGGCCCCGTCATCGAGCGTACGGCCGTCGAGGGCGACCCGAAAGCGATCACGTTCCCGCTCGCGCAGATGAGCGACGGCGGGGCCGACTTTTCCTTCAGCGGCGTCAAGACGTCGGTGTCGCTCCACGTCAAGCGCCGCGGTCCGCTCGGGCGCGCGGAGATCGCGGACATCGCCGCCTCGTTCCAGGCGACGGTGGTCAAGATGCTGGTGCGCAAGACCGTGAAGGCCGCGCTGCACCACGGGATCAAGCGCATCGTGCTCACCGGCGGCGTGGCCGCCAACGGGCCGCTGCGCGCGGGGCTCGAGGCCGCGGCGATCGAGCACGGCCTGCGCCTGCACGTCCCGCCGCGCCACCTCTGCACCGACAACGCGGCGATGATCACCGCCGCCGGCTCCGCCCGCCTCGCCGCGGGCGAGCGCGCCTCCCTGAACCTCAACGCCGCCCCCGACCTCGCGTTGGCAGAATGAGCCGGCCGGTGCGACGACTCGAGCCGAGCTCGACCGAAGAAACGGGCGAGCGGAGCCGGGTCGCGCCGAGGGTTGAGCGGGCGTGCGGAGCCGCGTCGCACCTCTCTCAGGCCACCCTCGGTCCAAGCCGGCCTCCAAGGGCATCGCTCCAATGAATTTCGAAGCGGTGCTCGCCGGCCTCCCCGACGCCGTCATCGCCGTCGACGCGGAGCTGCGGGTCGTCTTCTGGAACTCGGCGGCGGAGGTGCTGACCGAGCGCTCGGCGCGGCGCGCCGAGGGGCGCTTCATCAAGGAAGTCTTCTCCCCGGACGCCTCCGTCGTGCGCCGACTCGGCGAGACCCTCGCGACCGGCGAGAGCCGATCGGAGGCCGAGAGCTTCGTGGAGCGCGTCGAGGGCCGGCGGGTGGCCGTGTCGATCGTCACCGCCGCGCTCCATGGTCGCGACGGCCAGGTCGAGGCCGCGGTGGCGGTGCTCCGCGACCTCTCGCGCATCCGCCAGCTCGAGGCCGAGGTCCGAAGGGGCGAGACCCTGGCCGCGGCGGGACGCATGGCCGTGGGGCTGGCCCACGAGGTGCGCAATCCGCTCGGCGCCATCCGCGGCGCGGTCCAGCTCCTCAAGCGCGAGCTCGGACCCGACTCGCGGTTCGGCGAATACACGGACGTGCTGATAACCGAGGTCGACCGCGTCAACCGGATCATCGAGATGCTGCTCGATCTGGCGCGGCCGGTCCAGCTCCGACCGGTGCCGCTCAACCTCCACCAGCTGCTCGAGCGCGTGGCCGTGCTGAACGAGGAAGGCGCGCGGGAGCGCGGCATCGCGCTGGTCCGCCGATACGATCCGAGTCTCCCACCCATCCTCGGCGACGAGGACCGGCTGGTGCAGGTCTTCCACAACCTCGTGCGAAACGCGCTCGACGCGATGGGAAGCAGCGGGCGGCTGACGCTATCGACTCGGGTGAGCCTCAACCCGCTCTTCGGCAAGATGGACCTCGGCGGCGGCCAGCGCAACATGGTCGAGGCGCAGGTGGCCGACGAGGGCGCGGGCATCCCCGCCACGGTCCGCGCCAAGATCTTCGATCCGTTCTTCACGACCAAGGACAAGGGCCTCGGGCTCGGCCTGGCGATCTGCCATCGGATCCTCGAGGAGCACCGGGGCGCGATCCAGGTGGAGAGCGCCGAGGGGCGGGGCACGATCGTCACGTGCTTCCTGCCGATCGCGAAATAGCGCCATGGCCGTCGACAAGTCCACCAAGACGCGGATCCTCATCGCCGACGACGAGGACAGCCTCCGCTGGGTGCTGGAAAAGGGTCTGCGGCAAGCGGGCTACGAGGTCAGCTCCGTCAAGGACGGTGAGTCCGCGATCCGGGCGTTCGCCGCCGAGCCGTTCGACCTGGTCTTCCTCGACGTGCGGATGCCTGGCGTCGACGGCCTCACGGCGCTCGCCCGGCTGCGCGAGGTCCACGCCGACGCGTGCGTCGTCGTGATGACCGCCCACGGGACGATGGACACCGCGATCCAGGCGATGCAGCGCGGCGCCTACGACTACCTCGCGAAGCCCTTCGACCTCGACGAGGTGCTTCTGCTGGCCGAGCGGGCCATGGCGGCGCGCCGCCTCAGCCAGGAGGTGACGCGCCTCAAGAGCGGCCTGCTGGAGGTGTGGGAGTTCGGCGCCATCATCGGGCGCCACCCGCGCATGCAGGATGTCTACAAGCTCATCGGGCGTGTCGCGGCCAGCGACGTGACGGTGCTGCTGCGCGGGGAGTCGGGCACCGGCAAGGAGCTGGTCGCGCGCGCGGTCCACCACTACAGCCGACGGGCCGGGCGACCGTTCGTGGCCGTCTCGTGCGCCGCGATTCCCGGCACCCTCCTCGAGTCGGAGATGTTCGGGCACGAGCGCGGCGCGTTCACCGACGCCAAGGAGCGGAGGCTCGGCAAGCTCGAGCTCGCCCACGGCGGCACCCTCTACCTGGACGAGATCGGCGACATGCCGGTCGAGCTGCAGACCAAGCTGCTCCGCGCGCTGCAGGAGCGCACCATCGAGCGCCTGGGCGGCCAGGAGCCCATCCACGTCGACGTGCGGGTGCTGGCTGCCACCAACCGCGACCTCGAGGCCTTGATGAAGGACGGGCGCTTCCGGGAGGACCTCTACTATCGGTTGAACGTCGTGAGCGTGGGCCTGCCGTCGCTCCGGGAGCGGAGGCGCGACATTCCGCTCCTGGTCGAGCACTTCCTGGCGAAGTACACCCAGGAGCTCGGCGAGCGTGGCGTCGCCCCCGACGCGCTCGATCGCCTGATCGGCCACGACTGGCCCGGCAACGTGCGCGAGCTGGAGAACGTCATCCAGCGCGCGATGGTGATGGCGACGAGCGGCGTCATCCTGCCCGAGCACCTGCCCATCGGGCCCGTGTCGGCCGCCGCCTCGGTCGCGGTGGACGCGCCGCTCGAGGAGATCATCGAGCGCAAGCTCATCGAGTGCGTGCGCGGCCTGCGCGAGCAGGCCAGCGCGAACCTCTACGACCTGATGATCGGGCTGGTCGAGAAGCCGTTGCTGCGCGCGGTGCTCCGCGAGACCGGCGGCAACCAGGTGCGGGCGGCGCAGATCCTCGGCATCAACCGCAACACCTTGCGCAAGAAGCTCGTCGAGCACGGCATCGATGTCGACGAGATGACGCGCGAGTGACTAGACCGCGGCCAGGCGCGCGCTCTCGACGTACCCCCACGTCTCGCGAGTCAGGGCGTAGACCTCGACGGTCTCGAGCGATTCTGTCAGAGGCATCTCACCGAGCTCCTCGAAGTCGTAGCGGTCGGTGGCAAGCTCCCGCGTGCGGCCGGTAAGCACGATCTGACCTGGCGCAGCAACGTGGAGCAGCCGCGAGGCGATGCGGGTCGTGTTACCCGTCGCCGTGTAGTCCGTGCGCAGAGCGGTGCCGATGGTGCCGACGACGACGGGCCCCGTGTTGATGGCCATGCGGACTCGGAACTGTAGGTCGTAGCTCTGCCGCACCTCGTGGCGCACCGTTTCGAGGCGCTCTTGCACGGCAAGGGCGGCGCTCAGCGCCCGGCAGGCATGGTGCTCACCCGGCATCTCGCCGAAGAGCGCCATGGCCCCGTCGCCCAGGAACTGGTTCACCGTCCCACCGTGCTCGTGCACGGCCTCCAGCACGACCTCGAAGGTGCGGTGAATGATCTCGCTGACCTGCTCGGGATCGAGCCGCTCGGACAGGGCGGTGAAGCCGGAGACGTCCGCGAAGAGCACGCTCACCTGTTTGCGCTCACAGCGAGGGCGCAGCAAGTTGCCGCAAGCACTGCAGTACTTCAGACCAGCCAGCCGCTCGAGGGGGCACCGGAGACAACCCGGTCTCACTGAGGGCCCAGGCGCCCCGACATTGCCGCTGAGCCCTGCCGCCACGCAGCTGATCGCCATTTCAGTCTGGCCTCCTGAGCTCGGACGTCGGCCCGGTTTGTGGCAAACCTGATGCCAACGCCAACTGTCCGAAGAATGAGGCCGAGCCGGTTGATCCAGGGGCTTTCGGCCCGAACTTACGGAGGAGCGGCGGCGTTACGCCCGGGCTTGGCCGTCGGTGGCGGTTGGCCGACTGCTTAAGGTCTATCCCTTTGACCGTTTAGGGTGTATCCATTAGGGTCGGAACAGTAGGAAAGCATAGGAATGGAGTGTCCCCAGTGCCGGCACGCCAATCCCCCAGGGACCAAGTTCTGCGGGGAGTGCGGGACGCGACTTCAATCGCTTTGTCCCGCTTGCCAGGCCCCCAACCCTCCGACGAACAAGTTCTGTAGCGAGTGCGGCCAGCGGCTAGCGGGTGCCGCGCTGGCGGCGGCACCGGCCTCGGCCCCGGCCGTCGCGGCGCCTCCTGTGGCGATGTCCAGCCGCTTCGCATCCCCGGAGGCCTACACACCCAGGCACCTCGCCGAGAAGATCCTCACCTCCAAGGGCGCCATCGAGGGCGAGCGGAAGATCGTCACCGTGATGTTCTCTGACGTGTCGGGATTTACGGCGATGTCCGAGAAGCTCGATCCCGAGGACGTCCACGGGATCATGGACCGCGCCTTCGAGGTCATCCTGGATGCGGTTCACCGTTACGAGGGCACAGTCAACCAGTTCCTCGGTGACGGCGTGATGGCGCTCTTTGGGGCGCCGATCGCGCACGAAGACCACGCCCAGCGTGCGCTGGGCGCGGCGCTCAGTATCCAGGCGAACCTCAAGCCGCTTGCCGAAGACATCGAGCGTGTCCACGGGATCGAGTTCCGCATGCGAATGGGGATCAACACCGGTCCCGTCGTCGTCGGGGCCATCGGTCGCGACCTCCGCATGGACTACACGGCGGTCGGTGACACGACCAACCTCGCCGCGCGGCTCCTCGCCATCGCCAAGCCGGGCCAGATCGTCGCGAGCCGGCGTACTCAGCACCTTCGCGACCGGCTCTTCGGCTTCGAAGACCTGGGCGATTTCCAGGTGAAGGGCAAGGCCGAGCCCGTCCGTGCCTATGCCGTCACGGGCGAGCTCGGCAGCCGCGCAAGGCTCGAAGTTTCACCGGACCGGAGCCTGACGCAGCTCGTCGGCCGCACGCGCGAGCTGGAGGTTCTGAATGACGCCTGGCATCGGGCTTCGTCGGGCGATGCTGCCGTCGTGCTATTGACGGGTGAACCAGGCGCGGGCAAGTCGCGCCTGCTCTATGAATTCCTGCGGGGGATCGAGGAACACGGCGTCATCGAGCTCGAAACCACGTGTGCCTCATACGGCCGTGCGATCCCATACCGCCCCGTCCTCGAGGTCCTTCGCTGCTATCTGGACCTGGACGAAAA
>Ga0209161_10000319_pt1 | contig 39080 bp, 33 predicted proteins | sample GraSoiAngelo_155_FD_186169 | JGI IMG/M metagenome (GOLD analysis project Ga0209161, IMG submission 186169) | Grasslands soil microbial communities from the Angelo Coastal Reserve, California, USA - 14_1009_13_30cm (SPAdes) (version 2) | ecosystem: Environmental > Terrestrial > Soil > Grasslands... | reverse complement strand
CGATCCGGGTGGCCGAGAGCCAGGCGAGCGATCCACCGAGGCAGTAGCCCACGACGCCCACTTTGTGGCCGGCGGTGGTGAGCGAGCGCGCCGCCGCGCGGATGTCCTTCACCATGTCGTCGAGCGAGATCTTCATGCGCACCGCGCGCCCGCGATCGATGTCTTCCTGGCGGTATCCGGTCTCGAACCCAGGTTCGGCCCGATCGAAGATCGCCGGGGCCAGTGCGAGATATCCCTCGGCGGCGAAGCCGTCGGTGACGCTCTTGATGTGCGAGTTGACGCCGAAGATCTCCTGAATGACAACGAGACCGCCTCGCGGCTTTTCCCTCGGTGTGGCGCGATATCCGGCGAGCTTGTGTCCGTCCTCAGCGGTGAGCGTGATCATTTCGCCCATCGGGGGGCTCCTTTCGGATCAAAGTGCGCACACTGTACAACGGGCGGCGGACGATCGCGAGCGAGCGGGTGTTCAGCGGAATCGGAGATTGCGAAGAGGCAGGTCCGGAGTGAGGCCAGGTCGACGCCCCGAGCGGGCGGGCGCTAGAGAGCCTTCTAGTCCCGCCGGGGAACCGCCTAGGCCGTCTGCGCGCCTGCGGGGGCGCGCCGTTCGCCCTCCGATGCCACCGGCGCAACGACCGGCGCCTTGACGCCGGGAGCGAACCGCTGGAGGACCTCTTCGACGACCAGCCAGAGCGGCAGGCCGAGCACGGCCGCGTACGCGATCACGGTATCCAGTGTCATCGTTCGTCCTCCTCGACGGCGGTTTAAAGGCAGGATCCGTGCCATCAACGCGCGGCCAAAAATCACGGTTTCGTGAGCCTGGAACTCACGGCACAGGGCAGAGCGCCCGATGGGCGGTGCCGGGCTGCCCGATCGGGCGCTGTAGTATCCTCGTACCCGCTTCGATTGGAGGACCCATGAGACGCGCGATCGTCCCGCTGACCCTGCTGCTCGCTGGTTGCACCCTCGATCTGGCTGGCACCGAGTGGCAGAAGCCCGGCGCCATGGTGCAGGAAGTGACGGTCGTCGAGGTCGAGTGCGCCCGAAAAGCCCTCGAGATCGGGTCGGGCCCCGACCTGATCCTGGGCGGGCTCCTCGATGTCGGTCGTCTCGCGGTCCAGGAATCGCGTCAGGCAGCCGCGTTCAGCAGCTGCATGACAAGCACCGGGTATCAACGCATGAGCTGAGTCATGGGCAGCGGGACCGTCATGCACCGCGCCCTCCGGCGCCCGCTGGTCGTCGTCCTTGCGGTGCTGGTCGTGGTCACCACGGTCGGCCTGGCGATCCTCCCCGAGATCGTCCGCCGTGTCGCGGTGAGCCAGATGACGAAGCTCACGGGGCGCGCGGTCAGCCTCGGGGACGTGGATTTCAATCTCTTCACCGGCTCCGTCGGCCTGAAAGGCTTCAAACTCGCCCACCGAGGCTCGCCGGAGAGCGCGATCGAGCTCGACCGGCTGGAAGTACGACTCGACTACGTGCCGCTGCTCTTCCACGAGGCGCGCGTCACCGACCTCAAGCTGACGTCGTTGAAGATCAACGCCAAGCGCGTCGGCGAGGCCGAGTTCGATTTCTCCGATCTGCTGGCGCTCATCGCCGCTGATCCGTCGGCGCCTCCGTCGCCGTGGAAGGTCACCCTCGCCCGAGTGTCCCTGCGCTCGGCGACGATCGTTTTCCGCGACCAGGTGACCGCGCCCCCGAGCGAGTGGCGGATCGAGGGGCTCACCGTCGACGCCCGCGATCTCTCGACGCGACCAAAAGCCAAGCCGGGCCGTCTCGCTCTGAAGTTCAGACTCGACGGCGCCACGGTCTCGGTGACGAGCGCGGCGTTGGGCCTCGATCCGCTCAAAGCCGTGGCGCGCGTGGACGTCGACGGCTTCGACCTCGCCGCGGTCCGTCCGTATCTGCCTCCGCGTCTCCCAGCCGCGCCACGCGCCGGTCGGGCGGGTGTCGCTCTCGAGCTGGTCGTCGAGTCGGGTCCGGCCGGACTGACCCGTGCCGTCGCGGCCGGCGACCTGGGCGCGTCCGGCCTCGAGGTGGCCCAGGCGGGCCGCACCGAGCCCTTCCTGAAGCTGCCGCGCCTCGGTATCAAGGTGAAGGGAGCCGACCTCGTCGCCCGCACCGTCACGATCGCCGCCGTCGAGCTCGAGGGGCTCGCCGTGCGCGCGGTCCGGGATGCGCGGCAACAGATCGACCTCCTCGCGCTCGGCGCGGCGCGGGAGGAAAGGCTCGCCGCGGCGCCGCCCGCGAGCCCGGCCACGCCCGCCCAGGCGGGCTTCTCCGCGAAGATCGAGCAGATCGCCATCCGCAAGGGCGCGTTCACCTTCCGGGACGAGGGCATCTCGCCGCTCACCACGCTCGAGGCCGGCGATCTCACCGCCGACGTCACGAACGTGGCGTGGCCAACCGCCGGCCCGACGGCCTTCGTGGCCTCGCTGCGACTTCCGACGGCCGGCCGGCTCCACGTGCGGGGCGCCGTCACGCCCCTTCCCTTCGACCTGGAGATGGCGATCTCGCTCCGTGGTGGAACGATCGAGCCGTTCCAGGCGTACATCCCGGTCCCGGCACGGCTCTCGGGCATCTTCCACGCGGAGAGTCGCAATCGCATGACGATCGCCGACGACGGCACGGTCACCGCGACGTCGACCGGCAAGAGCTCGATCGAGAAGTTCGCGATCCGTGCGCCCGGCGAGACCAGGCCGACGGTGAGCATCGAGCGCATCCAGTTCGATGGGATCGACTTCGCGTGGCCGAAGCACGCGCGCGCGGCGAAGATCACCCTCGCCAAGCCCGACATCCTGATCGAGCGCGACGCGGACGGCGGGATCTCGGTTCGCAAGCTCTTCGACTCGAGAGCCGACGCCACCGACATGGCCACGAGCGCCCCCACCACCGCTGGCGAGTCGCCGCGCCGCCCGGTGGAGAAGCCGTCGAGCACGCCGGCGGCGGCGCCGAAGCGCGGCGGGCAGCCGCTCGAGCTCGAGTTCGGCACGATCGCGATCACCGAGGGCTACGCCCGCTTCCTCGACCGCACGACCACGCCCGCGTTCTCGGAGACGCTCGCGCGGCTCGAGATGATCGTCGAGGAGCTCAGCGCCACGTCGGGACGCCGGGCGAAGATCGCGACCCAGGCGGTCGTGGGCGACGCCTCCGCATTCGTGCTGCAGGGAGAGATCGCGCCGTTCGGCGAGGTTTACGCCGACCTGAGCGGCGAGCTGCGCGACTTCGAGCTGACCGGCGTGAACCCGTACGCCGACGCCGCGATCGCCTGGTTCATGAAGACCGGCCGGCTCGCGGTCAAGGTCCACGTCAAGGTCGAGAAGAACCAGCTCACCGCCGAAAACGAGATCGACGTGAAGAACCTGACGGTGGCACCGTCGCGCGAGGGCGACGAGGTGAAGAAGAAGATCGGGCTGCCGCTCGGCATGATCGTCGCGCTCATCACGGATTCGGACAACGCCATCAAGGTCAACGTCCCGCTCTCGGGCGAGCTGAGCCAGCTGCAGGCGGGCCTCGGCGATGCCGTCTGGGTGGCCGTGCGGAACGCGCTCGTCAACGTGATCAGCGCGCCCTTCAAGGGGATCGGCCGGCTCTTCAAGGGGAAGGGCGACACCGTCGATGATCTCCAGGTCGACCCGGTGACCTTCGCGGCGGGGAGCGCGGAGGTGGCCGGCGAGATGGAACAGCACCTCACCCAGGTCGCCGATTTCCTGCGACGGGCGCCGATGATCAAGCTCGCGCTGACCTCCGTCGCGGCGCCACAGGACGGCGAGAGTCTCAGGGTCCAGGAGCTGACGCTGAAGATCCAGCGCGCCCAGCTCGAACGCGGGCTCCCCAACTTCAACGCCGCGGTCGCCGCCACGTTCAAGGAGCAGGTGCCGGGCGTCGCGCCGCCCAAGTCAGCGGACGAGCAACTCGCCGTGCTTCGCCAGCGTGAGCCGTTCCCCCAGGTGCGGGTGACCGAGCTGCTCACACGCCGACTCGCGGCCGTCCGGGACGCGCTCACGAAGCGGGAGGGAATCCCCGCCGCGCGGCTGGTCCCCGGCGAAGCCAGACCGTCGGCCGAGCCGCTCGCCGCCGGACGGGTCGAGTTCGAGATCACGCACTGACGATGGCCTTCCGCGAGATCCGCTACGAGGTCGCCGACGGCGTCGGCACGGTCACGCTGAACCGCCCGGACCGGCTCAACGCGGTGACGTCCACGATGCTGGGAGAGCTCAACGAGGCGTGGGACCGCGCCGACGACGATGACGGCGTCCGGGCGGTGATCGTCACGGGCGCGGGGCGCGCGTTCTGCGCGGGCGCCGACCTCGGCGCCGGCGGCGCCACGTTCGACGCGGTGGCGCGGGGCCGCGCCGCCTCGGCGGAGGAGCATCGCGACGGCGGCGGCACCGTGACGCTCCGGATCTTCGACATGAAGAAGCCGGTGATCGCGGCGATCAACGGGCCCGCGGTCGGCTTCGGTATCACGCTGACCCTGCCGATGGACATCCGGATCTGCGCCACCACCGCGCGCATCGGGTTCGTCTTCGCCCGTCGCGGCGTGGTGCCGGAGGCGTGCAGCACGTGGTTCCTCCCGCGGCTCGTCGGGATCAGCCAGGCGGCGGAATGGGTGTATACGGGGCGCGTCTTCGACGCGGACGAGGCGCTGGCCGGCGGGCTCGTCAGCCGCGTGGTGGCGCCCGACGAGCTGCTCGCGACGGCGCGAGGGTTGGCGCTCGAGATCGCGCAGAACACCTCCGCGGTCTCGGTGGCGCTGGCGCGCCAGATGATGTGGAAGCTGCTCGGCGCCGACCATCCGATGGACGCGCACCGCCTCGACTCGCAGGCGATGTTCTGGACCGGCCGCTCCGCCGACGCGCGCGAAGGCGTCACCGCCTTCCTCGAGAAGCGCCCGGCCCGGTTCCCACTGCGGCCGAGCGCGGACCTGCCGCCGTTCTATCCGTGGTGGCGGCCGCGCCCGTTCACGCCGCCACGCGCCTGACCGTCCGCGCGTGACGCTCGCGTGGATCGCGACCACCCTCGTCATCGGGGCCGCGAGCTTCGTCATGGGGCTCGCCGGCTTCGGGATCGCGCTGGTCGCGCTCGCGTTCCTGCCCCACCTGATGGCGCCGGCCGACGCGATCGTGCTCCTGACGATCTACGCGGCCGTGTTCTCGCTCGCGATGCTCGTCCAGCTCCGTCGCGACGTCGAGCCGCGCGCCGTCGTCGACCTCCTGATCGGCACCGTCGCCGGCACGCCGCTCGGCGTGTGGGGCCTCGCCGTGCTCCCGGCGAGCGCGCTCAACCGGCTCATCGGCCTGATGCTCGTCGCCGCGTTCGTCCTCGAGTCGCAAAAGCTCTATCCGCATCGGCTCCGCGGCCGTCATTGGGGCCTCGGCGCCGGCATCCTGGCCGGCGTCATCGGCGGCGCCGTCGGCACGCCGGGTCCGCCGGTGGTGCTCTACGCCGCGACCCAGGGCTGGAGCGCGCGCGCCGCGAAGGCGAACCTCCAGGCCTTCTTCGTGGTGAACGAGGCGGCGATCCTCGTCGGGTACTGGTGGGCCGGGCTGCTCACGCGCGAGGTGCGCGGGCTGGCCGTGGCCTTCGCGGTGCCAGCCGTGGCTGGCGCGGTGGCGGGCGCGCTCCTGTTCGAGCGCGTCGACCAGCATCGCTTCAGACAGCTGGTCTTCGGGCTGCTCCTGATCTCGGGACTGGTGCTGCTCGTGCGCGGCTGACGGCTAGCGGGCCTGCGTCGCCTTCCACTGCTCCACGTTCTGCTCGATCTGCCGGGCGTGACCCTCGAGATGGTCGGCGTAGATCTGGAGCCAGTCCTCGGTGGTATAGCGTCCCGACTCCGTGTGGCGGCCGACGCGCGACCACGCCTCCTCGGGCAAGCGGCGGATGAGCGCCGTCGTGCTGGCGCGCACGGCCTCGACCACCGCGAGCGCGGGCTCGATCGGCAGGATGTGGTAGTCGAAGAAGGTCGCCCAGTGATCCTGATCGTAGCCCTGGATCAGGGGATCCTTCTCGGCCACGACGAACCGGACACGGGCATAGGAGTTCGTCTCGGAGTCGGCGCAATGGACGACGATCTCGTGCGCGGACCACTCCTTCGGCGCCGGGCGCCACTTGAGCGCCTGGGGCGGCACGGTGGCCAGCGCCGCGCGCAGGCGGGCCGGGCCGTCGGCGTACTGCTGAACGAGCGCGTCGCGCTTGGCGCGGTCGAGAGCCATGTCAGAGGGCCTCCAGCTTGCGGCGCAGCACCTTCGCGAGCCCCTCGGGGGCGAAGCCCAACTGGAGCAGGGCCTGGCCCGAGTCGAAGTACTCGCGGTACGCCGCGATCCGGCCGTTCTCGAGCTCGAAGATGCTCATCCCCCGGAAGTGGATCTTCCGGCCGGTGCTCCGGGGCACCGCGTCGGTGACGACGTAACCGAACGTCCACTCGGCCGCGGCGCGCGTCGGCGAGTCGACCACGAGATCCATCGCCCACGCGTACTCGCGTCCCTCGTGGAACATGCGCTCGAACATCGCGCGGAGCCCCGCGTGGCCCCGGTGCTCGCCGTAGAAGGTGTCGTGGTAGGTCGCGGCCTCCGTGAAGCAGGCCACCAGCGCCCCGACGTCCTGCCGATTGAACGCCCTGGCGAAGTCCTGGACGATGGTCATGGAGCCTCACTCTACTGACGCGCCAGGATCCGCGCAACTCGGCCGGAGACCCACGGTTCTGTGACTTCCGCCGTTGCGCCAGCCTCGCGCGGAGCGTGCCCATTCGCCGGTTGACGACCCCGCGGTCTCTGGCCACCGGCGCCGACACCGCCCGCCTCGTCGAGAGCGATCGCGCCGTCGCGGTCGGCTGAGCCCCACATCCGCCGGGCCCGAGACCGGGCCCGAGACTTGAAGAGGCCTGGGCGCGCGGACTACTATCTGCGGTACCTCTACGCGCCCATATTCGGAACGGAAAGGATCAGGCGATGAGCATCAAGCGTCACGGCGTGGGACCTCGGTTGAGTCAGGCGGTCGTCCACGGCGACACGGTGTACCTGGCCGGCATGGTGGCGGCCGACCCTGCGGCCGACGGCAAGGGTCAGACCCAGCAGATCCTCAAGAAGATCGACGAGACGCTGGCGGCGGTCGGCAGCCACAAGTCGAAGATCCTCTCCGCCACGGTGTACGTCGCCAACATGGGGATCTACGCCGACATGAACGCCGCGTGGGACGCCTGGGTCGATCCCGCCAACACACCGGCGCGCGCGACCGTCGAGGCGCGGTTGGCCTCGCCCAAGTACCTCGTCGAGATCATGGCCGTCGCGGCCATTCAATGACATGGGGGGGTCTAGAAGGCCCCCCAAGCCCCCCGGGTACTCGGGGCTTCCGACTCAACAAAGGAGACCGTCATGAGAGAGGCCGTCATCGTCGCCAGCTCGCGGACGCCGCTGGCCAAGTCGTTCCGCGGCTCGTTCAACCTCACCCGCCCCGACGACTTCACCGCCCACTGCATCAAGGACGTCCTGGGCAAGGTCCCCCAGCTCGACTCCAAAGAGGTCGAGGACGTGATCATGGGCTGCGGCCAGCCACACGGCTCGCAGGGCCACAACATCGCCCGCGTGGCGGCGATGCGCGCCGGCCTGCCGACCTCGGTCGCCGGGCTCACGCTGAACCGCTTCTGCTCCTCGGGGCTCCAGGCGATCGCGATCGCCGCGAACCACGTCATCAGCGACGGCGCCGACGTCATGATCGGCGGCGGCGTCGAGTCGATCACGATGGCCAAGCGCGACGCTGATCCGAACCCGGTGCTGAAGGAGCAGATGCCCGGCATCTACATGGTGATGGGCGACACGGCCGAGATCGTCGCCAAGCGCTACAACGTCACCCGCGAGGCCCAGGACCGCTACGCGCTGCTCAGCCAGCAGCGGACGGCGCGCGCCCAGCAGGAAGGGTTCTTCAAGGAAGAGATGGCGCCGATGCACGTCACGCGCGGCATCCTCGACAAGCAGACGGGCGCGGTCGTCGGCCAGGAGCCGTACTACTGCGAAAAGGACGAGTGCAACCGCGCCGACACGACGCTCGAGGGCCTCATGAAGCTGCCGCCGCACTTCGACAAGGACTCCGGCAAGGGCAGCGTCACCGCCGGCAACTCGTCGCAGCTCTCCGACGGCGCCAGCGCGACGCTCGTGATGTCGATGGATCGCGCCAAGGCGCTGGGCATCCGGCCCAAGCTCGTCTTCCGCGGCTTCGCGGTGGCCGGCTGTGATCCTGACGAGATGGGGATCGGCCCGGTCTTCGCGGTGCCGAAGCTCCTGAAGCGCCACGGCCTGAAGATCGACGACATCGACGTCTGGGAGCTGAACGAGGCGTTCGCCTCGCAGGTCGTCTACTGCCGCGATCGGCTCGGGATCGATCCCGAGAAGCTCAACGTCAACGGTGGCTCGATCTCCATCGGCCACCCGTTCGGCATGACCGGCTCGCGCATGGTCGGCACCCTCGCCAACGAGATGCTCCGGCGCAAGGCGCGCTACGGCATCGTCACGATGTGCGTCGGCGGCGGTCAGGGCGCCGCGGGTCTCTTCGAGGCGTACAGCTAGCTCGCCTCATCCCACGCCCGCCGCGCCGTCCCGGCGATGCCCGCGAGACGGCGCGGCGGCGGTCTCCTCTTCGTCAGTACGACCGGCCGAAGGAACGCTGACGAGGCGCGCCCTGCTATGATCGAAGGCGCTCGTCGTGAGGAGGCCCGGCCTGAGAAGCGTACTCGTTCCCTTCTTCCTGCTCGCCCTGGTCGCGGCCGGCTGCGCGACGTCATCGGCCCCCGCTCCGGCGAGCACAGTTGGCGCAGGCCCTGGCACAGCTCAGACTGACACAGCGCCAGCCCCCGAGTCGGCCGACCCGCGTGAAGCCCAGGCACGAGCTCAGCTCGGGCTCGGCTGGACGGCGATCCTCCGGGGCGATATGGCGGCCGCCACGATATTCCTGCGCGAGGCGCTTCGCCTCCAACCCGAAATGATCGAAGCCCGGGAGCGCCTCGGACAAGCGCTCTACGGCATGGGCGACGTCGATGGCGCGGTCGAAGAGTTTCGTGCGGTTCTGCAGCAGCGACCCGACCGCGTCGCGACCAGACACTTGCTGGGCACGGCGCTCATGGCCAAGCAAGAGTGGGCCGCCGCGCGCGCAGAGCTGGAGGATGTCGTCCGCCGAGACCCGGGGTTGGTCGGAGTGCTCTACAGCCTAGGCTTCGTGCAATACGCCCTCGGTGATCTCAACGGAGCGATCGAGACGTACCGACGAGTCCTGGTCCTCAGACCCGAGTTCCCCGATGCACGTTACAGCCTGGCCGTCGTTCTGAAGCTCGCGCAAGGCGATGCCGGGGCGACGAAGGAATTCCTCGCCGCGGCGGAAGCCGGTCATCCGCACGCGCAGTATTTCGCGGGGACGGCGTACGCCAAGGGCTTTGGGGTCGAGCGCAGCCTACCGCTTGCGATCGCATGGTGGTCGCGCGCCGTCGATCAGGGATCGACGGCGGCGTCCGGCGAGCTCCTGCAGCTTCGGCGGACTGCGCTCGGCTGGAATCGGCGACCACCGGCAGAGCGCCAGGCTGCCCTTCAGGCCTTTCAGGAGCATCGGGCAACACTGTGGGCCGGGTTTCCGGAGCTCGCTCGTGACGGAGACGACGACACGGTCGGCGCAGCGCTCCTGCGCCAGGGACGCGGGCGTGAGGCAGTGAGGATGCTGATCCGGGAGGCCAACCTGCTCAGCGAGCCGGCTCAGGGCCTACTCGAGGCCATCTACTACCATGGCGTCCGAGGACAGCTACCGGCGCACGACCCAAAGGTCCTCGCGTATTTTCAGAGCGCCGCCGCCGAGGGCCAGGTGCGTCCCCGGATCAGCCTCGCGCGCTTCTACGCGGGCGGCCTCGGGGTGCCGCAAGACACCGCACGGGCCATCAGCCTCCTGAAAGCAACACCTCACGACGACGCCCAGCGCCTCCTCCAGGAGCTGATGGCCTCCAGCCCGGCGCCAGCCCGTCCCTAGGGGCGAGGACCCGCGATGAGGACGCTCGCCTCCGCCGCGGTGATCGGCCTCGGCGCCGCTCTCGCGGCGATGGGCGTCTGGGCCGGCAGCGGTCCCGCGATCGCCGGGCTCGAATGGTCCGTCTACGATCGCTGGCTTCGCCGGCCCGCGCCGGTGAGCTCCGAGCTGGTCGTCGTGGCTCGCGACGCGGCGAGCGAGGCCAGGTTCGGCTCCGGCCCGTGGGACCGCGCCGTCCTCTCGCGCCTGATCACGAGCCTGTCGCGCGCCGGCGCGGCGGTCGTCGGTGTCGACGTCCAGATCGGACGGCCGAGCACGCCGGGCCGCGGCGGCGCGTCGAGCGACGCGCTGTTGAGCCAGGCCACCGCGCTGGCCGAGAGCGTCGTGTTCCCGCTCGCGCTCGAGATCACCGATGGCGCTCGCCGCGACAGCACGGCGCCCCCCGTGCTCACGACCCATCGATCCTGGCCCACGCTCTCGCGAGAATTGGGGGCGATCGTGGAGGCTCGACCGCTCGCCGCGCCGCTGCCCGGGCTCGCGGAGTACGCGGCGGGGGTCGGGCACACGCTGGCCCTCCCGGATCCGGACGGCGTCGTGCGGAGGGCGCCGCTCCTGGTCCGAGTCGGCGATCGGGGCGTACCTGCGCTCGGCGTGGCGCTGGCGGCGACGTTCAGGAAAACCGGGCTCGACAGGATTCCCCTCGACCGGCGGGGACGAGCGGTGATCGGCTTCGCCACGGCCGGACTCAAGGTCGTCCCGCTCGCCGAGGTATGGGCGGCGATCGAGGAGCGGCGCGCCGAGGCGCTCCAGACCATGGTCGACGATCGGATCGTGCTGCTCCTCGTCGAGCCCGCGGCCCGCCTGGAGCGGACGCCACTCGGCCCGATGTCGGAGACCATGATCCAGGCGCACCTGCTCAACGCCGCGCTGACCCGCTCGTGGCTCAGGGAGACGTCGATCGCGTGGACCATGCTCGGCACCGCGGTCCTCGCCGTGCTGACGGCGTGGCTCTGGCTGTCGCTCCGGTCGTGGAAGGGCTCGATCGCCGTCGGCGCCCTCGTGCTGGCGTATCTGGCGGGCCTGACGCTCTGGGCCTCGCTCGCGGGATTCCTGCTGCCGCTCGCGACGCCGCTGCTGGCCCTCCTCGTCTCCTCGGCCGCCGCGCTGGTGTGGAACCACTTCACCTCCTCGAGCCGCATCGGCCGTCTCGAGGGCGAGATTGCCGCGATCCGGCAGGCGCTGGTCAGCCAGGAATCCTCGGTGGAGAGCCTCGAGGAGGATCTCGACGCGGCGCGCGCCGCGGCCGCGCGCTCGACCGGGGCCGAGGAAGCGTTGCGGGCGCAGCTCGCGACCGCCCGCGCGCAGGAAGAGCAGACGCGTGCCCGACTCGAGCGGCTGGAGCGCGAGTCGCGGACTCTCGGCGACGGCCGAGTCGCACCGCTCGACGACGCCGAGCTCGAGCGGCTACGAAGCGAGTGCGAGCGGATGGGGATCGTCACCCGCGACCGGGTCGTGCTGGCGGTGTTCCGGGACCTCGAGAAGGCGGCGAGATCGACGCTGCCGATCCTGATCGCGGGCGAGCCCGGGACCGGCAAGGAGCTGTTCGCGCGAGCCGCCCATCGCCTGAGCCCACGAGCCGATGGGCCCTTCGTCGCCGTGAACATGGCCGCGATCTCTCCGGAGCTCTTCGAGAGCGAGCTGTTCGGCCACGTCAGGGGAAGCTTCACCGGCGCGATTGCCGACCGCAAGGGGCTCTTCGAGCAGGCGGGCCAGGGAACGATCTTCCTCGACGAAGTAGGCGAGCTGCGTCCGGAGCACCAGAGCAAGCTCCTGCGAGTGCTCCAGGACAAGAGCTTCTACCGAGTCGGGGCGACGCGGCCGACCACAGTGAACGTGCGAGTGGTCGCGGCGAGCAACCGGGACCTCGAAGCCGGAATCACCGAGGGATGGTTCCGCGAGGATCTCTATTTCCGGCTGAAGGGGCTCGTGCTGCGACTGCCTCCCCTTCGCGAGCGACGGCTGGACGTCCCTCTGCTGGCAGCGCGTTTCGCGCGCGAGGCCGCGACCGAGCTCGGGCGACCTCATCGAGAGCTGACCGAGGCAGCGCTTGCCGCGCTCGAGCGCGGGGAGTGGCGCGGCAACGTCCGGGAGCTCCAGAACTGCCTCCGCCAGGCCGTCGCCCTCGCCGACGGCATAACCATCGCCGTCGACGACCTTCGCCTGCCCTCGGACGAGCCGACGCGGGACGACCCGGGCGGCGATACCGCTGTGCTGGCATCCCTCCGACAGCACGGCTTCGACATGCAGGCGACGGCGCGGGCGCTCGGATGGGACCGGAGCACGGTTACCCAGCGGCTCAAGGGGCTGGGCTTTCGGGCGCTGGTCGATTCGGGCAGCGACCGGACCAGGGCGGCGCTGGCCCTGGCCGGCGACGCGGTCCTCGGCCCCACCGTGGAGCTGAAGCTCCGCGAATACCACGAGCACCTGCTCCGGGCGATCGAGCGATTCGAATCGGCGGATGAGGCGATCGTCGCCTGCCGCCGGCGCTTCAAGAACCTGCCGGAGCGCCATTTCCGCTCCCTGGAGCTGCTGGTCCGACAGCACTTCGACCGCCGCGCGCCCGCCAAGGTCTGATCCCTCGCGGGGACGGGCCACCGCTCATGCGGGGATGCGGGGAAGCCCCGCACCCAACTGATCCCTCTCGCTCGCTCGCCCCAGCGCCAAGTCCGCGACGCCATTAGCGCTCTTCCTCTCCCGGCATCGCCCGTAGCGCCTGGCGTGTGCGTTGCTCTTCGCCTCAGCCGGGCACGGTCCGCACGGGGCGGCGCCGGACGCCCGATCACCGAGACGCGAGCACGTCTCGAGACAGAGAGAGGGGAAGGACAATGGCCAACACTCAGCAGCAGACGGGCGAGAGCGGGGGTGCGAAGGAGCTGGCGATCCTCGTCGGGATCCTCCTGACGGTCGTCGCCGGAGCCATCGGGACGTACTGGATCCACTCGAGAGGAGTGGAGGTCGAGGCGGCGAGCGTCGTCGCGGTGAAGGCGGCCGCCGAGCCGAAGGCCTCGCGGGTCGCGGTGCCCGCGCCGCCCGCCGGCGTGTTCCACACCGACGTCTATTTCGACTTCAAGAGCACCCGCCTTCGCGCCGACGCCGTCAAGGTGCTCCAGGAGACGGCCGGGTTCATGGATCTGACCAACGCGTGGGTCGTGCTCGTCCAGGGCCACACCGACCGCCAGGGGCCGGCCGAGTACAACAAGACTCTGGCCCAGAAGCGCGCGGAGTCGGTCAAACAGTTCCTCGTCGAGCTTGGCGTCCCCGAGGCCTCGATCAGGCTGGTGACGATCGGAGCGGACGGCGCGCTGTGCGAAGACCTGAGCGCGGAGTGCCAGCAGCTCAACCGTCGCGTTCATCTCGAGTTCCGCAAGCTCGCCGCGTCCATCCCCGCCACCACCACGGTGGCGGCGACGAAGGGCGGCGACCAGGCGCAGGCCGACGCCGCGTCGCCCGCGGGCGACCGGTAGTCGGCTTCATGGGCGCCGTGCTGATCTCCGCCTCGGCGGCCGTCGCCGCCGGGGCGGGGAGCTTCAGCGGTCCGGCCACGCACCGCGGCTCCGCATCGTCCAGGATCTGTAGCCGCGCCTCAGCCGGCGGGGCCCCAGCCCCGCGACGGCTTGCGGCGCGCACTAGAATTTCTAGCCGCGCCTCAGCCGGCGGGGCCCCAGCCCCGCGACGGCTTGCGGCGCGCACTGCCACCTTCTGAGGGCCGATCATGCGTCTCCGCCCTGCGCTCGGGTTGGGTTGGGGAGTTCTACGCGCGTCGACGGCGGCGCTGTGCGGCCGCGTGACCTGGGATGCGCCCGTTTGGCTGCGCCGGCTCGTCGAGCTGGTCAGCCTCACCGCGCGGCGCCTGGCGGCCCGGCCCCGGCTCACCGGCGCGCTCTCCGGGGCGATCCTCGTCCTCGCCGTCGGCGGGTCGTGGGGCTATCTCTGGTGGCAGGCTCGGCCGCGGCCGGTCGTTGTGACGTACACGGTGAAGGCGCCGGAGCGCACCGAGATCGAGAGCGACAAGAAGCCCAACCCCCTCGTGGTCACGTTTCATCGATCAGTCGCTCCGCTCTCCGGCGTCGGCAAGGACGTGTCGAGCGGGATCGCGATGAGCCCCGCGCTGGCAGGAACCTGGCGCTGGACGTCGGACACCACGCTCGGGTTCCAGCCGAAGGACGACTGGCCGATCGGCGCCCAGTACACGGTGACGTTCGACAAACGAGCCTTCACGCGAGACGTTCGCCTCGCCGAGAGCTGGTTCACCTTTCAGGCCCCTCTCTTCGTGCTGACGCTGGCCAACGCGGAGTTCTTCCAGGACCCGGTCGATCCCGCCCTGAAGAAGGCGGTGATCGGGCTGAGCTTCAGCCATCCGGTCGACGCCGCCGAGCTGGAGAAGCGCGTCGAGCTCAGGCTCGCCGGCCAGTCGGCGGGCGTCCTGGGCGTGGGGCGGCAGACCACGACGTTCACGATCAGCTACGACAAGCTGGGGCTGAACGCCTACATCCATTCGGCGGCACTGCCGATCCCTCGGGAGAGCACGACGCTGACGGTCACCGTCCACAAGGGCGTGGTGGCGGCGCGCGGTGGCAAGGCCGCCGACTACGCGCCGACGCAGACGATCACCATCCCCGGGCTCTACAGCCTGCGGGTCAACACCGTCGGGCCCGCCGTCGTCAGCGGCGTCGCCGGTGAGCAGGAGCAGGTCCTCGTCGTGGAGCTGTCTGCCGCGGCCCACGAGAACGAGATGCAGAAGAGGATCGCGGCGTGGGTCCTGCCCGTGCAGCACCCGGAGCCTCGCGATCCGCGCGAAAAGATCCACGACTGGCGCGACCCGGCCGAGATCACCGACGCCATCCTCGCCGCGAGCACACGCCTGACGCTCGATCCGATCGCCGCCGAGCGCGAGAACGTCGAGACGCACTCGTTCAAGTACCGCGCCGACGTCGGGCGCTACGTGTACGTCCAGGTCGAGCGGGGATTGCGCGGCTTCGGCGGCTACCTGCTGGGCGACCGGATGCAGCGTCTCGTGCGGGTGCCGCCGTTTCCGCCCGAGCTGAAGATCCTCAGCCAGGGCTCGCTCCTGGCCGTGAGCGGCGAGCGCAAGGTCGCCATTCTCGTCCGCGATCTTCCCGGCCTGCGCATCGAGGTCGGTCGCGTGCTGCCCTCGCAGCTCCAGCACCTGGTGTCCCAATCGTTCGGAGACTTCGCCCACCCCCAGTTCGGCAACCAGTTCGGATCCGACAATCTGGTCGAGCGCTTCGAGCGCAAAGTGCCGCTGCCGAACCTGCCACGCGGGCGCCCGCACTACCACGCGCTCGACCTCTCGGAATATCTGAGGGCCGACGGCGCCGAGCGGCGCGGCGTATTCCTGCTCACGGTCCAGAGCTACGACCCGGCGATGGATCGTCCGACCGACGCCGAGCCCGGCGGCGCGGTCCCGCGATGGAACCGCGAACGGTGGGGGCTCGACGGGCGCTACAGCGACCGGCGGCTCGTGCTCGTGACCGATCTCGGCATCCTCGTCAAGAAGGCGCTCGACGGCGCCCAGGACGTCTTCGTCCAGTCGATCCACTCCGGCAACGCGGTGACCGGGGCGACCGTCGACGTCATCGGGAAGAACGGCCTGGTCGCGTTCTCGCGCCCGACTGATGCGACCGGGCGCGCGCAGTTCCCGAGGCTCGACGGGTTGACCCGCGAGCGTGCGGCGCTGATGTACGTCGTGCGTCGCGGTGACGACACGAGCTTCCTGCCGCTCATGCGCTCCGATCGCGGGCTCGACCTCACGCGCTTCGACGTGGGCGGTGTCCAGAACGCCCGCATCCCCGACCAGCTGAGCGCCTACCTGTTCTCGGATCGAGGGCTCTACCGGCCGGGCGACACGATCCACGTGGCCGCGATCGTGAAGGCCGCGGGATGGGTGAAGAGCCTCGTCGGGCTGCCGCTGGAGGTCGAGGTCGTCGATCCACGCGGTTTGACGGTCAAGCGCGAGAAGCTCGCGCTGGGCGCCGGCGGCTTCAGCGAGCTGTCGCACCAGACCGTCGAGAGCTCGCCCACCGGCGCCTACGCCGTCACGCTCTCGATCGTGAAGGACGGCAAGCCCAACCAGCAGATCGGATCGACCACCGTGAACGTGCAGGAGTTCCTGCCCGATCGCATGAAGATCACCGCCGCGCTGTCCCGCGACACCGCCGAGGGCTGGGTGAGCCCGTCCGGGCTCACCGCGCGCGTCCGCGTGCAGAACCTCTTCGGCACGCCGGCGGCGAAGCGTCGCGTCGAAGCGGTGCTGACGCTCTCGCCGGCGTTCCCGGCCTTCCGGAGCCACGCGGGCTACAGCTTCTTCGACCCGCAGCGCGCCAGGGAGGGCTACAGCAATCCGCTCGGCGAGGCGACGACCGACGAGCGCGGCGAGGCCGACCTGGAGCTCCGCCTCGACCGCTACGCCCGGGCGACGTATCACCTGCATTTCCTGGCGCGCGCGTTCGAGCCCGAAGGCGGGCGAAGCGTCTCCGCCGAGACGGCGGCCCTGGTCTCCGAGCTGCCGTTCCTGGTCGGCTACAAGCCGGATGGCCCGCTCGACTACGTCACGCGGGGCGCGAAGCGCACGGTCTCGATGATCGCCATCGATCCCCACGCCAGAAAGATCGCCGTGAGCGGGTTGAAGCTCGTGCTGGTCGAACGCGCCTGGGTCTCCGTGCTGACCCGGCAGGCCAACAACACGTACAAGTACGAGTCGCGGCGAAAAGAGATCACGATCACCGAGCAGCCGCTCGCGATCCGGGCGGCCGGCCTGTCGCTGGCACTGGCCACCGCGCGTGCCGGCAGCTTCGCGTACGTCGTCCGCGACGCGCAGGGGCTCGAGATGAACCGCATCGAGTACACGGTGACCGGCCACGCCAACGTCACCCGCTCGCTCGAGCGGAACGCCGAGCTGCAGCTGGCGCTCGACCGCAAGGACTACGCGCCCGGCGACGAGATCGAGGTCAGCATTCGCGCGCCCTACGCGGGAGCCGGCCTCGTCACCATCGAGCGCGAGCGCGTCTACGCCCATCAGTGGTTCAAGAGCTCGACGCTGGGCTCGGTGCAGCGGATCCGGATCCCGGGCAACTTCGAGGGCAACGGCTACGTCGCCGTGCACTACGTCCGCGATCCGGCGTCGGAGGAGATCTTCATGAGCCCGCTCTCGTTCGGCGTCGTGCCGTTCACGCTGAGCCTCGCCCAGCGGACCAATACGCTCACGCTGACCGCGGCCGAGACGGTGCGGCCGGGACAACCGCTGCGGATCAAGCTCGCGGCCACCCAGCCGGCCCGCGCGGTCGTCTTCGCGGTGGACGAGGGGATCTTGCAGGTCGCCCGCTATCAGACGCCCGATCCGCTCGGACACTTCTTCCGCAAGCGCATGCTCGAGGTACGGACCGCGCAGATCCTCGACCTGATCCTGCCCGAGTTCAAGCGGATCATGAGCGCCGCGGCGCCCGGCGGCGACGCGGGAGCGGAGCTCGGCCGACACCTGAACCCGTTCAAGCGTCGACGCGACGCGCTGGTGGTCTTCTGGTCGGGCGTCGTCGACGTGAAGGGCTCGCGCGAGTTCGTCTACCAGGTCCCGGGAACCTTCAACGGCGCGCTGCGCGTGATGGCGGTGGCCGTCAACGACACGAGCCTGGGCGTGGCCAGCGTGCAGTCCCTGGTCCGCGGCGACTTCGTGCTTTCGCCCAACGCGCCGGTGGCGGTCGCACCCGGCGACGAATTCGACGTCTCGGTCGGCGTCGCCAACAACGTGCGCGCATCCGGGCCTGACGCGGCCGTGACGGTCGCGCTCTCGACCACGCCGCACCTCGAGGTCGCAGGGCCCGCGCAGCACTCGCTCAGGATCGGTGCGTTGCGCGAAGGGGTCGCCACGTTCCGCGTGCGGGCCAGGATGGGAGCCGACACGCGCCTGGGGTCGGCGACGCTCAGCTTCACGGCCGGCTCAGGACCCTACGGCGCGGCGCTCGACACCGACGTGTCCGTGCGCCCGGCGACGCCGCACTACACGATCGTCACCGCCGGCGGCTTCACCGGCTCGATCGACGTGCCGGTGCAGCGCGACCTCCACCGAGAGCACCGGCAGCTCGAAGCGGCCATCTCGCCCCTCCCGCTCGTTCTCGCCCATGGCCTCAGCACCTATCTCGTGGCCTTCGGCCATCTGTGCACGGAGCAGCTCGTGAGCAAGGCGATGCCGCAGGTGGTTCTCGCGCGCCGCCCCGAGCTCCTGGCGCCGCCCCGGCCGGGGCTCACGCCGGGCCGAAACTTCGCGGATGCCGTTCGGGTGTTGCGCACGCGCCAGAACGCCGAGGGTGGCTTCGGCCTGTGGACCGCGTCGGTGCAGGCCAGCGAGTTCGCGTCGGTCTACGCGGTGCACCTCCTGCTCGAGGCCGCCGAGCGGGACGAGTACGTTCCCGCCGACATGATCCAGAAGGGCAACGCGTACCTGCAGCAGCTCGGGACCATTCCGGCGCAGGATCTGGCGCAGGCACGGACCCGGGCCTACGCCGCCTATCTGCTGACCCGGCAAGGGATCGTGACCACGCCCATGCTCACGGGCCTGCGCGAGAGGCTCGACGACAAGTATCCGAAGGACTGGCCGGCGGACCTGGCGGCCGCATACCTGGCGGCGAGCTATCAGCTCCTCAAGCAGGAGCGCCTCGCCGGGAGCCTCATCGACAAGCCGCTCGAGCGGATCGGCCAGAGCGCCGCACCGTATCGCTACGAGTCGTACTACGACCCGCTCGTGCACGACGCGCAGGTCCTGTACCTCGTCGCGCGTCACTTCCCGCAGCGGGCGCGGGCGCTCTCGGCGGCGACGCTGGCGGACATGATCAAGCCGATCCAGCAGGGACGCTTCCACACGCTGTCGGCGGCCTACACGATCCTGGCGCTCGACGCCCACGCCACGCTGGTGAGCCCGGTCGTCCTCGGCAAGCTCGCGATCACGGAAGTGCCGCGTGACGGTGCCGCGCGGTCCCTGGCATTGCCGGGCACGCTCGTGCCGCGCGTGCCATTCGCGTCCGACACGGCCACGCTGCGGTTCGCGAATTCCGAGCCGCTGACGACGTTCTACTCCGTCACCGAATCCGGCTTCGATCGCAGACCGCCAGCCGGCGAGCTCCGGTCGGGGCTCGAGGTGTTCCGCGAGTATCTCGACGCGGCCGGCGCGCCGATCACGTCGGTGAGGCTCGGCGAAGAGATCACCGTGCGCCTGCGCTTCCGGGTGGTCGACCGGCCCGCGCTGCGCGACGTCGCGCTGGTCGATCTGCTGCCCGGCGGGTTCGAGCCCGTGCTCATCCCGACCCCGATCGGCGGCACGTCCGGTGGGCCGGGCTGGGCCAATCCGCTGGGCGGCGGCGGGACCTGGTCAGCGGAGTTCGCCGACATTCGCGAAGAGCGCGTCGTGCTCTACGGCACCGTCGGCCCCGACATGGCCGAGTTCACGTACCGGATCAAGGCCACCAACGTCGGCCGCTTCGTCGTGCCGCCCGCGTACGGTGAGTCGCTTTACGACCGCACGGTCCGGGCGCGCTCGCCCGCGGGACAGATCACGGTCGAGCGTCCGTCCCGGTGAGCCGTCCCGCGCGCCGGGGCCGATGGCGGCTCGCGCTCGTCGTGGGCGCGCTCTCGATCGCCGCACTGGTCGCGCCGCGCATCGTGCCCGCACCATCGCTGGGTGGCCGGGCGACGTTCTCGTCGGCCGTCTTCGCGGAGAACGGCGAGCTGCTCCGTCTCACGCTGGCCGCCGACCAGCAATACCGCCTCTGGGTCCCTCTCGATCAGATCGCGCCGGCGACCCGGGAGGCGGTGCTGCTGTACGAAGACCGGTGGTTTTTCTGGCATCCCGGCGTCAATCCGTACGCGCTGGCTCGGAGCGCGGGCGCGAGCTGGTTCGGCCGCCGGCGCCAGGGCGGATCGACGATCACGATGCAGCTGGCGAGGCGGCTCGACGGAATCGACAGCCGTACGGTGGGCGGCAAGCTGTGGCAGATCGGCGCCGCGGCGTGGCTCGAGCTGCGCTACGGCAAGCGCGAGATCCTCGAAGCCTATTTGAACCTCGTGCCCCTCGGACGCAACGTCGAGGGGGTCGGCGCCGCCGGCCTCGTGTACTTCGGCAAGCGGGCGGCTGAGCTCGGTCTGGCCGAGTCGCTGACCCTCGCCGTCGTCCCACAGAATCCACACCGCCGAGTCTCGCCGGCTCGGGAGGGGACGGCGCGCGAAGCGGAGCGCGAGCTCGTCGACGCGCGCGAGCGCTTGTGGCGGCGGTGGGTCTCGCGGCACCCGCGCGACCGTCACCGGGAAGCCGACCTGGCGCTGCCGCTGGCTCCGGCGTCGCCGACCGCACTGCCCTTCCGCGCGCCGCACCTGGTCGAGGCCCTCTTGAGAACGAGACGCGGCGCGGAGACCGAGATCTGGTCGACCATCGACCCGCGCCTGCAGTCGACCGTCGAGCGGATGATCGCCCGGTACGTCGAGACGCAGCGGCCCCTCGGCATCCGCAACGCCGCCGCGCTCCTGGTGGACACCCGCACCATGGCGGTCAAGGCGCTCGTCGGCTCGGCCGACTATTTCGACGACGAGATCGACGGCCAGGTCAACGGAGTCTTCGCCAAGCGCTCGCCGGGGTCGACCCTGAAGCCCTTCGTGTACGCCCTGGGGCTCGACCAGGGTCTGGTCCATCCGCTGACGATCCTGAGGGACGTGCCGACGGCCTTCGGCCCGTTCAGCCCCGAGAACTTCGACGGCCGCTTCGTGGGGCCGATCAGCGTGCAGGACGCGCTGGTGCGGAGCCGCAACGTGCCGGCGGTCGCCGTGGCCGCCCGGCTCTCGCGCCCGAGTCTCTACGAGCTGCTCAAGAGCGCCGGCGTGACGAAGCTGGCGCCCGAGCGGCACTACGGCCTGGCCCTCGTGCTCGGCGGCGGCGACGTCACCGGCGAGGAGCTCGTGCGTCTCTATGCCATGCTCGCGAACGGCGGCGAGCCACGCGCCCTTCACTACACGCGCGATCCGGCGCCGCCTCCCACCACGCGGCTGATCAGCGCCGAGGCCGCGTTCATCACCCTCGACATGCTCCGCGCGAATCCGCGGCCCGACACGGGCCGGCCGGCGGCGCCCGCGGTAGCCTGGAAGACCGGCACGTCGTGGGGCTTTCGCGATGCATGGTCGGTGGGCGTCTTCGGTCCCTATGCCCTCGTCGTGTGGGTCGGGAACTTCGACGGCGCCGGCAACCCGGCGCTGGTCGGCGTCAAGATCGCGGCGCCACTGTTCTTCAACGTGGTCGACGCGATCCGCGGGCAAGGGCTCGATCCGGGCGAGCGGCCGCGTCCACTCCCGCCCCACGTCGCGCGCGTCGAGGTGTGCCGGGCGAGCGGCGATCTGCCGAACGCGCACTGCCGCGAGCGCGCGACCACGTGGTTCATTCCCGGCAAGTCGCCGATCCGAGTCAGCCGCCTGCACGGCGCGGTCATCGTCGACACTCGCTCGGGCCGCGCGGTCTGCGAGGACGGGCCCTTCACCCGGCGAGAGGTCTTCGAATACTGGCCGGCGGACATGCTCCGCCTCTTTCGCGAGGCCGGCCTGCCCCGGCAGGAGCCGCCGCCCGCGATGCCGTGCGGCCGCGGCGGCGCGGCGGCCGCCGCGTCGGCGCCCCGGATCACGTCGCCATCGCGCGGCGCCGTCTACACGATCCGGCTGTCGCAGCCGATCGCCATCGATCTGCAGGCCACCGACTCGACGCGCGCCCTCTTCTGGTTCGCTGATCAGGGGTTCCTCGGCCGGACGGGCGCGGGGGAAAGTTTCGCGTGGCACCCGTCGCGAGCGGGCCGCTACACCCTGCGCGTCCTCGACGACGCCGGCGGCGCCGACGCGCGTGACGTGAGCGTCGAGGTCGTTCCGTGACCGCGCGCGGCATGGCGGCCGTCCGGACCATGTGTGCTATAAAGCGTCAGAGCCGCTTCATCTCCGACTGGCGACGGCTGAGCGGAGGCGACACGATGCTTACGACGCTCGCGTGGGTGTACACGGTGGGGTTCGTCGGCGTTTTTCTCATCACGCACGCGCCCGGATTCACGGACGCCGACGGCTTCCTGTTCGGCCTGTTCAAGATCGATCCCATCGACGACGTCGTCCATTTGCTCTCCGGCCTCGTCGGCGCGGTCGTCGCCCTGCGGGCCCGGAACTGGATTCGCACGTACCTCCTGTGGGTGGGCATCCTCTACGGACTCGACGCCGTGATCGGCCTCACGCAGAGCCGGGGACTTCTCGACCTGAGCATCTTCATGCAGGGCATGGGCACGCCCGATTTCAGCGGGAAGAACTTCGCGGTGAACCTGCCGCACATCGTGCTTGCCGGAATCGCGCTCGTGTTCGGGTTCCGCAAGAGCCTCACGCCCGCCCGTAGTGCAGCGTAGGCGAGAACGCCCGCGACGCGCCCTGACCTTCGTCAAGCTGGCGGCCGCGACGGTCGCCGTGCTGGCGGTGCTCGCCGTCGCGTTTCCCGTGCGGTTCATCGGCGTCCACTGCTACGCCAGGCGCAACCAACCGATCGCGCGCTCGCTGGAGCTGCGGCGCGCGACCACCGACGTGAGGGGGTACTTCCGCGAGGAGGCGCCGACCTTTCTCGCGCTACCGGAGTGGTACATCGTCTACAGCACCGAGGAGTACGCGCGGTTCCTCGAGTCGCGGCCGCCGAGCCAGTTTCCCTACCTCGACGCGATCCGCCAGTACTGGAGCTACTACGCGGACGTGTGCCGGGCCACCAAGGGCGTCTACCGCTACGACACGGGTGTCCACCTCATGCTCGGCGTCATCGGCACCAGCTTCTCGGCCGAGAACGCGGTCCGCGGCGCGTACGAGCGCACGGTCGGCCGATTCACGGAGCTGATCGCCGGCTATCACACCGAGGAAGACGCGTTCGCGCGGCGGACCGCCGGTGAGTACGGCGCGTTCATGCACACGGTGCCGTGGTACGAGTTCCCGTTCGCGAGCACGCTGAAGGCGCTCTGGCGTGAGACGCCGCTCCTGGGCAAGGGCCTGGTCCGCAAATGGGAGCGGCGGCTCGCCCTCACCGCCGAGTACGGGATCAAGGCGGTGTACGGCTGGATGATCGCCCGCTCCACCGGCGCGGTGTACGCCGCCGAAGAGCTCGTGATCCACGCCTGGGTCGAGGACGCGCCCGATCGGATCTTCGACGACGACCGGGTCCGGCGGGTCCGGACCGTCGGCCCGGGCTCTTACCTCGTCATGCTTCCCCGCTACGAGCCGTTCACCGAGGTCGTCGCCCTGCTGGTGAAGCAAGGCGTGCGGTTCCGTGACTTCGCCGGCAACGAGACGATCGTCCTGACGGCGATCGCGCCCCGCGCCTGGGACTACCGGTTTCCGAGCGGCGAGGTCGTGCTCAGCGCGACGATCCTCACGAACCCGGCCGCCAAGCGGATCGCGGTGAAGGCGCCCGTGGCCTCGCTGCACGTGATCCTGGCGGGCCTGGAGCGTAGCGGCGTGATCCTCGAACACCTCTACGACTACTGAGCGTGGAACGGAGCGCACCGTGATCGCGTGGACCAGGCTCCAACGAGTGCTCGCCCGGCCGCTGGTGATCGCCCTGCTCCTGTTCGTGATCGTGACGGTCTTCGCCCTGCGCAAGGCGATCCTCTACGCCGCGGATCCGGTGGGCGAGAAGGATTGCCCCCCGGTGTCCCCCGCTGACGCGAGCCCGGCCCGACCCGATCGCCCGGCCTCGGCGCCCGCGTCACTGGTCTGGGTGCAGCGGGGCGGCACCGTGAACGACGCGAGCTGCCTGAGCCGCACCGCCGTCTACGGCGTCGTGGCCGTTCGCGAGATCGACGACGTCCGCGCCGCGCTCCAGTTCGCCCGCGACAACGGGTTGAAGGTCGCGACCGCCGGCGTGCGGCACAGCATGGGCGGGCAGGCGTTCGCGCGCAACGCGCTCGTGCTGGACATGACCCGGCTCAATCGGATGTCGCTCGACGCGCGAAGCCGAACCCTGACGGTGCAGAGCGGCGCCACCTGGCACGACATCCAGAAGTTCCTGCACCCGCGGTTCGCCGTGCGGGCGATGCAGTCGACCGACATCTTCACCGTCGGCGGATCGATCTCCGTGAACGCCCACGGCATGGACCATCAGGCCGGCTCGGTCGGGCGCACGATCCGCTCGATGCGCGTCATGCTCCCCGACGGCACCGTTCAGAACGTGAGCCCGACCGAGAACACGCGGCTGTTCCACCTGGTGGTGGGCGGCTACGGCCTGTTCGGCGTCATCCTCGAGGCCGACCTCGAGGTGACCGACAACCCGGTCTACCGCTCGGAGCGGCGGGTCATCGACTATCGTGACTTCCCCGCCGTCTTCGCCGACGAGATCCACCGCGAGGAGCGGTACGAGCTGATGTACGGCCACCTCTCGACCGCCCCGCAGTCGTTCCTGGAGGAGATGCTTCTCTACACCTACCGGCGGGTCGAGGTGCGCGGCGCCGAGATCCCCCCGCTCGGCGACGTGCGCGCGGTGAAGCTCCGGCGGCTCGTCTTCAACCTCGCCAAGCACGGCACGCTGCCGATGCGCCTGAAGTGGTTCGCCGAGAAGTACGTCGAGCCGAGGCTCGAATCCTGCCCGGTCAGCCGGAATCAGGCGCTCGGCGAGGGCGAGGCGTGCCTGGTGTCGCGCAACCACCCGATGCACGACTCGGTGCGCTACCTCAAGAACGCGCTCGAGGACGAGACCGACATCCTGCACGAGTACTTCGTGCCGCGCGCGCAGTTCGTCGCGTTCGTCGACGGTCTGCGCTCGGCGCTCCGGACCCACGAGGCGAACCTCTTGAACGCGTCGGTGCGCGTCGTGCACCGCGAGGACAACGTGCTTTCGTACGCGCCGACCGACATGTTCGCGGTGGTGCTCTACCTGAACCAGACCACCGATGCCGAGGGCGACAAGCGGATGCGGGCGCTCACCGGCGACCTGATCGATCTGGCCGCGCGCGTGGGCGGCACCTTCTTCCTGCCGTACCAGCTGCACTACACCGCGGCGCAGCTCCAGCGGGCCTACCCGGGCGTGAGGGAGTTCTTCGCGACCAAGCGTCAGCTGGATCCGACCGGGCTTCTCACCAACACCTTCTACGAGACGTACGCGCCCAAGCTGGGCGGCTGACATCGAGGAGCGCCCCGGGGAGTGTGAGGGGTCCTTCGAGGCCCCTCACCCAATCAACTTCCAGGCGGAGTCGGCGAGCGGGCGGGCGCGCCGCCCGCGCTCCTGGGCGTTCGGGTCGTTCGCGGTGCCGGCGACGACGCGCCCCATGATGCCCTGGGCGATCGCGGCCAGCCGGAACATCGCGAAGGCCAGGCAGAACTCCCAGTCGGCGATCGCGGCGCGCCCGGCCCGCCGGCAGTAGGTCGCGACGTAGTCCCCTTCGCTCGGCACGCCTAGCTGGACCAGGTTCTTGTCGGCCAGCCCTTCCCACTCGCGCGTGAACCGGTACGGCAGGCAGAAGTAGGCGAGGTCCGCGAGCGGATGGCCGAGCGTCGAGAGCTCCCAGTCGAGCACGGCGATGACGCGCGGCTCGGTCGGATGGACGATGACGTTCCCGAGCCGGAAGTCGCCGTGGACGAGCGCGGTCTCGTCGCCCGCCGGAATGTGCTCCGGCAGCCACGGGATCAGACGCTCCATCGATTCGATCTTTTCCGTCTCGGACGCGCGGTACTGCTGGGTCCAGCGATGGATCTGGCGGGCGAAGTAGTTGCCAGGCCGCCCGAAGTCGGCGAGCCCGAGCGCCTGCCAGTCGGTGGTGTGCAGGCGCGCCAGCACGTCGTTCAGCGAGTCGTAGATCTGCCCGCGCTCGCGAGGGGTCACGTCGGGGATCGCCGGATCGGTGATGATGCGCCCGTGGACGCAGTCCATGAGGTAGAACGCGGTGCCGATGACCGCGTCGTCCTCGCAGAGCGCGAACGTCCGGGGCACCGGGAACCCCGTCTTCCCCAGCGCGGTGATCACCCGATACTCGCGGTCGACCGCGTGCGCGGATGGCAGCAGCTTGCCCGGCGGCTTCCGGCGCAGCACGTACTCCCGACCCCCGGCCGACAGATGGTAGGTCGGGTTCGACTGGCCGCCGCGGAACTGGCTGACGGTCAGCGAGCCGGCGAAGCCCTCCACGTGCCCGCGCATGTAACGCTCGAGCGCGGTCACGTCGAAGCGGTGCGCGTCACGCACTTCCGCCGTCTGCGCGATCATTCCGTCGCTCCCCCGGTTGTAGCCGCGCCTCGGCCGGCGGGGCCCCAGCCCCGCGACGGCCTGCGGCGCGCACGACCTCGGTTGTAGCCGCACCTCGGCCGGCGGGGCCCCAGCCCCGCGACGGCCTGCGGCGCGCACGACCTAGTGTCCGTTGCCCCGCACCGCTTCGTCGAGCGCCGCGGCCAAGTTTTGGCGCACGCTGGCCAGGTGCGGATGCACCACCAGCGCGCGCCGGAACACCGCCGCCGCCTCGCGGTGGCGGCCGAGCGCCATGTAGCAAAGTCCCTGGCCCGACAGCGCGCCGAAGTGGCTCGGGTTGCGCTTGAGGGTCTCCTCGCAATCGGCGATCGAGCCCTCGTAGTTCTCGACCACGTAGCGGACCGTCGCGCGCTTGTTCCAGCCCTCGGCGAACGCCGGCGCCTTGGCGATCAGGCGGGCGAAGATCGTCTCCGCCTCGGCGAGATCACGGCGCTCCATCGTGGCGATGCCTTCGCGCAGCAGGGCGTCCAGCTCGCGGTCTCCCGAGCGGTGCCACATCTCCCACAGCAGAGCTTCGGCGCGCGCGGCGGCGCCGGCGTCGCTGCCGCGTAGGGCTCCCAGGGCCTCGTCCTCGGTCATGGCGCCCCTAAGCTTGCGTCGGTCCGGCGCCAAGAGCAAGATGGGGCGCCTGACACTATGGACGCGCGCTTCTCCGGCAAGGTCGTGGTGGTCACCGGCGGCGCCGGCGGCATCGGACGCGCCACCGCGGTGCGCTTCGCTTCCGAGGGCGCGCGCGTCGTACTCGTCGACCTCGCGGCGCCCGCGCTTGCGCTGAGCGTCGGGGCGGTCGAGCGGGCAGGCGGCGAGGTCCTGGCGGTCGAGGCCGACGTGACGAAGCTCGCCCACGTCGAGCGCTACGCCGCCGCCGCGGTCCAGACGTTCGGCGGGATCGACATCTTCTTCAACAACGCCGGCGTGCTCGGCGCCCTCAAGCCCCTCGTCGAGTACCCCGAGGAGGTCTTCGACCGCGTGATCGCCGTGAACCTGAAGGGCGTATGGCTGGGCATGAAGGTCGTGACCCCGCTCCTTCGGGCGCGCGGCGGTGGCGCCATCGTCAACACGGCCTCGATCGCGGGGCTCCGCGGCTCGCCGAACATCATCGCCTACACCGCGAGCAAGCACGCAGTGGTGGGCATGACACGCGCCGCCGCGCTCGAGTTGGCGCGCCACGGGATCCGCGTCAACGCCGTCTGCCCGGCGCCGATCGAGACGCCGATGGCCCAGCTGCTCGACAGCCAGATGCGGCGCGAGCGGCTCACCGCGACGATCCCGATGCGACGCTACGGCTCGCCCGAGGAGGTCGCCGCGCTCGTCGCGTTCCTGGCGAGCCCCGACGCGGCGTACGTGACCGGCGCGATCTACACGGTCGACGGCGGCGCGATGGCGTGATCGTCGCCATCACCGGCTCGAACGGGCTGGTAGGCTCGGCGCTGGTGTCTTCGCTGAGGGCGCGCGGGGACCGGGTCATCCCCATCGTGCGGCGCGCGCCGCTCGGGACCGAAAATGCGCTCCGATGGGAGCCCACGACCGGCGCGATCACCCCGACCCGTTCCGCGATCGCCGACGCGGTGGTCCACCTCGCCGGCGAGAGCGTGACCGCCGGCCGCTGGACGGCGGCTCGCAAGGCGCGGATCCGCGACAGCCGCGTCGCCGCCACCGCGCGCCTGGCCCACACGCTCTCGCGCGCGACGCCGCCGCCGCGCGTTCTGGTGTGCGCGTCGGCGATTGGGTACTACGCGAACCGCCGCGACGAGGTGCTCATCGAGAACAGCCCGCCCGGCACCGGATTCCTCGCCCAGGTCTGCCGCGAGTGGGAGGCGGCCACCGCGCCCGCGACGGCGCGTGGGATCCGCGTCGTGAATCTGCGGATCGGCCTCGTGCTGAGCCCGGCCGGCGGCGCCCTGGCCAAGATGCTGACGCCGTTCCGGCTCGGCCTCGGTGGCGTCATCGGTGACGGGGCCCAGTGGATGAGCTGGATCGCCCTCGCGGACCTGATCGGCGCGATCCACCACGCGCTGGCGACCGAACCGCTACACGGTCCCGTCAACGCAGTCGCGCCGACGCCGGTGACCAACGCCGAGTTCACCCGGACGCTCGGCCGCGTGCTCGGCCGCCCCACCACGATCCTACGAGTTCCGGCCTTCGCCGCGCGCCTCGCCTTCGGCGGCGAAATGGCCGACGAGCTGCTGCTCACGAGCCAGCGCGTGATGCCGGCGCGGCTTCAGGCGAGCGGCTTTACGTTTCGGCACCCCACCCTTGAAGGTGCTCTCCGCCACGAGCTCGGCGGCTGACGGGGACCGAAGACCGTCGAGGTCGAGCGCCTCATCGGCAAGCCGTCACTGGTCCCGCCGGGAGTCCGGCAGGATCTCGAGCGTCAACGCGTAGTCCACGTAGCCCACCGACCGCCAGAACGCCACACCGCGCTCGTTGGCGACCAGCACCTCCACTGTGAGCCGCTTGTCCTTCGGCCAGACCTCGGTGCGCAGCGTGTCGACCGCGCGGCGGCCGATCCCCTCGCGACGCCGGTGGCGGACGACGAAGAGCTGGCGCAAGTAGACCTCATCCGGTAACTCGCGGAAGAGCGCGTAGGCCACGACCTCGCTCCGCTCCTCGAACAGCACCGCGCGATAGTCTCCGGCGAGCCAGTCCCGCATCCGGCGCTCGAGCTCGGCCACCCGCATCCGGCTTCGATGGCCCTCATCCTGGATCAACTGGTGGTTGAACTCGGCGAGCAACGGGCAATCGTCGGCGGTCGCGAACCAGAACGTCATCGCCGATTCCCCGCGGTGGCCCGTTGGATCCAGTACGGAATCGCCTTCGGTGCGATTAGAGCTCTTGCCTCGGCGCCGCGGTCCTCACATCGCCCGTGTTCGGCGTGCCCGTCGGCTCGATCAACAGGAGGCTCGTCTCTTCGTCCGCATACGTCTGGTGCTCGACGCCGCGCGGCACGACGAACAGCTCGCCGGGGCCGAGCGCGACCGTCCGATCACGCAGCCGGACTTCCAGGCGGCCAGCGAGCACCAGAAAGAAGTCGTCGGTGTCGTCGTGGGTGTGCCAGACGAATTCTCCCTGGACCTTCACGACCATGACGTCGTAGTCGTTCAGCCGGGCCACCGTCCGCGGCTTCCAGTGGTCGCTGAACTGCGCGAGCTTCGACGCCAGGTTGACCTTGTCGGTCTTCATGGCGCGGTGTTCACTGGGCACCGCCGGTGCGGGCGGCGCGCGGCTCGAGCCACGTCGCGAGGAACTCGCGCGTGCCCGGCGGACCGCTCAGCGCCAGCTGCGCGCGTTTCCCGGGGGCGTCGACCGTGAGATCGAACCGGAGAAACGGGCAGCATAGGCGCTCGGCCACGATCACCGCGGTCGCGGCCGCGATCGCCTCGTCGGTCGGCTCGAGCTCGATGAGGTAGCCGTCGGGTCGGGCCTCGAGCCCGCGGACATGGGCGGCGAACGTCCTGAGCACGGTGGCTTCGCGCTCTCGAAGCTCGGGGTCGGAGAGCGAGCACGCGATCGGGATGTCAGGGACCATCGCGGTGGACCTCGGCCGCGGCGAAACGGGTGTTCGCGTCAGGGCCGCGGCAGCCGCGGCGGCTCCGCGCAGGCGCGCTCGACCTCGTCGATGGTCTTCGGCGCGCCGGCGGTGAGCACCTCGCAGCCCGTATCGGTCATCAGCACGTCGTCCTCGATCCGGATGCCGATCCCGCGCAGCTCGCGGGGGACGCCGTGCGAGACTTTCTCGGCCTTCGCCTTCTCCTCGTCCTCCATCTTCTTGGCGGTGGCGGCGCCGAGGCGGAGACGGCGCTCCCACATCTCCTCCTCGCTGTACTCGCGCAGATGATAGGTGACGGTCTCGCGACCGGGATCGAAGTAGAGGCCCGGCTCGACCGTCAGCACCATGCCGGGCTCGAGGAGGCGCGACTTCCGATCGATCCGGTAGTCGCCGACGTCGTGCACGTCCATGCCGAGCCAGTGGCCGGTACCGTGCATGTAGAACTCCCGGTAGTGGTGCATCGCGAGCGATTCCTCGAGCCCGCGGGGCAGCGCGCCGAGCGCGACGAGCCCCTCGGTGAGGACACGCCGCGCGGCCTCGTGGATCGCCTCGTAGCGGTTCCCGGGCCGCGCGGCGGCGATGCCGGCGAGCTGGGCGCGCAGGACGATCTCGTAGACCGCGCGCTGGGCGGCCGTGAACCGGCCGTTGACGGGAAACGTGCGGGTGATGTCGGCCGAGTAGTAGCCCCACTCGCAGCCGGCGTCGATCAGGAGCAGGTCGCCGTCCTCCATCCGTCGCGTGTTCTCGGTGTAGTGGAGGATGCACGCGTTGGCGCCCGACGCCACGATGGACGGATAGCCGTTGCGGGGCGAGCCGCTGGCGCGGAAGACGAACTCGAGCGCCGCCTGCACCTGGTACTCGTAGAGCCCGGGGCGCGCGTAGCGCATCGCCTCGGTGTGCGCGTCGCGGCTGATCTCGCAGGCCCGACGGTGGCGCGCCAGCTCGGCATCCGAGCGGCGCAGTCGCAACTCGCTCAGGATGGGCCCGGGATCCTCCACGCGCACGGGCGCCGCGTGGCCGCGGGCGCGGGCCCCGCGCAGCTCGGAGATCAGCCGCGTCACCCGGCCGTCGAACGAGCCGCTGCCCAGGCGGTAATAGACCGTCGGCCGGTCGATCATGTACTCGCGCAGCTTGTCGTCGAGCCGGTCGATCGTGTAGGCGGCATCCGCGCCGAAGGTCGCGATGGCGCCCTCGACCCCTGCGCGCCGTCCGTTCCAGATCTCCATCTCGCGGTCGCGCGGGCGCAGGAAGAGCACGAAGCGCTCCTTGGCGTCGGCCGGATTGATGACGGCGACGGCGTCGGGCTCGTCGAATCCGGTCAGGAAGAAGAAGTCGGAGGCCTGCCGGAACTCGTAGTTGACGTCGTTGTTGCGCCGGAGCTCCTGCGCGCCGGGGATGATGGCCAGCGCATCACCGATCGCCGCCGCGAACCGCTGGCGCCGTTCCACGAAGGGGGCTGGATCGAATGGGCTCATCGGCGCAATAATACAACGGCGAAAGGGGAGCCTCCTATGCACGTCGGAATGGCCGCCGTCTTTCAGAATCCCGGCAAGGCGCGCGCCGATCGCGAGGTCTACCGCAACGAGCTCAGGCTCGCCGACCTCGCCGAGCCGCTGGGGTTCGAGTCGATCTGGGGCGTCGAGCACCACTTCACCGACTACACGATGTGTCCGGACGTGCTCCAGTTCCTCACCTACATGGCCGGGCGCACGGAGCGCGCGCAGCTCGGCTCGATGGTGGTCGTCCTGCCGTGGCACGATCCGATGCGAGTCGCAGAGGAAGTCTCGATGCTCGACAGCATCTCCGGCGGCCGGCTCATCCTGGGCCTCGGGCGCGGTGCCGGCAAGGTCGAGTTCGACGGTTTCCGCCTCTCGATGGACGAGTCGCGCCAGCGTTTCGTCGAATCCGCCGAGATGCTGCTACACGGGCTCGAGACCGGCTACTGCGAGTACAAGGGACAGTTCGTGCACCAGCCCCGCGCGGCGATCCGTCCGGCGCCGTTCAAGTCGTTCCGCGGCCGCGCCTACGCCGCCGCCGTCTCGCCGGACTCGATGCCGATCATCGCTCGCCTCGGCGTCGGCCTGCTGATCATTCCCCAAAAGCCGTGGCCGGAAGTCGCGCGCGAGCTCGACACCTACCGGGGGATCTACCGCGAGATCAACGGCGTGGACGCGCCGCCGCCGGTGTCGGCCGGCTGGACCTTCTGCGACCCGAGCGCCGAGCGGGCGCGCGAGATGGCGCGCCGCTGGATCGGCGGTTACTACCTGACCGTGCTCGACCACTACCAGTTCGCCGGTGATCACCTGACCCACACGAAGGGCTACGAGTACTACGGCAAGATGTCGGAGAAGATCGCGCAGTACGGCACCGACAAGGTCATCGACTACTTCACCGACCTCCAGGTCTACGGCACGCCCGAGCAGTGCTTCGAGAAGATCCTCGACGTGCGCGACCGCGTGGGCAACAGCCACTTCGTGGGCGTGTTCTCGTACGCCGGGATGCCCTACGACGAGGCCGAGCGCAATATGCGGCTGTTCGCCACCGAGGTGATGCCCGCGCTCAAGAAGCTCGGGACGGCGCCCGCGGCGGCCCCGCGCGCCGGCGAGCCCACGGAAATCAGGGCGCTCGGGTTCTGAAACCTCGGGTTCTGAGAGAGGACACCGTGACGACACCGCTCACCGTCAACCTCCCGTTCAACCGCGACTGCATCGGCGCGTCGTTCGTCCCCGCCAAGAAGGGCACGAAGCCGCCGGATCGGCGCGGTCACTGGCTCATCGTCCAGGACCAGAAGCTGATCGTGCAGCCGGACGGCGAGGGCTTTCGCTTTCCGACGGGCGCGCGGCCTGCCGGCCTGGGCGGATCCAGCGAGCCGTTCTGGCTCGGCACGCTGGGCCAGACCGAGTGCTGGGTGGTCTCGCTCCCGCGCGAGGCCGCCGTGCCCGACGGCTACGTGCGCGAGACGCTGGTGCCGATGGCGGGGGCGCGGCTGCCCGACGACATGCTCTCGCTCGGCGGCATGGCGATGCAGGCGCTCTGGTGGGAGACGACCAGCGGCTTCTGCCCGCGCTGCGGCGATCGCACCGAGCGCCTGGAGGGCGAGTGGGGCAAGCGCTGCCCGGCTTGCCGGTACGAGCACTACCCGCACCTGCATCCGGCCATCATCGTCATCGTGCGCGACGGCGACCGCGTGCTGCTCGCGCGGAAGGCGGGCTGGGCGCCCAATCGCTACGCGCTCGTCGCCGGCTTCGTCGACAACGGCGAATCGCTCGAGAGCACCGTGGCGCGCGAGGTGAAGGAAGAGGTCGGCGTGGACGTGAAGGACATCCGCTACGTCGGCAGCCAGAACTGGCCGTTCCCGAGCCAGCTCATGGTCGGCTTCGTCGCGACCTACGCCGGGGGCGAGATCAAGGTGGATCCGGAAGAGCTCGAGGACGCGCGCTGGTTCTCCTGCTCGAACCTCCCCGGGCTCCCGTCGCGCCACAGCATCTCGCGCTTCCTCATCGACAACTACGGGCGCTGACGCCGGCAGCGGCGGTGCCATGACCGAGCAGGTTCCAGCGTTCCGCGCGCCGAGCCCGCTGGAGCGAACGTTCAACCGCGCCCTCGGCGCGCTGGTAGGACTGGGCCTCGGCCCGCGCGATTACTATGTCTTGCAGGTGCGCGGGCGGAAGTCGGGCCGTCTGTTCTCCACCCCCGTCAACGTGATCGAGCTCCAGGGCACGCGCTTTCTCGTCGCGCCGCGTGGGCGGACCCAGTGGGTGCGGAACGGCGACGCGGCCGGCGAGGTGGCGCTCAAGCGCGGGCGGAACGTCCAGCGATTCCGGCTGCGCGCCATCCCCGACATCGGCAAGCCGTCGGTCCTGCGCGCCTACCTGGATCGCTTCACAGCGACCACGCGGCGCTACTTCCCCGTTCCGGCCGGCTCGCCGCCCGAGGCGTTCGCGGCGATCGCGCCGCGCTATCCCGTCTTCGAGCTGCTCCCATTGGACCAGGAGCGCTGAAGAGAAGATTCGCCGCCCAGCTGGCTCTGCGGTCTAGGCTCCCGCGGGCACCGGGAGGACGGCGCCGCACTTCCGGCAGGTCCTCAGCGCCTCGCTCGCGTTGAACTTCTGGATGACCTCGCGCAGCTCCACCTCGATGTTCGCGCACGAGAAGGTCGCCTCGTGGAGGCGCCCACCGCAGCGCTCGCAGAACCACGCGAGCTTGTCGCGCTCGTCGGCCCTCCGCTTGCGCTCGATGACGAGCCCCCACGTGTCGGCGGGCCGGATCGGGCAGTGCGGCGTACCGGCGCGGCAGAGCATCACCTCGCCCTCACGCACGGGGATGTCGCGCGGCGTGCCGGTCTCGTCGATGCAGCGCACGGTGATGTCGCCCTCGAGCTGGAAGAAGATCTCGTCGCCCGGGTCGATGTGAAAGTCGTTCCGCGCGTTCGGCCCGCGGACGATCTGATAGATGAACTCGCTCTCCGGAAAGACTTCCTTGTTCGCGACTGGCCCACTGAAGTGGCCCTTGTGCTCCTCGATCCACCTCATCAGATGCAGCGGCGCGATGTTCGCCATCGACAAGCCCTCCGTCGATCCGTCATCCTACGCCCGACCGTTCCCCGACACACGCTAGCGCTGAACCTCGGCAACCCACGCCGTGGTACGCCCGCCGACGGTGAGATACCGGATGCGCTCGCCACTCACCGTCATCGGACGCCGCGCGCGCTTGCTCCATCGCGTGTGAAAGAGCCACTTCGCGGGGAACCGGTCGCTGTCGGCGCCGGCGCGCACCGCGGTGGTGATGACGAGACGTAGCTGGGCGCGGATGCGCCCGACTTCGGCCGCCGTCAGCGTGTGCGCGCGCCGGCGCGGGTCGATGCGAGCTTGATAGAGCACCTCGTCGGCGATCCAGTTCCCGACGCCCGCCGAGAACGACTGATCAAGCAGCAGGGCCTTGATCGGCGCCGCGCGCTCGCCGCAGAGCGCGATGAGCCGACGTAGGGGGGGTAGCTCGTGGAGCGCGTCGAAGCCGAGCAGGCTGATCGGCGGCTCCGCGCGCGGGTCGTGGCGCAGGCGCACGCGGCCGAGCCGGCGCGCGTCGCGAAACGCGACTTCGGTGCCGTCGTCGAGCGCGAGGAGCAGGCGGAGAAAACGCGGTGGCCAGACGTCCTGGTTCGCGCGACGGCCCTCGGTCATCAATCGGCCGCGGCGCTGGCCACGGACTTCGATCTCGCCGGACATCCCGAAGTGGATGCAGGGCCAGGGGCGGCCGTCGAGCTCGAGCCACAGATGCTTGCCATGCCGCCGCGCCGCCAGGATTCGGCGTCCGAGCAGCGCCCTCCGCACGCGCGCCGGGCTCACGCCCTGGAATACGATCGGGTCGCGCACCACGTTGACCGTGACGATGCGCCGTCCAACCGCCGTGCGCGTGAGCAGCCGCCGCGCGGCTTCGACCTCAGGAAGCTCGGGCATCGGGCGGTAGTGTACGATGGGACCCCCGCGAGCGGGGAGCCGAGGCAACGTGATAATCTGCGGCTCTAACCCGAACCAGCGGCTCTTAGAGAGGACCGGCGATGGCGCGGATGACCGGCGGCGAAGCGATCGTGAAAGCTCTGGCCCGTGAAGGCGTCAAGGTCGCGTTCGGCCTGCCCGGCGTCCAGCTCTACGGCATCGTTACCGCGTTCCGCGACGAGCCGATTCGCTTCATCACCGTGCGACACGAAGGCTCGTCGACCTACATGGCCGACGGCTATGCGCGCGCCGGCGGTGGGATCGGCGTCGCCGTCGCCGTGCCGGGGCCCGGGCTCCTCAACGCTTCCGCCGGTCTCAACACCGCGTACGCCGCCTCCTCACCGGTGCTGATGATCGCGGGACAGATCCCGCGCAACCAGATCGGCAAGAAGATCGGCGTGCTCCACGAGCTCGACGACCAGCTCGACGCGGTGGCCGGCTCCACGAAATGGCGTCGCACGATCACGCAGGTCGCGGACGCGCCGGGGATCGTGCGGGAGGCGTTCGCCCAGCTCCGCAGCGGTCGGCCGCGCCCGGTCGCGATCGACATGCCCTGGGACACGATGGAGGAAGAAGTCGAGCTGACGCTGCCGGCCGTGGGCGCGCATCCGCCGCGCGCCGGCGCACCGGCCGCCGAGGTCGACCGGGCCGCCGAGGCGCTGCTGCGCGCCGAGCGAGTCGCGATCTACGCGGGCGGCGGCGTCCACCTCTCGGGCGCTCACGAGGCGCTGGCGGCGGTGGCCGAGTACCTCCAGGCCGGCGTGGTCGAGACGGCCGAGGGCAAGGGCGCGATCAGCGACGCGAACGATCTCTCGCTCGGCGCCGGGCTCTTCCCGAAGAGCCCGCTGCGCGGCTACCTCGGCGGCGTCGACGTGGTCCTGGCCGTCGGCACCCGCTGCGCGATCGCGATGTTCCCGCCGGACTTGCCGGTGATCCAGATCGACGCCGACGCCGACGAGATCGGTCGCAACCACAAGAAGACTTCGGGCCTGGTCGGCGACGCCAAGGCGACGCTCGAGACGCTGCTCGAGCGGCTGCGCGCCGGCGGCAAGCCACGCGCCTCGCGCAAGATCGAGCGGGAGAAGCTGCGCGCCGAGGTCGGCGCGTTCATGACCCAGGAGCCGAACTCGTCGATCATGCGCTCGCTGCGCCAGGGCATTCCGGAGGACGCGGTCGTCATCGCGGGGATGACGCAGATCGGCTACTTCTCGCGCCCGTTCTTCCCGGTCTACCGCCCGCGGACCTACATCACCTCGTCGTACTCCGGCAACCTCGGCTTCGAGTACCCGACCGCGCTCGGCGCCAAGGTCGCGTGCCCCAGCAAGCCGGTGGTCATGATCGCGGGCGACGGCGGCTTCATGTACTACGCCCAGGAGATGGCGACCGCGGTCCAGCACGGCATCAACGTGGTCGCGGTCGTGTTCAACGACAACGCCTACGGTAACGTCGCGCGCGACCTCGACGAGCACTGGGGCGGAAAGTTCGCGGCCGAGCTGCACAACCCCGACTTCGTCCGCCTCGCCGAGGCGTACGGCGCGGTGGGCCGGCGCACGAAGGAGCCCAGCGAGGTGGGTAAGCTCGTCGCGGACGCGATCCAGATGGACCGCCCCGTGCTGATCGAGGTGCCGGTCGGGCGGATGGCGCGACCGGTGTTCTTCGCGCCGCTCAAGACGCTGCCGCGCTATCAGCACTGACGGCAGTGCGCGCTGCAGGCCGTCGCGGGGCTGGGGCCCCGCCGGCCGAGGCGCGCTTATGAAGGAGAGCCTGATGGAATTCGAGTACTCGAAGAAGGCCAAGATGTTCATGGAGCAGGTCACCGACTTCATGACCAAGTACATCTACCCGAACGAGCACGTCTTCCACGAGCAGCTCAACGCGGGCCCCACGCGCTGGCAGATCCCGCCGATCATGGAAGAGCTGAAGGCCAAGGCGCGCGAGCGCGGGATCTGGAACCTGTTCCTGCCGGAAAGCGAGCGCGGCGCCGGGCTGACCAACCTCGAGTACGCGCCGCTCTGCGAGATCATGGGCCGGTCGCCGATCGCCCCCGAGGCCTTCAACTGCTCGGCGCCCGACACCGGCAACATGGAGACGATCGAGCGCTACGGCACGCCCGAGCAGAAGAAGCAGTGGCTCCAGCCCCTGCTCGAGGGCAAGATCCGCTCGGCGTTCGTGATGACCGAGCCGAAGGTGGCCTCGTCCGACGCGACCAACATCGAGTCGTCGATCGTCCGCGACGGCGACTCCTACGTGATCAACGGCCACAAGTGGTGGACGTCGGGCATCGGCGACCCGCGCTGCAAGATCCTCATCTTCATGGGCAAGACCGACCCGAAGAACCCCGACCGTTACAAGCAGCAGTCGATGATCCTGGTGCCGCGCGAGACGCCCGGGATCAAGGTGTTGCGCATGCTGACGGTGTTCGGCTACGACGACGCGCCGCACGGACACGGCGAGGTGGTCTTCGAGAACGTCCGCGTGCCGGCCGCGAACATGCTGCTGGGCGAGGGCCGCGGGTTCGAGATCGCCCAGGGCCGGCTGGGGCCCGGCCGCATCCACCACTGCATGCGCCAGATCGGCGTCGCCGAGCGCGCGCTCGAGCTCATGTGCAAGCGCTCGCAGAACCGGGTGGCGTTCGGCAAGCGGCTCGCCGAGAACGACATCACGCTCGAGCGCATCGCGCAGTCGCGCATCGAGATCGACCAGGCGCGGCTGCTGGTGCTGCACGCCGCCTACATGATGGACACGGTCGGCAACAAGGCCGCCAAGCAGGCGATCGCCGAGATCAAGGTGGCCGTGCCCAACATGACGCTGCAGGTGGTCGAGCGCGCCATGCAGCTCCACGGCGGCGGCGGCGTGAGCCAGGAGTTCCCGCTGGCGTCCATGTGGGCCCACTCGCGGACCCTGCGCTTCGCCGACGGGCCCGACGAGGTGCATCGTCGCCAGATCGGCCGGCTGGAGCTCCGCAAGCACGGTTGAGCTGAGCGGCGCGCGACGGATCGTCGCCGGCCTCGAGGCCGCGGGGGTGACGCTGGCGGCCTCGGTGCCCGACACCTGGATCGGGCGGCTGATGCAGGCCGTCCGCGCGTCTGCCAAGATCCGGGCGGTCGACGTCGCGCGCGAAGAAGAAGCGGTGGCGATCGCCTGCGGGGCCAGCCTCGCCGGCGGGCGCGGCGCCGTGCTGATCCAGAACGCCGGCCTCCTCAACTGCGGCGGCGTCCTGGCCGGGCTCGTCGAGCTCTACCGGATTCCCTGCTTCTTCATCGTGTCCTACCGCGGCGACGGGCGCGATCCGATCTACTACCACACCCCGAAGGGACGCGTGACCGAGGCGACGCTCGGCGCCTGGCGGCTGCCCTACGCCCTGGCGGACCGCGCCGAAGACCTCGCGGCCCAGGTGGCCCGCGGGGTGGAGCTCGCGGACGAGTCGCGCGGCCCGTACGTGCTGCTGATCACCGGCGGGGATCTCGAGTGACGCCCCGCAAGACGTTCCTCGAGGCGCTCGTCGCGATGCTCACGCCGCGCGACGTGCTGGTCTCCTGCCTCGGCGCCAACGCGCGCTATCTGCCTCACCTCGCGGTGCCCGCGCCGTGCATCGCTCTCTGCGACTCGATGGGCGCGGCGATCCCCCTGGCGCTCGGCATGGCGCTGCAGCGGCCCGACCGCCACGTGATCACGCTGGAGGGCGACGGCTCGCTGA